>JAABUZ0100009846.1_pt1 | contig 10791 bp, 16 predicted proteins | sample 5562091 | NCBI WGS metagenome assembly JAABUZ01 (sample SAMN12813069, study PRJNA571459) | rock metagenome | isolation source: Antarctica rocks | place: Antarctica: Victoria Land, Linnaeus Terrace sud | collected 2015-12-21
ACGGGCGAGCCAGCGCGTGATGGGGCGCCTCGTCGCCCGAGACGTCTCCGCGATCGCGGCCTGGCGGCTCGGGGAAGCCCGTAGCCGAAGTACCAGCAGGCGCGGTCTCCGGTGAGCCCTGACCTTCCTGGGCGTCTTGGCGATCACCATCCATGGCGATGGGTTCTACCCGTGTCCTCACCAACGACAAACCTGTCGCCCCTGACAGAATGTCGGCATGGGCCCTGTTGACCGTCGCACCCTATGGCGAGCCGCAGCGATCCAGGCCGGCGCCGTCGTCATCCTCGCCGTGGCCCTTGCTCTCCTGTTCCCGCACCACTTCTTCGTGAGCTGGGGATGGATCGCTGGCCCGGGGGCGTGGGCGATCTGCGCTCTGCTCACCGCGCGGCTGCTGGGTCTGCCCGCCCTGCCTGTTCTCGTCGGAGCGGCGCTCGCCGGGATCCCCAGCCTGCTCGCCGTACTCATCGGGGTCCACTGGCTAGGGGCGGCCGTCGCCGTGGCGGTCTTCGCCCTGTGGTGTGCGCTGTTACGCCCGCGCGTAACGCTCGTCTGAGGCACCGCTCCCAGCTTTCAGCCGGGTGCGAGCGGGCGACCTCAGCAGACCGCGCACGCTTACGAGCACCAGCAGGCCGGCGATGGCGGCGATCACGGCGGCAATGGTATGAAGGCCTGCCGCGCTCACGCTGCTCCGAAGACGATCCTATGAAGCTGGTGGAGAGAATCGCCCCGGTGCATCGGGCCGTCTGAAACAGCCCTGCCGCCGCCCCGGTCTGGGCCGGGAGAGCATGGAGATACCGGGCGACCTGGAGGCCGAGATTGTTGAATCCGTTGGGGATTCCCAGAATGATCCCCACCCCCACGATCGCGATGATCGGAGTCTCGGCGCCGAGTCCGAGCATCGCCGCCGAGCCCACGGTCTGGGCCAGCGCGCCGACGACCAGGGCCGGCGACGGCCCGGAGCGGCGGATGAGTCGCGCCGCGAATCGGCGTTCATAGGACCCCCGGCCCCGGCGACGGGCAGCAGCAGCATTCCCGCTGTCACGGGACCAAAGCCGCGCGACTGCTCAAGCCAGATCGGCAATCCGCCGCCACCAGGCGCCGTGGCACCGTCAGCAAAGGGACGCGATCTCAGCGCCACTCACCGCTGGTCCAGAGTCGGGACGGGGCAGCGGCGGGCTCGTCAGCGGCGTGCTCTGCTACCCGCGCGTGGTCTCGAGAATCAACCGACTCGTCTCTTCGGGCTGGTCCCAATGGGGAAAGTGGCCGCAGCGATCAAACCAGTGAAGGCGCGCGTCGGGAAAGAGCTTCTGGGCACGCTGGGCCTGGCGCGGAAGGCAGACGAGGTCGCGACGGCCCCAACCAATCACGATCGGACCCCGCGCGCTGTGAGCAGGCATGCCCGCCGGAAGCGGACCGTGGACCAGCGAACTCAGAGCCTCGTCGAATGAGCGCGCAGCGGCGAACGTCTGCATCTCGCTCAGCAGCACGTCGCCCGGAAGGCTCCACGGCTTTGCTGAGAACTGGGCAAACAGGACGCTGCGACCCACCGGACTGCCGGTGAGAGCTGGCATCACCGGCTGCAACGCACGCACGAGCTTCACCGAGAGGGCCACCGAGGCGCCGAACACCTGACTCTCTCGGTAGTTCCAAAACCCGCCCGGGTCCAAGGCGACGGTGGCGCCAACCCTTCCGCGGCGGGCGAGCTCGAGAGCCAAACGGGCACCCATCGAGCTCCCCGCGCAGTCGACGCCGTCGAGTTCGTGCTCGGCGATGAAGCCCTCCAGCGCATCGGCCAGCGTGGCGATCGAGACCTCGCCGACCAGAGGCGCCGTCTCCCCGAAGCCGGGAAGGTCCGGCGCAATGACTTCGCGCTCCGACGCGAGCGCGCCGGTGATGGGATCAAATGAGTTCCTACTGCCTCCCAGGCCGTGGATGAGCAGCAGAGGAGGGCCCGAGCCTTGGTGTGCGTGTCGCATCGTCGCCTCCTACCCACGCCTTCATCGCAGAAACCTCACTGCCCAGGAGTGGGCGCGATTATCGCTCGCCTCAAGTTGAGGCTGCGCCCGGCCGCGCAATGGATCGCCGAGATGGTCACACCACCTCTTGTGCGCCATTCCGGGGGCGATTTGCCGGAGGCTCCTAGCTAGCTATTCGACTATCGAAACGCCCGCTGCCAGGCGTCCCGCATGGACTCACGGTAGAAGATGAGCAGGAGCGGCGCCACGATGAGCAGCACCGCCTCATCAAACGGACCGGGGATCGGGAGTAGCGCCAGTCCTGCCAGCCAGCGCAGCGGCTTGGGGATACGACCGTCACGGACGATCAACTTCGTGGCGCGTATCGAGCGAGCAGCGAACTGGCGCACTGCGCGAGCTTAGGCGAGGAGCGCTACGCCTCCGTCCGTGCTTACGAACCGCTGGCCGCGGCCGCCGGCGGCCATGTCGGACCCGACGATGGCGAGGTTGTCGCCCGTCCCGCGGTACGCATGCGCTGGCCACCCTGGGCGATGCGCTTCCAGCAGCGTTTCGTACTGGCGGTGAAGCGGTAGCAAGCGTAGACGCCTGGGATACAGCCAAGTACCGCTCGCTGGGAGGTACTCGTAGTCAGCCACGCGGTGGCCCTCCAGGTAGGGCGTCGCGAGAACGACAAAGACTGCGTACAGACGGTCGATCGTCTTTCACCGCTCTGCTCTGCGGGAGTGGGCGATACTGGGCTCGAACTCGCCCCTAGTCATTCGCTCAGGCGTGCGGCCCCGTGCTCGTTGACGTGAGGTGCTCTGAGGTGACCTCAGATTCGCTCAAGTTGGTACCCGATTGGTACCTCGGCGATGAATCCGCGGACCTTCACACGACGATTTCACGCAGGCCACCCTCGTTGATGGCGTAGAACCACGGACCAGGGCCCCGTTCCGCGATCGTCCGCTCGATCGTGTCCCAGTGGCGGGCGACACGCACAAGCCAACCCCAGGTCGGCAGGTCGCGCTTACCGGCGATCCAAAAGACCCGCAACTCTGCCTCCCGAAACCGTTCGAGCTCCTGCGGCTTTGTCCGAATGCGCTTGTCGCGCCCGATCACGATTAGGCCGCGCGCCGCTACGGAGGGAATCCAGTCGGAGTCGCACGTGCCGAGCTTGCACTCGGGGATGAGCTTGTGGCCTGGGTGGATCGTATCCTTGCGTGCCGCCTCAAGTGCCTTGCCCAGGCCAAGCGCGCTCTCGTCGACGTAGAACCGCAGTTGGTGCTGGTCAGCCGTCACGAACGGCAGGAGGTCAGTTATGCAGTCAGCGCGTGTGAGTAAGCGCGGCGCATTTCATACCGAATTGCCTCGTCCACCGCGGGGCGTTTCAATTGGTAGAGATCGGCGATCGAGTCTGACGAGTCCCCGGCGCGGAACAACTCGCCGATGACGTCTGTCCGCACGTTGCGTACGACAGGCTCTCCAAATCCGCGGAGCGGGTCGATCACGACATTGGACAGATCCGGAGCTGGGTGCAGTAGGCGCGGCTGGGCGTCCGAGCTATCGCTGGTCCACTTCACTGACTTTCGGAACTCGTCAGCCGGAGACGTCCAAAGGATGCGCTGGCCGGTTCTGACGACCACTAGGGCGAGCTGGGGCTCTAGGCCAACCTGCTCCTGCACTTTCCTAACCAGCTCACGGCCTTTGACGTCGAGCCATGTTCGAGCGGACGCCAGCGGATACCTCGTCTGAAGCTCCTGGCGCAGGGCGACCACTGCAGGGCGCATGCGGGCGATGGGGGCACCGGCTTCGCGGTACTCAGACAGGAGTCGCGTCTCGACGAACTCACCCCACGTGACGATGTCATCGCCGGTCGATTCCTCGCGGACGACGGGCGGGTAGGTTCTCCCTGCCCGTTGATAGCCGTCGATCCACCGCCCAGCCGTGCCGCCGCGCAGGCCAAGGATCTGATCGACCTGCGCGAGACCATAAACCGGCCGGTTGACGAGATCGATTATTTGGCCCACGGGGTCATCTTCTCATCCCCGCCGTCGGCACGGTGCGAGGTAGGTTGCAACGATGGTGCTAGATCGCCAAAAGCAGCCTCTACAAAGGCCGCCTCGTGGGCGCTGGGGGCATAGTCGGCATAGCGCTGGGTGGTGTCGATGTCGCGGTGGCCCATCCACTCCTGCAGGGTGCGCATCGGGACGCCCGTGGCGGCCATGTGCGTCCCGAACGTGTGGCGCAGGTCATGGAAACGGTGGGCCACGTCGAGCTGGGCCGCCTTGAGTGCTCGGCGATAGCGGCGCAGGATTGCGGCCTTGTCCAGCGGCCCCCCGGTGTGCGGGTCGGCGAACACGAGCGCATTATCGCCCGGTGAGCCGGCGGCCAGGTGCAGCCGGTCAAGCTCACCGGCGATCTGGTCAGCCATCGGGACGCTCCTGGTCGACCGCCTGGACTTCGGGGTCCCGAACTCGCCGAGCACGTAGTTCTGACGAACCCTGACCCGGCCGGCCGTCCAGTCGACGTCACGCCAGCGCAGGGCGACCAGCTCGCCCTGGCGCAGCCCGGTCATCGCCGCCGTCAGATAGAGGCCGCGGTCAAGCGCCTCGAACGGGCCCGGGCACGCGGCGCCGGCGAGGGCCTGCACGTCGAGCGGGTCCAGGAACCGAATCTCCTCGCTGTGTGGCTTGCCGGGCAGGTCGACGTGGCGGGCGACGTTGACTGCCACCCAACCCTTGCGCTCAGCGAAGCCCAGGAGCGCGCTGAGCGTCCCGACGTAGTTGCGCAGGGACTTCACCCCAACCGGGCGTCCGTAACGCCTATCGCCCCGCTCACGCGGCCCAGGGCGGGCCCCACTCTCCATCATCACCATGAGGTCGTGAATGTCCTGCGCCTTGACCCGGCGTAGGTCACGTTCGGCGAAGAACGGCACCAGCCATACCCGCAGGATGCTGTCCAACGCGACGAGGGTGGCCTTCTTGCGGCCCTGGCGCACGAGGTGGTCCTGGTAGCGGCGGCCAAGCTCTGTGATCGTGAGCGCGTCACCGCTGACCCGGGCGGGCTTGACCTCGGCGATCAGCCGGCGCAGCTCACCCTCGGCCTGGACCCTCGTCAGTCCCTCCCTCGACCCATCGGTGCGCTTCTCCCCGATGCGCCGCTTGACCTGTACCCCGTCGCGGCGCCACTTGCCGTACCACGCGACCCTGCCGGTGCTGTCGGCCTTCTCATACAGCGCGCCGGTCCCGTAGGACCGACGCGCCTTCCCGGACCCGGCGAGCGTGCGGCCTGACACGCTCATGCCGGCACGCCCATCCCGTTGAGCAATGCGTGAAGGGCGCGATCGAGCTCTCGGGGACTCGGCATGGGTTCAACCTCGTCGTAGGCACGCAGCACCGCGGCGACAAGAGGGCCGGGCTCGTGACGCTCGCTGATCTCGCCCCCGTAGCGCTTGTATGCGGCCCTGGCGGCGATGAGTGCGCGGTCTGCTACCGACTCCATGGACTCGCATGGTTCCTCCATGCGAGCGAGCCCGAAAGCCATCCCGTACACGAGACCCCAATCGCGGAGGTCACCCTCGAACTCCGACAGCTTGGAGTTGTAGCTCGCCGGCTCGGCGCTGCACCTTCCCACCGGCCCGCGGCCGGTGTCATCGACCATGAGAATCGCGGTCAGCTTCTCCTCGAGTGTCATCTGCTCAGCCATGTTCGGTTCCTCCCGTCGTTGGAGGCTCCGAGGGGGCGACGTTCTGGCGAGGAAGGGGGCCACCGAGACGGGTAGCCTGCCTGGCGCGCTGAGGGCCGCAATCCCTCGGTGCCACGCCCCCGGCCTGCACCAACAGGTGCGGGGGCACTTTGATTTCCGGCCAGCATACGCCCGGCTGGTGCCATCACGCAACCCTGGCCCGCGGGCCCGCCGCGTGCTGGCCCGCCCAGGCGCGAAGGTCGGCCGGGTCAAAGCGGACATAACGGCCAAGGCGAACGTGCGGGACCCGGTTCGCACGCGCCTCGGCGAGCAGCCACGACGCGGGGACGTCGAGCAGCTCAGCAGCTCGCCGGGCATCCACAAGCGGCGGGCAGGCCGGGACGGCGATAAGGGGGGCAAGCTCGGCGGCGAGGGCGCGTATCTCGGCCGTTGTCATCACCGTGGGGTCCTTCCGCACCGCGCGCACGCCGGCTCGCCCTCGTCAGCGAGCACGAAGGGACGCGCACAGCCGCAGGCGGGTGCTTCGTCGGGATGGCGGTGGGTCTCCGCGAGAACCTGGCGTGCTCGGCAAAGCTCCCGGGCCTCGGGGCCCACACCACCCTTATCGCCCGTTTGGGGCTCCGTAGTGGCCTGGACCGAGTCGTGGTTGTGGCGGCCAATCATCACGCCGCCGACCTTTCTTCGCTTTCTTCGCTTACTTCGCAAGCGTGCCAGCGGTCCGAGGGGCGCCCACCCGTTGACTCCTTGACGCCAACCGCTAGTCCGCTGACTTGCAGCTCCCGGAGTGCGAGGTCAATCCGGGTTGCTGACTTGTGGCGCTTGAAGACCTCGTGGATCTGGGTGCGAGTCAGACCGTCCGGTCCCGCCTGCCGAAGCTCCTCGAGGATCTCGTCAGCTACTGGATCACCAAGAGAATCACCGAAGACATATCGGGCTGAGCGCTCGCAGTAGCACCACAAGGCAAGCGCAGACCGAAGGTGCGCATGCTCAATCGTGGCCTTCCCGTCTAGCAGCGCGTACAGCACCGCCAGACGCATCGTCTGCGCCTCGGCTCGCCCCGTCGCTGCCCCGAGGAGCCCAGGCTTGCCCGCCGACAGGCCCGGATAGACCTCCCTCCATAGCTCCGACGCTTGGAAGTCCCGAGCAAGGAAAGTGACCGTGCGGGCCTGGTCGCGGGCAGCAGTCAGGAGTCGAGCAAACTGGCGCAGCTCGCCCTCATCGGCGTTTCCACCATCCGGGAGGATATTGCTGCGCTTCGCGCAGACGAACAGAAAGCGGTTGGCGAACCCGTTAGCTGCCTGGGTCTCTGTGAGCTCACGGCGCAGCTCGCCCAGGCTGGTGTGACCGAGGATCGAAACCATCGACCCGGTGGTCTTGGTGATCGAGCTCTTGGTCAGCGAACCCGCGTCACCCTGGTCCCACAGATTGCGAACGATCGCGCTCAGTGTGTTGCCCTCACGCCGCATCGCCTTGAGACCCTGCGCCAGCTCGCCCTCCATGACAAACAGGCGCTTGTCGTCAACCCCCGGATCATCAACTTCGTCGACGTATTCCCCAGTGGGCTTGCCCTTCTCCTTGACCGCCACGGTCTTCCAGACGGCATCACGGACGGGTGTCAGTAGCCCCTCACCGGATGACAGGCCCCCAACCACGCGTTCCCTGGCCCAGTCCTCATCGACGAGACGGAACAGCTCCCGGACACGCCCCCAGCTTGTCCCCTTCCGACCCTTGGAGGTTGCGCCGAGCACGATGGCGTTGATGTTCGTCGCGTGAAAGTCACCCTCAACCCGGAACCCGGGCCCACGGCCGATGCAGTTTCCGAACGCGGCGAGGATCGTTACCAGCAGCGCCTGCGGGTCGGCCTCGGTCTGCGGTCTGAGCATCTCGACAATCGCACCTGCTAGCCCTTCAAAGGCTGGCGATGCAGCTGGCGTCGGCCACCCTCTCAAAGCTACGTCGTCTTGCGAAGTAAGCGAAGAAAGCGAAGAAGGTCGGTCACGACCTCCTGTCGCCCAAGATGATGTTCACCATGAGGACTCACGCCGCCTCCTCGATCTGCCAGACGATCTCTCGGACCAGTGCGAGCGGCCACGTCTTCTTCACGCGACGGCGGTAGGTCGCCTCGGGGGCACTGTCCGGTCCACTGACGACACGAAGCTGACCGTCGACCGTCACGGTTACCCCGTCGTAATCGACCTCGCCCCGATAGACCCGGCCATCTCGCAGGTACACCACACCCAGACCGTGCAGGTGCTGGGCTCCGTGTCGGGCGTTATGGTGTTGCATGACGGCCCTGCCCGGCCGGAGTTGTGACGGCGCCCGGCCCTACAGCCGGGCGTTCGTCGTTGTAGGTGCTGGTCATCATCCGAGACGCTCCAAAAGCGGGGCGCCGTGGGCCAGTGCTGGGCTATCAACCGCGGCCCGACGAACCCGCTCCCGCTCACGGGTCGCCGCCGTGTTTGGCGTGCCATCCTTGTTGAGATCCGATGGCAGGACCATGCGCTCTGCGGCCACCTGGAGCGCGCCGAGAATGCCCGCCACGTCCACGGGTGCCCTCGCCTCCGAGCCAATCAGCGCACCGCCGAGATCACGCCGCCGGGGCCTCAAGCGGTCAAATGCCTCGGCGGCCTCTGCCACCAGTGCCGGTAGCTCTCCATGGCGGCGACGACCTGGCCTGTCCTCGCCGCGGGGCTCATGACTTGGCCCGCTTGCCACGACCTCGAAGACCGCAGCCACCTCGGGCCAGCGCTCGCTGACTTCTTCCGGGGTCATCTGGTCGACGTCGGCCATCGTCAGCCCTCCTGCCGACGGGGGAGCCTGGGCGTCGTCGTCGGGAGCCGGGTCGGCTGTTGACGATGCCCGGGAGGAGAAGTGGCGCAACATGCCGGGCAACAATGCGTTGACATGCCTCTGACCCGCATCAGATCCCGGGTCGAGCCCTAGGGACATAACGCTCCCGATCGCGGCCGCCCCGGCCTGGGTCGCGGGGTCTTCCATGTTCTTCATCTCAACTCGCTTCTGGCGGTGAAGGCCAGGTGCCAGAGGGCATCGCCCAGAGGGCTGCCCGGGCCGGACTGGAAGATGAGCGTCACCGTTTCGCTGCTCTCAGCCCACGGGCCCGTGTCAAAACCCGGGCGGGCGCAACGGTTGGTCATCGGCCGGCCTCGCCGCCTGGACAACGGCGAAGGTCGGGAAAGAGGTCGAGCGGGCTGCGGTAGCCAAGCGCCCTGGAGATGGCCACCGCGGTCTTCACTGTCGGGACGTGCGCATTGGCCTCAAGCAGCCGGATCGTGTTGAGGTGGACGCCGGCCCGCTCGGCGATGTCGACCTGACGAATCCCTGCCGCATGGCGGCTCCGCTGCAGCGGGGTCGTAGTTCCGCCTGGCAACCGGCGATGATTGGTGTCGTGTCCAACGCGGCTCATCCCGGAGAAGACAACCACGCGGTTGGTGGGGTAAATCCCGAGATTTCGAAGCCCGAGTTCTCCTCGGCGGTCACCAACGCGCCCGTAACGCCAGATGCGAGCCCGCCCGGCCCCGACTCTCTGTTCATAGACGTCGGACCCTGGCGCCAGAGCAGCGCAGAGCTGCGCGACGTGCGGTGGAAGCTGGCCCACATCGCCCTCGTGCGATGCCTCGGCGAAAGCGAAGCCTTCTGGACGAAGGTTGAGCGCGTGCATGACGGTGAAGCCGCCCAGGAGCTAGCTCGTGTCTACGGCAACGGGTCGCACGGTCGTGCGGTTATCGCTGATCTGCTCACCCTCGCGGCTCATGCCGGCGACCGCGCCCGCGCCTACCAGCGGCTCACCCTCGCACCGATGCGCACCAGCACCACGCCCGACGACAACGAGCCGCCGCGGCGGCGCCCTGGCATCTATGCACCGCGCAGGACTGACCGCCAAGACTTCCCTCGCAAGATGCGTACCGGAGCGCTGGCCATCGCCCGTCGCGGCGAGCCCGCCTGTCTGCTCTGCGGAACCCGCCTGGCCAAAGACAACACAAAGGCACGGTGGTGCCGACGCCACAACGCCGCCACGGACGCAGTGAACGTCGGCCATCAGTCGGAGGTCACGCACGCGATGGAGGACGTCTTCAGCCTCATGCCCGAGCGCTGCCGCCCCGATGAACAAGCCCTCGGCCGCCTAGACGATCTCGTAGGCACCGACCTGCTCGAGGTCTGGCGCAATCCCCTCAACGGCCCCGTCCTGGACATGCCCAACGCCCCGAAAGCAGCCAGAGGACCCTGGCGAGACCGGGCCCAGACGAACCACCCCACCGGACGCCCCGTCGTGACCCGGCGGCCCCGCACGTAGCGCGTCGGGCCTGACCCGCCGACAGCGGCCGACAAAGCAAGGGGCATGCGTTTATCTAGCGCAACCCGCGGCAGCCATACGCAAAACAACGCAAGGGGGCGGACAAAATCACCAGCACGACGCCACCCAGCGATGCTGATAGTCACGCGCGAAAAAAACCAGGTTTTTAGGCTGGGGCCGATGTCTGGAAAGGCCATTCCAACCCGTGCGCGCACGCGCACGCCCGACGAGAGCGCCCTGAAAGGGCTCTGAGAGCGCCTGAAGGGGCTCCGATGGCCACGCATGGGGGCCTTGTCGGGGGGGATTGGTACCTCATTGGTACCCTGGCCGGCCCCTCCATCCCAGAAAGCCCTGCATACGGCAGAATCTGAGCGATGGGCGATACTGGGCTCGAACCAGTGACCTCCGCCTTGTCGAGGCGGCGCTCTCCCAGCTGAGCTAATCGCCCTGGGGTTCGGAGCCTAGCAACGGCCGGATAAGCGCGGACGCTAGGCTTCCCAGCCCCCCAGGCGACGTGGCGGAGTGGCTACGCAGCGGCCTGCAAAGCCGTGTACGCCGGTTCAAATCCGGCCGTCGCCTCTATAGATGCCTGTATTGGGGTCAACGAGATACAGCACAGCCACGTTGGCAAAGCGTGTACTTAATTACGCTGATCTTGCCGGGGGTGGACCGCGCCGCACCTCAGCGCTGGCACTGAAACGGGTTCGCGCCGCGCAGGATCGGAGCTGCGCCTCGTTTCGGCTCTCCAGGCAAATGTCCGTGAGGGTGCCTGACATCATCTGATGCGGCGTACGCTAGCATCACGCATCATGTCAAGGA
>JAABUZ0100009847.1_pt1 | contig 10791 bp, 9 predicted proteins | sample 5562091 | NCBI WGS metagenome assembly JAABUZ01 (sample SAMN12813069, study PRJNA571459) | rock metagenome | isolation source: Antarctica rocks | place: Antarctica: Victoria Land, Linnaeus Terrace sud | collected 2015-12-21
CCGGGATGACCAGCGTTCCAGACCAATCCACGGTTTGACAAAAGGCATGCGCTTCGGCGGCGTTCATTCCGGCCACCTGCAAGCCTGCTTCCGCCAGGGAGGCGATATCGAGCGAAGGCGGAACGCTGACGGTCGGGCTGGGCACTTGGGCAAACTCGATGCAGGTTCCATTTGGTGACGGCGCTGTTGACGGAGCGCTGTTCCCGACGCAAGTTCCATAGAGCAGTCGCACGAGCTTGGGAGTATGAACCGCCACCGTGCTGCCGTCCACCGACGCGGGAATTTGAATGTCGGAGCGGCCCGCTCCGTCCAGGACGGCCTGTATGCGGTCGCGGTCGAGCGTCATGTGGAAAGCCCCCTCGCCGCTGACGGAGATTTGTTGAGGCAGTCCCAAAGCGTCTAGCGTTCTCAGCGGGAATCCAGCCATTTCTTTAGCGGTTTCCAAGTTCGAGGTAACGGTGGGCTTGCCGGGGTCCATCGTCACGACGACATTGTCTGAAATGAGCTGTGCGATCAGCTTTCCGGAACCCGTGCCGCCGTTGCCGGAGGTGATGGCCGAGAAATCGACCGGAACAACGGCAAGTTTTTGCACCCGCAGCATGGAAAGAAACTTTTGGGCCCAACTGCGGCTGGGCGCAAAGCTCAGCAGGAGCGCGAGCGTGCAGGCTGCGGCGACTCCTCCCCAAACGGGACGTTTCCAGAGGTGCTTGCCCCAACTGGACTGCTGATCGAACTGCCCGCCGTACTGCTGGCGATAACGGCGATAGGCGAGGGCTGCGTCGACGGGTGTTTCGTCCTGTTGCGGCGCGAGTGCGTCTAGCTTTTGATAAACGTGTTCCCGCTGCGCGCTAACGGTTGCCGCACGGTCTTGACAGCTTCGGCACGAGCGCAAATGCTGTTCTACCGTATCCGCTTCCGTGGCGACAAGTTCTCGGTCGGCGTGGGCGCGTAGTAAACCGTCCATTGGGCAATTCATCATTTCTTCCTTTTTTCGATCAGCTTCGAGTATTGTTTTCGGAATTCCGCTTCGGCGCGATTCAAAAGCGTGCCTACCCCGGCAACCGCAACGTTCAGGGTTTCCGCCAATTCCTTATAAGACGAGCCATCCGCCCGCAGTAACAGGATCTGCGCTTGCGCGGGCTTCATCCGCCCCAGCACGGTTTGAACGCTTCTGCGGTCTTCTTCGCGCAATAGGCTATTCAGGGGTCCGGCTTCGCATGATGCGCCATCGCCCGTGTGCAGCGTTGCCGCGAGTTCGTATTTCTGGCAGTGGGCGGCGGCGCGCAGGGCATCGATACCGGCGTGGGTCGCGGTCCGGTAAAGCCAGCCTCCGACGTTGTTTGTCCGTAGCCAGTGCTCGGATTGCCGGGACAGCTTCCAGAAGACTTCGTTGGCCAAGTCTTCCGCTTGGGTTCGATTGCCTGTTAAACGTATCAAGATGCGCAGTACGCGTCCGTAGTGCTCCAGAAAAATAGCTTCGAAGCGGGAAGCAGGGTTGCCGGTCACGCGGGCGCTTGCTCCCTCGTTCACGGATTCGCTAAGGCTTGATATTGCAGCCACAACTATTCATCTCCGCCATCCACATTTCTTTAACGTTCCTCGAACGGGAATTATGACAGGAAAATGAGCATTGACAGTTAAAATGTGAAATTGAACAGCAAAGACCTGCCGAGGCGACCGGATTTCAGTTTTCCCGAGCAGCGGATTGCCGTATTCCTGGATGGGTGTTTCTGGCATGGGTGTCCGAAATGCCGGCGAGTTCCCGCATCGAACACTGATTACTGGGACGCAAAGATTCAGCGCAACCGCCTGAGAGATCAAAGAGTTTCGGCAACTTTACGAAACGACGGCTGGCGTGTTCTTCGCATTTGGGAGCACCAAATCACTCGTTCTCTCCCCAAGGTTCTGCAAAAAGTTTTGACTGTGTTAAAAGCTGACTACAAGGACTTTACGCGTTAAGTGTGACGCGCGGCGGGCTTGAGTTCCACAGCCAGGATGCCGATAAGAATAAGCGCTCCGCCGGATAGGGCGCTCAGGGTTGTTTTTTCTCCGCCGATGGTTACCGCGGTAGCCAGCGCGAATACAGGTTCCAGGGCAAAGATGAGGGCAGCTCGGGTGGCAGTGGTGTACTGCTGCGCCCAAGTTTGCCCGACAAAAGCCAGCGCGGTGGCGAATAGGCCCGTTAAAATAATCGCGAACACCAAGCCGCTGCTCCAATGCGCCCTGGGCGGGTCCAAAGGCAGAAAAGCGAAAGACAGCAGGGCGACACAGGCGATTTGGCCCAGGGCGACGGCCTCGAAACGCTCGCGTTGAGAGAAGTAACCGAGCACGAGCAGGTGGAAGGCAAAGGCGACGGCGCAGCCAATGGTCAGCAGGTCTCCGCGATTGAGGTGAAAGCTGCGGTCAAGCGAGGGGAAGGTGAGAAGCACGATGCCTATGCTCGCGACACTAATGCCGACTAGCTCCGAGATTTGCGGCCAGCGCCGGTACAGGGCGGCGCTGATGATGGGAACAAGCACGATATACAGGCCGGTGAGAAAGCCGGAGTTGCCGGCGGTCGTGTACTTAAGGCCGAAGGTTTGCATGATATAGCCCAGCCACAGAAATATGCCGGCGACGGCGCCGCTTCGGAGGCCGCGCCGGACACGGGACGGTTCTTCGCGGAAAGCCGGTATGAGGATCGGCAACATGCACAGGCTGGCCAAGGTGAAACGCAGCGCCAGAAAATACAGGGTTGAGATTTCGGCGAGGGCTCCTTTTACGACCACGAAGGTTGTTCCCCAGAGGAGCGCTACGAGGGCGAGAGCGGTATCGGCTTTCCAACGCGCCGGTGCACTTTTTGTTTGTTCTACTGTTTCAATCACTCCGCTGCTTCCACCATGGCAGCCAGGATCAGCAAGATGCGCCTCAGCCCTAATTCGCGGCCATCGGGCTGATACCATTCGTCACGGGTGTGAGCGCCGCCTCCTCCCCCGCCGGCGCCAATGGAAACGGCGGGCAACCCCAGGGAAAGCGGGACGTTGGCGTCGGTGGAGGCGCAGTCGATACGGGAACGGATATTGAGATAGCCGTCAACGGCCTGCACGGTTTGGAGCAGCGGCGACTGGGGTGAAAGCCTGCCGCCGGGACGCGAGCCGAGTTCCTTGATTTTAGCAGTCAGGCGGCCTACCCGAGCGCTCCGGTTTTCCCGTTCCAGGCTGCGCTCGACAGTGGCGCTCAGGAGCGCCGACAACTCGTCGAGAATGGCCGGATCTTCCGAGCGCAAATCGAGTTTAGCGCGGGCGGCGGCAGGAATGGAGTTGATGCTGGTGCCGCCTTCGATAATGCCGAAATTGTAGGAATAGCGGGCTTTGCGCTCACCTCCGCGCGTCTCGGGCGATTGCGTGAAAGATGTGATGGCGTCGCTGATGGCGTGGACGGGATTGGGCGTGCCGGAATCGTTCCAGCTATGCCCGCCGGGACCCGCGAACACGATTTCAAAGCGGCGGCTGCCGAGAGCTTGAGCAGTGATGTGGTCGGTCGATGGACCGTCCAGCACGAGAAAGGCTTTCACTTGGGACAACTGCGGGGTTTGACGGCAGAGATAACGCATGCCGCTTAGATTGCCTTCGCCTTCTTCGCCGACGTTCGCGACGAGCAGGGTGGATTCGGCTAAATCCCTTAATTCAGGCAACTCGCGCAACGCACGGCCAAGAGCGAGCAAGGCGGCAAGACCTGCCCCATTATCGGAAACACCGGGTCCGATCAGCCGTCCGTCACCCGCGAAATAAATGTCTTCAGGACGGCGGGGGGCAAAGACGGTATCGAGGTGAGCGGAAAGAATGAACGACCGTTGACGGTCTTCGGGATCGGTTTGTGCCAGCACGTTACCCGCGCGGTCCAGCCGGGCATGCCAGCCTAGCGATTCGAGTTGAGCGCGGAACCACTCAGCGCGGGCTGATTCGAAAAAGGTGGGCGCGGCGATGCGGCAAAGCTCCAGGTGCCGCTCGTTAATCCACGAGCGTTCCCGAGCGAACCAACGGCTTGCCTGGAGAATAGCCGGCCGTTCCGCGATTTGCGCCGACCATCGGCTTTCCGGCGAGAGCCGGGCGGGTAGCGGCAAGTTTTTGATTGGTGTTGCCAAAAGTGTTCCGTCTCATCAGTTTACTGTGAAGACAGAGATTAAAGTGTAATCGTTTGAACTCGACCTTGCGGATAGCGCCGACAAATTTCTAGAAGGACACCGGGGAGCATTTCGGGCCGGGGTCCCAACTTCCGAGAGCTGATAATTTGGAGAAGGTCGGACTGCGATCACGAGTGAGCAGTCATTCCGCTACTTACCTCGCTATTTAAGCCCGACGCGGCGGACGAGGTTCTCAAAACGAGGGTCGCCACGTATGGGATCAAAGAAGGGCTGTACTTTCAAGAATTGCAGAATGCCTGACTGCTCCGCGTAGGCCCGCTCGAACCACGAAAATACCTCGTTGTAGTCGTGAAGCGCCAAATAGGGATTGATAAAAGCGCCCGCTGGAATATAGCTTTTCTGCCGACGCTGTTTCAATTCGTTAATCAGGCGAAGCGCTTCCGTGCGACGTCCGGCATGCGCCTCTGCCGTTGCAAGCAACTCGACGGAGCCGGGGCTACGGTGCATAAGAGAAGCTGTCCTCTCGAGTTCAAGAATCGCCTCCTTGGGCTGACCTTTGCCAATCAGCGCGAATCCCAGGTACCACTGGGCAAATGCGGAGTCCGGGTGGACCGCCAGCACGCTGCGTAGTTCCCGAATGGCCTCATCGTAGCGGCGGGCGTTGAACAGAATCCAGCCTATCTTAATGCCGGTAGTCCCTAGCGGGTCCAGTTCACGGGAGCGCCGGGCCCAGGCGAGCGCCTCTTCCATACGCCCCTGGCACATCAGCCAATTGGCAAATCCCAGGTGCGCGGCTGCGTCATTCGGCTTCAGCTGCAGGGCCCGTTTGTATTCAGCCTCAGCATCGCTCCACTGCCACCGTCTCTGGTAGACCTCCGCCAGTAGGACGTGGGCTTCGGCCAGCTCAGGGTCCAGTTCCAGCGCTTTCTGGGCCGCGCTGATGACCTTCGGACGCATTTCACCGGGAGAAGCACCGACAAGGATTAGGCTGAGATTCTCATGCGCGCTTGCCAGGCCGAGATAAGCCGGTGCAAACGTGCGGTCCTTCCTGATCGCCTCCTCGAAGTAGGTGATACTCTCTTCGAGTTCAGCCCGATTGTTATGCGCGCTGAATTGCCCTTTGAGATAGCTCTCATAAACTTCGGGCGAAACATGACGCGCGGCCACAAGCCTGGAGTGTTCCTGTCCGGTGACCGTAACCTCAACTTTTTCGGCGATCGATTGCGCCACGTCGCTCTGCAGAGCAAGCACGTCCCCCATCGCGCGATCATAAGTTGCCGACCAGAAGTGCTTGTCGGTTGCGCCGCGAATCAATTGCGCGTGGACCCGAACCCTGCCACCCTCCCGTATGACCGACCCCTCCACTAAAGCATCCACCCCGAGCGTCTTGGCAATCTCCGGCGCCGAGAGCTTTGTGTCCTTGAAGCGCATCGCCGACGTGCGGGAAATGACACGCAGGTCGTGAATCCCGGCAAGGCGTCCGATGAGTTCCTCGGTCATTCCATCGGCAAGGTATTCCTGCCTTGGGTCGCCGGAGAGGTTTTTCAGAGGCAATACTGCCAGGGACTTGATGGCTGGCCGCTCCATACTCTTAACATTGCCGCGGTACAGCACAAAGCCGACGGCGAAGACTGCTATCACGGCTGCTGCCGTGAGCAACAACCTGAGGCGGGTAGGAGCGAATCTCTTTTCAGCGAGTCCATCTGAAGGGTTCGTAGCACCTGGACCGGTGATCTCGTGTGGAGGACTGATTGTCGACTCAGCAGTCGGCGGAGAGACTATCACCGGCCGCGCGTCTGCTAACGGCGCTATAAAGCGGTAACCACGTCGCGGAATCGTTTCCACGTAGCGCGGTGTGTCCGAGGAGTCACACAACACTTCGCGAATTCGGGCGACTGCGTTGTTCAGCCCGTGATCGAAATCAACGAAGGTGTCGGCCAGCCAGAGCCTGGAATGCAGTTCTTCGCGGGTAACCACCTCGCCGGCATGTTCAATCAGGACAGCCAAGACTTGGAAGGGCTGCCCCGAAAGCCGCAGCCGCATTCCGTTTTTGCGCAGTTCTCCTGCTTGAAGGTTGACCTCAAACGCGCCGAAGCGGCGGACTGCGGCATCCTGCGTGGGCTCCGGCATAGGATTCTCAAAAGCGAAAGCGTATCACATCAAAAACAGGCTTTCGGAGATGACCTCTGATCTTGTGCGGAATGAGAGACTTAGCTTCTGATTCGAAATGGAGGTGAAAAAGAGAGCGGTAGGATTGCACGCTCGGAGCCTGAAAGCTGAAGATCGCTGCCAAGGAGACCCCATGCAATACTTACGAACTTCGCTACTGAGCGCTGTAGCCCTGCTTACATCCACCCACGCCAGTGCTCAGAGTGTTGTCACAGACTGGAACACGATTGCCTCGACCACGATTGTGTCCAATGCCGGACAACCTCCGGCCGCTGCCGGTGTCTATTTTGCTTACACCAGCATCGCCGTGTACGATGCGGTGAATGCGGTTCACCGCCACAAGTTCCAACCTTTCTATTACTCCGGAATTGCACGGCCGGGCACTTCGGCGGAGGCGGCTGCCGCAGCCGCCGCTCATCGCGTGTTGGTGAACTACTTTCCTGGTCAGCAGGCAAATCTGGATGCGCTGTTCAATAACTCGCTGAATACGATCATCGCGGACCCCCAAGCCAAGGCGAAAGGTATGGATATCGGAGAAGCGGCGGCGGCGCTGATTTCCGAGCGTGCCGGTGACGGCCTGAATGCCAATGTTCCCTACATGCCCGGCAGCGGCCCCGGTGTTTGGCAGCCAACGCCGCCGGGTTTCTTGCCCGCTGCAACGCCCTGGATCGGCCAAATGCGTCCGTTCACCATGCGGAGCGCCGGACAGTTTCTGCCGGACGGGCCCACCTCGCTGACGAGCGAAGAATGGGTAGCGGACTACAATTTGACCCGCCTTTTCGGCGACGTGAACAGCACTTTGCGCACTCCAGCCCAAACCGAAATCGGCCTGTTTTGGACGCCGAACACGGCGCAGCAGTACAGCCGCGCCTTCAACTATCTGGTCCAGCACTATAACCTGGATGCCATGGACTCGGCCCGCCTCCTAGCGATTCTCTGGACAGGCTATGCCGATGCGGGAATCGGATGCTTCAATGGAAAATACACATACAGTTTTTGGCGACCGGTAACGGCCATCCGGGCGGGCGGCGACAATTCCGATCTCGCTGCGGATGCGAACTGGACACCTCTGGCCACCACGCCGAATCATCCCGAGTATCCGGCCGCGCATGCTTGCCTCACGGGCGCAGTTTCCAGTCTGGTGGCGGACTTCTTCGGCACTCGTAAAGTGCATGTTGTTGTTGATAGCACTGTCTTCAGCGACGGCGTCCATACCCACACGTTTGAAAATACGGGAGACTGGCTCAACGAGATTTACTGGGCGCGCATCTTCGCTGGGTTCCATTTCAATCATTCTCTTCAGGACGGGGCGGCACTCGGCAGACAAGTGGCCAGCCAGCTTTTTGAGAACCATTTCAGTCTTGAGCACGGCCCGAAATAAACCGTGATTGCTGCCGCGCTGTCGGACGGTATCAAAACACCAGTTCTCGGCTTCCGGGTAGCGCCTGCTTAGTCGCCGCTCGGAACTTAGCGGAGTCGCGGGCAACTTCTTGCAGCACGAATGAAAGGGGCATTTCCGTTCCGTGCTTCCCGGAGACATGGCCGTTTACTAAAATGCGCGGCTCCCTTCGGGAAAGTGTTCAGCAAGCCAAGTTTGAGCAGCGGTCAAATCACCCTTGGTTAAGCCATGACCTGCTCTCTCCCAGTGAAGCTGGACGTTTGCGCCGGACGATCGCAGAAGATCGTGCAGGGCTTGAGTGTTTTCAGGCGGTACAATGCTGTCGGCGGTTCCGCTCAGGAGCAAGATAGGCTTTTGTAACAGGTCCGGTACTGGTTCAGGAATGAAGGGTACCATAGCCCGGATCAGGATGGCCCCGGCGAGCGCGTCAGGGTAGCGGAGAAGCAGGCTGGCCGCGATGTTGGCTCCGTTGGAAAAACCCACGGCAGTCAGCTTTTGCTGAGGCAGACCGTAAGCTTCTTCAGCGTTCTTTATGAAAGTCCGAAGCTGGCCGGTACGCAACGTAAGGTCCTGCTGGTCAAACACGCCTTCAGCGAGGCGGCGGAAGAAGCGCGGCATGCCGTTTTCGAGCACTTGCCCCCGTGGGCTGAGCAGCGCTGCGCCTTGGGCGATTTCGTGGCCTAGCGGCAGAAGATCGTCCTCGTTGCCCCCAGTTCCGTGCAACAGAAGCAGGGTGGGTTTTGCGGGGTCCGACGCCGGTACAAAGCGATGAAGGAAGCCGAGATCAGCCGTTTGGCTCATTGCTGGGCCGCTTCGAGTGGAGGCAAGGATTGTTCGATGCGTGCGCGCATGCCCTCGTACATCGGGGGAAGGACCAGCCTTTCGCCCAGGTGATCAGCGGGTTCGTCGATGCTCATGCCGGGGCCGTCGGTGGCAACTTCAAACAGCACTCCGCTGAGTTCGCGAAAGTAGATGGAGTGAAAATAGTTCCGATCCATCACGGGCGAGACGTGCAGACCAAGTTTTCCGATGGATTTGAGCCATTCCCCCTGCGTTTCATCATTCGCGGCGCGGAACGCAACGTGGTGGATCGTACCGGCGCCCATATGGCCTTTTGAGAGAGTCGTGGGAACAACCACATCCACAAAGCTTCTGTCAGGACCGTCTCCGACCAGAAAGCGGCGTTGGCCGTTCTCGTCGCCTGCCGCGTGAAAGTGCAGGTGATCGGTGTAGAGGCTTGCCGAGGTGGTCAAGTCCCGGTGGGCTAACGTGACCCCGCGAATGGAACAGATCGCAAAATCCTGGGGAATGTTTCCGCCAGCCCAGTATGCCGTCTCGCGAGGGTTGGCGGTTTCGGCTAATTCTATTTGGATTCCATCCGGGTCCTTGACGCGGACCGTTGGCGATTCAAAAATGTTCCCTAACTCTTCCACCGGCAAATGGGCGTCGGCAAAACGTTTTTTCCACCACGAGAGCGCGCCGGTTGGAACTTCGTAGGTCAAACTGAGGGGCTCGCCGACTCCTCTGCGCCCCTTTCCGGCTCCGGGCCAAACAAAGAAGGTTAGCAGTGTTCCGGGTGTGCCGAAACGGTCGCCGTAGTACAGGTGATAACTGCCGGGATCGTCGAAGTTCACTGTCTTTTTGACAAGGCGCTGGCCGAGCAGTTCTGAATAAAACTGAACGTTGCGGACGGCGTCACCCGTAATAGCGGTCACGTGGTGAATACCCTTGAGTTGTTCCATAAATTGTTGCGATAAGCGCACCCATTAAGATGCGCGGGCATCTAAAAAGGTACGGACGCCCCTATCGCTGGCCGTTCGCGGATATACTTATATCGTCCCTAACAGTATGAAAACGTATGTGAATTTCGCGGTCTTGATGACCCTGATTGTCGGAGCCTTAGTGTGGCTGGCGGCGGGGGGCATCTCCGACACCAAGACGTACTACAAAAAGATTGATGAACTGCAACAGATGGGCGGGTCCGCGCACGGGCAGCGGCTGCGCGTGGGCGGTGACGTGAAGCCCGGCTCAATTGTGAAGAACGGAGGGCAGGTTCGCTTTATTCTCCACCAGGATGCGCAGGTGCTGAACGTTGTGTATGCGGGAACGGACCCGCTGCCCGATACTTTCAAGGACAACGCGCAGGCGCTGGTGGATGGACGGCTGGGGCCGGATGGCGTTTTCGCGGCGAGCAAGATTCAGGCAAAATGCGCTTCGAAATATGAGGCGAAGCCGTCGCAGCGCGGGCTGTCGCATGAAGCTTCTCCCACGAAGGTGACCAGCTTGGAGCCGATGCGGAAAAACCGCTCTTAGGAAGGGAATAGGAAGATGGAAAATCTTGGCGCGCTATCGATTTTACTGGCATTCTGTATCGCTGTTTTCGCGGTAGCGGCGGCGGTTGTCGGCAAATACGCAAAGCGTCCGTTTCTGGCGGTCAGCGCGGAGCGGGCCGTGTATGCGGCCTGGGGTCTGCTGACGGCGGCGGCGGCAATTTTGATTTCGCTGCTGATTAGCGGCGATTACCGGCTGGCCTACGTGGCGGCGCATACGGACAAAGCCATGCCCACCATTTATAAGTTCACGGCTTGGTGGGGCGGGCAGGAAGGCTCGTTGCTGTTATGGAGTTGGGTGCTGGCGAGCTACTCGGTCATTGTGGTTTATACGAACCGCCGCAAGTTCCGCGAGATGATGCCCATCGTGGTCAGTATCTTAATGGCGACGCTCGAGTTTTTCGTGGGCATGATCACTTTCGTGGCGAGCCCCTTCAAAGTGCTGATGATCGGCAAGGGAATCATTGAGGCTCCCGATGGAAATGGCCTGAGTCCGCTGTTGCAGTGGTGGACGATGGCGATTCATCCTCCGTTTTTGTACCTGGGCTATGTGGGATTCACGGTGCCGTTTGCGTTCGCGATGGCTTCCCTGCTGACGAAGCAGCCGGGCGAGGGATGGATTCACACCACGCGACGGTGGGCGATCGTGACGTGGCTGTTTCAGAGCACGGGCGTTTTGCTCGGCATGGGTTGGGCTTATACAGTGCTCGGCTGGGGCGGCTATTGGGGATGGGACCCGGTGGAGAACGCTTCGCTGATGCCCTGGATTA
>JAABUZ0100009848.1_pt1 | contig 10791 bp, 12 predicted proteins | sample 5562091 | NCBI WGS metagenome assembly JAABUZ01 (sample SAMN12813069, study PRJNA571459) | rock metagenome | isolation source: Antarctica rocks | place: Antarctica: Victoria Land, Linnaeus Terrace sud | collected 2015-12-21
TCTAAGATGGCCGCGCTATTTCCCCCATCCGGGAGCGTCGGCTGTTGAGCGGCCAATGTAGTCTCGGGCAGCAATTCAAGCAAGCCGTTTGCACCGTAGCGCAACATCAAGCTTGATGCTGTCCGAATGCCGCGAAGGACTGCCGCTACACTCTGCCGTTTAGTCAGGATCAGGTTGCATTCGTAGCGGGGAACCTGGATCGTGTTCCCATTAAGATCCGTGGTGTTGATAAGAGCGCTGCAAAAAGCCGCAGATGCAGCAAAAGACTGGATATTCAATTCCATCAACGACCATCCACAGCGATACAGAATATCTAATATTACCCAAGCAGGATTATTTGAATACCCAGCTCCTTGTAAGTTTCCGGTCGCATCGTATGTATTGACTTGCAGACCTTGAATAAGTACTTCCACATTTGGCAAGGAATTGCCGCTGCTGATTCGGTTTGGAACCACGACAGCCAGAACCGCTAAGCTGCCGTATGGATCTCCGAGTGGATTGCTATTGGCATCACAAAAGTCCAGGTTAAAACTGCCTGTTCGGGAGCCTGGCGTAATAAGGCTATACCAACCAGTGTTGGTCATACCCATACCAGCGGAGGCTTGCGGGATCTCAATGTCGTTTACAACAACTTTCAAGATGCTTGTTACAGGCCCTACCCCGGCCAGAACCTCCATGTGGGTCAGGTTTCCATCATTTCTGGCGAAGATAATAGGCGATTTAAGCCATCCAGTCCCGTAAACAACAGCAGCTGAATCGTTGTACTTAGCCGAATTGCTTAGTAATGGCGATAAATGGGAACTCTTATCACCCGAAGTTCTAACGCTGATTGCTGATGGAACAAACTCAAAGCCGCCGAACCGCCTGGTTAGATTTCCCCTTGCATCTTTATCAAACATGCCGCGCTGCTCGCATTGACGCCGCGATTTATCGCAGCTTGTGAATGCTTGTCCGGAACCTAAATTGCCGATACCTCCAGGCGCATCGGGCGAATATCCACATCGGTAAAACCGTGAAAAGCTCCCATTTGCTCCTCCATCTTTGGCCTCCTGCCGCTGAGCGTAATCAGCAGGAAAGCTCCAAGGACACGAGCGCTGGATACGCACGTTAGGTATGGGAATGCGTTGTAAGCTAAGCTTGTTCAGAAAACTTACTGTAAGCGAATTCTCAGTAATTTCATCAGGATCTCCAGCAATGCCGCGAAACAGTACAGTGCTTTCGGTCGTGGTCGTTCGGCTCGCAAGATCCGCAAAGGCAAAACAAACCGTGAGTTGTGATCCTTTGAAAGCCACAGCCGCATTTAGCTCGGAGAGCGCTGAGTCGGCGTTTGCCAGCGTGATGGAAAGCTGACACACGCCATCCATTGCGTCATCAGCCGACAATTGCAGGTCGAACAAATTATGCTTCAACACCCGCGCTGAGTAAGGTTGTGCATTGAAAGTAACGCTGTGCGTACACCACCTCTCCACATCACCGGACGGCAGTATGCACTCAAATAAAAGCAGCGGAGTGTCTGTTTCTTTTTGCTGCTTCGCCTGATTGATGGTTAGCATGGTTGTCGTCCTAAGCTGTTGCTTCGATACTTGCAGTTGTGGCGTATGAATTAACGTCTTCCGCCGTGATTTGAAACTGTTCCATTGCCCAATGAGCGTTCGTGTAAACTCCGCCATTGCCCGCCGTGGGTTGATAGCGTGAGGGCGAGATCTGAGCTTCTAGCTGTACTCCAAAAATGCTTATTTGCTGTCCAGCGTTAAGACCGATCCCCACGGTTAGAGCTGACCCGCTATCATTCAAACGCCCGCTTGAAACAAACCGGGTCCATCCTGGACGTATCGTCAATTCGCTTGACTGCTGAGTATTGAGACCTCGCCGGAACACGGTAATATTGGTTTGTTCAACAGCAGTGGCGTACATAGACCAGCAGTATTGATAGTTCACCGGAACACTTACAACTTGCGCTAATTCCTGCGTGTTCTGTCCATAGTTAGTGATTGTATGGGCCGAGGTTGTTCCAAATGGATCTGCTGTATTTGTTTGAATTTGTATAGCGCTTGATTTCTGCCAGACTGCGGTGGTTAGATCGGTACTCGACGCCAGCATATTTCCAGCCGGGTCAATAAAGGTAAATGCATGCAAAGGACCCTTGCAAGCATTAAAATGCGACGCCAAAGACTGAATGTCAAGCCAAGAAAGATTGGAATACTTTAATTTCCAAACGGTTCGTCTCGCGTGGGAATCCGGCAGAACAATCATATTGCCGTCCGCAAGAACATTTTTGATCGTGCGCGTCACCAGGTTCTTACGTAGCGGATATTGCGCTAACGCGCCGCTCGTGAGCTGCGGATAAAATAAATCATCCATTGGTTTCAATTACCCACAACGTGCTGGAAGCGTTATCAACTCCGACGAAATCATTTACCAATCCCGTGGCCCCCAATCTGCAATTCGGCACGTTTTGATTGCTGATCGGATCTGGAAAATTGAACATTGAGTACTCGCCCTGCTGCGCCGTGAAAAAAGCTTCGAGCTGACTTGTCTCTGACTCGTTTAGCAGGTCAAGTTTGATCTGCCATCGCCGGTACTGCCGTCCCTGGCTGGGAAAGCGTTGGTCAGAACCGTCCAAAAAACGCGTTACTTGAATACTCTGACCGAACACAACGCTCGTTGGATATTGCGCGACAGCGCCAGAGTTGAGAATCGGAAACGTCGCCATTTAAATCTCTGCGATCACATCGTTTAAACTGCTGGAAGTGAGAAGCGCATTTTTGACGGCCTGCACGATTTCTGACTGCCTGTATAAGGGGCTTTGTGCTTGCATACTTCCGTAAATTCCTCCCGTGCCGCCACCCTGCTGACTGGCTGCGCCATGAAGCGCTGCGGAAGCGTCTGCAAAGCCAGGGCTCGCCGAAAGACCTTCGGAAGTCACATACATTGACTGCTGCTGAGGCTCGGGAAGCGTAAACCGCGTCAATGGAGTTTCGTTCTTGCTGTTGCCTCCATCAAACAAACTACTTAGGCCCGATACCAGGGAGTTAACTCCGTATTCCAGAAATCCTCCCCCTACAAGGCTTGCGAGACTGCTCGAAGTGGCTGTCTGTAACAGGTTTGTCCACTCGTTGCCAGTATGGGTTGAGCTATGTGACTTTACGCCGGTACCGGAAGTCGAGCCGAACTGAATATTTTTCGAAGTTAAAGCGCTACTCATCGAAAGTTTTCGTAAATCCGCGGCCGCGCTGATCTTTGTATTGGCATGGGCTGCTGTTTGCTTTCGAGATACTAGGTCAGTTGGCTTAGACACTTTACTCGTGCTTTGGCCACCGGTTAAATTACTGGACGTTAGTTTCTTAATTCTTGCCATTTTGTTCCTCTGCCCGCCAAGCCTCCTCCAAAATCAGGAGAGCATCTGCGGTTTTAGCATCGACCCACCAAGGAAAACCTCCTCCGAATTTCTTCCATACCTGAAAGTGCTGAAGAAAGGCCTTGCTCTGTGCCGAAATCACCGATTTTGGACACTGTAAAGACACAATGTCTTTGCGAACCCAAACAACCCTCTTATTTGTAGACTCTGCTTTATCCATCCATGCGCAATTACGCACGGCGACCAATCCGCTTGATCGACAGGTATCGCATTCCCACGCGGCTGGCGAGGAAAATTGAAAGTGGAATGCGATTAGAAGTTTTTTCTTTCTTCCTCTGAAAGCTCAAGCTCTGCTCGAACGCAAGAAACAATTTCGTCACACAGGGACTCTGGCCCTCTTTCAATCAAGAGTTCTACTGAGGCTTTCTCTCCATCGATTGCCAATCCTTCAATAGCGGCAAGACCCCATTGAAGGTATAGCCGTCTTACCAATAGGTCCGCCAGGTGCGCCTCGGCATTTTCTAACGCGTCGCCTGCCTTTAGAAACTCATACTTGGAACCAAGACTGTGAACGCGCTCTGCCATTTCAATCCGTTGAGCGAGCGAAACGCGCCGTACCGCATAACGGATATTCTTATAAACACTGCTGCTATGCCAGACAACGCTGGAATACTCCGCCTGCTTATGCAAAGGCGATGTAAATTTCGTCATCAGCGCTTCCTTGGGCAAGATTATTGTTAAAAGTCCAAATTAATCGCAGCTCTGAGTCAACATAGTCCGGCAGTTCAGGGGTAACGTTCGGCATGTAAATACCCATAAGCTGCCCTTGCTGCTGACCGAGCTGCAACATAGCCGAAATCAACGTTCGTTTCTTTGCTGCCGTGTACAGTGCGCTTGTTTCCGCATCGTCTTGCACCAGGAGACTAAATCTCGATTTCACCTGTCGCTCGCCTGGAACAACCGCTTTCGGAAAGCACGAGCCGAATTCGTATTGACGAAGATCGAGGTTATTCTTAATCTGTATCGCGGCTTCCGTTAGCGTGAAGAATCGGCTTACCGATTGCCCAAGCCAAACCTGCCCGAGATGCCCAGGAACAGCTCTATAGTCGAAGGCTCCTAAGGCCGGCTCGGCTGGATAGTTGCTGAGACCAGCGCTTCCAGACTGAAAACTGCCCTCATCAACAATATCCGCCGCAGACCCAGTGAAAATGAAATCGTGGTGATCGCCGTTTACGGAGATTTCTAAACCATCAACTGCCGCGCCGGTAACGATTCTGCTGATTGTTGAGCCTGACCCCCAGTAGTCGTAAAGAGTCACACTAGGCAAACTAGTTGACAATAAGTACGTGGAAGTAGGAGAAAGACAACTGCCGGCGGCTGGCATCTGCGAGAATGGCGCGTTAACAACAAAAGTGGAAGCATCAACAACACTCGTTATAAATCGAATTTCGCCAGCATAGGAAAGGGCGAATCCCAATGATAAGCCGTGGGAGGTCTTGGTTTGAAACTTCGTAGCCGTCATCGCGGAACCAATGACAAGCCCCATGGAGAGTTGTGGTGCCGCCCCCAAAGCTGCCTGAAACAATGAACCATAGCAGGGCTGCCCCGCTCCGTTCCAGGAAGTCAGGTATGTTCGCAATTGAAAAGCTGTTCGGCGTCTTGCATTCGTTGATGAACCGAGAAACGTGCGCGTTCCAGTCTTATCTGGCCGCCGGTTCTGCTCTGTGGTCTGTTGAGCTTGCAGACGCGTTGCAGGAAAGCGGTTGACGGAATTTACCAACGCTGCCTGCGCGTATGCTGACTCAACCGCTGCATAGAAGCGGTTTGCATTAGAGGGTATGTAATTCGGCATTTGTATGAGCTAATTACGACTTACATTCAGGTTAAAAGTGATCCGTGCCATTTGCGCAAATCCTAAACCGCCCGGTTTGGGCGATTGAATTTGGACGTCATAAGCGCCCGGAAAGAAAATTCCATCTCCCCAGTCACTGATGTTTTCCCTTAACACATTCGTGAAGGCTTCGACGTAGAAGTGAATCCATCGATCTACATCGCTGATTAAATCTCCGCTCGTCCATAAATCAGCAACCACCATCAAAGATCCCGATAACGATCTAAATTTCTCTGCTTGCGTGTTCTTGAGTCCTGAGCTGTAAATGCAAATTCGAGGATAAGTCAGTTGCATGTCTCTGTCGTTTATGTCCTGCGAAGCGGAACTCAATATAATCTGTGTGGATTCAATTGCCGGCACGTTTGTGTTACAAGAACCAGCAATTGCGGCGATTTCCTGTTGCAAAGCCGATTCGTTCGTCAGCAGGTCAGAAACTTTTTGAGTTGCAAGTATCGTTAAAGGCAGCATGAATTCTAACCTCGCTGCCATCGCCGGACACAGGCAATCATGATATCTGGCGTTTGTCCATTTCTGGGGGGGACTCCGGCAGTGGGGCCATTGCTGGGCATTTGCCAAGATAATCCAATTGTGATAGGCAGACTGTTCTGCCGTGTTAAGCCTTGTTGCAATGTGCTGACGTAAACGTTCCAGCCCACCGCCGTTGTTGGAGCTTGTACCCCCGTTTCAGCCATAGCCACTTGTACGGTCGCCGCGCCGTTAAGAAGAATTTCATTGATTGGGCTCGGTGCGCTCTCGCTGCCGAGCCGATCTACCCACGACGTTTGCGCAAAGATTGATGGCGCTTGTAAAGATCCATTTTCCGCTTGCATAACTGGAGCAGCTGGCTTTGGCAAGGGATTAAGTACAATACCAATACCGCTCGCTAAAAATGTTTCGCCAGCGGTTCTCGACTGCTGTTGATACTCTGTCCATTTCCCTTGAAAACGCGTGTTGAGCTGAACGTTGTACGCCTCTGCGTAAACTCGGGTAAGGGAGTCAAAACATAGCCAGCGAAACAGGCTGGGAGTTACAACAACTTTTGATAGGCCAATCTTGATCTGATTAAGCCATTGCGGGTCGGACTGGCCTGCTCTGAGAAGACTAAGCATCAGCTTGTCACTGATCTCATCGGTCGCAAGTTTTATTTTTGCTAGGACATCAATTCCATGGGTTGATGATACCTGCACCAGCGTGCTTTCAAACTGTAGAAGATCATCGAGTGTCACAACGTCCGAATCAGTGAATAGCGCCATCTGACCTGCTCCTACTTTTTATTGATTGTTTTAGCGGGTGTCGCCGCTTGTAAATCAGAATCGGCGATAATGGCCACTTGCACTCGGCGCGCGAATTCTGCTTTTTCCGCTGCCTTCTTAGCGGCTTCCTGCTGTTGAAAGAAGAGTTCCCGCTGCTCGCTGCTGGCCAGAACTGCCCTTTGTTCAACAATCATCTTTGCGGCAATTGAGCGTGGCACTTCACACACGGCGCCGGCTTTACCGCCATCTGATGTCTCCAGACTGATAACGACCGGATACGAATCCGTTAAGCTACTCTCAACCTCTCGCATTTTTCGAAAATATTGTTTTACGTCCACCGGGTATCTCCTTAAAAAACGGGGACTGCCCTGCAGCCCCCAATAACACTGACAATGCTTATTAGCTATTTACTTGAACGGCGAAGTTGTTTCGGAGAACGCCGCAACCGTAAAGCATGTCTACCGTAAACTGTTGCGACAGGGTGTTCGGCTGATAGCTCATCACCACTCGAATTCCGAAGTTGCCCATTTCGGCGTATTCGGCGACAGCTCCCGTGCCTGGTAACGGCTGAGGCAAACGACGCACAACCAGCCCGATCGCGTCACGCGTAAAGGCCAGATTGTGTGTGTTGGTTGTGGAGGAGCCTGTGGAGGGAACAAACTGCGACCGGAAAATGAAGAAGTCTTTCATTTTGCCGACGTTGCCTTCAACCAACGCCATCAGGCCGGCGTCGCCGGACGAGTAGTATTCACTGAAGCGCGGAATCTGACGAATTTGGGAGTAAGCATTCGAATCCACCACTAGATACTTCGGGGCGGTAGCAGGGACTTTCGCCGCGAACAATGCGGTTTCGGCCGTGTCGATTGTGCCTTCCGTGATAGGCGAACCAGCCGAGCCGACTGGCGCATTAGCGGAGAATTGCCCGTACAGGTTGAGCAAGTCGCGCTCCACTCTTTCAGCAATGGCAATTACTGCTGGCTGCATATAAGTCTTTAGCAGTTCGGGAAAGGCTAGCGCCTTGGTGACATCTGGAATTTGAAAAGTTGCTTCAGCGTGAGTATTCAGAACGATTTGAGCGTTGCCCAAACTTGGATTTTGAGGCGTGACCGTGCCACCCTCAGCGATATTGTTCGCAACCAGGACCGGCGGAATCGGCACATTAACGGTGTCGCCTGCATGCGCCAGCACTGGCTCATAGTCGCGGTTTACCAAATTGCCCATGATAAGATTTCCCATCAGAGCCGGTAATGCATCAGCGGCAACCAGCTTCACAATTGCGTTCGCCAAGTTGGCGGAAGTGATAAATGACATATTTCTCCTAATTTAGTGGCGCGGCAAGTCATACGCCTTGTCGCTGTTTTCCCTTACACCCGTTGTTAGTTCATGGATTGCGCGGCAGTTCAGTCGATTGCCGACTATGCGCTATGTAACGATTGCGAAGCCAATCGCGCTATTTCTTTCCTTACTTGTTCAAGTTCTTCTTTGCTCATCCCCGGCCTGATCGCGCTAAGTTCGATTGTCGTTGATGATGCGGTCTTTGCTGCTGCTTGCGCCCCGCTTCCGCCAGCAATCCGAGCAGGCAAAAGCTCGGGATTTTCTTGCACAAAACCAGCAAGGTATTCCTGCAATGACTTATTTTCTAAGCCTTTGCTTATCAAACGGCCATCTTCTCCTCGAACCACGTCGTCCTTCACGGCACGGAACGCAAGATCGACCTTTGCTACTCCGAGTCGCTGCAATTCAGATCGAATTTGTGAGTTGCGGTCAGCTTCTTCGGCAGACGCGCGTGCCTTTCGATTCTCTTCGACCAGCTGGTTCAGCCGTGATTCCAAAGATTCGCGGCGTTTGCGTTCATCTTGTAGCTCGGCCTTGTAGGCAGGCTCCACTTTCTGATGTTCACCGCGCACAAATTCATCTATGGCCTGCTTTACGATTTCTCTCACATCAACACCCGTAGGTGTCTGGTTCTCAATCGGCTCTTGATGTGACACTCAGCTTTTCCTCCTCTTATGCAAACTGCGCATTGATCTCATGTGTAATTTGATCTTTTGTTTCTTGTCGGGCGTCGTTCAAATACTTGGTTGCCAGCCGCTGATAGATTTGACGTTTTAGCGTTGGAGACTCAATTCCTAACTGGAGGAGGTCTCTGGCGTCTTTCAATTCCGTGGCGAAATCGCCAATGTCTACTTCATCCAGCCCTGTTACAGAGAAAGAGACATCGTCTTGACGAGCCTTGCTGATTCCAATCAGCACTTTCCGAATGCAATCTTTGACAATCGCTCCATAACCACGTAGAACTTCCTGCGTGATCGCGAAATCCATCTGCTTACTAAGCGCCGATTGCGCGTGACCGCTTACCATCTCACCTGATGCCTGTGAAAGGTAGCAAACCCGGTAAATTTCTTCCTTCAGTGAATCAAGATTAGCGGCGGCAATCTGATAAACTTTGCCGTCTGGCTCCGTCCAGCCGAATTTATCCGTCGGCCCGAGTTGTATGTAGTAGCTTTCGCCGACAATTTGGTTCCATTCACGGTCGGAGTAGATGACCGGCATTGCGAAAAGCCCCATCGTTATCGCCCATGCAAGCGCGTTTGACTTATTGAAATGCTCTAACTGGAGGTGGGCTGCTTTGTTAGTCAGCCAAAGCCCATCAGAAACCTGCATTGTTACTAAGGGAACCCGGTTTTCACGACTGTAAGCATGTGAACCGCTGTCTATTAAACAAATCACGGCCTCGCCGCTTTGTCGCTCTGATCGACGGTAAATTTGAAATCCTGTACGGTCGTAATAACGCCAGTAAGTTTCCTCCACGATTTCCGGCGAATTGACGCTTGGTTGTCGTCTTACCTTTTGGCGCAGAACAATCCATTCATATTCGCCATGTTCGTCAATGCTCCAATTAATCAGGTCTTCGGCTTGATACTGGATCAGGTAAGCTCTTGACAGGCCAACCGCGTCTTCTTCGGCTCTGTTAGTCGGAACCGCCTCGACACGCGGAAAGTCAATCAGAACATGAGTCCGGCCTGCGATGAGCGTGTCGATCAGGCACTGCCTGAAAAACGTCCCGAGCTTGGTCCCCTTACGGTCACAATCTTCCATGAATGCGGGGAAGAACTTTTGGCCGGTATCGAAGTTCCCCTCGAAGTGAACCGAAGGTTCGCGCCGGAACAGTGTCGATGCATACCAATCAACAATCGACCCTACATAGTTCTGATAAAAAGCGCGCTGCAGACGCTCACTGTAAACGTCAAGCGGCTCTTTCTGTCGCCGCAGCAGATACTCACCTGCTCGTTGCTTAAACTGCAAGCCGCCAGCATACAAATCGCGGTACATCCGAAATGTGTGTTGCTGCTTCCTGAAGTCTGGGTGTTCTCGGTCTATGTCAATCATGCAACCTTTCCGCCTGCTCCTCCACCCACAAAGCTCATCTCGCAACCACCCTGCTGCTCTGAATCAACCCTCATCTACTAATGAAACTAGAGCCAATCTGCCTTCCAGCATCCTAATTTTTGTTGGAGACTGTTGATTCCAAATGAAATACAAATTTTCCGCTTGCCGTGATCAACGTTCTCAAGCAGAGGCGAATACCAATTTGGCCAAGCTCGATAAACTGTAGTTTGCTATCAATCCTGATTCGATCTGAAATGAGTGCGCGGGAAGCTCTCGTTGCAAAACTTCGGGAATGTGGCACGGCTGGAATTATTGAAACTACGGATGCTGTTCAAGCATTTTTCAGCAGTGACTTTAACGTTTCGAGCATAGTAAGTCAGTTAAGTGAACCCGTGCTTGAAATCACCTGTAAAGTGGATTGGGTAAAGGTTCCTAATACTTTCCGCAATCATGATCCTATCTACGCTGGCCGACAGTTCTTCATTGTCTCCTCCGGCAGCGACAATCCAACCCCTTGCGGCCGCCACCGTTTGACAATAGACGCCAACGATGCGTTCGGAAGTGGAAGTCACGAAAGTACACAGCTTGCTGTTGAAGCGCTTGAAAATTTTCTGTTCCCTGGCGCTACGGTTTTAGATGTCGGATGCGGCTCGGGAATCTTATCAGCGGTAGCGCAAAAACTGGGAGCGGGCGGCGTCTTTGCTTGTGATACCCACATTGGATCTCTCCATTCCGCTCGCCGGCACTCAGCCAATTCGCATTTTTTCGCGGGCAGCGTCGACTCAGCTCGACTTTATCCATCAGGCGGCACGACACAGCACATAGAGGAGGGACTCGCGTAAGGCTCTGGTTAGTTTTACGCTGTTGTGTTTACGACCGGACACGCGAAAACCCGCTTG
>JAABUZ0100009849.1_pt1 | contig 10791 bp, 8 predicted proteins | sample 5562091 | NCBI WGS metagenome assembly JAABUZ01 (sample SAMN12813069, study PRJNA571459) | rock metagenome | isolation source: Antarctica rocks | place: Antarctica: Victoria Land, Linnaeus Terrace sud | collected 2015-12-21
GTTCGGCGAACGGACGGAGGTCAATTTCTACCACACCGACGGCAACACGCAGAATTTCGGGCAGATCACGACGGAGGCGTTCCTGGGCGGGTCGGGGCTGCGCGGGCGGGTGTATGCCGGGTATGGCGAGGCGAGCCCGTCGGGGTTCCTGCGCGACGTGCTGTATCACGGGACGACCACGGTGTTCGGCGGGTCGCTCACCTATCCGCTGATCCGGGCGCGGCAGCAGACTCTGAACCTGTCGGGATATTTCGACGGGATCGAGACGCAGGTGACGCAGGTCGGGGCGAGTGCGAGCGGGATCCAGCGGGGGTTCGATTCGTTGCGGGTGGCGCGGCTGGGCGCGGATTATGCGCAGCAGGATGGCTGGCTGGGCGATGCGCGGCCGGCGATCAGCACCGTCAACGTTCGTTTATCGCAAGGGATTTCCAGCCTGGGGGCGACGCGGAGCGGGGCTTCGGATGCGACGCGGGTGGGCGAACGGGTGGATTTCACCAAGGTGGTGATGGATGTGTCGCGGGTGCAGAGCTTGTTCCAGTTGGGGAGCGAGAGCAGCGTGGCGCTGAAGGGGCGGGTGATCGGCCAGTATAGCGGGCAGATCCTGCCGCCGGCGGAGAAGTTCTTTCTCGGCGGGCCGGAGTATAACCGGGGGTTCTACTCGGGCGAGGTGACGGCGACAGCGCGTTCGTGTGGCAGGCCGAGTTGCAGCTGAATACGACCTATGACGTGGCGCTGTTCGACCGGAATTTCAATTTGGCGGCGCAGTTCTATGGGTTCTACGACCGCGGCGAGGCCTGGCAGAACCAGTCGGCGCGGCTGGAGACGGTGTATACGCGGCTGTCTTCGATGGGGATCGGGCTGCGGCTGAACGTGACGCAGTTCAGCGAATTCAACATCGAGGGGGTGCATCGCAACACGCGGCTGTTCGAGGGCAATTCGGCCGCGGTGTCGCCGCTGAAGGCGGATGCGGCGTATTGGCGGGTGATCGCGCGGTTCTGAGTCGGGCCGGTTCAAGAACGTGAAGTCGTGTTAAAGCATGCCTGAATTTTAAACTCGCCGTTCGATGGGGGACGCTTGATGGCACGCCGGACGGATGCGGGATTGCGGGTAGGCACGGTTCGGCACGGTCGGGGTGCGTTGCTGCGCGGGACGGCGTTGCAGGCGGCGGGCGCGTTGGTGTTCGCGGGCCAGGTGTCGGCGCAGCCGGCGCCCAATGCGCGGCCGGTGGGCGGGCAGGTCGTGGCCGGTGCGGCGAGCATCGGGCAGAGCCCGGCGCAGACGGTGATCAACCAGTCGAGCCAGCGGGCGGCGATCGACTGGCATGGATTCGACATCGGCGCGCAGCACGCGGTCCGGTTCAACCAGCCGAGCAAGAGCGCGGTGACGCTGAACCGGGTGACGGGTCCGGACCCGTCGCAGATTGCCGGGCAGATCGTGGCGAACGGCAACATCATCATCACCAATCCATCCGGCGTGGTGTTCCACCGGGGCGCGCAGGTCAACGCGCAGAGCCTGATCGCGAGCGCGCCGGGGATCACGAACCAGAATTTCATGGCCGGGCGGATGGTGTTCGACCAGGCGCCCAAGCCCGGCGCGGTGGTGAGCAACGCCGGCACGATCACGGTCAAGGAGGCGGGTCTGGCGGCGCTGGTGGCGCCGCGGGTGGTCAATTCGGGGGTGATCAACGCGCGCCTGGGCCGGGTCGTGCTGGCGGGGGCGGAGGCGCACACGATCGACCTGTATGGGGACGGGCTGGTCTCGATCGACGTGACCAAGTCGGTCAGGCAGGCGGGCGGGACGGCGGCGCTGGTGACGAACAGCGGCACGGTCTTGGCCGATGGCGGCTCGGTGCTGATCACGGCGCGGGCGGCGGACGGGATCGTGCAGGACCTGGTGCAGGCCGGGGGGCGGATCCAGGCCAACAGCGTCGGCGCGCGGACCGGGCGGATCGCGGTGGCGGGCGTGGGCGGGTCGGTGCGGATCGAGGGTCGGGTGCTCGCCGATGGCGGGCGGGGCCAGATAGGCGGCTCGATCGCGGTGACGGCGAGCGACACGGTTACGGTAGCCCAAGGCGCGCGGATGAGTGCGAGCGGGCATATTTCCGGCGGCACGGTGGCGCTGGGCACGACGCTGGGGCGGGCGGCGGCGGGCCGGGTCGCGGCCCTGGGCGGGGCTGCGGCGACGACGCCGGCGGTCACGGCGCGGCGGGTGGTGATCGAGCAGGGGGCGGTCGTTGCGGCCGATGGTCGCGGCAGCGGGCGCGGTGGCACGGTCGCGGTGCTGAGCACGCATTCGAGCACGGTGGATGGTTCGTTGCGCGCGCGCGGCGGGGCGCGGGGAGGCGATGGCGGGGTGGTCGAGGCGAGCAGCGACGGGGTGCTGGCGCTGCGGCAGGCGCCGGACCTTTCGGCGCGGGCGGGACGCGGGGGGACGCTGTATCTGGATCCGTACGACCTGGTGGTGGGCACCGGGGCTCCGACGGTGCCGCTGAATGGCGCGACGGTGGCGGCGGGCGATCCGCCGGCGACGGGGATTTCGTATATCGCGCCGTCGGTGCTGGAGCAGGCGAGCCGCAACGGGGCGGTGTCGATCAGCCTGAACGCGAGCCATGACCTAACGGTGCAGGAGAGCGTCAACCTGGCGCGGGGCACGATTTCGCTGGGCGGAGCGGCCGGGGCGTCGCTGTCGCTGTCGGCCGGGCATGACCTCAACATCCTGGCCAACATCACGCTGGGCAATTTCGACCCGAACGGCCAGGCGCCGACGCTGTCGCTCGATGCGGGGCACAATCTGTCTGTCGGGCTGCCTGTCGGGCCAGTCGCGGGCGGGACGACGGCGCTGTCGGCCTATGGGGCGGTGACGCTGACGACGACCGGGCCGTTCAACGGGGATCCGAGCGGGTCGTCGATCACGATCCATGACGGCTCGACCATCACGTCGCGGTCGAGCGTCGGGATGCGTGCGAGCAACCGGGTGGATATCGGCTCGAACGTGCGGCTGAGTGCGGGGTCTTCGGGCGGCGGCGGCGGTCTGGACGTGCAGGCGGGCAGCGACATCAGGGTGGCGTCGAACAGCACGCTGGGGCTGGGCGCGGGTGTGTTCGGGACGGTGCGGCTGGCCGCCGGCGGAAGCGTGTTGATCGGCACGGGCTCGCGGCTCGATGGCGGCGGCTCGGGAAGCGTTTCGGTGCTGGGCGGGAACGGCTCGTCGGGCATCGAGAACGCGCCGCTGCCCTCTCTGGCCGGATCGGTGGCGCTCGAGTCCGGGGCGTCGATCGGCAATGCCGGGACGATCAGCGCGAGGACGGATCAGGCCGGGTCGGGCGCGGTGAGGCTGGCGGCGGGGAGCACGATCCAGGCGACGCGGTCTGGCTTCGTGTCGCTGGCGTCCGGGACGGGCGGGCTGGCGCTGGGCGGCACGGTGGATAGCGGCGCGAATGGGAGCCTGTTCCTGGGCTCGGGGCGCGCGGTCGTGCAGGGGGCGTCCGGGGCGCTGGTGACGTCGAATTTGCTGGGGCGGGCGGAGTCGTTCGACCTGCGCGGGGCGACGTGGCGGTTTCGAGCCGGGTGCCGTTGACGGTGGGGTCGGCGATCGACAGCACGGGCGGGGGCATCTCGGTCTCGACCGGGCATACGATCACACTGATCGCCGACGCGCTGACGATCGGGGCCGGGGCGCAGCCGAGTTCGTTCTCGGAACGCTACGTCTATCCAACGCTGTTCGCGCCGGGGGGCACGGTCGCGCTGCAGCCGCTGAGCGCGGGGCGTCCGGTGGAGCTGGTGAGCGGGGCGCAGAGCGGGGCGGCGCTGTCGATCACGCGGGACGGGCTGAACAATGTCACGGCCGACCGGCTGGTGGTGGGATCGGCGAACGGGGCGTCGGTGGCGTTGCTGGGGAGCGGCAACCAGATCGGGACGTTGGGGGCGTCGAGCGCGTCGGCGGCCGCGTTCGCGCTGGCGACGGCGAGCCCGGTAACGGTGACGGGGTCGGTGAACGGGGCCGGCTCGGTGTCGATCACGGCGCCGAACCTGACGGTCGCGGGCAGCATCACGGCGCCGACCGTGTCGCTGGTGGCGGCGAGCAGCAGCGTGGGCGACGGGACGCTGACGCAGACGGGCGGGGTGATCGGGGCGTCGACGCAGCTGTCGCTGAGCGCGGCGGGGGGTGTTCAGCAGACGGGCGGAAGCATCGCGGCCGGGAGGCTGACGGGGAGTAGCGGCGGCTCGGTGGAGCTGGAATCGGCGGGCAATGCGATCGCGACGCTGGGGTCGTTCGCCTCTGGGCGGGGGTTCCGCCTGAGCGACGGGTAGGCGTTGCAGGTGGCCGGCCCGGTGACGGATCAGGTGTCGATCCGGCTTGCCGCGACCGGGCCGTTGACGCTAGCCGGGTCGGTGAACGCACCGGCCGTCGACCTGACGGCGACGGGGGCGATCACGCAGATCGCCGGCAGCCTGACGGCGACGCTGCTGACGGGCTCGGGGGCGAGTGCGGCGCTGGGTTCGGCGGGCAACACGGTGGCGACGCTGGGCCTGTTCAGCACGGCGGGCGATTTCGCGTTGGCGGACGGGCAGGCGCTGATAGTGGGCGGCGCGGTGAGCGTGGGCGGGGGACGCAGCCTGTCGCTGGCGAGCGACAGTATCGGCATCGGCGAGGGCGGCAGCCTGAGTGCTGTGGGCGGCACGGTGGCGTTGGCGCCGTTGACGGCGGGGCATGCGTTCGCGCTGTCGAGCGCGGTTCCGATTGGTGCGATCAGTGGGGGCGCGATCACGGCGAGCACGCTGCGGATCGGCAGCGCGACGACGGGCGATATCAGCATTGCGGGGGCGTTCGGGCTGAGCCAGGTGGGCACGCTCGACTTGCGCAGCGCCGGGGCGGTGCTCGAGGGCGCCGGCGATTCGCTTGTGGTCAATACGCTGACGGGCGGGGCGAACAGCGCCAGCCTGCTCGGGACGAACAACCGGATCGGCACGCTGGGCGGGTTCGCGACCAATGCCGGGTTCACGCTGGTGGATGCCCAAGGGCTGGCGGTGACGGGGCCGGTGAGCGATGCCGCTTCGGTGTCGATCACGGCGCCGAACCTGACGGTCGCGGGCAGCATCACGGCGCCGACCGTGTCGCTGGCGGCGGCGGGCAGCAGCGTGGGCGGCGGCGCGCTGACGCAGACGGGCGGGGTGATCGGGGCGTCGACGCAGCTGTCGTTGAGCGCGGCGGGGGGTATTCAGCAGACGGGCGGGAGCATGGCGGCCGGGTTACTGACCGGCAGCAGTTCAGGGGTGGTCGGGCTGGATTCAGCGGGGAATGCGATCGCGACGCTGGGGGCGTTCGCTGCTGGGCGCGGGTTCCGCCTGAGCGATGGGCAGGCGTTGACGGTGGCGGGGCCGGTGACGGATCCGGTGTCGATCGGGTTGCAGGTGGCCGGGGCGTTGACGCTGGCGGGCAGCGTGACCGCGCCGCTGGTCGATTTGGCGGCGACTGGGGCGATCACGCAGACGGCGGGCAGCCTGACGGCGACGCTGCTGACGGGCTCGGGGGCGAGTGCGGCGCTGGGTTCGGCGGACAATGCCGTGACCACGCTGGGCAATTTCACCACCGCGGGCGATTTCGCGTTGGCGGACGGGCAGGCGCTGACGGTGGGCGGCACGGTGAGCGTGGGTGGCGGGGCGACGCTGTCGCTGGCGAGCAAGCAGATTTCGCTGGGCGCGGCGAGCCAATTGCTGGCGCCGGGCGGGACGGTGGCGTTCGCGCCGCTGACGCCGGGCACGGCGCTGACGCTGGGGAGCTTCGTGCCGTCGGGCGGGTCGATCGTGGCGAACAATTTGCGGGTGGGCTCGGCGACGACGGGCGATATCAGGATCAGCGGGATGTTCGACCTTTCGGCGGTCAACACGCTCGAGCTGCGCAGCGCGGGCAACATCATCGAGGCGGCGGATGCGGTGATCCGGGTAGGGACGCTGACGGGGCAGGCCAATAGCGCGCAGCTGCTGGGGCTGAACCAGATCGACGTGCTGGGCGGGTTCGCGGTGGCCGGGTCGGCGCTCGGGGCCAATGCGCCGAGCGCGTTGACGCTGGTCAACGGGCGCGCGCTCGCGGTGGCCGGGCCGGTCAGCGCGGCGGCGGGCAACGTGGTGCTCGATACGCGTTCGAGTGCGTCCGCAGATGTGACGATCGCGGCGGCGGGGCGGGCGCTGGAGGGAGATTTCAGCGTGTTGGCGGGGCGGGGCGTGACGGTCGCGGCGGGGGGCAGCCTGGACGCGGCGAGCGGGACGATCAGGCTTGCGGGGTCCTCCGGCGGGGCGATCGCGCTCGGCGGGCCGCTGGCAGCGACCAACGTGGTGCTGGTCGCCGAGGGTGGCGCGATCACGCAGGGTAGCGGGACGATCGCGGCCAACGGGCTTGCCGCGCGCGGGGCTTCGGTGGCGCTCGATGGGCTGAACCGGATCGGCGCGCTGGGCGGGGCGGGCCCGAGTGCTGCGACGGGTGGGGATTTCAGCGTCAACGACACGCAGTCGCTGGCGGTGGTGTCGTCGGTGCAGGCGTCGGGGGCGGTGCGGCTTGCGACGTCGGGCGATCTCGGTCTGGAGGCGGACATTTCGGCGCCGACGCTGCTTCTGTCGGCGGGCGGGAAGATCAGCCAGCGTGCGGGGACGATCACGGCGGGAACGCTGGACGGCGTGAGTGCGCAGAGCGCGGCGCTGGATGGCGACAACGCGATCGCCACGCTTGGGTCGTTTACGGTGGCGGACCAGTTCTCGCTGCGCACGGGCGGCGGGCTGATCGTTGCCGGCACGGGGCGGGCGCCGCGGTTGACGCTCGAGGCGGGCGGCGGGATCGAGTTCGCGGGCGATGTGAGCAGCCCGGTCAGCCTGACGGTCAACTCCGGCGGCAGCATCGGGCAGACGGGCGGGACACTGCAGGTCGGGACGCTGTCGGGGACGGCGGTCGGGCGGGCGCAGTTCGGTAGCAGCGGGACGGCGGCGGTGGATACGCTGGGGGCGTTCACGGTGACGGATGCCGCGGCGACAAGTGGGCGGGCGGCGGCGGGTGCGGCTTTGAGCGTGCTGGGGCTGGCGGATTCGACGCCGTTGACGGTGGTCGGGCCGCTTTCGGCGGGGACGGTGACGCTGTCGGCGCCGGGGCTGCTGACGTTGCAGGGCGGGCAGATCACGACGGATGCGGCCTCGTTCACGGTGGCGGCGGCCAGCGGATCGCCGCGGCTGGTGCAGACGGGGACGACGGCGCTGGGTTGGCTGAGCGGCGGCACCGGGTCGGTGGCGCTGGGGCTGCCGGCCGGGGGCGGGTCGGTGTCGTTGGAGAACCTGAGCGCGCCGGGGATGGCGCTGAGCCTGCTGTTGCAGAACGGCTCGGCGAGCGGGGCGATCGACGTGGCCGGGCTGCAGGTGACCGGTGCGGGCGGGTCGGCGGCGCTGACCGGGTCGGTGGCGGGGCAGAGCGGGGCGCGGGCGGCGGCGCTGTCGGGCATTTCGCCGCAGGTGGACGTGGCGTATCGGCTGAACGGCTGCACGATCGCGCTGGCGACGTGCGGGGCGGTGGCGGGGATCAATCCGGGCGGGGCGGTGCCGCTCGGCCCGGTGACGGAACCGGGGGCGCCGTTCACGCCGGTCGGGCTCACGCCGGGTGGGTTGCCGCTGGTGTTCCTCGATTTCGGGGTGCCGCTGCTGGTGCCGAAATCGTTCCTGGATAGGGTTCTGGGCAACATCCTGAAGCCGGACCTGTTCACGGCGGACCTGATCGCGATCGGGATCGTGCGCGATCCGGCCGATCCCGAAGTGCTGCTGCCGAACATCTCCGACCGGGATTACTGAATGCGCGCGACGCTGCTCGCCTGCGGTTTGGCGCTCGCGCTGGCGGGGTGCTCGCCGCCGCCGCCGGAGGCGCATGTGCCGGAGCCGGCCATGGTTCGGGTTGGGGGATTTCCGGCCGATCACGCTGGCGCAGGCGGAGCGGACGTTCCCGGGGCCTGCGTGCCAGGAGAGCGCGCTGCCGTTCGCCGGGCGCGAGCTGGAGGCAGCGCGGGCGCTGCTGGGGGCGCTGGGACGGACGAGCTGGAGGGGGCGGCGTATACGGTGGCGAACGTTTCGCAGGCGCGGCTGAAGGATTACCGGATCCTGCATTAGGCTGGGCGATCAGTCGGCGATGGTGTTGTCGCGGAGCCAGCCGGGGGCATCCCGACGATGAAGATTTGGCGGAGTTCGGCGATCCGGGTGGGGGGGGATGCCGACGGCGGCCGGGAGAGGGAATGGGACCGGGGGTTAGAGGGCGCCTAGTTCGGGGGCTAGGTAGCCTAGGAGGGAGAAGATGACGCCGCAGACGCCTAGGGCCATCGAGATGTAAAGCAGGGGTTTGTTTCGGGTGATGGCCGAGGCGGTGGCCAGGACGATGCCGAGTTCGTAGGACGCCGATCCGTTGTGGTAGGTATGGGTCTGTTCGAGGGAGTGGTGGCGCTCCTCCTCGATGTGTCGGGCGCGGCGGGCGATGGCTTGCTTGCCGTCCTTGGGGTCGCTCTCGAAGGCGTCCTGCTCGGCGCGGAGCTTGGCGATGACGTCGTCGCGGCGGGCGATGGCGGCCGGGTCGGTGCCGACGTCCATGACGGCGATGATGGCGCTGACATCCTTGGCGACGGTGCCTCGGGTGGATTTGGCCTGGTATTGGGCCCAGGCGTCGGCGGCGTCGATGGCTTCCTGCTGGACGCGGATCTCGGCGTGCTTGGCGCCCTGTTCGCCGATGGCGAGGCCGGCGGCGAGGAAGGCGACGAGGAGCGCGGTCCATTGGGCGGAGTTGACGCGGGGCTTGGCTGCTCCAGCGTGGCCGGAGCCTTGGTCGCCGTTGTTCCCGTGGCCGCCGTTTTCGCCGTGCTCGCCGTGAGCGATGTGTCCGGCGTGCTCGTGGTGCTCCAGGCTTTGGTAGGCGCTCGTCATGATGCTCTCGTTACGGTTGGGGGGGACCCTACAATAGTGCGGGCGGGGGGCGAGACTTATTTCGGTTTCTCGGCGGCCGTCTGCGTCGTTTCGGTTCCTTGGGCGTCGTAGACGGCGAAATCGTAGGTGTGGATGACATATTTGAGGGTGGTGCCGCAGTTGGGGTCGGTGGCGTAGACGCCGGTGAGGGCATCGGCGAAGGCGTCGACGTCGTCCTTGAGGGTCATGGCCTTCTTGTAGGGGTTGCCGGTGGCCAGCAGCCTGCCGTGCTGGTCGAAGGCGTCGGTGAGGGTGTCGAACTTGCGGAAGCCCTGGGGCTTGGTGACCATTTCGCCGTCCTCGAACTCGTTGGTCATGCTTTCGACGGCGGGCTGTCCGGGGAGGGCCTTGATGCCGAAGCGGTTGTTGCTGTCGGGGGGCATGGCGGCCCCCCAGGCGCTCTCGACGCGATGCGGCCCATTTCATCGGTGCTGAGGATGACTTGCGAGGGCACCAGCGCCAAGGATGAGGCTCCCAGCCGGCGGCGATGGGCGTCGGTGGGGTTTGCCGCGGTTGCGCAACAGCGCGGCGCCGCCGGATTCGGGCGACATGCGCGACCGGACGGCGCGGGAGCTGCGCGAGTTCGAGCGGCGGGCGCGCGAGGCGGGGGTGGCGATGGAGCAGGTGCGTCCGGCGCATTATGCGCTGTGCGCGAGCCTGGACGACGTGGCGCTGAACACGCCGTGGGGGGCGCATAGGCGGTGGCGGGAGCGGATGCTGGCGGCGAGCTTCCACAACGATGCGGGTTCCCGGGGCGGGTTCTTCGACCAGATCCGGCTGATGCGGGCCGAGCCTGCGAAGCATCTTGCGGTGCTGGAGCTGATGTATCTGTGCATGGCGCTGGGCTTCATGGGTCCGAACAGGCGAGATCGGTTTCGACGAACGTGATTAAAGGATGCTGTTTCTATTCTAGGTTCATTTGCAGTCCACGCGGCCTAGGCTGCTCGCAGGACCTTCCAGTGCCTTGCAGGCATCCCTCCAGGCCGTATCGCCTTTATTGAGAGCGGATCTCAGGTACGCCCAAGGCATACGCCGCGTGGCTTCCAGACGGTCGGGCTCCTCGTCGTCTCCGCACCACCATAGGAACCTCCTGGTCGTACGGCTCCACTGCTCCACCGTCGACAGTGTCAAGCCGCGCTCCTCGCGCATCCAGGCGACATACCGGTCGAGTTGGTCACCGTGCGAAAACGGGAATGTGGGCTCACGCCACCAGCCAAGAAACCGCAGCCATGGTCGCCCGATATCGACCACCCGCCGCACTGCACTCGCCGCTCCATGAAGGCTCTGCCGCTCCTGCGCAATCGGCAACAACTCCGTCATGCCGATGCCGCGCTCGGCGTCCGGACCGAGACGTCCCGCAATCCACAGAAGTTCGTTGCGCTTGACCTTCAGGACCGCGGGGCTCGCTCCATGCGTCGCGCAATGGCTGAGATAGCGGTTCCGCTCCTCCGCAAATGGTGCGTCTTGAGACCGGCAATCGGAAACGATTCCGGAAGAACACAGATGATGCATGGCGAACCCTCAGAAGATTAAGGTTCGCCAACCGAAGCACCAACTTATGTTGCGTCAACTCTGCCCCGGCCTCCAGTTGGCAACGGGAGCCGCGACTGGAGGTCACATAAGTCGGGACGCAACATAACGGCTATAGGCGTAGCCCGCCGGGTGGGCGGCTCAACCCTCCCACAGCATCAGCAGATTGACGCCGGGCCGCTTGAGTTCGCGCACCAGCGCCGACCAGTCAGGCTCGGCATGGAGCCGCGCGCCGACCCGCACGCCGGCGTTGACGAACAGCTGGGCCACCAAACTCTCGTCCGTG
>JAABUZ0100009850.1_pt1 | contig 10791 bp, 3 predicted proteins | sample 5562091 | NCBI WGS metagenome assembly JAABUZ01 (sample SAMN12813069, study PRJNA571459) | rock metagenome | isolation source: Antarctica rocks | place: Antarctica: Victoria Land, Linnaeus Terrace sud | collected 2015-12-21
CAACAAGAATTAGAAGACATATCACATTGTGAAGACATATGCCAGCCGCGGAACTTATCTACTAAGCAAAACGAAGAGCCAGGCTTCTCTCAATTCGCAGAGAATCTTGCCGCTATCGTCGCCATCAGTACAGAGCACACTGTTCAAGTCCTACGTCACGGTCAGAGTTATGGAATTGAAGATCTATGGGCCAGAAGGATTAAGAATGAATACGACTGTTGGGCTACCATCAAAGTAAATGGGCATGAATACTACATCCCACCAAAGTCCGAATTCTGCTTGTGCCATTTTGATGGGCGGTTGCTCTACGGGGCGGATCCATTCCATTTGCTACTCATTGATGCCCCATGGCCCAACAAATCTGCAAAACGTTCTGGTGTATACCACCAAATAGACATCTACGACTTATTCAAGATACCAGTGCGGCAGCTTTTGGCGCCACATGGGTTAGTCGCTGTGTGGGTCACGAATCGGCGAAAGATTTGGGATTTTGTTGTGGAAAAGCTTTTTCCATCTTGGAAGGTCCACCTGGTGTCTACTTGGATCTGGCTCAAGATAACTACCAAAGCAAAGCCTGTGTTTCGCTTGGACGAGCCGAGCCGAAAACCGTACGAGCTCCTTCTTATCGCTTGTGATACAGACCTACATATGTCTGACACACGTGTCTTTTCTGCGGTCCCAGACTTCCATTCGCGCAAGCCCTGTCTCAAAGCCTATTTTGAAGAATACATGCCGTCGGACTATCGGGCGTGTGAACTCTTTGCGAGGGCTGTTATTCCCGGATGGACTTGTATGGGCAATGAGGTAATCAAGTACAGCTGGGAAGGCTACTACTCTGATGCATAGCATGGCTGTGCGGACTTTTTCATAGCTTGTCATATGTATGTTTAGAGGACAAATCTGCATTATTAGATCGATTTTATATGAGCACTCGCAGCGACAATCAAAATCGTGAGCCTCGACCGGGAGCATCGCAAAGCACACATGAAACATTCGAGGAGGATGAGTGGACTCATAGAGAGAGAGTGAGGAAGACAATCTACTCATATCCTTTCCTGACCCCCCTGCTTATAGCGAATGAAGGTAGCGATGCACGGGATAATTGTGCCAATGAACGGAACTTCTTGGCATTTACGCGAATGTCTCTGTATCTAGGCATCGTGTCTCTTGCTTTTCTCACGTCTTTTCACCTCTCGCATGTACCAAATGAAGTTGAAAGACGCCTTGCTATACCGGTTAGTGTCGTATTCGTCATCCTAAGTCTTTCCACGCAGGCATTGGGCATCTTTACGTACTTTAGAACGTTGAAACAATACACAGAGCGTCGAATTTTTGTTCAGCACGGGAGGAAGACGGACTTTCTGTTGATCTTTTGTGGGATCATTATTGCTTTGGCAGCGATCATTTCCCTAGTCCTTCGCGCTCTTTGAAGTATAACGATGTGCAGCAGAGATGGGAGATCTATGGTATGAATTCATCTACGATTTATCTGTGTCCATCCATTCTGGATTCTTCTTCAGTATGACAAGGCCATCAAGGGTGGAAGATAGGCCAATGTACTCTTCATCTTCAAGCTCTGCCCGCTCACCATATCCCAATAGAACCGGCTATGAATTAGTTGTTGGTGGATGCGTTAAACTTACAGTCTTGTGTGTAACCCATCCGGTTATGGTTTTTGGTCTTCCAGCCTGTCCGACTACATCAAGAGCCTGGCCCACCCGCACGTTGACGGGTAAGGGTTTCAGTTCTTCGTCCATAGTGATTAGGAAACGCGGATGCATGGCGACGACAAGAAGATAGAGAAGGTAGTGGTTGTTTGAGAGGATGACTGCATGGTCAGAATAGTTAAAGAACTGTACTTACGTGACTTGGCATCAAGCATTGCCGTCAATACTGCCAACAATCCGGCGGTCGCCACTCTTGACTGCACTTGTCGGTCGGTGTGGAAGGGGTTTATCGACATAGTGCCTTTACCCATATGTATCAGACCCTGTGCAATTCTGACCATGAACAGCGCGTCTTCATCACGATGGTAGTAGCTTGCAAGCTGTCGCAGTAGCTGAGCAAGTCTTGCATTATTGGTACCACAGCCAACTAGACCCATAGCGAAGATAGCATTTATTGCCACTTCAATGTCGTTGTCATGGGAATACCGACTTAAAGTATCAAAAACCCGCATCTGTGTGTTGGATGCGTATAATAGACCCAATGCTAGAGGTACTGCTTTCCGTATTGAACCTTCTCCATAATGCATAAGATGTCCAAATTGTCGGACTACCATTTCTTGACCAATATCTTCACCCATCGCAATCATGGCGATACCAAGCGTTGCGTAGGCCTGAGATATGTCCTCTGCATCTCCACTTTCAGTGTTTACACGCTCATTACACAGATGAAGCATGCTTTGTATTTTTAGGACGTTCCCCGTTCCAGCGTACGAGCACACATCCACCAAAACGCCAGCCTGGGTCTTGATGGGATGCTCAATGGCTTTAATTGTCTCCAGGGTAGCATCCGCGTCCTCCTGTCTGCCAACAAAGAGCAACCCTAAGCCTAAAATCATGAACCTCGCCCACTTTTCTTTGAGCTGGGCATCGTCACGCTCCATTAAGGTCTGCAAGATAGTACTCGTAACCTCGCCATCACACGATGCTACACATATCATTCCCAAAGAGAGTGCAGCAAGCGAAGATACTTGCATCGAAATACCAGAATCCGCAACCAATGGGAGTAAAAGTTCAACAATATCCGCTCGATTTGCCCCAGCATATGCAAGTCCTAGCCCAAGAATGGCACTAACTTTCAACGGCACACTTTTGTTATCCACATATTCAGAGAGCAGAGCCAACGCTGGGTCAGCCTCATCCTGGACCCCACTATTAACAATGCCGATGGCGAGAATAGCTCCAGCTTTCACCTGCTCCTCTGAAGAGTACATGTATTTGTCGACATCAGATAACCCAAGTTCAACATCCCATAATCGCAGCAGCCCAACGCTTGCAGCCGCACTCATCATACCCTCGTCTTTAGTTTTATATATCCACGAGGAACTCTCGTCATCAACAAGCACAAGCTTGTCTTTCCCAAAACCTGCATTTACAAAGGCATTCACAAAAGCACCCGCCAAATTCTGTTTGGCACTGTCTAATGTTGAGGACGAAGTCCGTGCATTTTCAAGATGTGACTTATAAATATCTTCAGGTATCTTTGGCTCGGTAATATCAAGCTCACGTGCAAGAACTTTAAGGTATTCTGAGAGCCTTGTGTTGCGCAGACATTCGGCAACACTTTCTTCATCTATATCGTGCCAAATTCGCTGACGCGACATCATAAATGCCAACTGCTTTCTCACATTGAGATCGTCGGAAGATGCCAGGTCCTCTTGAATTAATTGATGATCCTCCAGCCGTATTGCTATAGTCATTGCCTGCGCAATCTTATTTTGTTGTCGGTAGATAAGGTGGGCTGTCCGAAGAAATTGGACGTCGTCGGGTGGTGCCAGTAGATTTACACAGCTGACCATGTATAAGCAAACTCTGGCATATGTATTTGCATCAATAAATGGAGGCAATTTATCTATTGCTTCAAGTTCTAGGAGCAGATCGACGGCATCTGCTTCCGCATTGTGTGAGAGGAAAAAGGGAACGATTTGGTCGGCGAGAGACATCAACTCGTCATTGGTGGCATTAAGAGGCGTTTCGCCCTCTTCACGAGCGTGATATTCGTCACCGAGTTCCATTGCAAGATGTCGGATGTACTCATGGCCCCAGGACGCCATCTCGTCAGACGGAGTTAAGAGTCGGTACTTTAGCGCTTCTCGTTTCTCGTTGTCAGAATAGGTCATCGCCAGTACGGATAGAACGTCTGCCAAAGCGTCTTTCTCCTTGCCAGCGGGCCAGTGCGCGTGCCTCTCAGCAAGATCAGGGTAGTGGGGCCTGAGAAACTTCAGCGGCTTTGGCACCGCAGTCATAGACGAGGTAGAGGTCCGTATGAATGTCTTCAATGATTCCAAAGCTGGCAGGTAGAGGCTCTGATCATTCTCTTTTAGTCGCTCGACCAGCATTTCCAGCTCGCTCTTGAGCTGCTGGTCCTCCTCATTGAGCTGCTCCTCCGCCTCGCCCTTGACCCCGTTCACAACCACCGCCGTGCCATTCACTTGAGCCTTATCCTTCTTCTCCTCCTCCCGCGCCATTTCAGATCTGCGATAGACCTGGTGGAAGCTGCTTGGTCGTCGTCGTCGTCGATTGCCCGTGTCGTCCCAGGCACCGAGCCGCCATCGCCCCACTCGGACGACCCTGCCGCTGCGATGAGGGAGTGAACTCCACACGAGCAATGCGCCAGGAAGCGAATGAACAATGCGTAGAAGTGTGCTGCTGAAGGCGTAGTGGACTAGGTCGCATGGAGTACAAAGATAAGCCTACGCTGTATCCCCTATCCAGATGGCGTTCTACAGCTCGCTACAAACGAAGGGCTAGCCTGAAGTTCTTCTTCTACCTGTGCGTTTGCCTAGGCTGCATCCTGACTTTGCGCTCCTTCATGCAGCCACGTGCGGTTGGAGAAAAAATGCTCTTTGACCAATCAAAGAACAGGATCAGCTTGCCGCAACTTAAACAGAGCTTAAGAACCACAATGCCAAGCCATTTCCGGCGAAGGAATAAAAACATGCTTTTTATCTCCTCAAGTATTGAAATTGCCGATGAGTTGGGAAATCTAGCTTGCGAGCTCGCCTCAATGCGTCAGGCTTCTGCGCACTTCCTACTCGTCGGGCCGAGTGAGACCACTCTTGAGTTCTTCCAAGCTGTGAATAAATTCGACACTCAAAGCTGTGGTGACTTTTTCATGCATGATGGGCGAATGTCGAATGCGGCTTGGGCTGCTGCACCGAACATTGAACAAGCGGCATATGCTGCGATTGGAGATGCAGTTCTGCACTTGGCGCCTCAGGCGGTTGTGTATTTACATGAAGAACCTCTTTGGTTTTGTACGGCTGTACAGCACGAGACTAAAGTTCGTGGAATAACCAATATTGTCTTGCCTCGGTACGGTCTACCCTCCCTACAGTGGATGTCTCGTCTCGATGCTGCTTCGTTGCAAGCCTGGAACACACCGCAAATCGACATCATGGTGCTTGGCGACAAACATTCAGGCTCATTAAAAAGGCTACTCGAATCCATTCAGAATGCAGATTACTTTGGTAGCAATCATCCCCGGGTTATTCTCGATCTTGACCCGACAATAGACTCCTTCACAATGGAGTTTGTTCGCAATTGGCGTTGGCATTCCCAGACTATTCTCAGACATCGCATAGATGATAAGGTAGACTCAGAAACAAAGGTTGTGGAGAGCTGGTATCCTGGGACGGACTCTGACTCCTTTCTGCTAATGCTTGACTGCTCTGCTGAGCTCTCGCCTTTCTACTACCACTGGCTGAAATACTCGTTGCTGCACTACGCTTACTCTGGAATACATTATAGGGATCCGTCATTGATGGGCATTTCCCTCGACGCACCCTTTCTTCATATCAACCAAAGCGCAGCTCGTCAGTTGACGGAGAAAAATCCTATTGTGTTGCAAATGCCATCTACAAGATCAGTGCTTTACTTCCCTCATCATTGGAGGGAGATACATGACTTTGTGGCTCATCGAATTCGGCAAAAGAACGGATTTTCAATGCGAGATCTACCTCTTGACCCATCCTTACCTTTGACTTGGCTTGGCTACGTGATTGAGTTGGTGCGAATTCGAGCATACGTCATTTTGTACCCCACATTTGACAGCTCGTTTTCGACGTTACACAACGAACACAAGTCAAATCGCAGTGCTGCAGGCGAGGAACAGACAATCATGGATCGTAATACCATGCTGAGTGAGCTTCCGGAGCTCCAATTACCTCAATACACGGATCTTATCCCCCATAATATAAGGGGCGAGCCAACAAGCTGGGAGGCTATCATTCAAGACGCACAGCAGTATCATGAATTTATGAGCAGCTGTACTAGTGCTGACCCGCAAAGATCTCAGAAAATGTGGCAAGTTGATGACATATTTTGTGATCCTGTCCCATAGAAGACGTAGGATTCAAAACAGGCACAATGAACGTGGGCTTTATGCCTTAATGTACATATAGTGAGGTTTCATACCTCAATGCAAAAGATTTACATGTCATGTGAATCAACAAACCTAACTACGAATGCATTTCAATTTGGAAAAGTAAATTGGGTAGGCTCAGGTGGGCTCTGAGACGGTCCCTTTGTCTCTTTCGAGGATTTAGATTTTGGAGTTGCTTTTCCATTCCTCTGCACGACTGGGGAGGGCTTCTTTTCAGGCTTGTCGCGCAAGCCCTCTCTGCTACTTTTCAAACGCGCCCGCATCCCACTTATCTGGCCAGCTCCTCGAAGGAGCTCTTGCAGCTTCGATGGATTTTCGGGATATGCACTATCGTCCTCGATACCATATTCCTCGTTGCCGTCATGTTCGCCATAAGTTTCGGGAAGTAGAGAGGAGGACGGACGTCGAGGGAAAGAGGTAGGAAAGCGAAGAATTTGCGTTTGAGGAGGCGAGTGGAAAGCGGCCGTGATTGGTGTCATAGCTCCATTTCGTCCGTCTGTTGGTGATACATTCCCAAACGAGTCAGCAAGCGACGTTTTGAAGGAAATGACGGAAGGTGTTCGCGCCAACGTACGGCCTAAAATCGCGGCAACACGGGTATCGTATAATGCTGGTGCAGATTCTGTTTGATCTACGCTGTACTCTGTATCCGTTTGAGAGGGTGAGTGGTGATGATTGGTAGCTACATCTTCTGTAAAGAAGACATCAAGACTGTGCAAGGTCGACACCATCTCTCCCAGAGAGCCAGACTGCTCTTTTTCTTCTGAGATCATTGTTGCTGTCCGGCCATTCATATGCGAGCCCACGTAAGAATAATCGTCCATATGAAATTCGATCTCGTTCGCCGTTGTGTCACTTTCCTCATTCGATGCAGAACAGGTATAGAATACCGCATGGACATTTGCTCGAGTAGAAGAGGCAGTAACAGCGGGCATAGGCACGGCCCATCCACTTTCGTCTGGAATACCGTAAAGTGTAACCGTATTTTCATATTCTTTGCGTAACGATCGGCTCCCAAGACTCATTCTCATAACTTGCTTGTCCGAAGGGCCTCCGACAATGGCTTTCGCGCTGTCAAGCACCTCCAAAGCTTGCTGAGCATAATCCGTTTGCAGTAGCCGTAGTAACGGAGATATCAAGTCTGCACCAATGCCTTGAAAGTCAGTTTTCCGCATATCCACGAATGGCAGTAATGCCTTCAATAAGTCCATAATCTTGATCTTCATCCACTTCAACTTGTTTGACAGCAGACCCAGGATAAAAATCATGGTGGGCGCTTCCCATTCGGGAAAAAACGATTCACGGAATGCAGAGGTGGCTTGTGTGAGTAAGTCTCTCTCAGAGCGAAACCGAGACTTCGAGACAGAAGTCATAACCCTGGTAAGCGAAGTCAGGCCTTGTGATTCCGCTAAAAGTGCAAGAGTCTCCGCAGCGTAGGATATTTCTTCTGTTATGCTTTTCTTTTCACAAGCATCCAGGAACCTTGGAAGGTTTGCAAGAACTGCATACAAGAGCCGGCTATCCCCACCTACCAATTCACTGCTTGGCAGAGCCGACAACTGATCAAGAATCTTCAGGGTAGGGCTTAATGCCACAGATGATCGTAAGCCTTTAAATATCAAAGCCTGCAAGCCATCGAATTTGCCTTCCCATTTTTCTGGAAATGCCGAGAGAATCGGTACTATCACAGCATCATCTGCAAAATCAAGCTTTGTGAGATATTTTTCAAGGATAGATAACGTTTCGATAAACTCCTGCTCGTGCATAGTGTTCAAACAAGCGACCGTGGTCCAGAAAAGCTGCGGACATGACAAGAGCTGTGCTTCATCAAGATCTGCAGTAATGGCATTTAAAGTGCACAAAATCTCCATGGCAAATCCTTGAATGTCACTAGACTCATCTGATATTGTGTTTGATAGTCTAGCAAGCATATCACCAAGCATTGTTAGGTCGAGTTTTGCCATCAAGCAACGGAAAAGCTGAAACGATCGGCAAGCTAAATGTCGCACAGGACAAGAAATTGCCCACGACAGTGCAATACTTCCAAATTCTTGCCGAAGATTAGGATACTGGGTGTCAAAAATATCTATCACAGCATCAACCATATGTTCCATTTGTGCTGGAGTTCGCAATCCATCTGAGGTTCCATTATGATCATACTGCCAAGTTGTATTCTGTTCCTTATTTCGTACATTTTCAACAAACTCCGCAATCGAGTCCATCTGTACATTCGATATAGCACCTTGCTTTCGTATGGTGAGCTCGTGAATGAGATGCACCAGCATTTCTCGAGCTTCATTTTGAATGATGGAGACGTAGTGATCAAATTGTGCAAACACAACATACAATAGAAGAGCCAGATTCGAAGACATTTCCTCGATTGGTTCAATCAAGAGATCGACGAGTAAAATTAGAGCCAACTGACCATGAGAAAATATAACCTGTTTTTGTTGCGAAGGAAGTATGGAAGAGAGGTCAGCAACGTGAGGGAAAAGCACATCAGAAGCCATGGTACCGCTAGGTTCTTTGACGTGGGGGATCATTCTCCGAGGTTGAAGGTAAGCAAGTAAAGCCTCTACTAATTTGTTACCTTGCGGAGTCCGGCCTAGAAAGACCAAGACCTGCTTACCATATTCCACAAATGCTGGGTCGCGCCGTTCAAGACTTTGCTCTACCACAAAGTCAAGGGCTGCTTTTAAGTTGCCAATATGTGGCCCAGTCGCCAGTGCCATCCACAATGCTGCAACCTCATTGCCCATTTTGTCGGAGTATTTGATCGTTATCTCGAAAAGATTGGCTAGGACCATATAGGTTGAGGGACTAAGATCTGCAGCATTTGGGTCAAGTTGCAATTCCACAGTCTGCACCCAAGGAAGAAGAACTTCCGTCAAGTCTCGGCGACTCTTGGCGTTAACTACTTCGAAATGTACCGTGAACTCGGAGAAGACCAACAGTATTTGATCGGGATGTTCTTTAGCAAGTCGTGCAGAAAGCAGGTATTGTGCTTGTTTGTACACAGCCGTTGTTTTGTCTGCCACTGAAATTTCATAATCTGAAAGGCAAGAACTATTATAAAATCTCTTCTCGGCGGCTTTCAATAACTTTGCAGCCTGTGCTCGAACTAGGGCATTCTCATCACCAATCTTGAACAGCCCCAACGCGAAAGCCTGACGAACTTCATAGGGATAGTCTGGATCTTTGACAAGTAAGTTTGAAATCACTGTAAAGTAACTTCTCATCGCCTTGTCATCAGTGTCTCCATCATAACACCTTGATATAGCGGTCAGTAGCAGTTCTGGGTGATCGCCATTGTGCTTGAGGATATTGTGCAGAGCGCGCATCCCTACGTGCTGCATTCGGTCGCCTGCACTATTCAGTACGCTGTCAATCCATTGAAATAGTGCTCCCACATTAAATGACATTGTTGCAGTTTGATTGTCAACTAGAGAGACCACGGGTCCGGCCTTTGTCAGTAAAATAAGGATCCAGCTTACACAAAGAGAAGCCATCGCATAAAGTGCTGCATGTTCGAGGTTACGTTTCTCAATTTCCATCGAAGCAGTCAAGGCGCCTCGATCACGTACATCTTTATGCAGTTCGTGTATTGCCTGCCTCATTTTGCCTTCTCGCTCCTTTGCGAGCAAGAAATGCTGACCATGGCCGCACCATTCCTCAATTAATCGGAATAAAGAGACTCGTCCTTCGAATGGAAGCCATTGTGGATAGTTTTCGCTTCGACGGATCCCTTCAAAAAGCGTCTCCACTAGACCGCAAAACCATCTTCGAAGCTTCTGGTACTCCCAGTCGATTTGAACATCATACTCGCTGAGAAAACTTTTCATGTCCTTCACAAACGAAACAAGAGTCTGTAAAATCCATTCATCAAGTTCGTACCGATCGTTGCAAAGGAAATGTGAAGTTAGTTGAAAAACATGGGTCACTTCTGCCGGCATTCGGTCATGTTTCCGGATTTTGCGAAGGCTAGACATAGACCGAGAACTCTTAATGCGCTGGTCGTCAGCTGTCCAGGCATTTACCAGCGGTTGTAATTCTTCGATGAGTGTGCGATACAGATTGAAATTTATACAACCAAGACCAGTCACAACAGCCTCACGAATAGCTGTGCTATCAACACCAAGAAGAGGAATGACCATCTGAAAAATAGCTCGAGCAGAAGTTATTCTTTCAAAAGGTAGATCTCGCACCGACTTCTTCCTGCCATGCTGATATCTAAATTGTGGCACTTGCTCATCAGTGACCGTCAGTGTAGAACATGCCACTACAAGGTAAAGTTTCCACTGCTCAATCAAAAGTTCTGGCGAACTTGATTGTCGATTGGACTTTGGCACCAATTCGAATGGGCCCGAATTTTGCATTTTTGACGTGTCCGCAGTGGCTATTAGCGTATTTTGCATTTTGAGGAGGCGGATACAGATGCTATTACGGCACAAGACAACAGTCATAGGGAAGCGCTCAAAGCATTGTTGAATGAAGCGTGGAAAGGCGCGAAACCACAGGGCCGAATCGATTCCATTTTCTGATTCCGCAAGACGTATCAGAAAGCTTACCAAATTACTACCCTGTTGAAGTTTCTGTAGTCTGCTTCGTTCTGCAACACTTAGATTGTCGGGTTCGACGCCAAGGTCAGCAGAGCTAAAATTGTCTAAAATGTTAATAATTCGC
>JAABUZ0100009860.1_pt1 | contig 10785 bp, 8 predicted proteins | sample 5562091 | NCBI WGS metagenome assembly JAABUZ01 (sample SAMN12813069, study PRJNA571459) | rock metagenome | isolation source: Antarctica rocks | place: Antarctica: Victoria Land, Linnaeus Terrace sud | collected 2015-12-21
GGCCGAGCAGCGCACCCGCCTGGTCTATGTCTCTCCCCTGAAGGCCCTGTCCTATGACATCGAGCGCAACCTGCGGGCGCCCCTGCGTGGCATCGGAGCCGATGTGCGGGTGGGCATCCGCACGGGGGACACCCCCCAGCGCGAGCGGGCCGCCATGTTGCGCACGCCGCCCGACATCCTCATCACCACCCCGGAGTCGTTGTATCTGATGCTCACCTCCCGGGCACGGGAGATCCTCGGCGGGGTCCAGGCGGTGATCGTCGATGAGATCCACGCAGTGGCCTCCACCAAGCGCGGCTCTCACCTGGCCCTGACCCTCGAGCGCCTCGCCGCCCACGTCCAGGCTCAGGGCGAGCCCGATCCCCAGCGCATCGGTCTGAGCGCCACCCAGACTCCACTGGAGGAGGTCGGGCGCTTCCTGGTTGGCCCGCGGCGCCGTGCCCATATCGTCGAGTCGGGGATGGTCAAGGAGCTGGACCTGCGCATTCACGTGCCCGTGGACTCGATGGTCGAGCCCGATCAGGGCTCAGACGCCGACCCCCTGGAGGCGCTGGTGGGCGGGGAGGCCACGCGCCGCTCGATCTGGCCGGCCATCTACCCGGAGATCCTCGCGCTGGTGCGCGAGCACCGCTCCACCATCGTGTTCGTCAACAACCGCCGCTCCGCCGAGCGCCTGGCCCTGCGCCTCAACGAGCTCGCCGCCCAGGCTGAGCCCGCGGAGTCAGACCAGGAGATCTCCCCGGGCGACGCCGACGGTGGCCCGGCGGCGCGCGACCTGTCGAGCACCGCGACGACGACCCCCGGCCCGCCCCCGGTCGCCCCCGCCGACGTCGCCCGTGCCCACCACGGCTCGCTGGCCCGCGAGGAGCGACTGGTGGTCGAGGAGCTGCTGAAGTCCGGCGAGCTGCCCTGCCTGGTGGCCACGTCCTCGCTTGAGCTGGGCATCGACATGGGCGCCGTCGACCTCGTCCTGCAGATCGAGTCGCCCAAGTCGGTGGCGCGCGGGCTGCAGCGGGTCGGGCGCGCCGGCCACGGGGTGGGTGATGTGAGCAAGGGGCGCATCTTCCCCAAGTTCCGCGCCGATCTGCTCGAGTGCGCGGTGGTGGCTCGGCTCATGCGCGAGGGACGCATCGAGCCCACCGTGGTGCCCCGCAACGCCCTGGACGTCCTCGCCCAGCAGGTGGTGGCCATCGCCGTCAGCGCCGAGACGGTCGCGGTGGACGACCTGTACGCCCTCGTCAGCGCCACCCACTCCTACGCCGAGCTGCCCCGCGAGCTGCTGGAGGGCGTGCTCGACATGCTCGACGGGCGCTATCCCTCCCAGGAGTTCGGCGACCTGCGCCCGCGCATCGTGTGGGATCGAGGGGCCCAGACCATCCGTGCTCGCCCCGGCGCGCGTCAGCTGGCGATCACCAACGCGGGGACGATCCCCGATCGGGGCCTGTACGCGGTGACCCTGCCCGACGGGCGCCGGGTGGGCGAGCTCGACGAGGAGATGGTCTATGAGGCACGCCCGGGTCAGACCTTCCTGCTCGGTGCCTCGAGCTGGCGCATCGAGGAGATCGGCCGCGACCGGGTCATCGTCACCCCCGCCCCGGGGGCGCCGGGCGCGGTGCCGTTCTGGCGCGGGGACTCGATGGGACGGCCCAAGGCCCTGGGTCAGGCCATCGGTGCCTTCTCGCGCTGGGCGGTCGAGGAGCCGGCCGCCTCGCTGGAGCGCGACTATGACCTCGACCCCCGGGCGGCGAACAACCTCCTCGCCTACCTGCGTGAGCAGCAGCAGGCCACCCGGGTGCTGCCCTCCGATCGTACGATCGTCGTCGAGCGCTTCCGCGACGAGATCGGCGACTGGCGGCTGTGCGTGCTCTCCCCCTACGGCGGACGGGTGCACGCCGCCTGGGCCCTGGCCCTGTCGGCGCGCATCCGCGATCGCTTCGGGCTGGAGTCAGACGCGATCTGGTCTGACGACGGAATCATCGTCCACCTGCCCGAGGCGCAGGAGCCGCCCGGGGCCGAGCTCGTGCTTGTCGAGCCCGACGAGGTGGAGGACATGGTGGTGGCCGAGCTCGCGGGCTCGGCGCTGTTCGGGTCGCGCTTTCGCGAGAGCGCTGCGCGAGCGCTACTCATCCCCCGTGCCCGCCCGGGCCGACGCACCCCCCTGTGGCAGCAGCGCCTGAAGGCCCAGACCCTGCTCGAGGTGGCCCGGCGCTACGGCGACTTTCCCATCATCCTCGAGACCTACCGTGAGTGCCTGCGCGACGTGCTCGACCTCCCCGGGCTGCGCGACCTGCTGGGCGCTCTGCACTCCCGGGAGCTGTCGCTGGTGGAGGTCGAGACCCCCACCGCCTCCCCGTTTGCCTCCTCGCTGCTGTTTGACTACGTGGCGACCTACATGTATGAGGGCGACACGCCCAACGCCGAGCGCCGCGCCGCCGCGCTGTCGCTGGACCGCGATCTGCTGCGCGAGCTGCTCGGCCAGGAGGAGCTGCGCGAGCTCATCGACGTGGCCGCCCTGGCCAGCGTGGAGGACGACCTCCAGCACCGCTCGCCACGCACGCGGGCCGGCAACCGTGACGAGCTCCACGACGTCCTGCGCCGGGTAGGCGACCTGAGCGCGCTGGAGGGCGCCGATCGCGTGCATCCCGGGCTTGACGCCGCCGCCATGCTCGAGACGCTGATCGCCGAGCGCCGCGCGGTCGGCCTGCGCCTGGGGGGTGAGCGGCGCTTCGTGGCTGCCGACGACGTGGGCCTGTACCGCGATGGCCTGGGGGCGGTGCCCCCCGGGGGGCTGCCCGAGGCGTTCCTCGCTGACGTGCCCGACGCGCTGGGCGAGCTGGCCCGGCGCTTCGCGCGTACCCACGGTCCTTTCACCACCGCGCAGCTGCACGAGCGCTACGGAGTGGACCCCGTCGCCGTCCTGCGCGAGTCAGAGCGCGCCGGTGACCTGGTGCGCGGTGAGCTGCGCCCGGGAGGCAGCGAGCGCGAGTGGTGTGACGTGGAGGTCCTGCGTCGCCTGCGGCGGGCGTCGCTGGCCGTCCTGCGCAAGGAGATAGAGCCCGCCGAGCGCCGGGCCCTGGCCGCCTTTCTCCCCTCCTGGCAGGGCATCGATCGCCACCCGGCCGCGGGAGCGGGCATCGACCGCCTGCGCGAGGTGCTCGTGACCCTGCAGGGACTCGCCCTGCCGGCGGCCAGCTGGGAGCGCGAGGTGCTGCCGCGTCGCCTCGGTGCCTACTCGCCCGCCTGGCTGGACAGCCTGTGCGCCGCCGGTGAGGTGGTGTGGGTGGGGGCGGGATCGCTGGGACGAAGCTCGGGACGGGTTGCCCTGTACTTCCGCGACGACGCCGCCCTGCTGGGGACGCCCGCTTCATCGTCTCAGAGCTCCCCGCCCGGACAGCCCGCGCACGACGCGCTGCGCGAGCGCCTGGCGGCGTCGCCCTGCTTCTTCACCGACCTGCTGGCCGAGCTTGCCCTGGCCCCCGAGGCGGTGCAGGAGGCGTTGTGGGACCTGGTGTGGGCGGGGGAGGTGACCAACGACGCCTGGGCCCCGCTGCGCGCGCCGCGCCTGACGCTCGCCCGCTCCGCAGCCCATGAGGCGCGACCGCGCGCCGGACGGCGCTTCTCGGTCGCCTCGCGCCGCACCGGCGCCCGAGCCGGTGCCCAGGTCCAGGGTCGGTGGTCGCTGACAGCGCGCCTGCTCGCAGCGACGGTGGCCCCTGCGGTCCGGCGCCGGGCCCAGGCCGAGCTGCTGCTCGAGCGCTACGGGATCCTCACCCGCGAGCAGGTGCTCGCCGAGGGGGTGCCGGGAGGCTTCTCGGCTCTGTACCCCGCGCTCAACGAGCTCGAGACCCTGGGCGCCTGCCGGCGGGGGTACTTCGTCGAGGGCCTGGGAGGCGCGCAGTTCGCCCTGCCGGGGGCGGTCGAGCGTCTGCGTGCCCAGGGCGACGGTGAGCGTGCGGGCGCGCTGGTCCTGGCCGCCACCGACCCCGCTCAGCCCTACGGCGCCGCCTTGCGCTGGCCCGCCCCGACCGCGCCGCCCGACGCTGTGGCCCCTCCGCGGGCAGGCTCCCGGTCTGCCCTCCCGTCCGCCGACGCCGCCACGGGCGCCGCGCGCCGGCGTCCTGCCCGCCAGGCCGGCGCCCACGTCGTCCTGGTGGGCGCCGAGCCCGTGGTCTACGTGGAGCGCGCCGGGCGCGGCCTGCTCACCCTCGTGGCCCCTGACGATCCCCGTCTCATCGACGCCCTGGCCGCGCTGGCCGAGGCGGTGCGCGCCGGCCGGGTCGCCCGCCTGGGCCTCGAGCGCGTCGACGGCGAGCCGGTCCTGGGCTGTCGCCTGGAGGGCGTGCTCGTGGATCTGGGCTTCCGGGCGGGTCCGCGCAAGCTCACCCTCAGCGCCTGACGGGCCACCCGAGCTCGAGGGCGGCGAACGCTCCCACCGTCCCTACCCTTAGCGAAGCCATGCCCGAGGGTGACACCATCCACTACGCGGCCCGCCACATCAGACCGGCGCTGGTGGGCCAGGTCCCGGAGGTCCTCACGCCTCAGCCGCGCCACCGACAGGATCGCTGGCCCCAGCGCCTGACCGGCCGGCCGGTGGCGAGCGTCGATGTCCATGGCAAGCACCTGCTGCTGCGCTTCGACGGCGGCCTGACCCTGCATTCGCACCTGCGCATGACCGGTGCCTGGGGCGTCTATGGGCGCGGTCAGCGCTGGCGGCGCTCGGCGCGCCGGGCGTGGCTCATCCTGCGCACCCCCGCCTGGGAGGTCGTGCAGTTCGACGGGCCGGTGCTCGAGCTCATGACCGATGCCCGCTCGCGCTCTGATCATCGCCTGTCCGCCCTGGGGCCCGACGTGCTCGGCGTCGAGCTCGATCACCGTCTCGTCCTGGCCCGCCTGCGCCAGGACGATCCGACGCGTCCCATCGGCGACGCCCTGCTTGACCAGCGCACGGTGGCCGGCCTGGGCAACGTGTGGAAGGCCGAGGCGTGCTTTGCCGCCGGCCTGGATCCCTGGCGGCCCGCCGGCGAGGTCTCAGACACCGAGGCTCTGGCCGCCGTCGAGGCCGCCCGGCAGGGCATGGTCGTGAGCGCCCGCGAAGGTCATCGGCGCCGCCCGCGTCGCGTCTATAACCGCGCCGGCCTGCCCTGCGCGCGCTGTGGCACGCGCATCCGATCGCGGGGCCAGGGTGACGACAACCGCACCACCTACTGGTGTCCGGGATGTCAGCGCTAGGCCCCGGTCCCCCGCCGTCTCTCCAGGGCGCCCGCGGGCTGCGCCGGGTGGGCCACAAGGGCGCCGATCTCATCGCCCCGGGCAACACGGCGGCCAGCTTCGATGCGGCCCTCGCGGCCGGCGTGGACATGATCGAGTTCGACGTCCTGCCCGAGCGCGCCGACGGCAGCGGGCGCCTGCTGCTGGCCCACGATTTCGAGTCCCTGCGCCGCCACTCGGTGCCCACCCTGCAGGAGGGGCTGGCCCACCTTGCGGGGGAGACCTTCGCCGACGTCGAGCTCGACGTCGACCTCAAGCTGCCGGGCTATGAGCTGCGCGTGCTCGACGCCCTGCGCGAGGCCGGGATGCTGTCGCGGACGTTGGTGTCGACGATGTACCGCGAGAGCCTGGCCATCCTGCGCGCCGCCGAGCCCGGGCTGCGCCTGGGCTGGTCGGTGCCCAACGTGCGCCGCGACTACACCTCAAGCCCGCTCACCGTCGCTCCCGCCCTGGCCCTGCTCACCGCCTACCGGGGCCTGCTTCCCCGGCGGGCGCGGGCCGCCATCAGTGCTGGGCGTTGCGACGCGCTCATGGCTCACTGGCGTCTGGTCACCCCGGCGCTGGTCAGCGCCGTCCACTCCGCGGGCGGTGAGCTCTACGTGTGGACGGTGGACGAGGCGTGCCAGATCGAGCGTCTGGAGGCCATGGGGGTGACCGGCATCATCACCAACGATCCCCGCCTGTTCACCCGGCGCTAACCGGCCCGACGGTGCAGGTCGCGGCGCTGTAGCCCGGTGGGTCGGCGCCGGTGGTCACGTGGTGGCCTGCGCTGCTGTGCTCGACGGCGTGGCGGACCACCCGGCCGTGGCGGCGCCACTGGAAGGCCACCACCCCGCGCACCGTGTAGGTCCCCCCCCGAGGGGGAGAGGCGAAGGGGAAGCTGTAGCCCGACTGACGCCCCCGGTAGGTCGCGCTTCCCACCGAGACATAGCCTGAGTCGGCACCCTGGGAGACGTAGCGCCAGGCGTGGGTGGCCCGGTCGAGGTACTGGACACGAAAGCGCATGAGCATGACCTCGTCGGAGCGTCCGGTCCCCGGCATCGAGCCGCGGATGCCGATGATCCGGGGATGGCTGGCGGGGTGGCAGATATCGATGGTCGCCCACAGCAGGCGCGAGGGTGGCGCGGTGTGGACGGCGCCGACGGCGGGGCCGGCCCCCGCCAGGCCCGCGGTGAGCAGGGCGGGCAGGAGGAGTCCGCGCAGGCGGGAGAGTGCCACCCGGTGAAGATAGCGCCGGGGCAGGTTGGGTCGAGCGCCGCGACGCGCCAGGAGCTCCCGCCCGGTTGCCACGGCGGGGTCAGCGGCCGTGGGATAATCGGCCCCATGCCCGGAGCGACCACTCAGGAGACCGTCGAGCTGCTGTCCCGGGTGCCCGCGTTTGAGGCTCTATCGGGCGAGGATCTGCGCCAGGTGGCCGACCTCGCCGTCCCCCGGCGCTTTGAGGCCGGCCAGGTGGTGTTTCGCGAGGGCGATGCGTCAGACACCTGCTATGTCGTGCGTAGCGGGCGAGCCCGCGCCATCCGCGCCCATCAGGACGGGCGTACGATCACGCTGGCCCACTTCGGCCCGGGCGACATCTTCGGCGAGCTGGCCATGTTTGACGACGAGCGTCGCTCGGCCACCGTGGAGGCGCTGGAGGAAACGGAGGCGATCGCCGTGCTGGGCCCCGATATGCGCCGCCTGCTCGCCCGGCACGGCCAGATCGCCATCAAGCTCATCATCGCCCTCGGCCGGCGGCTACGCGAGACCAACGAGCGCCTGTCGCGTCAGTCGTTTCAGACCGTCCAGAGTCGGGTGGCCACCGTCCTGGATCAGCTCGTCGAGCAGGCGCGCGGGGAGGGAGCGCCCGACGGCGAGGTCCTGATCACCGCCACCCAGGCAGACGTGGCCAAGCTCGCCGGCTCCTCGCGGGAGTCGGCCAGCCGCTTCCTGGCCGTGCTCGAGCGCGCCGGCGTCATCACCCAGGGACGGGGACGCCTGATCGTCCACGACGCCCGCGCCCTGCAGGGCTATGTCTTCTAGGCCCGCCGGGCGCCCCGCTCCCAAGCGCGAGGTCTCGGCCGGGGGAGTGGTGCTGCGCCGCGACGAGGTGGTGGTGGTGGTGCCGTGTCGTCGCGCCGCCGACGGGCGCTCGGTGCTCGCCCTGCCCAAGGGCCACGTCGATCCGGGCGAGACCCCCGTGCAGGCGGCCGCCCGAGAGGTGCGCGAGGAGGCCGGCGTGGTCGCCGAGCTCGTGGAGAAGCTCGGCGACGTGCGCTACTGGTATCAGCGCGAGGGCTCAAGGGTGGCCAAGGTGGTGAGCTTCTATGAGTTCAGCTATGTCTCGGGAGACCCGGCCGACCATGACGAGGAGATCGAGGAGGCCCGCTGGATGCCTCTGACCGAGGCGGTGCGGGCCCTCACCTACAAGGGCGAGGGTGAGATGGCTCAGCGCGCCCTGTCGAGATCTTCGGCGGATCAGTAGCCTGCTCTGTTCTCGTGCAGGTACTGAACTTCTACTCCACCATCTTTGCCGACCAGCTCAAGCGGGGGCGAAAGACGGCCACCATCCGCCTGGGCGACAAGCGCCACAAGTACCGCAAGAATCAGTTGGTGCTAGTCACCATCGGCTATCAGCACTCCCCTCGGGAGCGGATCTTCGAGGCGGTCATCGACGAGGTGGCGTGCACGCGCATCCGGGAGCTCTCCCCGCGTGACATCGAGCACGACAACCCCGAGTTTCGCCGCCACGAGGAGCTGCTGCACTTCCTGGAGCAGATCTACGGCCGGTCGGTGACCATGGAGGACACGGTGACCATGGTGCGCTTCTCTCAGATCCTCGACAAGCCGTCGGGCATGACCGAGGCCATGAAGGGCTTCGGCGGCGCCCAGAACTGAGAAAGCGACCCCTCTGGCCGCGGTTAGCGGCCCCTGAGAGGAGGTTCGGCTCGGCCTCCTGGCACTTTCCTGTGAAGAGTGCCAATCGGCTTGCCCCGCTTCGTGTGGCGCGCTATAGTTGGGCCCGGGGGATTGGCACTCTCCCTCTGAGAGTGCCAAGGAACTCCCCGCCAGGCAGGTTATGCCCCTTTCAGTGGAGGTTGTCAAATGAAGCTAAAGCCCCTGGGCGATCGGCTGATCGTCAGGGCGATCGAGGAGGAGGAGACCACCACCAGTGGCATCGTCCTCCCCGACACCGCCAAGGAAAAGCCCCAGAAGGGCAAGGTTCTCGCCGTCGGCGAGGGCAAGCTCGATGACGACGGCAAGCGCATCCCGCTCGACGTCGCCGAGGGCGACGAGGTCCTCTACAGCAAGTACGGCGGCACCGAGATCAAGGTCGACGGCGAGGAGCTGCTCGTCCTGCGCGAGTCAGACGTCCTGGCCAAGGTCGAGGGCTAGTCAGCACCGGCCGGACCGTCCGCCGCTTCCCAGACGCGGGGCTAGAGCGCCCCGAGAAGAACTCAGGAGAACTCAATGGCTCACAAGGAACTCAAGTACAGCACCGACGCGCGCAACGCCCTCGAGGCGGGTGTGGACGCGGTGGCCAACGCCGTCAAGGTGACGCTCGGCCCCAAGGGCCGCTATGTCGTCCTCGACAAGAAGTTCGGCGCTCCGACCATCACCAACGACGGCGTGACCATCGCCCGTGAGATCGAGGTCGAAGACGTCTTTCAGAACCAGGGTGCCCAGCTCGTGCGTGAGGTGGCCACCGCCACCAACGACGTCGCCGGCGACGGCACCACCACCGCCACCGTGCTGGCCCAGGCGATCGTGCGTCAGGGGCTGAAGAACGTGGCCGCCGGCGCCAACCCGCTGGCGCTCAAGCGTGGCATCGAGGCGGCCGTCGACCAGGTCGTCACCAACATCGGCTCGCAGTCCAAGGAGGTCTCGGGCAAGGATCAGATCGCCCGTGTGGCCACCATCTCCGCCGGCGACGAAGACATCGGCGACGTCATCGCCGACGCCATCGAGAAGGTCGGCAAGGACGGGGTGGTCAACGTCGAGGAGGGCCAGACGTTCGGCATGGACCTCGAGTTCACCGAGGGCATGCAGTTCGACAAGGGCTACATCTCGCCCTACATGGTCACCGACCAGGACCGTATGGAGGCGACCCTGGAGGACCCCTACATCCTCATCGCCAACCAGAAGATCGGCTCGGTGCGCGACGTGCTGCCGGTGCTCGAAGCGGTCATCCAGTCGGGCAAGTCGCTGCTCATCATCGCCGAGGACGTCGAGGGCGAGTCCCTGGCCACCCTGGTGGTCAACAAGCTGCGCGGGACGTTCACCGGCGTGGCGGTCAAGGCCCCCGGCTTCGGTGATCGCCGCAAGCGGATGCTCGAGGACATCGCCATCCTCACCAACGGTGAGGTGATCACCGAGGAGATGGGCCTCAAGCTGGAGAACACCCAGGTGTCCCAGCTCGGGCGCGCCCGTCGCGTGGTCGTCGCCAAGGACACCACCACCATCGTCGATGGTGCCGGTGAGGCCGAGGCGATCAAGGGCCGCATCAACCAGATCAAGTCCGAGATCGAGAACACCGACTCAGACTTTGACCGCGAGAAGCTCCAGGAGCGCCTGGCCAAGCTCTCCGGCGGGGTGGCGGTGGTCAAGGTCGGCGCGGCCACCGAGACCGAGATGAAGGAGAAGAAGCACCGCGTCGAGGACGCGCTGCAGGCCACCCGGGCCGCCCTGGAGGAGGGCATCGTGCCTGGTGGTGGAGTCGCGCTGCTGCAGGCGGCCGCCTCGATCAAGGTCGACCTCATCGAGGATGACGACGAGCGCACCGGCGCTCGCATCGTCCTGCGTGCCCTCGAGGAGCCGCTGCGTCAGATCGCCGAGAACGCCGGGCTCGAGGGCTCGGTGGTGGTCAACGACGTGCGCAAGGCCAAGAAGGGTCACGGCCTCAACGCCGCCACCAACGAGGTCGTCGACCTCGTGGCCGCCGGCGTCATCGACCCGGCCATGGTCACGCGCTCGGCGCTGCAGAACGCCGCGTCGATCGCCAAGAACATCCTCACCACCGAGGCGATCGTCGCCGAGGTCCCCGAGACCAACGAGGGCGGCGGCGGTGGCGGCGGCGGCATGCCCGACATGAGCGGGATGATGTAGGCAGTCCGACGCGCCTTACCGCGCAGTCATTGCAGTGAGTCGAGGGCCCGGCGCACCATGCGCCGGGCCCTCGACTGTTTCGGGATCAGCGACTGCGCTGGCACGTGCGGTAGTGGCGCACGAGGCGGATCACCCTCCTGGTGTTGGTGCGCGTGCGGATCCGCACGGTGAAGCGGCCCGGGGGGAGGCCGGCGAGGGTGACGAGGACCGCACGGCCTCGTCGACGTGCGCGAGCGCGGCGGCCGTCTACGCTCACGCGCACGGTTCCACTGATCCGCTCATTCGCACCAAGAGCAAGATGGATGTTGATGCGCCGCCGGCTCACACAGGACGCGGGCGACTCGGGACTGATCTGGAAGCGACTCTGGCCGGCGGGTACGGTGAGGAGGATGGCGTTGGCCTCGCGCGCGATGGCGGTGCCGGCGGGTCCCT
>JAABUZ0100009862.1_pt1 | contig 10783 bp, 5 predicted proteins | sample 5562091 | NCBI WGS metagenome assembly JAABUZ01 (sample SAMN12813069, study PRJNA571459) | rock metagenome | isolation source: Antarctica rocks | place: Antarctica: Victoria Land, Linnaeus Terrace sud | collected 2015-12-21
GCCCTGCTTCCCCATCAGATCGGGCCGCCGGCGACCGGGAGGAGGCCCAATGACTGGTCTTGAGGCGCGGCTGAGCCGTCGCGCCGGCCGGCCCGACGAGCCGCCCCCGTTCGAGCTGTGCGGTCCCCTGCCCTCGGGTGTGACCCTGCTCGAGGCCAGTGCGGGCACGGGCAAGACGTTCACGATCGCCTCGCTCGTCGCCCGCTACGTCGCCGAGGGCGTGCCCCTCGACCGCCAGCTCGTGGTCACGTTCACCCGGATGGCGACCGGGGAGCTGCGTGAGCGCGTGCGCGAGCGCCTCGTGGCCGCCGAGGAGGCCCTTGGGCGAGCGCTGTCAGGCACCCCCCTCCCGGCTCGGGACGACGTCGCAGCCCTGCTCGCCACCGGGCCGCCCGCCGATGTCGCCGCCCGCCGGGAGCTGCTCTCGGCGGCCGTCGCCGGCTTCGACGCCGCCACCATCGAGACGACGCATGGGTTCTGCCTGCGGGTGCTGACCGGGCTGGGTGTGGCCGGGGACGTCGAGCCCGACACGACGCTCGAGCCCGACGTCGGCGACCTCCTCGCCGAGGTCGTCGACGATCTCTACGTCCGGCGGTTCTGGCGTCAGGACAAGGTCCCGGCGTTCCGGCGCGAGGTGGCCTTCGAGGTGGCGCGAGCCGTCGCCAACAACCCCTCGGCGGTCCTCGCGCCCCCTCGGAGCGACGCCGACGAGCCGTGGGCAATGCGGCGCCGGCTGGCCGATGCCGTGCTGGCCGAGCTCGATCGTCGCAAGCGGGCGGCGAGGGTGTTCACCTACGACGATGTGCTCATCCGACTGCGCCGCACGCTCGCAGACCCGGACCGAGGCCCGGCAGCCTGCGAGCGGCTGCGGGCCCGGTACCAGGTGGTGCTCATCGACGAGTTCCAGGACACCGACCCGGTCCAATGGGAGATCGTGCGACGCGCCTTCGGCACGGGCGCCTCCACGCTCGTGCTCATCGGCGACCCCAAGCAGGCGATCTACGCGTTTCGCGGGGCGGACGTCCACGCCTATCTCGATGCCGCCGAGCGAGCAGGGACCGAGGCCACGCTCGGTGTCAACTGGCGCAGCGACCAGGGCCTCGTCGATGCCTACGATGCCATCTTCGGTGGCGCCAGCCTCGGTGAGAGGGGCATCGCCTACCGCCGGGTGAGCGCCGCCCGGCCTGGTGCGGGGCTGGTCGGTGCCCCGGTCGGCTCCCCGCTGCGCGTCAGGATCGCCCGGCGAGACAACTCGACCGTCGAGCTGACGGCAAAGGGCTTTGTGAGCGTGGCGTCGGGGCGTCCGTTCATCGCCGCCGACGTCGCCGCTGACATCTCCGGGCTGTTGGCGTCGGGCGCCACGGTCGCCGGTCCCGGGCCTGGTGCCGGGCCCCGAGAGGTCCGCCCGGGTGACGTCGCCGTGCTGGTGCGCAAGAACGACCAGGCCGAGCTCGTGCGAGATGCGCTCCACGCCGTCGGGGTCCCCGCCGTGGTCGGTGGCTCGGCCAGCGTGTTCGCGCAGCAGGCTGCGCAGGACTGGCGGCGCCTCCTCGATGCACTCGACCAGCCGACCTCGTCGGGAAGGGCGGCCTCGGCTGCGCTCACGGTCTTCGTCGGCTGGACGGCTGAGCAGGTGGCCAACGCCGGGTCCGACGCCTGGGAGGACCTGCACTGGCGACTGCACGGCTGGGCGGGGGTGCTGCGTCGTCGTGGTGTTGGGGCGCTCCTTGAGAACGTGACCCGTTCTGAGCATCTGCCTGCCCGCCTGCTCGCCCGCCCTGATGGTGAGCGGCTGCTCACCGATGTCCGCCACGTGGGGGAGCTGTTGCACGCTGCGGCAGTAGGCGAGGGCATGGGGGCAACGGCGGTCGGGGCGTGGCTGCGCAGGCGGATAGCCGATGCGGGAGGCGAGGGCGGCGACGAGGGCCGCGCCCGGCGACTCGAGTCCGATGCCGAGGCCGTGCAGGTGCTCACCATCCATCGGGCCAAGGGCCTGGAGTTCCCCGTCGTCTACTGCCCGTTCCTCTGGGACCACAACAGCTGGGACCCCGACATCGCGGTCTTCCATGACCCCGACGCCGGCGACGCCCGTACCGTTGATGTCGGTGGGGCGGAGGGGCCCGACTTCGGCGCGCACTGCCTCCAGCAACGCCGCGAGGAGCGCGGCGAGGACCTCCGCCTGCTCTACGTCGCCCTCACCCGTGCGCGCCATCAGGCCGTGGTGTGGTGGGCGGGATCGATGGGCAGCAGGGACTCGGCCCTCGCACGGCTCCTGTTCAGCAGGGGGATGGGCGGCGTCGTCGGGTACCAGGGCAGGCTCGTACCCACCGACGATGAGCTCGTCGAGCGCCTGAGGGAGCTGGCCGCCGGCGTGAACGCCGAGATCGCCATCGAGACGGCTACCGGAGGGCCGCCCGTCGGCCTCATCGCTCGGGGTGGCGTCCCCGCCGAGCTCGACGTGTCGATCTTCGATCGCGAGCTCGACCAGCGATGGGCGCGGACCTCCTACACGGCGATCACCGCGGGCGTCCACGGTCCCCGGGCGCACGGTCCTCGGGTGGGCAGCGAGCCAGAGGTCACCCTGACAAGCGATGAGCAAACCCCCTCCCTGGGCGTGTCGGCCCTTGCCGACGTGGCTGCCGGCGATATGGCTGCCGGCGATATGGCTGCCGGTGCCCGCGGGCTGCGCTCGGTGCCGCTGCTCCTCGCCGAGATGCCTCGAGGCGCTCGGGTTGGCACCTTCGTTCATCGCGTGCTCGAGCAAGCCGATTTCACGGCCCGTGATCTGCACGCTGAGCTTCGGGGGATCATCGGCGCCGAGCTCGAGCGTGACCCCCTGCACATCGGTGATCGCGAGAGTCTGGTCGGTGGACTGGCGGCGATGATCGAGACGCCTCTCGGCGCCGTGACCGGCGGTCTGACCCTTCGCGGCATCGGCAGGCCCGACCGGCTCGATGAGCTGTCCTTCGAGCTCCCCCTCACGGGCGGCGATGTGCCCGCCGGTGAGCTCGGCGTCGCTGACATCGCCGCAACGCTGCACGCCCACCTTCCCGACGGCGATCTCCTTGCCGGCTATCCGCCTCGTCTCACCGACCCCTCATTGGAGCGTGTCCTGCGCGGCTATCTGACGGGCAGCCTCGATCTCGTGCTTCGAGTGGGGAGCGGGCCTGCGCCACGGTTCGTTATCTGTGACTACAAGACGAACTGGCTCGGCGCCGGCGACGCACCGCTCACCGCCTGGGACTACCGACCATCGGTGCTGGTTGCGGCCATGGAGGTCGCGCACTACCCGCTGCAGGCCATGCTCTACCTGGTTGCGCTCCACCGCTACCTGCGCTGGAGGCTGCCCGGCTATGACCCATCGGTCAACCTCGGTGGCGTCTGCTACCTGTTCGTGCGAGGGATGAGCAACCCGGGGCACCCCATGATCGATGGCGAGCCCTGCGGGGTGTTCACCTGGCAGCCGCCGGGTGCCCTCGTCGAGGCGTTGAGCGACCTGTTCGACCGTGGAGGGCAGACGCCGTGAGCGACCTGTTCGAACCGTGGAGGGCAGACGCCGTGAGCATGGGCGCCCGGCCTGATGGCACGACGGGTGACCCGTTTGCAGCCCGACTGGCTCACGGCGCCAGTGGGCTGTTGGCGGTCTTCAACGTCGCCGGCGTGCTCGACGTCGCCGATGTGCAGGTTGCCAGGAGGATGGGCCGCCTGGCGGCGGTCACTGATGACGAGGTCTTGTTCGCCGCCGCGCTGGCAGTGCGCGCCCCCCGGCTCGGCCATGTCCGGGCCGACCTGGCGACTATTGCCGGCACCGCTGACGCCGACGAGGACTCGTGGGTCGACGTTGGCTGCCTCCCATGGCCGGAGCCGCAGGCCTGGGTGCGCCGAGTCGCCGCCAGCGACCTTGTCGGCACGGACCGCCCGCTTCGCCTGGAGGGCACGGCTCTCTATCTCGACAGGTACTGGGCACAGGAGCGCCAGGTCGCTGCCGACCTCCGGGAGCGGGCCGGGTCAAGCGGCGACGGCCCACACGCGGCCGTCGTGGACATCGAGGTGCTGGCCCACGGGTTGGATCGCCTCTTCGGGGGCAACGACGAGCCCGACCTCGCAAGAGCCGCAGCAGCCATGGCCGTCCAGCGTCGCCTCACTGTGATCGCCGGCGGTCCCGGGACCGGCAAGACCACGACTGTGGCTCGGTTCCTCGCACTCGTCGACGAGCAGGCCTCGGTCCTGGGGGCCCGCCCGCCCCTCGTGGCACTGGCTGCGCCGACGGGCAAGGCCGCGGCGCGTCTCGAGGAAGCCGTGCACGAACAGGCACGTGCCATGCCTGCGGCCCCTGCGCTTCGGGAGCGCCTGCTGGCGCTTCGTGGCACGACCGTGCACCGCCTCCTCGGGTCCAGACCTGGGAGCCGCACACGCTTTCGTCACGATCGGCTCAACCGGCTCCCCTTTGACGTGGTGGTCGTGGACGAGACGTCGATGGTGTCGCTGACGCTGATGGCGAGGCTGGTAGAGGCGGTGCGACCCGACGCCCGTCTCGTGCTCGTCGGCGACCCGGAGCAGCTGGCCTCGGTCGAGGCCGGAGCCGTGCTCGGCGACATCGTCGGTCCGGCCGTCGATGCCCCCCACGGCGGCCGGCCTTGCGGAGCGAATGCGGTGAGCGAGGGACCCGACAGCGTGGAGGGGCCGACGAAATCTGGGATCGGTGGCTCGATCGTGGTGCTCCGTCGGGTGCACCGCTTCGGGGAGGCCATCGCCGGGCTGGCTGACGCGATCCGGCGTGGGGACGGTGACGTGACGATCGGCCTGCTGCGAGCCGGGGACGCGGCACTCAGCTGGGTCGCTGTCGACGTCGTTCCGCCGGCCGCTGCGCTACCAGTGTCGGGGCCTGCAGGCGTCGGTCCGGAGGCGGCCCGACTCGACGCGCTCAGGTCCGCGGCGGTGCACGCCGGGCGACGGGTGCGCGAGGCGGCCGAGGCTGGTCACGCCCGAGATGCGCTTGTCGCCCTCGGGGAGTTCCGCCTGCTGTGCGCGCACCGCCATGGGCCGGCCGGCGCGACGACGTGGATGACCGTCGTCGAGCGGTGGTTGAGCAGCGATGGATCGGGGCTGGGCCGCGTCGGCCCGTGGTACCCGGGGCGCCCGCTGCTCGTGACCGCCAACGACTACAGCCTGCGCCTCTACAATGGCGACACCGGTGTCGTCGTCGCTCGAGCCGATGGTCGGACGGTCGCTGCCTTCGACCGGGGGGGCGACGTCATGGAGGTGAGCCCCTCCCGTCTTGCCGCCGTCGAGACCGTCTATGCCATGACCGTCCACAAGGCCCAGGGCTCGCAGTTCGACAGCGTCGCGGTCGTGCTGCCGGACCGGGGGTCGCCGATCCTGACGAGAGAGCTCCTCTACACGGCGGTCAGCCGGGCCCGCGAGCGCGTCATGGTGGTCGGCTCCGAGGCGTCGGTGCGTAGTGCCGTCGACCGCCCGATTGCTCGGGCATCGGGCCTTCGACAGCGGCTCTGGGAGGAGGACTGACGGAGGGGGGTGAGGGGTGAGGGCTGCCAGCCGCGCCCGGGCCAGCTCATGAGCCCAGGAGCGCGGGCTGTGCGACGCCGACGATGAGACGGCCTTGTGTCCCTTCGGGCCAGTCATCAGCAGGCCCCACATCGCCCGGTGGGACCGGCCCTGCAGGTGACTGGGCGGTGGCGGGCAACCACGCCTTCATCGGCGGGGAGCGGCCAAGGGCCCCAGGGCTCTACGAGGGTCCTCGCCGTTGGCGGCGATCTTCCGACGGCGGTGGTGATCTGGGCCGCCACGGATCCAACGTCGTCGTGCTCCATGCCCTGATCACGAGCCAGCCCGCAGCAGCGAGGCGCTCGTCGGTGTCGGCGTCCCGGTGGCGGTTGCGCTCGATCCTGTCCGGCAAGTACAAGTCGTTGACCTGGTGGTGATCCCGGCCGTGTGATGGGCAGCCGTGCCAGCCGCACCCGTCACGAACACGGCGACGCGGCCCGCGCCAGCAACAGTGTCTTCCCGCCTTCACGCGTCGCTGGAGGGTGACACACCGATGCGAGCGGCTGGCGCCAGGGCTCGGGGACGGACCCGAAGGTAGCGGCGGTCAGCTAAGCCGGTCCCGGAGAACATGGTCAGGTGGGTCTTCTGCTCCCGGGGGCTCGATTCTGACTTGTGCGCCTTCTGAGCGGCCCCGCATGGGAGCTGCTCTGCCGGGGTGTCTGATTGCTCGATGGGGGCCTCCCAGCCCGCGTCGCCATCGACGAGGCCGCGCGAGTGCGCGGTTGGGGCCGACTCGTCCAGCGAGCGCGTCGACCACCGACGCGCTCGCGCGCCGCAACCGGAGCGAGGCGGAGGGCGCCAGCAGGGGTCTCGGGGGCGGCGCCCCGAATCTGATCGACGTTGTGCTCGAGGCGGACCGAAAGGTCGCCGGCGCCGGCAACAACGTCGGAGGACGCGCACGCCGGGCACCGTAGCGGTGCCTCGGAGACGGCGTGCGGATGTCTGGTAGCGAAGCGGTGGGGGAGATGTGCCCGGCGCATCACGGCGGCCCCGCAGCGGACGAGCGAGCGCTCGGGAGCAGAGCCTCGTGGACGAGACGTCCGTTGCCGGTGCCGACGTCGATCGATGGTCAACGCCTGGTCACTCGCTATCGGTGGACGACCTCGCCCCCGATCACGGTGGCGACAACGTTCGGGGGGTGCGGGTGTGAGAGCGCGACGGCGATCGGCTCGTCGAGCAGGCACAGCTCAGCGGGGGCACCGATGGCCACCCGGTGGCTGGCGGGCCTTGCCGCGCTCCCAGCAAAGAGGCGTAGGGCAACCTCGGGCCCGACGGCCTCGCGCGGTCCGAGCACCTGGCCGCTCGGGGTGCGCCGGACGACCGCGGCCCGTATGGCGGCCCACGGGTCGGCCGCCGTGAACGGGGCGTCGGTGCTGCCGGCGACGGGGATGCCCGCAGCGAGGAGCGTGCGGCACCGGTACAGCTGGTCAAGGTCATCGGGATCGACGTCTCGTCGGTACTGATCGCCGCGCTCGGCGATGAACCCGGGCTGGGTGACGACCCTCAGGCGCAGGCGGCGCAGCTCGGCGACACACTCGCTCGGGATGATCGCGCCATGCTCGATGCGGTCACCGGTGGCGGCGCCGGCCTCGTCGAGGGCGGCGAGGGCGACGACGAGCTGGGCGCGGGTGACGCAGTGCACGGCGATCGCCCTGCCCTCGGCGTGGGCAGCCCGGATCGTGACGGTGAGGTCCTCGATCGGTGGGAGCGCGACGTCGTCGAGGATGACCTTCACCGGGCCGAGCGTGAGGCGACGGTGCACGGGGAGCTCGAGACCCAGCTGCCCCATGGCGTGGACCGACTGGGGAAGGGTGCCGTCGGTGATGGCGGCGACCAGGTGGGCGACGGCTAGGGGGTCGCGGTGAGGGTCGGCATCGGTGAAGCCGGTCACGCCGGCCGCTGCCGCCTCCCGGCCGACGCGACCGAGGTCGACGGGCGTCGGCGGCACGACGGTGCGTAGCCATTGATCGGCTCGCCGCAGCCGACCGCTCGGCTCACCGAGCTCGTCGCGCTCGATCCCGGGGTGGTCGGTGGAACGGGCGCTGACCTCGTCGAGCGCCCGGTGGTTCAGGATCCAGAGGCCACCGGTGCGGTGCTGCACCCGAACAGGACGAGCGGCGACGATGGCGTCGAGGACGTTGGCGTCGAGGTGGCCGGCCACGGACTCGTGGTAACCCACCCCCCGTAGCCACGCATCTGCAGGGGCTACGTGATCTGCTAGACGGAGCGCGGCGGCGAAGGCCTGTCGGTCGTTGACAACGGGCGGCCCGAGCTGTGTCGACGCCATCATCGCTGCCAACGAGTGCAGGTGGATGTGGTGATCGTGCAGCCCCGGAAGCAGCGCCCCACCGTCTGCGTCGATCACGTCGTCTCCCAGATGGGGGCGGGCCGTCCCGATGGCCGTGATCACCCCACCGTTGACGGAGACGTCCGCCCGGCGGCCGCCGCCGATCTCTGCGCCGACGATCACGAGGCTCATCGGGCTTCATGCCTCGGGGGCAGAGGCGGGTCGAGCACCGCCTGGCTGTCACTCCCGGCCCTCACGACCCAGGTGCCCGCCCCGGCGCCGGTGACCTCGAACGGCGCCGTCAGGGGGCCGGGGGCGCCAGCCCAGGCAGCGACGTCTCGCATGGAGACCTCGATGAGACGCCCCCCGCCTGTGGCGATCGAGCGTGCTACGGCCGCGGCGGCCACCAGCCCGCTGAGCGGGTCGGCGATCGCATCACCGCAGAACACTGGGTCACCGTGGCGGTCGTAGGCGACGAGGCCACCGGCCACTGCGGCGTCGTCACCGAAGGCCACGCGCTGGGCGGCGCCCTCGTCGCGCCCGTACCCGGTGATCGACAGCCATGTCAGGCCCGGCTGGGCGCGCACGAGCTCCTCGGCGTCCAGGCCGAGCTGGCGCAGTGCACGTGGCCGGGACGCCTCGATGACGACGTCGGCGCACGAGACGAGCCGAGCGAGCTCATGGGCACCGGCGGGTGAGGTGAGGTCGAGGTTGCGCATCTGCTGGCCGCGATGCAGCCACGTCCAGAAGCCGGGATGGCCGAACCGAGCACCATCTGGGCGCCCCGTCGACTCGACGTGGATGACGCGCGCACCCGCCCAGCCGAGCAGGCGCGCACACAGCGGCCCCGCCCACATTGCTGACAGGTCAACGACGGTCGGCGGGCGGGAGCGCTCGTAGGGCGTGCCCCCCGCGGTCTCGGCGAACGGGAGGCGCCCCTCGATGCCGGTGCCCGCGCTGGCGGGTAGAGCCGCCGCCGGGAGGCCCAGCAGCTGGGCGCGATCGGCGAGGACGGTCGCGTTGTGGGCGGCCGCCCCCCGGGCCAGCGCCACCCACGGATCGGTGCCGGCGTCGGCGCACACGACGGCGGGGACGGCGTCGAGGTCGTCGGGACGGGCCAGGTTCACCGCCAGCCACCCATCGAGAGCACGCAGGAGGCGACATGATCCACCGGCCGACGTCCGGCCCTGACGGCCGAGGCCGAGCAGCGCCGCCCGGCCGAAGAGCAGGGGGCCCACGTCGGGGCCCACGGTCCGGCCCCATGTTGCTGTCCAGCGAGCAAGCTCGGTTGCGGCGTGCTCGGCCCGCTCGATCACGGGCGCCGCAGGGCCCAGCGGTGCCTCGTTCGGCCACCCGGTGAGCGCCATCCCTCCCGAAGCCGCCCACGCCAGTGCCGGATGCCTGATCCCAGGGGGCGCTCCGAGCATCGGACCAGGGTACGGTCGCGGGCCGTGGGCCTCGCGACCGCTGAGGAGGTGATCGAGCTGCTCGTCGACGGCACTGGCCTGGACACGGTCGGGCCGATCGGGGGTGTCCCCCTCGTCGTCGTGCGGGTGGCCGACGATGCCGCCACCTCGCGCTGCGCAGGGCTGCTGCGCCGCATGCCGTGCGTGGGCATTGGCGTCGACGAGACAGGAGACCTGCCCTCGGCGGCGAGTGCGCTCGACATCCTGCTCACTCAGGCGAAGGACCCGCCTGCCCCCTGGGTCGGGTCAGAGGCGGCCGCCGACCACGAGGCCATCTCCGAGGCCGTGGCGCGTTCACCGGAAGCCTCGGTCACGCTCGTCCAGCTCCTGCGCATCGGGGAGGTCCTCGATCGGCGGGACGCCCTGATCGCCGAATCGCTCGCCTACGGCCTCCTCCAGGGCGGAAGGTCTCACCGGGAATGGCTCTCCAGCCGCCCCCTCCGAGACTGCCGCCCGCTCGCAGGTCGGCCGGGTGACGCCACCGACAGTGCTGTCCTCCTGGAGCGCACGGGTGATGCCTTGCGCGTCACGCTCAACCGGCCCGCTGTCCGTAACGCCTATAACACCGCCATGCGCGATGGCCTTGTCGGTGCATTTCAACTGGGTGCGATTGACCCGACGATCACGAGCATCGAGGTCGATGGGGCCGGTGCGAGCTTTTGCAGCGGTGGTGATCTGACAGAGTTCGGCACCGTTCCCGACGCCGTCACCGGTCACCTCGTGCGCAGCAGCCGTAGCCCGGCATGGTGGCTCGCCGAGTCCCGACCTGCGGGCGGGCGGGGCGTCGGTGGCGGAGGCCGGGGAGGACGCCGCGGTGGTCGACCAGGGCGGGGCGGTGACGGGGGCCGCCGCGTCCGAGGCCGGGGCGGCGCGCCGGTGAGCTTCTTCGTCCACGGCCCTTGTGTCGGTGCCGGCGTTGAGCTCCCCGCCTTCGGCACCGAGGTGAGCGCTGACCCGGCCACGACGTTCCGGCTGCCTGAGGTCGCAATGGGCCTCGTACCGGGTGCCGGGGGCACCGCCAGCCTTCCTGCTCGCATCGGTCGCCATCGCACCGCACACCTTGCAATAAGCGGCGGCGCCATCGATGCCGCGACCGCGCTGGGATGGGGGCTGGTCGACCGTGTCGCCGTCAACGGCCGATAGGGCTCGCCTCGACGACGGCCACGCCGGCGTCCGAGACGATCGACATGCGTCGACCACTACCGGCTCTTTCCAGCGACCGTGTGCTCGGCCGCGGACGGGCTGCTCCCGCCAGCACGGCGTCCCTCGCCTTCAGGGTGCTCGAGTCGCGCGCCCTCCGCTCCTGCGTCGCTTGCTCACCTACACCGTTACCTGATGGTCCACGCACGGCTGCAAGCTCTCTTGCAGCGCGCTGAGCGCGGCGATCCGGTCCCGCGCAGGTCCCGAGCAGGTCCTCATGCAGCGTGATGAGGTCATGGCCGTGCTCGGTGACCCGATGGCAGGG
>JAABUZ0100009864.1_pt1 | contig 10782 bp, 8 predicted proteins | sample 5562091 | NCBI WGS metagenome assembly JAABUZ01 (sample SAMN12813069, study PRJNA571459) | rock metagenome | isolation source: Antarctica rocks | place: Antarctica: Victoria Land, Linnaeus Terrace sud | collected 2015-12-21
CCCACGCGGGTAGGCTGGCAGCGCGTAGGGTGAGGTCGGCACGGCAGGCGAAGAGAGTAGCGATGTCGCGGTGCAACTGTGGCTGGTTCTCCTTGACGATGATGAGGTAATCCCCGCCTGCATCACACACTTGCGCACACAAATTGCGCTGGCAGAAGAGGGCATCGCCCGTCAGCACCCGCCCCTGCCAATCGAGGCGCGCGATCAGGCGCGGCGCGACGCTCAACTCCGCCCGCGCTTTGTCCGCGTGACTAGCGATCTCCTCCTGGGCCAGCACCGCCGCCGCGTCGTGGGTGCAAGCAGTCAGCGCATGGACGGGGTAGCCTGCGACCGACGCGAAGGCGAGACGACCGCGCTGCGCTTTGCCATCGATGGCGACCCCTGCCGCGCCGCGCCGTTGGGGATCGGGGGGATCGTGCATTGCGCTGTGATCGGTCAAGGCGGACGAGAGCACGGCGGGATCAAGGCGGCGAAAGAGACGGGCGAAGGTGGACGAATGCGGTGTCACCCCCTTCGCAAAGCCCATCGCCCGCTTGCTCGCCACGTCCTGCTCCGCCCCCCATGCGGCGATTGCGAACGGAGAGAGGTGGTTGGCGAGCATCGCGGCGAGAGAGAGGGTGAGCATCGCGGCGACGGTGAAGCGCCGTCCCTGTCTGCACCGGGGATCGCTCACCGCAGCGAAGGCAGTGATGAGCGGCGCGGCGGGGGCAGTTGCATCGAGCGGCGAATGGTGCGTAGATGGCATCGTGCGCTCCTTTGATCAGGCTTTTCGCGTCAGAGACGAAATCCTACCAAAGTGGCGCACGTTCCTACTCGCTGCTCACCCCGAGAATGCAAAAGCCCTGACTGAACCCATACACTTTGTTGACAATCATGCAACATCGGTGTACGATATGAGACAGAGTGATGGAAGCAATAGTGGTACGGGATCGACCAGTCTCGAAGCGTCGTGGTACGCAGATTCAATCAGTGGCAAAGGCCATTGATATTCTGTGCTGCTTCCGGCGGGAAAGCCCCACGCTGAGCGTGACGGAGATCAGCCACCGGCTGAACCTCCACAAGAGCACCGTGAGCCGCCTGCTCCTCACGCTCGAGCAGGGAGGGCTGGTGTCCTGCGAGGAACGGACCGGCCACTACCGGCTGGGGTTTGGGTTGTTAGAGATGGCGGGCCTGGTCATGGAGGGGTCCGATCTCCGTACTCTCGCGCAACCGCACCTGCGCGCACTCGCGGAAGCCTCCGGGGAGACCGCGAACCTCGCGGTCCTCGATGGGGAGCATGTGGTGAATATCGACCAGATCTTGAGCCAGCAGACAATCAAGCATGTGGGCTGGATCGGGCGGCGCAATCCCTTGCACTGCACGAGCGGCGGCCGCGTGTTCCTCGCGTTTGGTCCCGAGGCGCGCGCCCAGCGGGTTCTTACCCAGGCGTTACCCGCGTACACTCCGGCAACGATCACCGATCCCGGCCGACTGGTCGAGGAATTGGCGCAGGTGCGGCAGGATGGTTACGCGTTGGCCCGCGAGGAGTTTGAGACGGGTCTCGCTGCCATTGCGGCGCCGATCCGCAACGCGCGCGGTGAGGTCATCGCTACCTGCAGCGTCTCCGGTCCAAGTTTCCGCTTCTCCGCGGACGCGATACCGGTTCGGGTCACGCAGGTTCTCCAGGCAGCGGCACGCATCTCACAAGAGGTAATGGTATCGGGCATTGCATATGTGGAGGGACGCCATGAAACGCGAGGGTGAAACTACGGCCAATCTCTCAGCGCGGTGGACACCGCATGACATGACGCGACGCCGCTTGTTGCGCGTCCTGGCGGGTTCGGCGGCTGGTCTGGTCGTCGGGAGCCTCCTGAGTGCGTGCGGCGGTACCTCCGACGCTCCCGCGACGAGTGCGTCCGGGAGCACGGGCGCGACTCCAGCGGCGGGAAGCAAGACGACCGCCGATACCGCAGCCGGCAATGCCCGTCCCGGCGGCACGCTGCGCTACGGCTTGAGCACGTATCCACCGAATCTCGACCCCCTGGTCACGACCGGCTACGCGGCCGATACCGTCAAGCAACAGGTCTACAGCGCGCTGGTACGGCCCAACGAAAAGCTGGAGATTATGCCCGAACTCGCGCTTTCGTGGGAACAGCCGGATGACAAGACGGCCGTCTTCAAACTGCGGCCCAACGTGAAGTGGCATGACGGCTCGCCCTTCACCGCCGATGACGTTAAGTTCACGCTCGATCGCATTCTTGCCCCTGATAGCAAGGCCACCCGCCAGTCCGATCTCGTCACCATCGATAAGGTTGAGGTTGTAGATCCGGCCACCATCCGCATCGGACTCAAACAGCCCGACGCGGCACTCCTCGCCATCCTCGCCTCGCCGCAGTGCATGATCGTCTCGAAGAAGTTCGTCGAAGGTGGCGGCAATCTCAATAACGCGATGATCGGTACGGGACCGTTCAAGGTCGCGGATGTCCAGCCCGGCGTCCAGATCAAGCTTGTGAAGAACCCCGATTTCTGGGAAGGTGGGCGGCCCTATCTGGACGGTATCACCTTTACGCCGTACCCGGACGACACCGCCCGCGTCAACGCGCTGAAGACCGCCGGTGTAGACATCATCGATTACGTGCCATACAAGGATCAGGGGCCGCTGCAGTCTAACAACCAGTTTCAGATCGGTAGCGACAAGGACATGACCTTCATGTGGCTGCATGTCCGGCTCGATAAGAAACCGCTTGATGATCCGCGCGTGCGCCAGGCAATTGCGATCGGGATCGACCGGGATGCGGTGGTGAAAACTGTCTTCTTTGGCCGTGGCGTGCCCATGACCGGCGGTGTCCTGCCGCCCGAATTCTTCGGTGGCGATCCCGCGTTGGATGGGCGCTACAAGCGGAACCTGGACAAGGCGAAGCAACTGCTCACCGAGGCGGGCTATCCGAACGGCTTCGAGGTGAACCTGCTCTCCACGTCCACCTATAGTTTCCACAAGGGCACGGGCGAAGTTGTGCAATCGAGCTTGGCCCAAATGGGCATCAAAGCTAACCTGGAGCTAGTCGAGTGGGCGACCGACGTCCAGCGGCGCAACGAGGGTCAGTTCGACCTCCTGGTGGACGGTGGCGGCTACGACTACGTAGATGCGGCCTCCCTAGCGGCGGACTTCCAGAGCAAGTCCATCTTCTCCAAAGCGGAGAAGTTCTCCGACCCGGAAGTCGATGACCTGTTCGCGAAGGGGCGCGCAACGGTGCAGCAGGATGCACGCAAGCAAATCTACGAGCAGATTGATAGCGCTCTGCTCGACAAGCTCCCCTGGATCTATCTGTTGCGTCGCGAGCAAGCCGAAGCGATGGCGACGAAGGTGAAGGGATACATCCATATACCCGGCGGCAACCTCTCCGGTCTCAACCTGCGGCAGACCTGGTTGGCGCAATGAGCGAGGCGCGGCGGCGAATCGGCGTCGACGCGGGTGGCACCTTCACGGATGTCTGCCTCTTCGAGGAGGAGACCGGCGCTATCCATGTGACCAAGGTGCCGAGCACCCCGGGTGATCCCTCCGAGGCGATTGCCGAGGGGGTGCGCGAAATCCTCAGTCGAGACGGCACTGCTGGCAATGGGAGCGGCGGTACCGTCTCGTATTTCGCGCACGGGAGCACCGTCGCGACGAATGCGCTGATTCAGGGGCGCGGTGTACCCACGGGGCTGATCACGACCGCTGGGTTCCGCGACCTGCTGGAACTGGGACGTCAGCGCCGCCCGGATCTCTACGATCTCCAGGCCGATAAACCCGAGCCACTCGTGCGCCGGGATAAACGGCTGGAGGTGCATGAGCGCGTCCACTACGACGGCCGCGTCGGGCAGGTGCTGGACCCGGCGGAGGCGCGCGTGGCGGTGGGTCGCCTGCGGGAATCGGGCGTGCGCGCAGTGGCGATCTGCTTCCTGTATAGCTACCTCTATCCGGAACACGAAGCGATCGTTAAGCAGATCGTGGCGGAGGAGTTTCCCGAGGCATACGTCAGCACCTCGCACGAAATCCTTCCCGAGTTCCGCGAGTACGAACGCCTCAGTACGGTGGTGATCAACGCATACCTTGGGCCAATGATGGGCGCCTACCTCGCTCGACTCCGCCCACGCCTCGCTGAAATGGGAATCCGGGTTCACCCGCACATCACGCAGAGCAACGGCGGCATCATCTCCTTCGAGACCGCGGAGCAGCACCCGGTGCGCACCGTCCTCTCCGGCCCGAGCACCGGCGTGGTTGGGGCCGCGTACGTCAGCCGCCTGGCGGGCTACGAGAACGTGATCACGTTCGATATGGGTGGGACGTCCACCGACGTCTCATTGATCGAGGGCGGCGTGCCGAAAACAACGGGCGAGATGGAGGTGCAGGGCTATCCGATCAAGACGCCGATGCTCGAGATCAATACCGTGGGCGCGGGCGGCGGTTCAATCGCCTGGATCGACAGCGGCGGCCACTTGAAAGTGGGGCCGCAGAGCGCGGGCGCGACCCCCGGTCCCGTCTGCTACGGCCTCGGCAACGACCAACCGACGGTGACCGACGCGAATGTGATGCTGCGGGTGCTCAATGACACCCATCTCCTCGGCGGCCGTATGCCGATCGACGCCGCCGCCGCTCGGCGCGCGATCGAGGGCCTGGCGACGCGACTCGGCCTCGATCCGATGGCGACGGCGCAGGGCATCATCAGCGTCGTCACCGCGAACATGGCCCGCGCGATCCGGGTGATTTCCGTGCAGCGCGGCTACGACCCGCGCGACTTCACGCTCGTTGCGTTCGGCGGCGCCGGGCCGCTGCACGCGGCGCGGCTCGCGCGCGAACTTGAGATCTCCCGCGTCCTCGTGCCGGAGCGACCGGGCATTCTCTGCGCGCTCGGCCTGCTGGTGACGGACCTGCGCACCGACTATTCGCTCACGCGGATCCTGCAAGTGAGCACGGAGGCGGTGCCCGCGATCAACGACGCGTTTCGCACGCTGGATGAGCGCGCGGGCGCCTGGTTCGCGCAGGAGGGGATCGCCCCCGGGCGGCAGCGGCGACGGCGTCTGATTGACATGCGCTACGTCGGGCAGAACTACGAACTCGCCGTCGCCGCGCCGAACGGGGAGATCACGGCGGCCGAACTCGACGTACTGCGCGAGGGCTTCGCCCGAACGCACGAGCAGATGTACGGATACAGTGCGGCAGACGAGCCGGCGCAGGTGGTCACCTTCCGGCTCGAGGCGATCGGGGTGGCGCCGAAGGCGGAATTGCGCGCGAGCGCCGACGTGGGACCCGACGCGAGCGGCGCGCGCATCGGCGCTCGCGATGTCTATCTCCCGGAGGCCGACGGCTTCGTCCCCTGCCCGTTGTACGACCGTGAGAAGCTGGCGAGCGGGAATATGATCGCGGGGGCCGCCGTCATCGACCAGATGGATTCCACAACCCTGATCCTTCCCGGTCAGCGCGCCCGGGTTGATCCCTATCGCAACTTGATCATCGAGGCGCTTCCGCGTTGATTGGTTCGGGATCCATCGCAGTCCAAGGAGCAGTGAGCATGCAGACTGAGGCTCAAGCAGGGCAGGTAACGACTGAGCAGACCGTGCCGCTCGATCCGATCACCGTCGAGGTGATCAGCAACGCCATCTCCTCCATCGTTGAGGAGATGGGGGAGACGCTCATCAAGGCCTCCTATTCCACGAACATCAAGGAGCGCCGCGACTGTTCGACCGCGTTGTTCGACGCCCGCGGGCAGACTCTCGCGCAGGCCGAACACATCCCCATCCACCTCGGCTCCCTCATGGGCATCGTCCAGGAAGTCTTACGCCGCTATCCCCTGAGCGAGATCCGGGAGGGCGATTCATTCACCGGCAATGACGCGTATACCGGTGGCGGCACGCACCTCCCTGATATCGTCATTGCCACCCCGATCTTCTATGAGGGCGAACTGGTCGCCTGGGCCACCAATCTCGCGCACCACGCCGATTTCGTCGACCGCGGCCACGCCCATATCTTTCAGGAGGGGCTGCGCATCCCGCCGGTGCGCCTCCATCGGCGCGGCGAGTTGCAACAGGACATCATCGAGATCATCCTGCTCAACTGCCAAGTACCCCACGAACGGCTTGGTGATCTCCGCGCCCAGATTGCCGCCAACCGGCTGGGTGTCCAGCGCTTCCAGGCGCTTTGTGCCAAGTATGGTCGCAACATCCTGCTCGCGGCATGTGATGCCCTCCTAGATTACGCGGAGCGCCAGACGCGGGCCGGGATAGCCTCCATTCCGGACGGCGTCTACACCTTCGAGGATCGCTTCGATACGGAGGAGTTGGACGAGGAACTCCGCTTCCAGATCCGGATCGAGGTACGTGGCGACGAGATGTGGCTGGATTTCTCGGGCAATCCGTTGCAGGTGCGCGCGGGCCTGAACATGGTCTGGACGGCGCTCCTGGCGACCGTCTACTATGCGGTGAAGACGATCGCCGATCCGCGGATTCTGCCGAATGCCGGCCTCTACCGGCCAATCCACGTCACCGCACCGCTCGGCGGCATCCTGAATGCCGCCTCCCCCGCCGCCGTGAACAGCCGGACGCAGACCTGCCAGCGGGTCGTTGATCTCATCCACGGCGCGCTGGCACCGGCCATCCCGAACCGGATCATCGCGGCCTGTAATGGTGCCAACGTCTCTAGCACCTTCAGCGGCATCAACCCGGGTACGGGTGAGTATTATGTCTATCTGGAGACGATCGGTGGAGGCTTCGGCGCCCGCGCGACGAAGGACGGGCTGGATGGAGTACAGGTACACGTCACCAATACCAGTAACCTGCCCGTTGAATGCCTCGAAGCCGAACACCCGCTCGTGCTCGAACGGTACGAACTCGTGGATGATTCCGGTGGTGCCGGGAAGTGGCGCGGCGGGATGGGCATCCATCGCCGGGTCCGCGTAGTCGACCATGAGGCCGCCTTCCGTGTCGGTAGCACGCGCCGGTTGTCCGCGCCGTGGGGACTGTTCGGCGGCGTGGAGGGCGGCAAGAGCCGCACGGATCTCAGCGAGGGCGCGGCGCCGCTGACGCGGGGCAACGGCTTCCTCCAACCGGGTCAGACCGTTTCGATCATCACGCCCGGCGCCGGTGGTTATGGGCCGCCCCGCGACCGCGACCGCGATCTGGTCCGGCGTGACCTGCGCGAGGGGAAGATCTCTGCCCGCATCGCGCGAGAAGTCTACGGCCTGAAGGAATAATGGCGGCGAAGGCGCGCGGGCGTCGGGAGTGAGGCATCATGCTCCGCTATGTTTCGATTCGATTCGTTGCCGCGCTCCTGTTGGCATGGGCGGTGGCGACCATCGTCTTCCTCTTTATTCGCCTCATCCCCGGCGATCCGGCGGCGCTGATCGCCGGGGATCGAGCGACGCCCCAACAAGTGCACGCGGTCCGCCAGAGCATGGGGCTGAGCGATCCGCTGTCCGTGCAGTACGTCCGGTGGTTCGGCGGATTATTCCGCGGCGACCTCGGCGTCTCGCTGGTGAGTGATCGTCCGGTCAGCCAGGATCTCGTTGCGCAACTCCCGCGCACGCTGGAACTGATCCTCGCGGCGCTCGTTCTCTCCGTGCTGGCCGGGGTGCCCCTCGGCGTGCTCGCCGCCATCCGCCGGGACCGTCCCGCCGACCTGGTCAGCGGTATCCTGGCTCTCCTCGGGCTCTCGCTCCCCAACTTCGTAGTCGCCACGCTGTTGGTGCTGATCGTGAGCGTCCGGCTCCGCCTCTTACCTTCCTCGGGGTACGTGCCCTTTCTACAGCATCCTATCCAGCATCTGCGACTCCTGCTGTTACCCACCATCTCCCTCGCTGTGGCGTTGACGGGCGTGGTGATGCGGATGACGCGCTCCTCCCTCCTGGAAGTGCTTTCCCAGGACTACGTGCGCACGGCGCGCGCGAAGGGTCTGCGCGAGATCACGGTGCTCTTCAGCCATGTGCTGCGCACCTCCCTTATCCCGGTGATCACCATCCTCGGCGTGGAGCTCGGCTCGCTGCTGGGCGGCACGGTGGTGATCGAGTACATCTTCAGTTGGCCCGGACTCAGTAGTCTGCTCTTTCGCGGCATTTCCCAGCGGGATTACCCGTTGGTGCAGGGAGTCGTGTTGCTCATTGCCGCTGTCTTCATCCTCACCAATCTTCTGGTTGATACGCTCAACGCCCTGCTCGACCCACGCATTCGGTACGCGTAGCTATGCACGATAAGGGATTACCATGATGAGTCAGAAGAGCGACGTACGACCCGCGGGTGCCGCCATACCAGCCTCCCTTCAGGCGGGTACGAAGCGGGCCGCATCATCGCTGTTCTTCGTCACGTTACGGAACGGCCGCGTGCGTGTCGGGGCGCTGATTATCCTGCCGCTCATCGCCATGGCGCTTCTCGCGGGCGTGATCGCGCCGCAGGACCCGCTGCTGATCCATGCGGACGCCGCCTTTACGGCGCCCGGTCACGGCGGCTATCTCCTCGGCAGCGACGAGTACGGGCGCGACGTGCTCAGTCGCCTGCTCTACGGCGCGCGCATCTCCCTGCGCGTGGCGATCGCGTCGGTGTTGATCGCGGCGAGCGGCGGCATTCTCCTTGGGCTGCTCGCGGGCTATTACGGCGGCTGGGTGGACGTGGCGATCATGCGCGCGACCGATGTCATGCTCGCCTTCCCGCCCATCCTCCTCGCGATCGCGGTGCTGGCCTTCCTCGGCAACAGCCAGACGAACCTGATCCTGACCATCGGTATCCTCTACATGTCACGCTTCGTGCGCGTCGTCTACAGCGCGGTCAATGGCGTCAAGCACCACGAGTATGTCGCCTCGGCCCGGATCGTCGGCGCCTCCGATGGCCGGATTATCCGTACCGCCATCCTCCCGAATGTGCTCGCGCCTATTCTCGTGCAGGTCTCGTTGTCCCTCGGATTTGCCATCCTCCTCGAGGCCGGGCTCAGCTTTCTCGGCCTCGGCGCGCCGCCGCCGACGCCGAGTTGGGGAGTGATGCTCGCCAGCGGTCGTGACTACATGGATACGGCGCCGACGCTGGTGGTCTGGCCGTCCCTCGCGGTCGCGCTGGTGGTGATCGCGTTCAACTTCCTAGGCGACGGCTTGCGCGACGCGCTGGACCCGCAGCTACGGCGCTCGTAATTGGGAAAACTACGTACGAGAGGAGAGTGCTCGTGAAATGCTCGGATGTGGTGATTATCGGCGGTGGGATCAGTGGCACTGCGGCAGCCTACGAACTCGCCCGCGCCGGCGTGCGAGTGACGCTGGTCGAGAAGGGTATGCTCGCGAGCATGGCTTCCGGCTGGACGCTCGCCGGCGTCCGCCAATCTGGACGCCACCCGGCGGAGCTGCCCCTCGCCCGGGCGGCGGTGCGTCGTTGGATGACACTCGATATGGAACTGGACGCCCAGACCGAATACCGTCAGGATGGCAACCTGCGTCTGGCGCGCACGCCGGACGAGGTGCCGGTGATCGAAACGATGGTCCGCGCGCACCAGGCAGCAGGACTCGACCTCATCTTTTTGCCGGATAACGACGCCGTCCGCACCGTCGCACCCGCGATCGCGGAGACCGTCCGTGCTGCCAGTTACTGCGCGACGGACGGTCACGCGAACCCGACGCGCACCGTGCGGGCATTTGCGGCAGCGGCCGAACGGCGCGGCGCGACCATCCTGACCGAGACGGAAGTAACGGGGATCAATACCGCAGGCGGCGCGGTGCGGGGCGTGGAAACGACACGGGGACCGTTCCCGGCGGACGTCATCATCAATGTCGCGGGGGTCTACGCGGACCGCATCTGTCGGATGGTTGGCCTCGATCTACCACTGATCACCGCGCACGTCGCCGTGGTGCAAACCATTCCCGTGCCGCCGCTGTTGGTGCCCGTAATCGGCGTGGCGAATGCGGATCTCGCCGGGCGGCAGGAAGTGGGCGGCGCATTGCGGATGACGGGCAGATCGGGGGTATGGCGGTGGCCGGATATGCCGCTCACTGCAGATGCGATCCAGCCGACGGTGGATGCGGTCACCGCCGTGCTGATGCGCGGATGCGCGATCCTGCCCACGCTGCGGGAGACGCGGATTGCTCAGGTCTGGGGGGGGCTGCTCGATATGACACCGGACGGGTTGCCGGTGATCGAGGCGACAGCGGTCGAGGGCTTCATCGTTGCGGCCGGGTTTTCCGGTCACGGGTTCTGTCTCGGGCCGGTAACCGGACAGGTGCTCCGTGAGCTTGTGACGCGCGGTGCGGCGTCGCTACCGCTGGCGCCCTTCCATCTCGCGCGCTTCGCGGGCAGCGAACAGCAGGTAACGCCGACGCTCCACGGATGACCGGGAGGATCGGAGATGAGTGACCTTCACGAGATACCTGTCCATTCCGCCGCGCGATTGTTCGATCTCTCCAGCCGTGTGGCCGTCGTCGCTGGCGCTTGGAGCGTGCTGGGCCGGGTGATGGCGCATGGATTGGCGAGTGCGGGCGCGCCCGTGGCGGTTGCCGGGACGAATGCGAACGGTGCCAACGCGACTGAGAAATGGGCTCATGGGCGCTCTTGGTGAGGCCATGAGCCCATTTCTCAGTCGCGTTGGCACCGTTCAGTTGCCGTTGAAGGATGCCGCTATATTATCATCGCTCGTCGTCGCGAAGAGATCGTTCATCAGGGTCTCCAGCGGGCGATGGCAGGCGATGATGTGACCCGGCGCGACTTCCCGCCCCGGCGGCTGCTCCTGCTCGCAGATCGCGCCCCACTTCCGCGGACAACGCGTATGGAACTTGCAGCCGGACGGGGGATGGCGTGGAC
>JAABUZ0100009866.1_pt1 | contig 10780 bp, 13 predicted proteins | sample 5562091 | NCBI WGS metagenome assembly JAABUZ01 (sample SAMN12813069, study PRJNA571459) | rock metagenome | isolation source: Antarctica rocks | place: Antarctica: Victoria Land, Linnaeus Terrace sud | collected 2015-12-21
GCCGCGCGCTCAGCGCGCTCGCCGCCGGCGCGCGGCAGGTCGATAACAAGCGTCGGGTCAGCCTCGCGCTGCAGCGCGCGCTCGTACTGGAAGAACGCGTGGTCCGCCAGCGCCGCCGCGCCTGCGGCCCCGCCGAGCTGGGCTGGAATATCGACGCCCGCTGTCTCGGTGGGGCTCTGGCATGCGCCTGCCTGCGCCGCGCCGCGCGCGCGGGCGCCCGGCGGAGCTGGGCCGCCTGTGGCAGCGCGCCGAGCAGCCGGGCGGCGGAGGGGGGGCTGCAGGGCTGAAACGGCGCGCACCCTGCTGCAGCAGCCCGGGCGGCAGGCCCTCCTGCGCCCGCTGCCGCAGCTGGAAGTGCGCTGCTACGCCGTCGACGGTCACGCGGCGCACGTCGAGCTGGTACGCGTGCAGGCCTGCCGGCCAGGGGCCGCGTCAGCGCGCAGGCGCGCGCCGGGATGCCGCGGGGCGCCGGCAGGGCCCGTGCGCACCGATGGTCGTCGCCGAGCTGGCGCACGAGCACATGAGCAGCGCGCGCCTGCCGCGCCCGTGCGGCTCTGATGTTGCACCCGCGAAGCATCATGATTGACATTGCTGTGAGCGTCGATCGCCCAGCCGGTGGTGCGGGCGCAAGCGCAGGGCTGAGCGCGTGCTCACCCGTCCAGGCGCTGCTGGCCGGTGTCCACAGCCAGGCTCAGCGCTATGTGCTCCACAGCCGGGAGCGTGTTCATGACGAGCAGCGAGCATGCTCGTCAACTTGAGGCACCCGGGGCGGAGCTAGAGCGGCGGTACGCCTGTGCGGTGCATCAGTGCTGACCAGCGCACTGACAGACCCTCAGCGTACACGCTGATTGTGAAAAGCATCATGGGAGCCCAGGAGCGTCAGGCAAAATGCCCCAGGCGCTCCTCTCAGGCAAGTCTGCAGCTGTGCATGACACTGATGCATGTTGAAATGCATGTGGGCCTTGCGCACCTCACCGATGTAAATTTACGGATTTCCAGGTGTTTGTTTGTGCTTTCTTAATTCACCGCCCCTCAAAGCTACGAGAGGAGTCTAGCCCCTGCCGGAGCCCGAGTTTATACTCGGGCATTTTGGCCGAGGCCATCATTCTTGAGATCGACAAGCTTTGTACCGAAGTCTCAACGCAATATACTGCCAGTCAGCTATATGGCAAACCTCGTGAAGATGGCCTCCCTCTCGCGCCCGCTGGTGCAGCTGCGCAGGCTGGTCGCGCCTCGCGCGCGCAGCCTGCAGACTCGCTCCGCGGCCGGCCAGCAAGTCAGCGTGGAGCAGCAGGGGCAGCAGAATGGGCAGCAGGCCGTGCAGCGCCACAGCCAGGGCCAGACTGCGCCGGCGCGCCGGTCGCGCCGCCCGTCGCTGACGCAGCGCTTTGGTCCTGAGACGACTGAGCTTGCGCCCATGATTGCGCCCTTCCTGCCGTCGCGCATGCCCTCCCTGCTGCGGTGCGCTCACAGCACTGCATTTCCAGTTGTGGAGGTGATGTAATAGGCATGCAGTCGTGCCTGTGGCCTCGGTTCGGCAGTACTTGCTGTAATTTGGCTGACTTAAGCCCCCTTGGCCTCTGCACGGCGCTGTGCGCCTGAAAGCGCAATCTTGGCAGCCTGCATAATCGGCATGCCGAACTCTACAGTTCCGTCGGTGCAGGGCCCTGGACAACGAGCTCAACTCCTTTGCGCGCGTCTTTGACTTCCCCGGCCTTGAGCTGGAGGGCGACAGGCGCGCTCCCCTGGCGAGCTCCGATGGTCGTCGGCATGTCGATCGCACCCGAGAGCCTAGAGTGTTCTGGAGAGCGCCTGCGCCAGGTGACAGCATAGAAGCAGGCAGTGTAGATCGTGCCGGGGTGACGCAGGGCACCTGGTGCGCGCAGGACGAGCAGCAGCGTGGCGCCGCTCCCCGGCGTGGGCCTGGGCGCTGTTGACATCCAGGAGACGCCCAACGCCTACATATTCAAGGTCGACGTGCCCGGCCTCAACAAGGATGACGTCAAGGGTGCGCCGCCCAGCCTGGCTTTCCGGATTCAGTGCGCGGGTTTTCATGGCCTGCTGGGGCACCGGTGCCTGGCTTGGCATGCTTATGGCTGTTGCTCTTGTGCAGGGAACGCCCTTCAAGCCGACCGCCTCGCCCCTGCGGTGATAGAATTGTTTGAGTTTCAGCACGCCACCGCTGAAAGGGTCCACACCACAGTCAGAAAAGGGAGTCCGACGCGCGCGGCGCCGCGCGCAGTGCGCGTGACGCGCGACGGCGTGCTGGTCATCGAGGGCGAGCGCAAGCAGGAGGAGGAGAAGGAGGAGAACGGCTTCAAGCGCTACGAGCGCGTGTTCGGCCAGTTCGTGCGCCGCTTCCGCCTGGTGCGCGCGGCCCACCGGCTCTCGCGCCTGCGGCGGTCGCTTGGCGCCTGTGTCCCACTTTGCCGGGCTTCATTGCCCGACCCCGTTGGATGCTCGAGTGTCCAGACCTCCTTGGCTTGCATGCTGGAGGCGAACGCGCGCTTGAAGGAGGCCCGGCGGCTGCTGCAGCACACCTGCGGCCTGACACCCATGCTCCGCAGCAGAAACTGCCATGCATGGCTGACGTGAGGGTGTTGTGCGCAGCCGGACAACGTGGAGGCGCAGAAGATCAAGGCGAAGACGGAGAATGCGGTGCTGCACATCGAGGTGTGCGCCCACAGCGCAGTCAGTGCTCAGGTCCGTGCATCCATGCTATGGTGGCAGGGCAGATGGCATGGCAAGCCTCCTAGACCCAGCCCAAATGCACAGTCTAACAGGCTTGCCACACCACCTGCGCTTGCCACCATGGAATGTATGTGTCTGGTGTCCGCCTGTGCTGAGCAACGGCGCTCGGGTGCACCCGCATTGTCGGAGCATGTTCTTGAGCCTGCGCGCGTGCGCGCGCCCAGGTGCCCAAGTCCGAGGAGCACGACAAGCCGCACCACGATGTGACGATCGACTGAGGACGCGCTGGCCGGGGCTGCAGCGCGGGCGTGCAGCTGCCTGCGGGTTTCTTAACTGTGACTGGAATACGCGCAACGTGGGCTGCGGAGGGATATTGCCAGTGTCCTGCAGCACTGCTCGGCGGGTGGAGGCGGGCCGGGCTGTCCTTAGCGTGTGTGGTTGAGTGCTGCTGCGTGTGTTATGAGGGAGAGAGGCCGTGTGCGGCAGGCTGCCGCCGGCAGCAGTGCTCGGCAGGCGGAGGTTGTTTGGGGCACACTTTGGGCTGCATGTGCAGGGCGTCTGGTCGTCTGTGATGTGTGGTCAAAAGCCGTCAGCTGCTGCGCGGTGCACGCAAGCATTTTCTCACCGACATGCAGCACTTGTTTCGTTGAATTTGCTAGTGCAGAAGTTGAGTGCTACCATTTTGGCTTTTGCCATGTAGCTAAGTTGCTTTCATGTGAGAGTTGGCGTTGCGCTCAGGGCGGCTGCATTTGTTTAGCAGATGTCCTGTCACATTGTAGCTAGAAGTCAATGCGGTCAGCAAGATGTGAGACAGCTTGTAAACTCAAATGAAGTAGGCTAAAACCCAGCACTGCTTGCACACCGGCGCACAACGTGCGGGTTGCTTATGAACAGGCTTAGGCCTATGTGCATCAATTGCATGCAATCGACAGCACTGCCTTGCATACCTCTCGGGCAACCGCGCTGGAAGACCATATTACAGCACTGCAGACGCCACCTGTCTCATCTGTCCCAGACACCAGGGTTCAAGCCACTATTGATGCGCAAGCCTGTCACGCAACACATGGATATTCAAGAGCAGCTCTTCAATCACACAACCCACTCTGTCGAGAAATGCAACCATGGACAAGCAACGGCAGTGCAGAGGACCCTGCGCCGCCTCTCACTTTTTGTTGGTAGGCGACCGGGGGCCCGGGCGCCAGAACACGCACCGCAGGTGCCTGCAGGTGCAGCATAGGCACTACCCTGCCATCCTGTCAAAGTCGTCTGCCGCACAACACGGCAACGCTGGCGGAAGCCAGGCCGTGCAATCGTTGTCACGTAGACATGCTAGGGCATGCGGCACTCGCTGATACGGAATAACCAGCATCAACAGGGCACCTCCGCAGATCATCCCTCACCTCTCACTGCTGCTACAAACGACAGAGATGCCCAAAAAAACGGCACTCTGAGCGTCATCACGGCCTGCCGCTGCGCAGGCGCTTCTGCCGTTGCCTGATCAAGTACTGGTACAGGTACACGCCGGAGATCGGCAGGACCGCGTACAAAGCAGCCTGCAAGGCGCACACGTGCACTGCGTCTTGACTCTGTACGCTGCGGCATGACTGAGAGACGGCGGGCCTTGCGACAGGGCATGTCGCAGCTCACAAACGCTGCAGACTGCGCACAAACAAGCACAGCCGCATGCATCCACCTGTGAAAGCACTGTACAACCAGACCAGCGCGCCTGGCAGGCGCGGTGGTAGTCGAAGCTGAAGTTGAGCGCGTTGGGCAGCGCCAGGCTGTGCAGGCCGCGCGCGCGCAGGTAGGGCAGGCCGGCGTGGTAGAGCGGCATCTCGCCGCACGCGATGCCCACCGGGTACAGCACCAGGAACAGGGAGTACCTGCGCCGCGCGCATGCACAGGCGCACGCGCTCTGAGCAATGTCATGCAGCCCCTGCTCTGGCGCGCTGCCTGTGGTGGGGCTGACTTGCGCACTTGGACAACTGCGCGCTTCTCAACCACAGTGTGCGCCACCACAGCCGAAGCAGCAGAATGCAGGCCGAGCCGGCCAGGGAGGCGGGAGCGGCCAGCGTGGCGCGCGCCTGAGCCAGGTCAGCAGCGCCGGCGGGCGGCCCGCGAGCGACAGTGCATACCTGCCAGCCACACGGGGTCATGAGGCGTGCACGAGAGGCGGGACGCGGCGGGCGTGCGCCCTGCAGCGGCCGCACCAGGGGTATCGCACGACGTCTGCCAGCGCCCAGCATATGAACATGACCGGCACCGCCCAGTGCGTCCACAGCTGCGCGCGGCAAGCGCGCCGTCAGGTGCGGGCTGCCCGCGTGCGACGGCGCCCTCTGGTGCGGGCAGCGCTGCGGGGTTGCCACACAGGCTCGCGCCGGGGCCTGGGACACGCACGGCTGTAGGCGCTGCGCTCGCCGCACCTCAGGGACGCTGTGCAGGACGAGGAAGAGCACGTTGGAGCGGCCAAGCCACTGCAGGAACGCCAGCGCCGGCGAGCCCTTCACCAGGCCTGCGCTCGCCCGGGCGTGCCTCAGCGGGCGCCCGGGAGAGCGCGGTCTCTGTAAACTTCCTGCCAACGCCCAGGCATGCCTATGCCAGGAAGCTCAACTGCGTGCCTGCGCACGTGTGCACGGTCTCCAGGAGAGCAAGCCCCTGGCACAGCCCTGGCGCGCGGGCAGCAGCAGAAGTCAGAGTCGTTTGTGCGGCCGCCAGTCCCTCAGCCACTTCGGTACAGTGCCAGACTGTTGTGAGGCACGCGTCAAGCTGCCGGCGCTCCAGAACAGAGTAGCGGGCGCGTACGGACAGTGGGCCCAGCCGTCGCATAGACGCTGGACGGAGCGCGTATCAGGGCAGCCACAGACTGGCCTAGCGCGGTGCCCCATCCCAGGAACTGCGCCAGATTGTAGGCAGCCAGGTAGGGAGCCCGCACAGCGGCCATCGCGCTCGCAGTGCCTGTGCTTGAGTCTGCGGCAAGCTGTGCCTGCGCAGCGCGTGTTGCCGGTCCACCCCTGCGCCACTGCCGATTGAGGAGGACTCCCTGGCCGCTGTCCACAGTCAGGCTGTACTACCGCTTTCGAGGTTAAGCTGTGTTGGATCCCCTAACCCTGGTCCAAAACAGCTACCTGAAGGTGCCGGCCAGAGCTACCTGCAGAAAGCCTGGCCTTGGTTTGTGGCAGCTGCTTTCTGCTGCCACTTTAATTACTAACAGGAAAGCACCAAGCAAAGATATTTCGGCGGAGGCTGCCAGTGGGTGCCCAGGCGCACACACTGCGCAGGACATTCACCGCTCGATACACGGTCCTGAGCAAGCCGGCAGGGAGTGCGCACGAGCATGGCCAGGGACGCACCGGTGGTGCTCCCGCCAGAGCTGCACAGCGCGCCGCGCGGCATTCTCGAGGTGAACGCCCCGGCGCTTGGCTCAGGGATTGCTGGTGCGTGCGCTGGTGCGCTTTCACGTCGGGGAGTGAGCAGCCGGCGCGCATCTTCGCAATAATCCGCGCCCGCGCAGCCGCACGCTGATGCTCCTGTCTGCCTGGCACTGCAGAGCTATGTCCGTGCCCGGGCTCTGTCGCTGGCGGGCTCCTCCGCCGTCTCGGACCGGCTCAACCTGCCGCCCGAGACGGTGGTGAAGGCCTTTGCGGAGGCTATCCGGGTGCTGCCCGCGCACATGAGCTACCGCTTCTCGGAGCTGGACGCCAACGAGCCGCAGCTGCAGCTGGTGTTCAAGCACGACTGCCTGTGCGGGCCCATCACCCATCACCCACTGCACCGTTGGCACGTGAGCCTTGCTTGCCCTGAGTCTCCAGGACGCAGCAGCGCCCCGCTCTCATGCGGAGTCAGTGGCGCGGCGACGTGCCTCTAGCACCGAAAAGCAGCTTTGCATGGGCGCCGCGCGTCGGCCGGCCGCGCGGCGTTGTCGCGAGGCCGGCGTGCACAGCGCCGCGGCGAGCGGCTTGGTTCTGAAGCGCCAGTGTTTACGGACGCAGGAACCTGGGCTGCCTGGACGCGGCGTGCACGCTGTGCGTGCAAAACCCGCAGCGCCGCTGCAACGACAGTTGCTTCGCGCCCAAGTACCTGGCCGGCGACATCCTCAAGGCCAAGTGCGGCGCGAGCATCCGCGCGGAGATCATCATGCGCACCACCGGCTCGCCCGCGCCGCAGCAGCTGATTGGCGACGTCCTGCTTGAGGCGCGACCCCGAGCGCTGCCCTGCAGCATTACGGCGGAGGTCTGCGTTGTAAAGCTGCAGTGGAGCGGTGCAAACTGCACAAAGATGGCACGGAGTGCTGGTGAAGCTCACGCTGAATGACCCTGCCCATGGCTGCGCTGTATGTGAGCTGACTGTGGCTGTTCATAGGCTCCTGCGTCTGGTCCGGCCCGCCGCGCTCCGGCGCTGCTCGCTGCGCCGCGGCCTGACGCGCGCGCGCGCGCCGCAGGAGTGCATCCTGGACGGCAAGCAGTACGCGGCGCTGCAGGAGGCCGGGCGCGAGAAGTATGAGGAGGACGTGGAGGGCTGCGTGCTGCTCTTCAACAACCAGGCGAGCGCCCTGCCGAGCGCACATGGCTGAGGGTTAGGTGTGGTCAGGTTTTTCGCCTCCACCGCCAGCGGCATCCCCGCCGTCCACCACCATGAGGTCGCTGGGCTCCCCGTCGCCCTCGCGGGCCCCCTGCAGGTTGACGCGCGGCGAAGCCGAGCGGCGGGGCTGGGCCCCTGCGCGCGCCCGCGTGCATTCGGCCGAGCGCCCGGCGCAGGCGCCAGGCCGCGACGCCCTTGAGCCAAGCCAGCACACGCTCAGGGCAGAACGGCTCTGGATTTTTTTGCCGGGGACGGCAGCATTGTGTGCGGGCTCTGCTCGGGCGGCCCCGTCACAGGCCTGCGGGCAGAGCAACGTGCAGCGGGTGAGCCTTCTTGTTGGGATGCTGGGCGGGGCGCCTGCGTGGCTGCCCGGCTGACCCGGGCGCTGGGCGCGCGCAGAACAAGCCGCTGCTGGCGCCGGGGCGGCAAGCGGCGCTGAACGAGGGGCACCGCGTCGTGGTGGGGCTCTCGCGCGGCCAGGCGTACCTGCCGGACCTTTCCGTCACGGGTGCGCGGCGCCGCCGGCCGCGCGGCCGGTCACCCGTCAAGACAACTTGGCACCTGTCGAGCGACTTTGCCGTGCCTCTTGGAGTGCGGAAGAAAGATCCGGCAGGGTCTGTGCGCTCGCCCAGGCAGTGCATAATTTCAGCCGCAGACCTGCTCGCTTCTCGCAGTGCTGTCAGAGGACCCTGCATGTGGAGCCTCTCTGCGAGCACTGCCAGTGCCACGGCATAGATGGCGGCGCCGACAGCGGCGCGTAACCCTAACTATTGTCCCCAATCTAACCCTAACACCTCTGCTGCTTGAGCGCAGGCAGCTCGGAGGCGCTGCTGTCGGGCGTGAAGCCGCCGTTCCGGCTGCTCGTGCGCGCCATCAACCCCGATGGCAGCCCGGCCGGGCACATCCGCTTCGCAGTCTCCGAGGCGTTTGTGGTGCGCAGTTTCGGGCGCACCCTACCTCACTCCCGATGTGCACCGCCGGCGGTCCGTTCTCGTCCGCCGGCGATCCCGGTTGGCTGCCTTGTCGCTGATAAGGTTGAGGCCGCTAAGGCTTGAAAGGAGATCAGATGGATGCATGGCAGTCTGCTCGCTTCGGCGTGACCCCTGCCTGAGGGACAAGGCGCGGCGGCGGCGCATGGCCGTTCGGGTCTGCGTGCCCCCGCCGCGCACGGCGCCGCACGCCGCCGGCCCCTGCCGGGACCCTGGGGGTTGCCCTAAGGCGGCCGGCGCGGCGCAGGTGGCCACGCCGCGCGTGCGCACGGCGGTCAAGGCGGAGATCCCGCACGTCGACGACCACGTCAGCAAGCTGCAGGCGGTGGGCGTCATGACGCAGAACAAGCTGCAGGACATCACGGCCGCCGCGGCCGCCGTGGGCGTGTTCAACATCGACGTGCCGCACAACTGCGTCACCAAGGGCGCGCGCCCCTGCGCACCCCGCCGCGCGAGTGCCCGCCGCTTGCCGACGGCGCGCCCCGGCGCGGCGAACGCGGGCATGATCGTGCAGACGCAGTCGCCCGTGCTTCACCCAGACATGCCGCACGCACGGCTGGCGGAAGCGCTTGCCACCCGCGCTGCAAAGCTGGTTGTAACCTCCACCTGCCCTAGCTGACCGTAACCTAACCCCACCCAGTCCACGTGCGGCGGCGCGCAGTCGGCCAGTTCCGGGAGCTGGTGGAGGCGGCGGAGAAGGACCGGCCGCTGTGCGAGACGCTGAAGAAGGTGCTCAAGCTGACCAAGGCGCGCCCAGCCCTGACTCCCTGCGCCGCTCGAGGAATTCGCCGCGGCGGCCCCTGCCCGCGAGCGCGCCCGCGCAGGCCGCCGGCTGAGCAGCCGCCTGAGCGGGCCTCTGTCGCCGCTCAGGGGCCGCCGAGGCCTGGCGCCTGTCAGGCTGGCAGGCGGCGAGAGCGCTTCTTAGTCTTAATTGCGCGTGGGCGCCTGGTCCGTGTGCACTTATGGTGGCGGGCGCCGAGCCGCGACGCATCCGGCAACTGATACAGGCACTGCCGGGCAGCAAGCGAGGCGCGCAGGCTCAGGCCGCCGCGCCGGGTGCAGGGGTGGGAGCTGGCGCGGGACCACGCGATGACGGCGGTGGGCACCGACAACCAGATGCGCATCTGGTATAGCGACAGCCCCGCGCTCGACGGCGGCCTGCTCTTCAAATGCGCGCTGGGCTCGGTCGACCTGGAGAACCCTGTCGGTGCGCGACCCGCCGCGCGCCCGCCGCCGCCCGGCAGCGCGCCGGCGAGCGGCCGGGTGGCGCGCTTTGAAGCAGATCAGGTCGTGGCGTGCGGCGGCGGCCCGCTGTCGGGGCATGCGGCGCGCGGCAGGACGTATAATCTTTGTGGCTAGCAGTAGGTGCGGAAAGGAAGAAGACGTCTGCCAGTGCTTGGGAGGCCGCGCTAACCGTGATAAGAGGCCGCATTCATCAACGCAAAACAGCTGCCGCGGCCGCCGACCGCGCCGCCGCGCGCGCCAGGCCTGCTGGAGAAGCGCGGGCCGGACGCCGGCGGCGGGGGCGCGGCCGAGATGGAGGCGACGCTGACGGGGCAGCTGGGCGGGCCGCAGCGCGACTTGGCGCGCCGCCTGCAGCGCGCCGCCGCGCTGGCCTGGTGGCGCGCGGGGCACCCTGGCTGGGCCATCTGGCCCGTGGACACGGAGGCGTTTATGCGCAACGCGCAGGCGTGGCCCCTGGCATGCCTGCGGGCACGCGGCGTGCTTTGCCCATGTTTGCCCCAAGCGGCTGAAGCGGGCGGCTGACCAGAGCCCGGCAGGGGTGCGCCTGCCTGGCGGGGCGTGAGCAGCCTGCTGGCCGCTGGCCTGCGTGCCGCCAGGCGGGGTTTGGGCGGAGGCATGCCTGTCCTCAAGGGTGGGGTCGTGCGGGCTGCGATGCTGGGAGCGAGCATGCGGCCGCCGCGCATGGGTGGCGCTCGCCCGGCGGCCCCCCTTGGCAATGCCGCTCCCATCAATTGTGGGCATGCGTGTGCCACACACCTGGTGCCCAGAAATGCGGGGCCTGCCGCGACGTGGCGCCCCGACCGCGCAGGGCGGCCCAGCCATGGCGCTGCCGGACACGCCGGCGGCGTCGTCGCCGTCGCCGTCCGGCTCGGCGCGCACAGGCTCGGGGCGCACCTTCCCGGGCTTCGACCCGGACCTGCCGCTCGCGCCCTCGGTCAACAACATGGGCTCTGCCTTCCCGCCCGCCAGCGCCGGCCCCAGTGCGCGCCGCGGCCCCGTCTCGCGAGCCGGGCCTGGCGCTCATGCGGAGCGTTGCCGGCACGGCGGCCTGGGCGGCTGTGGCACCCCCGCCGATGCTCATGCCTGCGCCCCCGCTCTGCCGGGTCGGCCGCTCCCGCACAGCATTGCTCGTGAACCGGGTACACTGCTGTGGCGGCGCTGTGATGCCAGACGCAGGCAGCGAGCTGCATGCACTCTGTCCGCGGCCGCGCAGGCGCGGCGGACTATGGCGCCGCGGCGCCGCCGGACGCGGCGGGCGCGCGCGCGGCGAGCGCGCC
>JAABUZ0100009867.1_pt1 | contig 10779 bp, 13 predicted proteins | sample 5562091 | NCBI WGS metagenome assembly JAABUZ01 (sample SAMN12813069, study PRJNA571459) | rock metagenome | isolation source: Antarctica rocks | place: Antarctica: Victoria Land, Linnaeus Terrace sud | collected 2015-12-21
GGACCACTCCATGTACTGGGGCCTACTAATCGGCGCAACTCTATGATTGGCCCACTACCTGCCCCTGACGGGGCGTCGCGTCTCGCATGCCAATTTTGCCAATGATATCCGGTTTGGGTCGGGGTAGCACGGCCAACGGTGCCTGAGTCCATCCACCCTAGTGCTCACTGTCCTCTCTAGTTCTTCGACAAAGAAGGTGCAGTTTTCTCCGCCCCGCCCCATCTGGCCATGACTGTCGATGACCTCCCAGCTGACCAGGAACGGCCTCTCCATGGCCTCTTGGTAGCCGAGCCGTTTGTAGAACCTGCGGGCGCGGAGGTTCTCCACGCCGACCGCAAAACCGATACGGAGAAAGCCCCGCTGTTTGATCTCCGTTTCGGCCGCCCGCACGAGTTCGCTTCCGATGCCGCTCCCACGATAGTCGGGGTGGACGAACACATCCTCCAACGCCGCACAGTCGGCGAAGTTCCGGGCAACCGCTTCTTCAGTGGGCCCATGCAAGTGCATGAGCACATGGCCGACCGGGAGGTAGTCGAGCCAGGCGATGAGGTAGATCGCCGTGCGATCGACCTGAAGGGCAAACCGCTTGGCATGCTTCTGGCGCGACCCAAAGGGGAGCGCCCGGGTGAGGGCGGCAAGCTCGTTGGGTTGGACCGCACGCGCCATGACGCATTCCGGATGAACGCCGGACATCTCGTGGCACTCTCTCACCTCAGTGTAACCGCCGCCTTGCTCGTCTTCCACATCCCGTGTCTCCAGTCCTGCCAGTCGAGTACTCTCTCGTGATCGTCGTCCCGTGGAGAGAGAATAGACGCTCGGGGTGCGATGCAACCACTTTGGTGTCGCGTCTGCGTCCCAACATTTACACGTGTTACCTATATGGATAGAAGACTATTCCCAGAAATCCGCGTGAAGATCGTGTCGCAACTCGGGCTACGATAGACCAATGGCGACGAGCGGATCTCCCTCCTTTCTAGCGTATGCCGCCGGTCGCGATAACCTGCTCCGGAGAATCGTGACGGGTCTATCAACGGATGAGCGGTTTGCCGCTGTGTGGCTCACCGGTAGCTTCGGCCCCGGTGAGCAAGATACCGTGAGCGATCTCGATCTCTCCGTCCTCACAACTCCCACCGGCTGTGAGTTGCTCGATGACACTGCCTTGCGAGGCGGCACGAGCGAGGTGCGGAAGCTTCTGCTCGAGCAGTTTGGTGCACCCGTGATTATTCACGAGAATCCTTACAACGCGCCGCCGGGTAGCAGTTTCAGTGTGGTTGTGTATCGAGATGGGCGCTACACCGTTGATTGGACGCTTTTTCCGCCTACTCAAGGCCACCGTCCGTTTGACTCCTTGTTGTTGTTCGATCATGCTGGCGTCGCCGTACTTCCCGCGGTTGCACCCACAGATGGTCCTGCACTGTCGGCCCGTCTCAAAGAGCGCTGGGCATTCTTCTGGATGATGGCTTTGGTCACGGCCAAATACTGGCTCAGGCGCGATGAGGTGTTGGTCGTGGTGATGCTCGACCAGCTTGAGCGGATCGCCGAGGACATCCAGCGCCTCGTATCCCATGAGCCTCCTCGGTATCGCGCGGCATCCCGATTAGCCTTGCCTCGATCACTCCAGGATCAGTCCGCATCGTTGCAGCGCGTGTGTGCCGGTGTTGACGGTCTACAATCCCGCGTGGAGGCAGTGACTACTTCCCGAGTTCGGAACGGTCAGTCAGCCGTGGAAGCGCTCATGAGGTTGGGTTAGCGGGGGTCCACGACGAGATCGGAGTGTGAAGAGTATATGGTCGTTGGGAACACGCAGCTCTTGCCCACGAAGATATCGTCATAGAGGCCATCCTCCTCCAGGATCGCTTGCACCGTCTCCTGCTCGTGGAACGCTGTCTCGGGTGGTAGAGCATGTAGCTTTTTGCGGATATTCGCCGCGAGGTCGTGGCGCGGACAGGCGGCGTAGCCCCCGTCGTGGTGAACAACGTACAGACGCGGGACAGTATCGAGATTGGCACCGGGGATGCTGATAAATTCCCCAGCAGCAGTAATGCCGATTGTCCTACAGGATAGCTCGCATCATCTGCCGGTTCTTTGTTAGCCGGCGTGAACTACTCGATACCGCCGCGTCAGGGCGGAATAGTCGGTGCCGGCTGTTTCCTGAAAAGGAGTATTTCTCCCCCGCACACCCGCTCCCACACCAAATAGTACCTACTCACGCCGCTAAATACATCGGTGTTTTGGCGGATGTAATCGGTCACGCGACGGAGTATCGTCGTCTCATGTCTCACGGCTTTCCCGTGGACGTCGATAGACCGATCAGGAGAAGAGCCATGCGTCGCGCATCTGCCTATCCCTCCCGTCCTGTCCCCTTGTGGCGTAATAGCGATTATCTCCTCCTCCGAGGCGGCCAGGGTGTATCGAACTTTGGCAGCGCCGTCCAGGGCGTCGTCACTCCGCTCCTGATCCTCGCGATCAGCCATTCCCCGGCTCAAGCTGGCATCGCTGCCGCACTCAGCTCCCTGCCCTTCTTCTTGCTCAGCCTCCCCGCCGGTGCGCTCGTGGACCGCTGGGATCGGAAACGGGTGATGATCGTCTGCGATCTCAGCCGCACGGTTGCCACCGCCAGTATTCCGATCGCTCTCTGGTCGGGACACCTTACCGTGCCACTGCTGTACGTCGTATCCGGGATCTCGGGCACCTTCTTCGTGTTCTTCAATCTTGCCGAGACATCCTGTCTCCCTCGTGTCGTGACGAAGGAACAGTTGCCCCCAGCCACAAGTCACAACGAAGCCGTCGATTACGCGTCGTTCATCCTGGGACGTCCGGCCGGTGGCTTTCTGTATCAGACCATCGTCCATGCGGCTCCGTTTCTTGCCAATGCCGTGTCGTTTGCCGTTTCCGCTGTCTTGCTGCTCTTCATCAGGACGCGCTTCCAGGAAGACCGTATCCCGGCGCCACGGGACCTACGGGCCGAGATCACGGAAGGCTTGAGATGGCTCTGGAACCAGCCGTTGATCCGCTTCATGGCCTTTCTGAACGGCAGTCAGAATCTGCTGTACTCAGGCATCGGGCTGGTTATCATTGTGCTTGCCCAAGAGGAGGGCGCGTCGCCCACAACCATCGGCATCGTGTTCGCCGTGGCGAGCATAGGTGGACTTGCCGGCGCTGTCCTGGCTCCGGCCGTGCCGCGGCGATGGAGCTTCGCCCAAGCGGTCATCGGTCTCCTGGCATTCCAGGCCATGCTATTGCCGCTCCTCCTCGTCGTCAAGCAGCCGCTGCTCCTCGGTGTCGTCTACGCCGCACAACTCGCCGTCAGCCCGATGTACAACGTCGTCCAGTTCAGCTACCGGCTCGCACTCATCCCGGATACCCTGCAGGGCCGCGTGAACAGCGCCTTCCGACTGATTGCCTTCAGCTTCAATCCGCTGGGCGCCGCGCTCTCCGGCCTGCTTCTCGAAACGGTCGGACCCGGACGGACGGTCGCCTTCCTGTCGGTATGGATGGCAACACTTGCGCTAGCCTCGGTCAGCAATCTCCATGTACGCAACGCTCCTCCTCTGTCCCGTACGTCGTGATCGTCTAGCGATTTCCAGCGAGAGCGCTCGGGCCCCGATCGTCTCCCGAGCTGCCCGTGTCGCAAGTTCACGTCTCTGACGATCTGCCTGGATCGAGGGGCTTCCCCCACAGAACCTCGGTGACGAGTTGGAGTTCGACAGTGTCGCCGGCGAACGGCGCGACGAGTGATCGGACCTCCTCATCGAGGGCCGCGGCCATTTCCGGCAGCATCCGCTCCCGGGAGAAAGCGGCCCGTCCATGGAAGGACTCGATGTACGCGTCGAGCGGTTGGGTAAACGAAACCGGTTCCGTCCGCATGCTACCGGCACGTTGGAACAAACCGCGATCCTCCAGTCCCTTGACGTGGTCATAGTATTGGAAGTTCGGAATCGTGGAATAGCGGCGCCGAAGCGGCCAGAGGTCATCTTCCCACGGCGCTGGCAGTTGCTCGACGCCGAGAATGGCGAGGTAGCCATGGGAGGTCAGCAGCCGGCTGAAGCGCGGCATGACCACGGCCCAATCCATCCAATGCAGGCTATCACCGGCCGTGATCAAGGCATAGGGCGTGTGAAGCGGCACATCCTCTAGTGCTCCCTCGATCCAGTGGAGGTTTGGATGGCCTCCATTGGGCAAGCGCTTGCCCTGCTCGATCATGGCGTGCGAGACATCGACGGCATCGACGCGGTCGACTCGCTCAACGAGGTGGCGAGCCAGGGCGCCGGTACCGCAACCCACATCCAGGACGACGCGTGGCCGGTAGGCAATCAGATCGGCAAGGATGTGGAAGACGGCGGTCGGATACGGCGGGCGGTATCGATAGGCCTCCGCAACGCTCTGCTCCTGAAAGGCGGAGGCAGCCTGCGAACCAAGGAAATCGGGTTTTGGTTGCATGGCGACATGCCCCCCGTTCGTGATCGCAGAAGTGAATTCTTGCCTGCTACCATCAGTCTATGTTTTTTGCTCCGCGGCTTCGGGCTGGGCTTCGCCATCGCCACTCCCGTTGGCCCAGTCGGCATCCTCGTGATTCGCCGCACCCTGTCAGACGGACGCCATGTGGGCTTCGTCTCGGGGCTTGGCGCGGCGACCGCGGATGCCGTCTACGGGTCGATCGCGGCTTTTGGGCTTACGTTCATCTCCAGCGCGCTCATTGGAGAGAGCGCCTGGATACGGCTTGTCGGCGGCGCGGTCCTGTGCTACCTCGGGCTCACGCTGATCGTGTCGAGGCCGGCGAACGCCGCGACGAGTGCGGAGGGCCGGGCTGGGCTGGGTGCTTATGCCTCGGTTACATTCCTCACGCTCACGAACCCGGCCACCATCCTCTCCTTTGCGGGCGCCTTCGCTGCCTTCGGGCTGACCAACCCTCACGGAAACTACGCGGCTGCCGCCATGCTCGTCGTGGGAGTGTTTCTCGGCTCTGCTATCTGGTGGGCACTCTTGACCGGCCTGGTCAGTCTCTTCCGCGCGCCTCGGCGCCCGTCAACTGGTCTGGGTGAATCGAGCGTCCGGCGTGTTCCTGGCCGTCTTTGGACTGGGCTCTGTGGTCAGCGCGCTTGGCTCCGTCCGCAAGGCCCTCCAGGCCGCTTGATCCATGCATTTGCCGGGAGGACCAACGAGGCGGCGCGTGTTGAGCGAGAGACCCGCAGTGTGATCGGGCAGGTCGAGGCGATCGAGCCGTCGTTTTGTGATCCATGGCATGAATGGAAGCCTGATCCCTCCTGAACTATGTATCCCCACTACGGCACCCTGTTCCGCTGCCAGATCGAGCACCCCTGGATCGTTGATCTCAAGTACACAACGCCTCAGGGGCCGCTGGATTGGGTGCTCTGGGCAGGCAATGTGGTCACGGGGAAACATCTCATCCTCGACCATGCCGTCCTGAAGCAGGGAGTGCCCGGTCACACGCCGCCGGAGTATTCCCTCGATGCGGGTCGGGTAGCCTGGGACGTGGTGGTGCACATCTCATTCACGAATATCGTCCACAGCAAGATAGCGCTGTACAACCTGAACGATAATCAGCTGTCGTCCTTCGCACCGGGGGCGACCGATACCTTCTTTGAGCAGCCGGCCCTCTCCGGCCATACGTTGGTGTGGGTCAGCATCGCTCCCCCGGCCCGGCGCAAGGAGCACGCATTGTACGATCTCCTCAAGCTCGATCTCCGCTCCGGGCAGGTCGTCAATCTGACGCTCAATTCGGAGAAGCCGGGCGCAAGTAGTGGCATCAGCGACGAACCTGCCCTCTGGAGCCACTACCTAATCTTCAGACAAGCCCCCTCGCCCTGGAGCATGGGGAACATCATGCTCTGGGATGTCGATGCTGGCAGCTATCCTCTCTGGCACGACCACCGGCACAGCGTTGTCCTCGACCTCTTGCATCAAGATGGCGGTGGAGTGAGGCCACTTCTCGGCACCGATGTTGCCATCTGGGATGCCGGCGGAGAGGTGACCTCGATCGTGCTCGACATGACCCTAGTGGGTCTTCATAACTGACTTGATAAACAGAGCTGGGGCGCGATACGCTTGGTGCATCTCACCAGAGGAGCGTCTCCCCATGGCCAAACTGTACGTCGTCGCCCTGTCCGATGCCGAGCGCCTGCTGTTGCAGACGAGGATCAGGAAGGGCATCGCCCCTGCCCGCGTCATCACCCGTGCCCGCATTCGCTTAAAGGCCGATGCCGGACGCGAGGAGACCGAGTGGACCGACACCAAGATCGCTGAGGCAGTGGAGGTGAGCCGGCGTACGGTGGAGCGCCTGCGGAAACGGGCGGCAACCGACGGCGTGGAAGCAGCACTCACTGATCGCCGCGGTGGGAGAACCGAACAGGCAAGCTGACGGGCGAGCAGGAGGCGCGATTGACCACGCCGTGGCGGCTGACGAGTCCCCCTGACGAGGGCAGAAGACGAGCGCACTCTCCCAGTGCCCCTGACGCCGGCACTTTGCAAGGCACCGGTCTGAGGGGTACACGCCCCCCTACTGATACAACCAAAGGAGACCACATGGACACGCTGGCCCCGAACGAATGGCAGGACTGGCTCCGCCGCTGGGATGCGATGCAGATGTGCTATATCCCCGATCGCGAGACGCGCTTTGCGGTGATGTTCGATGCGCTCGAAGCCGCGCTGCCCGCATCCTTCGTCGCCCTTGATCTCGCGTGCGGCCCAGGGTCGCTCAGCCAACGCCTGCTGGCCCGCTTCCCGCACGCCCGCTGCGTGGCGGTCGACCTGGACCCAGTGCTGCTCGCCATCGGACACGGAGCGGTGGGGACATGTGACGGTCGGCTGTGCTGGCTTGAGGGGGATCTGCGCGGAGATGAGTGGGCCGACCAGCTCGGCGAGGCGGGCTTCGATGCGGCTATGAGCACGACTGCGCTCCATTGGCTAGGGGATCAACACCTCGCGCGCGTCTATGCACACGTGGGGCGCCTGGTAAAGCCGGGCGGCGTCGTGCTCAATGGTGACCGTATGCGGTATGGACAGCGCCTGCCAACGATTCAACGCATCTGCGATGCGATGGCAACACGCGCGGAGACGGACGCAGGCGCACAAGACGTAATGGAAAGTTGGCGAGCATGGTGGACGGCGTTTTCCGCAGAGCCACGCATTCATGAACTGATGGTCGAGCGGGCACAACGCTTTCCCGAGGATCCCGATGACGATAAGGCGCCGACGGTCGAGGTCCACATGGCGGCATTGCGGGCGGCCGGATTCCGGGAAGCGGATGCGATCTGGCAAAACTGGCATAACCGCGTGCTCATGGCGATCCGGTGAACGGGCGTCCGCTAGGCGCTACTGGACACATCAGGTGCAGTGGCTCGGCTAGTCATACCCTCGCCATGGTCCAATGCCCCTGTAATGCACCTTTTTGAGGGGATATGCAAAAACCCCCAATTTCGGCGTCATCGAGCAAGAACCGCGTCGCGGTCTCAACAGCCTGCTCGCCATGTCGCAAGAAATGACTGATTGGCAGATCGAGCTTCTGCGCCACGACGGCGAGGGCACGAAGGGAGATGCGGGAACGGCCTGACTCAACGAGGCTCAAGAAGGAGCGGGAGAGGTCGTCACCGCCGGCAATCATAGAGCGGCGGTAGGCGACTTCTTCCGAGACGCGATCCGCGGCCATAGCCAGTGCCATGCGGCTCGCAGGACGATTAGCAAGAGACTCGATGCACCCGCAGTGCCGGTCAAAAAGCCGACGAGATCGAACGAATTTCGCTGCAACAGGGGTTCATCCACGGCGATGTCGATGGGTCTTGACGTCCAGAGCTGGCGCTTAATGGCAGTGCCCACTCCAGAGCAGGGTTGCCATATCCCGGTGATGCCGACAAGAGCGTATTGTTGCCCCGAGTTCATGGGAGAGATAGTCCAGCCCCAATCGATGCGAGGCTGGTCAAGGGACTCCACTTCCGCTGCGGTTGGCGAGACATTAAAGCCTATAGTGTCCAGGTGTGCGCTCGCGTATCCCGCATAGTTTGGTCCGAACGCCTCTGCGATCGGCACACCTGGGGTCCCGACAGCGCTCACAGCCTCCTCGTAACTGACTTGTGGCTCAGCGGATGGCAGTTCCGACTGACAGGTAACCAGTTTCGTCGTCTTGGGATTCGTGAGGGACACCGCGATCACAGCCGAACTGCCAACATCCACATGATCACGCCAGTTGATGTTGGCGGTAGATGTCCGTAGCTTCGTGAGGTGGCTTTGATGCTGCTGTTGCCCCGTCTTCGGTGCCCCAGGATTCCCAAACCGCAAGCCAACCAACACCGCCCCAGCTAGGATGAATATCGCGACTGAGGTCGCTAGGACGGTAATCCACACGACATGGGCAGCGCGGGCTCCGACAGACTCCATGGTGCTCCCGATGCAATGGACGTAAATCCCAAGAGGTGGACATGCTGCGCTCTCAATGCCCTACACCGTGTAATATAGCACGGGCGTTCTACATTCTCGTCCAAGAATGGTTGGCACAAGAGGCTATTGGAGTTCCGAGTCACGGACTTCCGCTCGGTCGCTGATAGCGGATGGATTCACACGGACCAAGTCGTCGCGTCGATTGGCATCAACGGGGCAGATAAGACGAATCTTCTCCTCCTTCCCCGGAAACACAACCCCGCGACGAATGACGGTGCCATCAATCTGGTCGCCGATGTGCCGCTGAAGTAGTGCAACGAGATCCGAAGCGCCAAGTTTCTATTCGACGAGCACCTTCGAGAGCAAGTAGCCGCCCTTGTCGGCGTAGCTCACGACGAGTTATACACCATCATCGTGGCCCGCGATCTGGCCGGATTCCGCGTCCGGGTACCGGAGCACGTCTCGATCCCGCCTATACGTCGCTGACCGAGTGGCGCGTGTCCAGCGCGAGATGGCAGCTCGTGTGCTACAACAATGCCGGATACCTACTTCGACCGAACCTATACTCCGTCACTGAAACCTGCGATCTGCCATAAGAGCGCCGGAGCCCGGGGGGATAGAGTTAAAGGCATCAGGAAGCGAGAGAATCCATTGTGAACGCGGACGAGTTGCTTGCAACCACCGGACACCGGCACTTGGACGAGATCGTCGCCTCTATTGTGAGCGCCTACGAAGCCACGCTTCCCAATCAGGCCCTGGGCTACTACCTTGGCGGCAGTTGGGCGGATGGTACGGCAATAGACCTCAGCGACATTGACCTCTGCATCCTCTACGAAACGACGCCGAATGACGAGGAAGAGCGGCAACGGGCCATCGATGTCTGGTCCTCCCTCTCCAGTCCGATCCATCTCGATGTCATCATGCGCGCGATCGACCTCCTCCCAGCTCGACCAACCGAGATCGTTAGCCTGAAGTCGGCGAGCCGCCTGATGTATGGCAGAGACGTTCGCGATCGCCTGCTCTGGCCTCCCGTTGATGCCTACCGCAGCGACGCCACGGGTCGAGCATACGACTTCATCGGCCGAGTTCTACGTGGGGCGGTTGCTGTACCCTCGCCCCTTGCATATCCCGCACCCGAGGAGGAGTTCTACGGGTACGACCGGAAGCGGGTGCCTTGGTACCCACCCGGCATCGAGCGGGGCTTGAAGGAGTTGGTCACAGCGGTGACCCGCATCGCGACCGCCATGATTGCCATCCGTACCGGTCGCTTCGTTGGATCGAAGGCAGAAAGCGTGCGCGTGTACCGCGATGCCATCGGGGATGAATGGGCTGGCTATCTGGACGTGCTCTATCAGAAGGGCAAACACGCGTGGGGCTATCAGGTACCGGTCGATGCGGCTGATCGGCACCTGCTTCGCGATCTCTGCCAGCACACCCTTGGCTTTGAGCGCTACTTTCTCGCTCTCTGCCAGTCGGAGATCTTCGCCTCGCTGACAAGCTCATCGCCCTGATCCCACTCATTTTCCAACATTCCAAAGACATAGGAATCGCGCCATCCGTCGCGGATGAGTATGGTGTGCCGGAGGTGCCCTTCGTAGCTCATGCCGATCTTCCGGAGTACGCGATCCGAGCCAGCGTTCCGCGGGTCGCACGTGGCATAGACGCGGTGCAGTTGGAAATGTTCGAAGGCGCACTCCAGCAGTAACGCTGCGATCTCGGTATCCAAACCCTGGCCCCAGGATTCCGGACGGAGGAAGAACCCGATCTCTCCGCATCGAAATTCATGATTGCGCAACCAGAGCGAACCGTAGCCAACAAGCTCACCGGGCTCTCGCAGCACCGCAGTCAGCGTGTACTCCATGCGAGGCGCCACTTCTCTCGTCTGCAATACAGCCTGGACGTAGGCACGAGTTTCCTCCGGCGAACTGGGTCCCCATGGCTGATACCGGCAGACCTCGGGCCGGCTGGTCACGCGGTGAATCGCCTCCCAGTCGTCGATCTGGAACTCTCGGAGTACGACCCGGTCATCGCATATCTCCATGCCAGCAGTATAATTCGGTCATGAAACCGGTCCACTCCCACGCCGCCTTCAGTCTGCGCATCCAGGTCGCCATGCCGATGAGCATGCCCTGTCCTCGTCTGCTTGCGCCCGGAGGGTTGTAGGACCCGACAGACGCAGGGAGACGAGGCACCTCGAGACATCGAGGTGCTTTTCTTTTTGTCCTGAATCAACGATCAGCGACCGATTGAGCCCGCGGATGGCGACGGAATCGAACACCCTAATAAGGAGGATGTGATGGCCCCAGAACATACTGAGAGCACCGAGCCGGTCTTCTACGTCACGACCCCGATCTACTATGCCAACGCAGGGCCGCACCTCGGCCACGC
>JAABUZ0100009868.1_pt1 | contig 10779 bp, 6 predicted proteins | sample 5562091 | NCBI WGS metagenome assembly JAABUZ01 (sample SAMN12813069, study PRJNA571459) | rock metagenome | isolation source: Antarctica rocks | place: Antarctica: Victoria Land, Linnaeus Terrace sud | collected 2015-12-21
CCTCGCCGGCGCGGAATGGGCAGGGTGGAAGTCACCGTCGCCAGGCGCCTACCATACCGAGAATCTGCATGGAACACGACTATCTAGCCCGAGAGGCCAGAGCACGGGTCAATATCGACGCCCAACTGGCCGCCGCCGGCTGGCAGGTCCAAGGGGATGACCACATCAACCTGACCGCCGGGCTGGGCGTTGTTGTTCGTGAATTTCCCCTTGAGAAGGGTCATGGGCGGGTCGACTACCTGCTCTTTCTCAACCAGCAGCCGGCCGGGGTGATCGAAGCCAAGCCCGAGGGGACCACCCTGGTCGAGGTGGAGCATCAAAGCGGCAAATACGTCGACGGCCTGCCCGGCTGGATGAAGCCCCCCATCTACCCACTTCCCTTCATCTATGAGTCCACCGGCGCCGAAACCCGCTTTACCAACGGCTGCGATCCCGATGCGCGGAGCCGGAGAGTCTTCACCTTCCACCGGCCGGAGACGCTGGCCGGGTGGGTGCGGCAGATCGCGGCCGATTCCGCCGCGCCCACCTTCCGCGCCAGGCTCCGGGCCATGCCCGAGCTGGACGCCACCGGTCTATGGAGTGTGCAGGCCGAGGCCGTGCGCAACACCGAGCTGTCGCTGCGCGAGGACCGTCCGCGCGCGTTGATTCAGATGGCAACCGGATCGGGCAAGACCTTCACCGCGGCCAACCTCTGCTACCGCCTGATCAAGCACGGAAACGCCCGGCGCATCCTGTTCCTGGTCGATCGCGCCAACCTGGGAAGGCAGGCGAAGTTGGAGTTCGACAAATTCGTCATCCAGGAAACCCAGCGCAAATTCCCCGCCGAATACATCGTCCAGCACCTCCAGTCGAACACCCTCGATAGCTCCGCACGGGTCTGCATCGCCACCGTGCAGCGCATCTACTCGGTGCTCAAGGGGGAAGCCGAACTGGACCCCGAGCTGGATGAGCACTCGGCCTACGAACTACACCTCCCCGAGCCGGTGCCGGTCGAGTACAACCCGGCCATGCCGCCGGAAACCTTCGATATCGTCATCATCGACGAATGCCATCGCTCCATCTACGGGCTATGGCGGCAGGTGCTCGAATACTTCGATGCGCACCTGATCGGCCTGACCGCGACGCCCACCAGACAGACCTTCGGCTTCTTCAAACAGAACCTGGTGATGGAGTACTCGCACGAGATGGCGGTGGCCGACGGGGTCAACGTGGACTTCACGGTCTACAAGATCGAGACGGCGATCACGCAGGCTGGGGGGACCATCGAGGCCGGCGAGTACGCCGGCCTGCGCAACCGTCAGAACCGGCAGGTCCGCTGGGAGATGCGGGACGAAACGACCCCGTACCGCGCAGCGCAGCTCGATCGAGCGGTGGTGACCCCGGACCAGATCCACACCGTGATCACCACCTTCAAGGACAAACTCTTCACCGAGATTTTCCCGGGCCGGACCACGGTACCCAAGACGCTGATCTTCGCCAAGGACGACTCGCACGCCGACGACATCGTGCAGATCGTGCGAGAGGTCTTTGGCAAAGGCCGGGACTTCGCCACCAAAATTACCTACCGCACCCACGACGGCAAACCGGATGATCTGTTGCAGGCCTTCCGCAACTCGATGAACCCCCGCATCGTGGTCACCGTGGACATGATTGCCACCGGCACCGATGTCAAGCCGCTGGAGTGCCTGCTCTTCATGCGCACCGTGAAAAGCCGAGCCTACTTCGAGCAGATGATCGGTCGCGGCGTCCGCATCATCAACGACACCGACTTTCAGGCGGTGACCGACGACGCCAAACATAAGGATCGTTTCGCGGTGGTCGATGCGGTGGGGGTGACGGATACGCCGCTGTTCGAGACCATGCAGCCGCTGGAGCGCCAGCCGACCAGCAGCCTGGATAGCCTGTTCAAGCAGGTGGCGCTCGGCAACCGCAATCCCGAGGTGGCCTCATCCATCGCCGGCCGGCTGGCCCGGCTGGACCAGCACCTCACGCGTGACGATCGCGCCACGCTGACCGCGCTGGCCGGAGGCCTCGACCTGGGCGCCATTGCGCGTGGGATCGTCGGAGCGCTCGACCCCGATGAGCAGCTCGCGGCGGCGGAGCAAGCCGGCGTGGCCGAGGATGACCAGGCGGGAGTTGATCGGATCGCCGCCGATCTCCTGGCCGAAGCACTGCATCCACTGGCGGCCAACCCCGAGTTGCGCGCCGCCATCGTGGAGGTGCGTAAGTCGTACGAGCAGACCATCGACGAGGCGTCGAAGGACACGGTGCTGTTCGCCGGCTACTCGGCGGAGGGACGCGAGAAGGCGGCGAGCATGATCTCCTCCTTCAAGCACTACATCGCCGAGCACCGGGACCAGATCCGCGCCCTGGAGATTCTCTACAGCCGGCCGTATGGCGAGCGGCTTACCTTCTCGCAGCTCAAGGAGTTGGTGCGGGCCATCGAGCGCCCACCCCGCCAGTGGACGCCGGAGAAGCTGTGGCAGGCCTACGAGATGCTGGACCGCTCCAAGGTGCGTGGCTCCGGCGGCCAGATGCTGACCGACATCGTCTCGCTGGTGCGCTACACGCTGCAACAGGAGGACGAACTGGTCCCCTTCCACGAGCAGGCCGAGGAGCGCTTCGCCGCCTGGCTGGCGGCACAACAACAGCGGGGAGCGGTGTTCACCGCCGAGCAGAGGCAATGGCTGGAATGGATGAAGGACAACATCGCGAGCGAGCTGGGAATCACGGCGGACTCGTTTGAGTACACGCCCTTTGTGGAGCACGGCGGCATCGGGAAGGCGTATCAGGTGTTTGGAGAGCGGTTGTCGCCGTTGATGGATGAGTTGACTGAGGTGTTGGCGGCGTGAGCGAGTTGCCAGCAGGGTGGGCGCTCGCTAGAATCTCAGACATTGCTGAGGTCAACCCACCACGTAATGCAAAGTTGCCTGCTGAAGCGCTCGTCTCCTTCGTGCCGATGGCATCCGTGGAGGCAGAGAGCGGTCGGATAGATGTACCCGAAGCCCGACGCCATGAGGATCTCCGGACAAAGAGCTACCGGCCGTTTGCGGAAGGAGATGTTCTATTCGCGAAGATTACCCCTTGCATGGAGAACGGAAAAGCCGCAGTAGCCCGGCGACTGATTAACGGTCACGGCTTTGGTTCGACCGAGTTCCATGTACTCCGACCTCGCCCAGGAATCAGCGCGGACTATCTGTTGCACTATCTGCTGCAATCGGGATTTCGCCACAATGCAGCTCGAAACATGAAGGGAACAGCCGGCCAACTCCGGGTTCCCGCCAGCCATCTATCCGGCCATCCAATCCCTGTTCCACCTGTAGCAGAACAAGTCCGCATCGTCGCAGCCATCGAGGAGCAGTTCTCCCGGCTCGATGCCGGCATGGCGGCGCTGGAGCGGGTGCGACAGAACCTCAAGCGGATGCGGGCTGCGGTGTTGCAGGCGGCGGTGACGGGGCGGCTGGTGACATCCGATCCGCGCGATCCACCTATTGAAGGTCTAGCAAGCAGTGACATACTCCCCGAACCGCTTTACTCTGGCCAACCTGCCAACTGGACGACGACAACCATCGGCAGAATTGCCTGGATAACCAGTGGTGCCACTCCTTCCCGGAGCCGGAAGGAATACTGGGCAAACGGATGCATCCCGTGGGTTACAAGCACGCTCGTAAACAACGACACCATTGCACACGCCAAGGAATTCGTAACGCCCCTCGCTCTTTGCGAGACGTCCATAAAGCTCATGCCTGCCGGAACACTTCTTGTTGCGATGTACGGGGAAGGTCAAACGCGCGGCCGTTGTTCAGAGTTGCATATTGAAGCAACCACCAATCAAGCGTGCGCATCCATCGTCTTACGTGAGACACTTCAATTGGTGCGCCGGTACGTGAAGCTCGCGCTCACAGCTTCCTATGAGGCCAACCGCCGACTGTCCGTCGGCGGCGTTCAACCGAATCTGTCTGTCGGCACTATTAAGAACCTTCGTATCGCTCTGCCACCCGACAGCGAGCAAGCCCGAATTCACGACGAGTCGTCGCGACAGCTCGCGTTCATATCGCACCTCGAGGATGAGCTTAAAGAACAACGGGACCACGCCGAAAGCTTGCGTTCCTCCATCCTCGCCGCCGCATTCTCTGGCAAGCTCGTCCCCCAGGACCCCAGCGACGAACCCGCCTCCCTCCTGCTCGAACGCATCGCGGCCCAACAAGCCGTGTCGTCCAAACCTCAGCCCACCCGCAAACCCCGTCAATCGAGGCTTCCCGCATGAGCGACAGCGCCACCATCGTCCAGAAGCTCTGGAACTACTGCAACGTCCTGCGCGACGACGGCCTCTCCTACCAGGACTACATCGAGCAGCTCACCTTCCTGCTCTTCCTCAAGATGGCCGACGAGCAGACTCAGGCTCCCTTCAATCGTCCCAGCATCGTGCCCGCTGGGCTGGACTGGGAGACGCTGCACCGGTTGGATGGGGACGCGCTGGACGTGCAGTACCGGCACACGCTGGTCGAGCTGGGCCGGCAGCCGGGCACGCTCGGCGTCATTTTCCGCAAAGCGCAGAACAAGATCCAGGACCCCAGCAAGCTGAAGCGACTGGTCTCCGATCTGATCGGCAAAGAGCAGTGGATGACCATGGACGCCGACGTGAAGGGCGACGCCTACGAGGGACTGCTGGCCAAGAACGCCGAGGACGTGAAGTCCGGCGCCGGCCAGTACTTCACGCCCCGCCCGCTGATCCAGGCCATGGTCGACGTCATGCGGCCCCTGGCCTCGCACCGCGTGTGCGACCCCGCAGCCGGCACCGGCGGCTTTCTGCTCTCCGCCTACGAGCACATGAAGACCGCCTTCCTCGACCCCGATGAGAAGCGCTTTCTGCGCGATGAGGCCCTGCGCGGCTGGGAGATCGTGGACGCCACCGCCCGCCTCTGCGCCATGAACCTGCTGCTGCATGGCATCGGTACCCCGCAGGGGAATAGCCTGGTCACGGTCGACGACGCCCTGCGAACCGCGCCCAGCGACCACTTCGATATGGTCCTCACCAATCCCCCCTTCGGCAAGAAGTCCACCTATAAGGTGATCAACGCCGAGGGGGAGTCCGAACGCGAGGACATGAGTTACCTGCGCGAGGACTTCTGGGCCACCACGAGCAACAAGCAGCTCAACTTCCTGCAGCACGTCCGCTCCCTGCTGGAGATCAACGGTCGCGCCGCCATCGTGGTGCCGGACAATGTCCTGTTCGAGGGCGGCGCGGGCGAAACCGTGCGCCGCCGCCTGCTGGAGCAGTGTGAGGTCCACACCCTGCTGCGCCTCCCCACCGGCATCTTCTATGCCGGCGGCGTCAAAGCCAACGTGCTGTTCTTCGACCGCAAGCCGCCCTCCGAATCGCCCTGGACCACCACCCTGTGGATCTACGATCTCCGCACCAACCACAGCTTCACCCTCAAAGAGCGCCAGCTCACCCGCGCCGACCTCGACGACTTCGTCGCCTGCTACAACCCCGCCAACCGCCACGAACGCACCGAGACCGAGCGCTTCCGCCCCTTCACCTACCAGGAACTCACAGCCCGCGACAAAGCCTCCCTCGACATCTTCTGGCTCCGCGACAAGACGCTGGAGGACACGGACAACCTGCCTCCACCCCACATCATCGCGGCGGAGATCGTGGAGGATCTGGAAGCGGCGCTGGCGCAGTTTGCGGAGATTGCGCGGACGTTGTCTGGAGGCCAGGCTCTGTAGACTCGTGAAGGACATTGTCGGCCTTCCTCTCCCTCGCAGGCAATAATTCGTTTATTGGCTAAAGACTCAGTGATGCACATGAAAACTCTCAGGTTCCATCAGGTACTCATCGCCTCACCCGGCGATACAGCGGAAGAGAGAACAATTGCCGGGAAAGTCGTGGAAGAAATCAATCGAATATGGGGACAGCGGCACGGCGTCTGGCTGAAGTCTTTGATGTGGGAGACAGACACATATTCCGCCACTGGCGAAGATGGCCAGGCCGTTATAAATCATCAGTTCGGGGACACCTACGACGCCTTCGTCGGGATAATGCGTGAACGATTTGGCTCTCCAACGCCGCGACATGAATCTGGTACGAAGGAAGAATACGATCGGGCGTATGCTAGACACCAGCAAGATCCAGCATCAGTCGACATCGGCTTCTACTTCAGCAGCGCACCGATTTCGCGCGAGCATGAGAACCAGGAGGCTTTGCAGCAACTGCAGAAAGTCCTTGCGTTCCAAGAGGAACTTGGCGGAAGGGGAACGGTCTATCGAAAATATTCGAACATTGACGAGTTCGAAATCGATATCCGGCTCCACTTAAGCCGGCTCATGCAGAAATGGGCAGATAAGCTGGTCACAGTTCCGCACTTGACAACCGGGGCGGAGAAGCACGACGCGCCGACCGTCGATTCTGTCATGATGAACCTCCCGCCACTAACCGAGGAAACAGTCGCACACGAACTCAACATTGGTAGCTACTATCTCAACCGAGCGAACGAAGTCCGAACCCAAATCGTGCAAGCAATTACGCGATTTGGACAGCAATCGCAGGCACGCACCCAACTCCTTGAGGATGCAATGGCTGCCAAAGATCCGACCGCTGTCTGGCACGCGGTAGAAGAAGGGCGCTCGGTCGAATCTCGCGAGCTTGTGGAACTCGGCGATGCCATCGCTCCCCTGGTTATTCCTTTCGGCCAGTATTATCTTGGCGCTCTGCTACCGTGGTCTCTTGGAGCGGCCTATACCGCCGCCACGAAGACCGATTTGGATGGAGCGAGGCGACTGGCGGATGCATTGGAGGAACTCCGATCAGCATTCGACAATTTTACGAGTGCCTTGGTGGGATGGAGGACCTCCGTGAACGCTTCGGGGGCTGGGACGCTTGAAGTCTTCCGCAATCGGCAACACTGTCTCTACGCGGTGGACGCGCTGCTTGCCGAAAGCGGAAGAATACGGTCACTCATGTTCGATGTGGCAGCAGCGTTGAGGCAGGCCGCGGAGTGAGAACGGGACATCAAGACTGACGTCCGTGTGGTTGAGGCTTCGGGTCGCCCAATCTAGGCCCATCACGGTCAGATGCTGCCACAGCACGCATCGGGGTTCCAGTAAGCTTTGTAGGGAAACCAGGCCCCGTAGCCGCGTGAGCGGGGTGGGGCGAGCGACAGCCAGAAGGGTTGACCGGGCCTCCCCGTTGGGGCTACATTGAATCAGGCGTCTCCTTGACAGGTTGCAACACTCGTAGTCAGACTCCGTTGACGGGAGATGCGGGCGTCCTGGTCGATACCGGGAGTGATGTGCCGAAGACCGCTCCGGTTCTGAGTCCGATTCAACACGGTTCGTACCGGAGCCAGAGCAGAGAGACCAGGGAGGAACAAGGGGACGATGGCGGGATCCCGTGATGGCGAGGCTCCGCACGCGCGAGAAGGCAGCATGGCGCAGATAGGTCAGGAATGGACAGACGAGGCAGCAGCGCGTGAGCGGGCTCGTCAGGAACAGGAGCGGTTGCGTCAGCAGCAGGCAGACGCCATCCAACAGGGCGAAGCGGAGGCGGCTGAACTGAATAAGAACCTGGAAGCGCGCTACTGGGCGCTGCAGACGATTCTTGAAACGGGTTTGGCCCGTCAGCCCGAGATTCATTTCGACTCATTGAAGGATAGGACGCCATACCCGGCCTTCGTTGCTCCTCCCCATATAGCCGAATCCGCACCCGAGCAATCCCGACCGGCGTTCATGCCTCGGCCGATCACCCTCTTTGGCAAGCTGTTCGGCAAGCAGAGGCATGCGCGGGCCGTGGCACGTGGGTTGCAAGCCTACCAGGATGCGTGTATCCGGCGCGAGCAGGCGAAACGAGAGCGCCTGAAGGTACTCGACCGCCTTGCTGCCGAACATGAACGGGAAGAAGACGCATATGCCGAGAGGCTTTCCCGCCAGCATGCGGAGGTCGATGAGTTCGAAACACGATATCGGAGCGGAGAGGCGTGTGCCATATCGTCCTATTGTGAATTGGTGCTATCGGCCAGTCCCTATCCAGCGGGATGTCCAGCGGCGTTTCGATTGGCGTACGCACCAGACTCGAAGCAGGTGGCGGTGAACTATCAGCTGCCCACCTTCGACGTCATACCGGAAGAAAGCGACTTCCGCTACCTTAAAGCGCGGGATGAGATTACCTTCTCGGCAGCGAAAGTCCTGGAACGAAAGGCGCTCTATGCTGAGGTGGTGAGCGGAATAGCTGTCCGGACCATGCACGAACTCTTCGAAGCCGACACCGAACACCACATCGGCGTCGTGGTCTTCAACGGCTATGTTCGCACTATCGACCCCGACACCGGGAGCGATATCCAACCCTTCCTGGTGGCTGCCCGGGCCACACGAGACGAGATGGCCAGAATCGATCTTCGTCGCGTCGTCCCCATGGCCTGTCTACGTCAGCTCAAGGCCCAGGTCTCTCCCAACCTGAGCGAGTTACAGCCGGTACCGCCGATCGTCGACTTCAACACGGTGGACCCACCAGCCAGTGAGCACGGCGACATCGTGGCGGAGCTGGACCAGCAAGCTGACCTCGTGGAGATAACGCCGTGAGAATTCAACGCGCTGGTAACACAAACGATTTGACGCTCAAGACGGCGTGCGTCCCCTTCGCGCCAGCGTGCGACCACGGGGCGCGATGCATCGCGTCCGAGCGTATCCCGGCGCGTACGGCGGAGAGCGCATGAAGAAGGGGCGGCCACTTGGCCGCCCCTCCCTATCATCACAGCAGTTGTCTACCTCGACGGGATTGCTTGCGAGGCCGTGAAGATATCCTGGTCGTTGAGCGGCTGGCCGCTCGAATTCTGAGCGGTACAGACCGTTGGCGGGTTACCAGGCGTACCCGAGCCGGGGCACAGCACGGCCCCGGGTGGCCGCGTGTCCGCCCATGCCGGGTAGGCGTTGTCGACGGCGGTCAAGCCGCTGTAATCGCCCAGGAACAGGCCCCGGAACTGGGTCGGCGGCGGCATCGACGTTGATGTCACACGCTGCACGCCGAAGTTCGTCAGGTCCGCCGAGCCGGACAGGCTCACGTCCGAGAACCCGGTCGTTTCGTCCGTGCCGTACTGGCGGTCGTAGTACGACACTGCGAGCTTGCCGAGCTTGTTGAACGCCAGCCACTGGAAGAACTGGTCGGTCGTGGCCTGAGCCGCGTCCTGAGTGACTGTAGTCAGTGCCCGAGGATCGGTGGTGGTGCCGGTGAAGGTGGCCCCGCCGTCGTTCGACACACTCAGCAGGATGTCGTTGTTGCACGCTCCCGGCGTTTTGACGCCGGTGTACAGGTTATTCCCGGTGGCTGGGCTGAAGCTCGTGGGCACGCAGCCATTGGCCTCGTTGGAGTTCCGATTGATGTACGAGCCGAACGAGACCGCCACCTGGCTGGGGTTGGTTGGGTTCACCGCGCCCACCGGGTAATTGGTGGCGCGGAAGAAGGAGTTACTGGTGCCGCTCTTCTCGGGCACGCAGGCGCGACCGGCGTCTTTGCCGTCCTGGTAGGTGGCGCAGTCGGGCAGATCGTAGTAGTCAGCGACTTTGACCGGAGGGCTGAACGTATTGCCACCGTCAACCGACTTGGCAAGGAGCATCTGATTCCGGTTGTCCTGCCCTTTGACGGCGTTGTTGTAGTTGTTATAGACGACGTAGAGATTGCCGTCCGAGCCGGTAAACGGCTGCGAATCCTGGTTCTCGTTGCAGTTCCCGTTGCCCGTGCCGGCGCCGAAGGTGATGGTGCAGAGGCCGCTCGTCGTGCTGACCAGGTGAGGCCCGTTGAAGGTCTGGCCGAAGTCGTTCGAGTACGACTCGAAGATATAGGCCGTGCCCGTCACGAAATTGAAGTTGGTGTAGGTCACGTAGATGCGGTCCTGGAAGGGGCTGCCGACGTGGTTGTCGACCGTCATGTACGGCTTATCGATCAGTCCTGAGCCCGTACCGGTGCTGTCGTTGAGCGTGACCACCGGCCTGCCGGGGAAGTTCCAGGAGGCGCCATCGTTGCCCGTGGACCGGAAGAGGTAGACCGAACTGGAGAAATCCGGATTTGCCGTCGCCCCGGGTCGCTGGAACATCTGGCAGGCAAGATAGGCGTTACCGTGCGTGTCCCAGTCGACCGACGTGTCGCCCGATGCCTCGAAGTACTCCAGGGCTTGACCGAAGGGTTGCCCGGATACCTCGTCGTTGGGAAGCGTCGTGTCGTTCCAGGTGCGGGCTTTGTCGGTGCTGTATGCCGAGTAGCAACTGCCGTCGCCGCGCCGATAGTCGTTATCGCTGGCGATGATGTTGTTCGGGTTGTTTGGATCCTGCGAGATCGAGGTCTCGTTGTTCGCCTGACCACCGCCGCCGCCCGATGTGAGGTCGAGGCAGTTTTGGTTGATCTTGATATTCGAACTGATGTTCACCGAGCAGGTGTTGCTGCCGCGTGGCTGATAATTACTGGGTTGCTGCGACTGGTCTGCCAGGCTGTTGTTGGGATTGAGCTCGTAATCGGCAAAGCCCGAGATGATGCGAGCCTGTATCTCATTGTCAGGACCGGTGTAACCGGCCCGAGCGGTGTGAGTCGTGAACTGTCCGCCCACGAACATGACGCCGGCCAACGGGAGTACCACGAGGCCGCGCAGGAATCGTAACTTCACTAGCGATGTCCTTTCCTTGCCATGGATGCCAATGCACGGCGCCGCGGCCGTGCCCGTTGTTCTGCCCACACCCTCCTCTCCGGAGAATCTCTCCCTGCTGCTCCTCACGAATTTAATACGTCAATAT
>JAABUZ0100009870.1_pt1 | contig 10777 bp, 7 predicted proteins | sample 5562091 | NCBI WGS metagenome assembly JAABUZ01 (sample SAMN12813069, study PRJNA571459) | rock metagenome | isolation source: Antarctica rocks | place: Antarctica: Victoria Land, Linnaeus Terrace sud | collected 2015-12-21
AGGTGGGCGGGGACTGCTATGACTACAACGTCGACCTCGAGCATCTGGACCTGAGCAGCCTGGACGCGATGGGCCACGGGATCGAAGCCAGCGTGCTGGCTGGTCTGGCGACCGCGGTGATGCGCAACGTCCGCCGGGCCGGCGGCGGCCCGGTCGAGCAGCTGGCGGCGGCTGACCGGCAGCTGCTCGCCCAGTTCGGCGGCGAGCAGTTCGTCACCGCCCTGGCGATGCGCCTGAGCCTGGCCGACGGGCAGGTCGAGGTGGTCAACGCCGGGCATCCGGCGCCGTGGCGGGTCCGGGCCGGGCGGGCCGACCAGCTCGAGCTGGAAGCCCAGCTCCCGGCGGGGATGTTCCACACGACCGGCTACCGCGCGCAGAACATTCAGCTGCAGCCCGGGGACCGGCTGGTGCTGGTCACCGACGGGGTGCTCGAAGCCGGTGCCCCCGGCCCGGAGTTCGACGAGCAGCGACTGGCCGGGTTGCTGCTGGCGACTGCCGGCATGACTCCGCACCAATGTGTGGCCGAGGTGCTGCGAACCATCCGGTCCTACGCCCCGCGGATGCACGACGACGCGACCGTGATCTGCCTGGACTGGTACGGACCAGCCGCCGGTCCCGGGTGGGTAGGCGGCGGGCCCGAGCAGATCCCCGGCCTGCGAGAACACGCTCACCGCGCGGCCACCGACGCCGGCCAGCCCAGTCTCCCGTGAGGGCTCGCGACCTACACGTCGACGCGCGAGCCGATGATGACAGTGCGCTCTCGTGGCAGCTCGAAGGCTTGCGCCGCGTCGTCGGTCAGGTGAGCGGTGGCGACGAACAGCACCTTGCGCCAGCGGGGCAGTCCGCTGCCCTGCCCGACGTGCAGGTCGATGGTGGACAGGAACCAGGAGGCGTTCTCGAGGTCGACGGGCAGCTCGAAGGCCTCGGGAGGCAAGGTAGCGAGCACCCCGGGGACGTTGGTGCGCTGCATGTATCCGAAGCGGGCGACGACGTGGGTGATGCCGTCGTCGCCGTAGCCGAGGTCGTCAACGGTGGCTATGTCGTCTGCGGCAACAACGGGCACCTGCGCCGTCTCGACGGCGACGACGATCACGTGCTCATGCAGCACATGGGTGTGTTCGACGGTGGAGCGCATGGCCAGCGGCGCGGTGGTCTTGCCGCGGTTGAGGAACACGGCGGTCCCCGGTACCCGCATGACGGGCACGCGGCGCTCGTGCAGGTCGTCGATGAACTCGCCGAGCGGGCCCTCCTGGGCTTCCCGGCGGTCGGTGACCAGTCGTCGCCCCCGCTGCCAGGTGGTCATCACGGTGAAGATGAGCAGGCCGATGAGCAACGGCAGCCAAGCGCCGCTGATCAGCTTGGTGAGGTTCGCTGCCAGGAAAAGTCCCTCTATTACCAGTGCGATGGTGGCGCCGGGCAGCACCAGCCACAGCGGCCAGCCCCACTGCTGGCGGGCGATGTAGGACAGCAACAGCGTCGTGACCACGATCGTGCCGGTCACCGCCATCCCGAAGGCGAACGCCAGCGCCGCGGAGGTCTGGAAGGCCAGTACCAGCGCGATGACCATAACCAGCAGCGCCCAGTTGATCCACGGGACGTAGATCTGGCCGATGGTCTGCGCGGAGGTGTGCACGATCCGCAGCCGCGGCAGGTAGCCCAGCTGTACCGCCTGCCGAGCAACAGAGAACGCCCCGGTGATGACGGCCTGGGAGGCGATGACGGTCGCGGCGGTCGCCAGCACGACCAGCGGGACGAGCGCCCAGTCCGGCACAAGCAGGAAGAACGGAGCACGCACCGGACCCTGCAGCGTGGGGTCGGTGAGCACCAGCGCACCCTGTCCGAAGTAGGACAGCGTGCAAGCCGGGAAAACCAGGATCAGCCAACCGCGGGTGATGGGGGAGCGGCCGAAGTGGCCGAGGTCGGCGTAGAGCGCCTCCGCGCCGGTCACGGCCAGCACGACCGCGGCCAGTGCGAAGAACGCGATGTGGAACTGTTCGGTCAGGAACCTCACGGCGTAGCCGGGTGACAGCGCCCGCAGGATCTGCGGCTCTCGGGTGATGCCGCGCACCCCTGCCGCCCCGATCGCCAGGAACCACACGGTCATCACCGGACCGAACAGCCGGCCGACCGTCGCCGTCCCGGCCCGCTGCGCCAGGAACAGACCCACAATGATGACGACGGTGATGGGCAGGACGAACGACCCGAGGTTGGGCTGCACCACCTTCATGCCCTCGACCGCCGACAACACCGAGATCGCCGGCGTGATCATGCTGTCGGCCAAGAACAGCGAGGCGCCGGCGATGCCCAGCGCCGACAGCAGCAGCACTGTGCGCGCCCGGGACGGATCAGGCACCCGGCGACTGGACCTGGTCACCAGGGTGATCAGCGAGAGGATGCCGCCCTCGCCGTCGTTGTCGGCGCGCAGCACGAAGCCGACGTAGATGACGGTGACGATGATGGTGACCGACCAGAAGACCAGCGAGACCAGCCCGTACACGTTGCCGGTGGTCAGCGGAACGGGATGCGGGTCGCCCGGGTTGAAGATCGTCTGAATGGTGTAGATCGGGCTGGTGCCGATATCCCCGAAGACGACGCCGAGCGCGCCCAGGGTCGCCGCGGTTAGCCCGGGGACGTGCTGGTGTCGCGCTGCACCTGGCAGCTGGGATGCTCCCGACTCCTCGACTACACGGCTTTCAGGCACTGCCGTCCACCCGGCTCATCAAGGAGTGCAGCTGGTAGTGCGCGAGATGACCATGACTCCAGCTTGATCGAGCAGCCGACCCTGCTGACCGCAGGGCAATTTGGCTGTGCTTCTGCTGCTCCCACCATGGCCCAACGATGTACTCCGGTATGTACGCGGTGACGACGTCGGCTGCTGCACCGTGGCGGTCGACCTGTCGGCTCGGCTCAGAAGGCAGGAGGCTGCAAACGCTCGGAGCCTGCGTCCTGTCACCGTCCCGCTCCAACGACGGTCGCGAGGGGCGGGGCGGTGGCCGCGTCTGCAATGCGTTGGCGCTTGAACACGGCCACAAGCCCCAGGGCAAACAGGGCAGTCGCCGGGACCAGCACGAGCAGCGCAGCGTCGGAGCCGGGCCACCTCGCGCCAGCGCCTTCGCCGCCCCAGAACGCCGAAAGCCGTGAGCATGACACCCACCGCGAACTTCTTGCTGTTCTCCGGATCCCGGGCCAGCGGGGCTGTTCCGCCAGGCCGCCGACAACGACGGCTTGCCGCTCAACCGGCAGCAACGGCTCACCGGACGCGGACTCGCCGTCGGGGGAAGGGGGCCGATGGGGGCGCCGGCGTCGCCACACCAGAATTCCGGCCGCGGCAAATGCGGCCAGGGAAGCAACGTCGGCAACGGTGATTCCGTGCCGGCGGCTGATCACCAGCAGGACCGGTCCTTCGACCGGACTGTTGACGAGCAGCCAAACGAGCCCCCCCGCGACGAGGGAGATGGCCCTGGCATGACGATGGAGCAAGGCGATCATGGTCGGGTGAGTCCGTTCTGGTAGGCGAAGATGACGACCTGGACGCGGTCGCGCAACCCGAGCTTGCTGAGCACCCGGGTGACGTGCGTCTTGACGGTCGCTTCGGCGAGCACGAGCCGGCCGGCAATCTCAGCGTTCGACAAGCCGCTCGCAACCAGCAGCAGGACCTCTCGCTCCCGGGCGGTGAGCAGGTCGAGTTCCGGGTGACGTCCGGCCGCCACTGCGGCGGCGGACACCTCAGCCGAAGCCCCTGGATCATCGCTGTGCAGCCGGTGGGCGTAGCTGTCGACCAACCTGCGGGTGATGCGCGGGGAGACGACGGCGTCACCACTGGCGACGGAGCGGATGGCCGAGGCGAGCTCGTCGGGCGGGACGTCCTTGAGCAGGAACCCGCTGGCACCGGCGTGCAGGCCGGCGAAGGCGTACTCGTCCAGGTCGAAGGTCGTCAGGATCAGCACCCGGGCCGAACTGCCCGAGCCGACGATGCGACGGGTGGCCTCCACTCCGTCGAGGCCGGGCATGCGGACGTCCATCAGCACCACGTCGGGGTCCAGCTCGGCGGCCAGGCGCACTGCGGCCAGCCCGTCACCGGCTTCGCCGACGACGTCCAGACCGGCCTGGGTGCCGAGGATCATCCGGAATCCCAGCCGCATCAGCGGCTGGTCGTCGGCGAGCAGGATGCGCACCGGCCGGGGGGCAGTCACCGTCAGCTCACATCCAGCGGGAGCCGCGCGTGCACGGCCCAGCCGCCGCCCGGACGCGGCCCGGTGACGAGCTCGCCGGACTGCACGAGCACCCGCTCGCGCATCCCGGCGAGGCCGTGACCGGGTGCGTCGGTGACGGGGCTGCTGCTGGCAGCCACCCCGTCATCGAGGACGTCGATCGCCAACTGGTCGCTCAACCACCGCAGCAGGACCCGGACGTGAGTGGGGCGCGTGCTGTGCTTCAAGACGTTGGTCAAGGCCTCCTGGATGATGCGGTACGCCACGCTCTCGGCGGTGCGGGTGAGGGGAACGGGCCTGCCGTTGACGCTGACTCGCAGAGGCAGGCCCGCTGCCCGCATCTGCGCCATCAGCTCATCGAGCTGAGCGAGCCCGGGCTGGGGAGCCAGCTCGGCGTGCTCGTCGTGCTCGTCGCGCAGCACGCCGAGCAGGCGCCGCATCTCCCCGAGTGCCTGGCGCCCGGTGGCTGAGACCGTCTGCATGGCTCGGGTCGCGGCCGGCTGGTCGGTGGCGTTGGTGAGCGCCGCCGCATCAGCGAGGGTGATGATGACCGAGACGCTGTGGGCGACGATGTCGTGCATCTCCCTGGCGATCCTGGTGCGTTCGGCGGTCGCGGCAAGGCGGGCTTGCTGGTCGCGCTCGCGTTCGAGCCGTTCGGCGCGGTCGACCAGTGCCGCGAGGCTGGCCTGCCTGGCGCGCCGGGTGGTACCAAGGAACAGCGCTGTCGTGACCAGGCCGGACAAGAACACGATGGAGCCGGCGACGCCGTCGCCGGTGGGGGCGAAGCGGACAGAGGCGAGCACGACGCCGACTTCGAGGACACTCGCCGCTATGAGGGCGCGGCGTCGGCTCTCGTGGGCGGCGACTGTGTAGAGGGCAACGAGCAGGCCGATGTCGGCGACGAGGCGTTCTCCAACCAGAAGCTGGACCAGTGCCACCACGCTGATCAAGGCGAACACGCCGATGGGGCGGTACCGCCGGAATGCCAGCGGAAGGACCAGCAGCTGGTCGAGCAGCCAGACCGACCACGACGCCGTGCCGTCGTGGATCAGCCTGGCGCTGACGATGACGTCAACCGCCATCAGCACCAGCAGGTCGAGGGCCCACGGGTGCAGGTCGTGCCAGTGGCGCAGAGCACGCCAGGAGCCGAGTACGAGGCCCCGGTCGTCGTCCAGCGCGGCCCGGGCCGGCAGGTGCGGCAGTCCCGTCGCGGGCTCGGTCAGGCGTTGCGGCACGTGAGGCGCACCGCTGCGGACACGACCGCGGCCTCTGCCCAGATGCACATGACGCCGAAGCCGGTCCATGCACCTAGCGTGCCCGGGCCGGGCTCGACGGTGCACACAGCGCCGCAAGCATTGCCCGGCAGGTGGGACAGCGCGCTCTGCTGCCAGCTGGTCGGCAGTACCCGTCCGATCGCGGGCACCAGCAGTAGCCGACCAGAGGCGAGATGCCACACACCTACCGGTCAAGCGGTGTCAGTCGTTGCGTGGGCGGTAGCGGTGGGAGGGGCGGCCGGCCGAGCCGTACTGCAGCTCGAGCTCGAGGAGACCTGAGCTGACCAGTTGGGCGAGGTAGCGCTGCGCGGTCGCCCTGCTGATGCCGACGTCTGCGGCGACCTCCGACGCCGACGGTTGATGCTCGCTGTTCTTGACGGCCTGTAGGACTGCGCTCATCGTCGGCAGCGTCGATGAGGGGGAGCCGGAGTCGTTGGGGGAGGGCTCCCCGGTCCGCAGCAGGCTGAACAGCTTGTCGACGTCGGCCTGGGACGGCTCACGCAGGTCGGTCATGCTTTGGCGCATCGCGCGGTAGCCCTCGAGTCGGTCAGCCAGCTGGCGGAAGCCGAATGGCTTGACGAGGTAGTGCAGTGCGCCGAGCTGCATGGCGGCCCGCACACTGTCCACGTCGCGAGCTGCGGTGATGACGATGGCGTCGGGTTGGCCGCCGGGCCGCTGGTGCAGCCGGTGCAGCAGGGACAGTCCGTGCTCGTCGGGTAGGTAGAGGTCGAGCAGGAGCAGGTCGGGCTGGCTGGCTGAGATGGTCTCGAAGGCCTCTTCAGCTGAGAATGCGAGTCCGGTGACGGCGAAGCCGGGCACTTTGGCGACGAAGGCCGCGTGGATGTCGGCGACCCGGTGGTCGTCGTCGATGACCAGGGTGCTGATCACCGCACGACCCCGGCAGGTTGGCGAGCGGGCAGCGAGACCTCGAAGACGGTGGGTGCGCCTGGGCGCAGCCGGAAGCTACCGCCGGCATGAGTCACCAGGCGGTGCACGAGGGCGAGCCCGAGGCCGCGGTGCATCCCAGCCCGTGGAACCTTGGTGCTGTAGCCGTCGTCGAAGACCTTCGCCCGGTCGGCGGCGGGGATCCCGGGGCCGTTGTCAGCAACCCGCACGACGAAGGCGTCGGCGGCTGAGAGCTCGAGGTGGACCTCGACGCGCCCGGCGGTCTGCCCCGAGACCGCGTCCAGTGCGTTGTCGATCAGGTTGCCCAGCACGGTGACGATAACCCGGTTGTCGACTGCTGCCGAGTCGACCGGTGCCTCGGCGGTCACTGCCAAGGCCACGCCCCGCTCCTTCGCGACGGTGATCTTTCCGAGTAGCAACGCGACGATGACCGGGTTGCCGACCGTGTCCTTGAGCTGCTCGGCCAACCCGGCGGCGTCACCGGAGATCTCCTGGAGGTAGGCGGCTGCGTCGTGGGGCCGGTCGAGTTCGAGCAGACCGGCGACGGTGTGCATGCGGTTGGCGTGCTCGTGCTGCTGGCCGCGGAGCGCTTCGGTCAGCGTGGCGACGCTGTCGAGCTCGCGAAGCAGCTCGACATGCTCGGTTCTGTCGCGAAGGGTCACGACGGCTCCCAGCTTGCGGCCCTGGAGAGTTACCGGCATGTGGTTGACCTTCAGGCAGAAGGAGTCGGTCAGCACCACCTCGTCGTCGTCGGGGTCGACGTGGCCGGTGAGCAGGTCATGCAGGCGCCCGGCGGGCACGACCGCATCCAGACGGTAGCCCGGCGGTTGGTTGCCGAAGCCGAGCAGCCGGCGCGCCTCGTCGTTGACGAGCGACACCCTTCCGCTCGGATCCAGGGTGATGACGCCCTCCCGGATGCCGTGCAGCATCGCTTCTCGCTCCTGGAGGAGTTCGGCGATGGCGTGCAGCTCCAGGCCGAAGGTCTGACGCTTGAGGCGGCGCGCGAGCCACCACGAGGCAAGCAGACCCGTCACGAGCGTGATGGCGGCGTAGAGCGCGAGCCGCACCAGCTCGCGCGTCTTGGACGCCGCGATCTGGCTCTCGAGGATCCCAGCGGACACCTCGCCGACGATCCGCCCGTCGGAGGCGAGGACCGGGGCCTTCCCGTTGGCCGAACGGCCCAGGCCGCCTGCGTCGATCCCGGTGTGCGTCCGCCCGTCGAGAGCGACGACCGGTTCCTCGATCAGCTGCCCGATCTGGCGTGGGTCAGGATGGGAGTGCCGGACGCCGTTGCGGTCGATGATCACTACGTAGGCGGCGCCGGTGCGCGCCGTCAATTGGGCGCCTAGAGCGGCGAGCGTGTGCTGCGAGTCGCCGTCGTCGAGGGCGCGCGCCACCTCGGGGACCGCCGCGGTCACCTGGGCCACGGTCAGCGCACGTTGTTCGGACTGACGGTCCTGGGCATGGCGCGCCGCCTCTGCGAAGAGGACAAGGCCAGCCGTGGACGTGACGGTGAGGATGGCCAACTGACTGAGCAGGATCTGCGTCGACAGACGCCGCCCGACCGCCACCCGCACACCCCCAGAGCCGGTAGTCATTGTGCCTCGCGTCACGGCACGGAGGCCGCTGCCTGCCCGCCTTGAGCACAACGAGCAGAACGGGTTCAAAGAACTATTTGCAGAACTGCGCGCAGAAATTGCTTGTTCCGAAACAGCGAGTTAACTTTCGCTGTGTCCGCAGTCACAACCATTCCGGCTCACGTGGGAAGGAATTGATGCAACCCAGCATGCCGCCGGTCATATCCCTTAGGGATGTCACAAAGCGTTTCGCGACGCCCATGGGGGGCGCCTACACCGCAATTGAACACGTGACCATGCAGGTCGCTGCCGGGGAGTTCTGCACCGTCGTCGGCCCCACCGGCTGCGGCAAGTCCACGACCCTGGGTCTGATCTCGGGCCTGACCCGGCCCAGCGAGGGAGATGTCGAGGTCAGCGGCAAGGTTGTCAGTGGAATCAGCGACGGTATCGGCTACGTCTTCCAGAGCGACGCCATTTTCCCGTGGAAGAGCGTGCTGGACAATGTGGCAGCCGGGCCGCGCTACCAGGGCAAGAGCGGACGCGAGGCGAAGGCGCTGGCGCGGGAGTGGATCGGCCGGGTCGGGCTGTCCGGCTTCGAGGACCGCTACCCCCACCAGCTCTCGGGCGGGATGCGCAAGCGGGTCGCGCTCGCCGCCAGCCTGATCAACCAGCCCAGCATCCTGCTGATGGACGAGCCGTTCAGCGCACTGGACGTCCAAACCCGGGTGCTGATGGAGAACGAGCTGCTCAACCTGTGGTCCGAGACCTCCGCTGCGGTCGTGTTCGTGACCCACGACCTGGAAGAAGCCATCGCGCTGGCCGACCGCGTCTTCGTCCTCACCTCCGGCCCGGCGACGGTCAAGGGCAGCTACCGCATCGATCTGCCGCGCCCCCGCAACCTGGCCGAGATCCGCTTCCTGCCGGAGTTCGTGACCTACTACGAGACCATCTGGAACGACCTTCGAGAGGAAGTGCTCGTCAGTTATGAGCGTTCCAAGCGCGCTGGCTAGCGGGCCCAGGGCGGTCGCGACGCCACGGAAGGCGGGGCGGTCACCGGCGCAGCAGTACCGGCGCCGCCAGCAGCTGGTCTATGCGCTGCGCATCGGTTTGGCTGTGTTGCTGATCGGTGGGTGGGAGCTGGGCTCACGTACCGGCGTCATCGACAAGTTCTACTACGGCCAACCCAGCGGCATCTACGACCAGCTGCACACCTGGCTGGTCCACGGCACCGCGCAGGGCCCGCTGTGGAAGCAGGTGGCGGTCACGATGGAGGAGACCGTCCTCGGCTTCCTCGCCGGCGTGTTCGGCGGCGTGGTGTTCGGCATCATCCTGGGAACCAACCGGTTGCTCGCCGACATCTTCTCGCCTTACATCAAGGCGTTCAACTCGATCCCCCGGGTGGTGCTCGGGTCGATCTTCACGATCGCGTTCGGCCTCGGCCTGACCTCCAAGGTCATGCTTGCCTTCGTCCTGGTCTTCTTCGTCGTGTTCTTCAACGCCTTCCAGGGCGTCCGCGAGGTCGACCAGAACCTGGTCTCCAACGCCCGCATCCTCGGCGCCAACCGGGTCACGATCATCCGCGAGGTCACGATCCCATCGGCGCTGTCGTGGATCCTGGCGAGCCTGCACACCAGCTTCGGCTTCGCACTTGTCGGTGCCGTGGTCGGGGAGTTCCTCGGCTCGACCCAAGGCGTGGGCTCACTCATCCAGATTGCGACGCAGGCGTTCAACGCCAACGGGGTGTTCGCGGCCATGGTCCTGCTGGCAGTGGTCGCCCTTACCGCCGAGTTCCTCGTCACCAAGCTCGAGAACCGCCTCATCACCTGGCGGCCCACCCCCGTCGGCGACATCACCATCTAACGGAAGTGAGCACGACATGAACCGATCACTCGTCACCAAACGGGCACAGCACCTCGCCGTGGCCCTGGCAGCGGCGACGCTCGCGGCCGCCTGCGGATCCAGCAGCAGTTCGACTCCCGCATCGGGCAGTAGCGGCGGGAGCAGCAGCGGCGGCAGCGGTGCCAGCACAGGCAGCCCGACCAAGTTGAAGATCATGGTCGGGGGGATCAGCAAGCAAATTTACTTGCCCAACGAGCTGACCGCCAAGCTGGGGTACTTCAAAGAGCAGAACCTTGATGTCACGCTGATCGACGAGGCGTCGGGGCAGTCGTCCGAGCAGCAGGTGTTGACCGGCAACGTCCAGGCAGGGTCCGGTTCCTACAACCACACGATCGAACTGCAGGCATCGGGCAAGTCGATGGAGTCGGTCGTCCAGCTGCAGCTCGCCCCGGGCGAGGCGCTGATGGTCAACAGTAAGAAGGCCGGGCAGGTGCACAGTGCCACGGACCTCGCGGGTGCCAACCTTGGTGTGACCGAGCTCGGCTCCGGGACGCAGACGCTGACCACGGCGATCCTCGGCAAGGTGGGCATAGCAGCCGACAAGGTGCACTTCGTCCCCGTCGGTGCTGGTGCCACCTTCCTCGCGGCCATGCAGCAGAACCGTGTCACCGCCGGCATGACCACCGAGCCCACCATCTCGCGGGTGATCAGCACCGGTGCCGGCAAGCCGCTGGTCGACCTGCGGACGCCGGAGACCACGAAGGCGGCGCTCGGCGGCGAGTATCCGTTCATCTCGGTGTTCATGAACACCGACTACGTCAACAGCCACCGCGACGTCACGCAGCGGATGGTCAATGCATATGTGAAGACGCTCAAGTGGATGTCGACGCACACGGCCCAGCAGATTGCCGACATGGTTCCGCCGGACTACTACGCCGGCGACAAGGCCGCTTACGTGACTGCGCTGCAG
>JAABUZ0100009872.1_pt1 | contig 10775 bp, 13 predicted proteins | sample 5562091 | NCBI WGS metagenome assembly JAABUZ01 (sample SAMN12813069, study PRJNA571459) | rock metagenome | isolation source: Antarctica rocks | place: Antarctica: Victoria Land, Linnaeus Terrace sud | collected 2015-12-21
TGTCCCAGACATGTAAAGCGATCCGCGATCACGGGCCGGCTGCTCGCCTGCCTTCCAGCGATTTTCCTCTTATCCGGGATGGGACCACACGTGGTAATCATCCCGGTGACGAGTCGGGCCTTCCTCAGCCGTGCTATTCAGAACGTCGACACGGCGAGGAGCTATATCGAGGAATCCACATCTCAGACCACGACGCCCGGGAAGACGGTTGTCCAGATGGCTCGCGAACAGTACGACGAACGCCATAACAACGAGCACGACATCGCCAGGGTCACGGTACGAATCCGCGACAAAGCGGGGCACGCGCACACGACGCGGTACACGATCGAGGTCATCATGGCCAAGCGGCACACCTACGTCCGTCGGTCTGACGCCGGCATGCGCCGGCAGGTATACCCGGGCTTCGGGTATACCGATTCACTCTCCGACACCCGGTGGATTCGCTCATCACTCAATTTCACCTTGCTTAAGCGGCTCACCATTTCGCGAGTGATTTTGGATCGTGGGCAGAAGGTCTATCTCCTGAATGCCACCCTGCCGCATGGCGGCTCGCTCAATTTCACCACTATCGTCCTGGGGCTCCAGACGTCGTTCATCGTGTTCTACTGGGAGTCTGAGATTCAGCCCGGCCAGCATTTCCAGGCGACAGAATCAACGCACCTGGGCTACTTCAATGCGGCCGTCGATATTGGTCCGCCGCGGCTGCCGTGAGTCTTGTGGGGGACGGGTAAAGCTCAGTACGGTTTAGATAAGCTCTGGAGGGAGCCGTCAGAAAGAGTACGCTGTGGTCCCTCCACCAGTGTGACGGTCTGAAGACCGATTCGACGAGACATCCGCGCTCCGTAGAATCGACGTTCACGTCGTCACGGTCGTGCAACCTCGATGCCCGCCCTGCCCTGACACTCGTGCTCCCGCGGCGAGGGCTGTGTCAGCATGGCGACGGTGTCTCCCCTGCACCACTGTGATGGTCTGAAGACCGATTCTACGAAACATCGACCCCCGTAGGAACGACGTGGACCGAACGATAGGGAGCATGTGGTGACTCCGTTCTGGGCTGGGTTTCCTTGGTCGTGGTAAACCGTGGGATGGCATACCCGCTGGACTGTCACCTCTTGCCTTCCTTTCCTTATCTAAACCGGATTGGGTAAAGCTTCTGCGCACGGGGCGGAACTGCCCGTTAAGGGCAGCGTTACCGTCTGGGAGAGGAGAGAGCGTGCGAGCCACCCCGCGAGAAGTCAAGGCCTTCACTGCCTATGTCGAATGGGACCCCGAGACCCAGCTCTACGTCGGAATCGTCCCGGGCATTCCAGGGGCACATACGCAGGCGGCCACGCTCGATGAGCTACGGCAGAATCTCAAAGAGGTGCTGGAGCTCTGCTTCGAGGAGGAGGTTGTCGAGGTGCCACGATTCGTAGGCATTCAACAGATCGAGATCGAGGCATGAGCCGACTTCCCATCGTCGATTTCCGGACGATGGAGAAAGCGCTCCTGCACCTGGGCTTTCAGCCGGTACGACAGAAGGGGAGTCATGTGTTTGCCGGGACCCGACCGGCCGCGCAACGACTGTCCCCCACCACTCAGGCCGGGGTCTCACATCGCGGTGAGCGGCTCAAATTGAACGGAGGCACGCTTGGGGACCCCAGGCAACCCAAGGGGCTTCGGCCAGCCAAGCTGGTCATAGGCATCGAGGAGTGCGAGGAGGGCATCCCACGCATTGGCGAGCGCTTCCTGCTCAGTCTCGCCTTCAGTAATGCGGTCGGGCAGTTCCGAGCTGCGGGCCGCATACCCGCCCCCGGGGTTGGGGCTGGAGCGTAAGCGAGATCACGACAGCGCTGCTGGCAACAGCCCATGGTAACCGATGCGATCGCTGAGGAAGAGGGCGAAAACGCCGACGCGCCGAAGCGCTGCCCTTCGCTTGGATTCCCAATGTACACCAGCGAAAACGACGACCCGTGCTGCGTGCTCCCCCACAATGAACCCGCTGCCGGATTGACGGTAGACGCCGGGGATGTTCCGTATGTCGTCATCCCAGGGTCCACTGCTGAAGCCGAGCTGTGTGGTGCCGTCAACAAAGACTGTTCACACAGCAGCCGGTATGTAACCCGATGTGGGACGAAGGACAGGTCCAGTGCCCTCTCCAGAGCGCGGCAAACGTGACCGGCGGGGATACGCTCCTGGAGGCAAAGGACGACAGGGTGGATCATCGCTCATCGACCGTGTAACATGTGGCCTGCCGACGCCGTTATGAAGACAGGAGGGGAAACACATCCACATGGTTCTCGCCGCGCCTACCGGGAGTCGCTCTGACCCCGCCTCCGATTTTCTGCGCCGATGTCGACGTATTTGGTTCGGTGCGGCGATGGCGATAGTGCTGCTGTCATCCTCCTCGGCTCGCACACACGCCCTCGGCCTTACTGCCCGGCCCGGCTGGACGGCGTCCGCTGAACTCTATGCCGCCGCACATGGACGATGGCACCCCACGACCGCCGTCCATTCACTCGAGGAGCTGAGAGGCGTTCTGACGGTCCACGGCCAGGGACTGGCGGGACGCGAGGTAACAGCGACGATGGCACTCATGCACCTGACCTATCAGCAGTTCACGAAAGTGATTATGCTGCCAACAGTCATCGAAACGATGAAACATATCAGCGCGTCGAAGAGTGCGGTCACCTTTGCAGCCAAGGTGCGAATCCCCACGGAACTTCCCGTGTTCTGGAGCGTGGTCCAGTTTACGGCGACGGATGGGCACTCGCGTGTGCAGGTTCGATCGGGTGTGATGGTCGGTATGCCTGCGGATCGGACGGCGTCCAATACCCTCACCGTGGCGCAAGCTCACCCCTTCTGCGCCGCGCGTCCGCGACTGCGCTATCTCCGATACGCGGTCTACCTGCACGGCTACTTCGTTGGACTATTCACTGGCGGTGATGGTCCAGGAGCGGGTATCGTCCTGGATCGACCACGGCATGTGGCGTCCGGGGTACTGCGTACCCGCGACTATGCTCACGGCATCCTGACGGGTGGCTTCGACATGCCGAAGGGTGGATGGGGCACGACGGCGGGGTTCCTTGAATGCACCAACGGCAAGCCGACGTATTTTTCATCAAATGCCTAGCACCCGCCTGCATGATCGCCTGCAATAGATCATCGTCACTCCTCCGTGACAGACACCGCCTTTGAAACGTTCCTGTTGATGTGAGCCGATCCCCGCTCGGGAGTATTTCAGCTAAGGAGGATGACATTGTGAACCGGCGACGCCTCGGCATTCTGGCGACTGTCTTCGTTCTCGCTTCCGTGACCCTGCTAGGTCCTGAAAGCCGAATAACTCATGCCCAGGTAGCGGGACCGTACGTGCGGTTCGATATGCGTCCGAGTCTCTTCCACCTTGTCAGCGGCCGCTCGACGCGCAGCGCCAGGGTGGCTCCCGGAGAGCGCGTCCGCTTCCAGCTGCTGTATTCCGCCGTCGGCCCGGCGTCGCAGTCGTGGCACTCGGTCTCCGCCGTGCTGCTCGTACAGCGCCCCCAGCATCCGCAGGCCAGCGCCCCGGCTTTCTGGCGCTCCTCGATGAAAGGTGTTCGGACCGCAGACGGACGTATCCGCTTTCGAGTTACAACCCACATTCCTTCGCAGTGGTCGGGAAAGTGGATTGCAGACTTCCTGGTAACCGGACGGCCGGGACAGGGTGCTGGAGGCCGGTTCTTTCCTTTTACGGTGTCAGTCGGAGCCGATGGATCGGGGCCTCCCCCGTCCCCGCTTGGCCTCACGCTGGGGAGTCCGCTGGCGCCGGCTCACCTCACACAGGATCAAGCCGTCGCTCTGGCGCGCGACTACGATGCTGAGATCGAGTCTCATCCCTTCATGGCCCAATATGGATCGCTGGATAGGCCCGCAGGGCTGATCGACGTCTGGGAGGTCACAGTGTCGAACGTCGACATCCCGGCCCCTGGTCCGCGGGGAAGACCCCATCCTGTCTTTCACCGGCTCGCTATCGCGGTGGATGACAAGGACATGAAGGTTCTCTTCGCCAAGGCGTACTAATGGGCGCCGTCTATGCTGGAAGCTGAAGCAGGAGGGCAATAATGTCTGACATCGAATCTCGTGGCACGGACAGTTTTGACTGGGGAGCGATCCACCGTCTGGTTTACGCGGGGAGGCTCAGGGAATGGTCGTGATGGCGAGGTAGCTGCTCTGGAGTTCGCCGGCGCCGCTGATGGTTTGTTCCCCCAGCCCACCTGATTGGCCCATCCCCAGCCAGGCCCGGAAAACGCCGTGCCCGATATCCCCACATCGCCGCCGGTGGCTAGTTGATACTGCTGCCCGGTGCGCAGATCGCGCGCGATCAGGCCGTTGGCGCCCCGTCCGGGCACGAGAGCGACGGTTCGCCAGGTGAGCACGCTGCCAGTGATCGTCGGCGAGGGCAGTAGGCTCTCGAAGCCGTTCGATACGGTACTGAGCAGCGCAAGGTTTCCAGTGCGGAGGTCGTAGCGCACCAGCGGCTGGCCCGGCCGGCCGACGGGGACGGTCCAGAAAACCTTGCGCCCGTTGGTCACCGCACGGGATACAACATCGCGCACCAGCACGCGACCGCGTCCCGTGGTTAGATTCTTCATCAGCAGATCGCCAACCGGCGCCTGTCCGTTCCAGCGACTCCGTTCCCAGAGGAGAATCGAGCCCGCGCGCTGGGGGGCACTGATGGTCTGCTCGTGAGGCGGCCCGCCATTGTCCAGATTGACGACGACGGGACCGACCAGGGTCGTGATTGGTCCATCCGGTAGCCGTCGGTCCACGATCGCCGCGCGCATCGGCTCGTTTGTGCGGCGACTCGTCCCCGTACCTCGTGTCCAGGTCACCGTATCGCCGTCGACCGAGAACGAGCTACTGTCATAGACGTTGCGCACCGGGAAGGCATCGGCGTTGACCAAGGAGCGACGACCGGTCTGAAGATCGAGCGCCCAAATACGGCTGGTGGCGGGTCGATCGAGCCCCAGGGAGACAGGCTCCGTCCAGAGCAGTCGCCCAGCGGCCAGACGAAGATCGCCGAATCCCGTGCAGCTCTGCGCGATCACCTCTGGCCGGAAACTGGTCAAGCTGGCCAGATAGATCCTGGAGGGCTGCCTGACGTGTGCCCTGGCCGGCGCCCAGGATGGCGTTGCCCAGGCGGCCACGTCGCGCCAAAGGCTGAGGCCGGTGAGCGAGGGAGTAATCGGGATGGGGCGGAGCCGGACGGTCAGACCTTGCGGCGTGCGGCGGGCGAGGACGGGCGCAGCCACGGCGGACGGAGCAGCCGCGTGTGGGTCGCAGGTTGGTGGGAGGCAGGGGAAGACCTGGACGCTCACCGCGTGGCTGGGGCAGCCCACAAGAGCGGTCACAGGGGCAGCGCGCGCGCGCTGTGCTCGACTGGAAACGCCGACGATGCCGGCGACCATCGCAGAGACAAGCGAGAGACTGGTCAGAGCGCGTGAAGCGGTGATGGGCCGCATCTGGCACCTCCTACTCGGCGAACTTTCAGGCCTAACCTCATTCCTCTCTCTGTAGAACGATCCCACGCGCGATTTATCACGGTTACTATTGAGACTTGCGGACATGAGGGGGCCGTCTGATAGACCGTCCCAGCGAGTTACGAACGCGTCTGGTTCATTGACGGCGGCGAGCCCGATGCCACCACCCCCGGGAGGGCCCTGGAAGCATGACGCACATCATGCCTTTCCCAGTTCAATACAGTGGACGGCGGGCATCCAGCTTGAGCATGGAACATGGCGAGCACCCGCGGGCACCACGACTCTGAACCTGCCCCCATAGCTAAACGTCGCCGTTTCCAGCACAGGGCTCAGCCGACCGACGCCGCGAGAGCGAAACCGGAGGGGCAGGCCGGTCCGGGCATCAATCGTCATCTCCCCCGTGATAGGCCAACGTTGAAGCCGGCGGTCCAGGCCACCGAATCGGCACCATTCATACCCGTTGCTCGTTCCAGCACCAGATCCCGCCGGCGTACACCCCAGCACGCCTCTCCCCACGAACCTGACAGTGACCGTCGACTGTCCTGCTGTAACGCGGTGAGCCGATTCGACGTGGACGTCGCTCACCCAGCCCCCGAGCAGGTACTCCTGGATATACCACGCCTCCGAGACAGGGTGGGCCGGGCTACAGCTCCAGTCGCCGGAATCGGAACTGATGCACAGGCGCCGGTTCGCTAGTACGATGCGAAGAAGGGGGAAGGGCAATCCTCCGGTACGCCGCACCGCAACGGCCATCCGCCCCGGACGGACATAGCGCAGACGGTAAGTGTCGGTCATGCGGCCGATGCCACCCAAATCTTCCTGGGCGAGGAAACTCATAGAGCTGTGGAGGGTAAAGCGAGGTTGGCTGATGGCACGCTGCAGGCTCGGGAAGTAGAGGGGCTGAGCTGTCGGGCCATTAGCAGACTGCCCATAACCGGCCAGGACACGTGGTCCTGCCAGCAGAGCTAGCAACGTAACGGCGACCCCCGCGAGACGGACGACCGCAGGAGGGAGAAACAGGTTCTGCTTCGTCCGCATACATTGTCCCCGAGGTCGGAAGGTGCAGGTCTAACGTTCGAAACAAAGACGCGACACGAGTTGTCACGCTCATACAGTTCAATTCTACTGTCTCGAATACCTTGGGAACCCACTGGACACCGATAGCTGAGCGGCGCAGAGCTAGGTTCGCCGAAGCGTCCTTACTGAATGCCTGAGAGTTCCCTCGTCTCCACGCCGGTATGCGATTGAGCGCTTCCAGCGTAGCGAAGAGCCGGTCAGGTAGCGTTGAGCTCTCTTTCCCCCAGCGTCAGATTGATTCGTCGCGACTTCGGGATCTCTATCGTGCAAAGGGATGTCTCGAGCACATACTCTTTGCTCGTCAAGGAATCACTCCCCTCCGTCGGGAATTTGACCCGTATGAGAGGAGCGGGTGTCAGGTGGAGCCGCTGGGCATTTGGCGGCACGCCGGTGATGTAGGTGGACCGGTGCGTTTGCACCAGCCGAGTGCCCGTCCACCACGTCGACGACACGTGTGTCGGAGCATCCATTGCCAGAGACATTCCTCGCAGAAAGTAGCACGTTCCGCAATCATCTGTCACTTGCTCGAATCCGCCCCATTGGATGGAGACTGCGTTCTTGGTAAGGTCTTGTGGAATCGACAGCGTAGCCGGCCATTCAGTCCACAGCTTCGTCTCAATGATGAGCCCGGTGAGTCCGATATGTAGCTCCGTCAGGAGCCAGGTAAGACCGTCAAGATGCCGTTCCAGATAGGGGGCGAGGCGCCAAACGGTGGGACCACTCGGGGGTTGTGGCAACGATATCACCTGCTTGAGAATTTTCGCTGCCCGTTCCGGCCCGATGTAATTCAGTGCCTCTCGCTGGACTTCCTCCTGGTCGGGAAGTGCAAGCAGGGTTTCCGCCAGCTCGCGCTCCTCACGGTCGAAGAGCGGCGCAAGCCCTTGTTCCTGGCGTGCATCCCAGGACACATAGCCGCCGCCGTGACCATGATAGGACTTCAGCAGCCTCAAGCTTTCGCGCAAGTCACTAGTATCGCGTTGCATCACATCCGGTCATCGACTCTCTGGCCTCGCCTGACCCCTGTCAGGTGTGGGGACAAGCAGGCGCCACCGCATATTCACTGCTGATTCTATCTCGCTCTAAAGAAGCATATAGATGAGGAGAGAGTGCTGTGACTTGCTCCCGAGGCAAAATGGCGGGCAGACAGCCCCGCCGATCTCCGGCGGGTTGTTTTTCAATACGCTGCGACCGTCGGAACCTGTGCGGAACGACCACATACTATCTATAAAGGAAGGAAATCTGCTCTCCGGTGAATATAGTTGGTGGAAGGAGCGAAGTGTCGGCGGGAGATATACCTGAGCTTTTAATTCTTCTGGTGATGCTCATCGTATTGATCGGAGCTGTCTGGGGAGTCGTCTGGGTCTTCGGTCTAGCCGTGGGACGCGGTATCGCGCGGGGGACGTAGGCAGGCGTGCCGGCTGAGGCACCGCTTCACCAGCTGGGTAATCAGGGACCACACGCGGCCCCCGTCGAAGAGTGTTCGCGTGTGCTTCACCTGGAGTCCGACGAAGGTGTCGAAGACGCCGATATGTCGGCCGTTGTGCCGGATAAAGGTGAGCCAGGCAGGGCGTTCTCGACCTCCGCTGACTTCACTCCTGACACCGGCCAGGATGTCGGTCAGCGAGTTGATCCGCGTCACCAGTTGGTGGATGGCGGCGGGGTTGGTGATGGGTAGGTGGATCAGGTGGGCCTCCTGGCCCGGATGCGCCGAGGGGGACAGCCCGTACGCGATGCTCAGCCGTGAGAACGGTCCGTGCAGGTAGGAGGCGATGGGGCGCAGCGGCAGCGTCTCGTCCAGCACTGTATAGCCGATGAGCGTGTCGCCGTGGCTGGTGGCGCCGAAAGCCAGCTGGACTTGCAGGTGCGGGTTTGAACGTGAGCTGAAGACGATACCGTTGGTGAAGACGATACCGTCCGTATTCCAGCTTCCGTCCGGTTTCCAACCACATGCCGCCAGATGGTCGCTGTACCAGAACGAAACGTCGTCCGCGTTCTCTGAGACGCGGTACTCGGCCAGCCCGCTGTGGAGATACGGTGTAGCGGGATAGCTCTCCATAGGGTTGTTCTGCACGCGCGGCAGACGATGCGCCCCTGGATAGACCGGCAGCGATACGTAGAACGGCCCAGCGGGAATATCCGCGGCAGGAGTTACCCACGCTTGGGGGATAGCTCCGGGCAGTCCGGGCTGGAGCTGCAGGGTGAGCCCTGTGGTACACGCGCCGGTAGCTGTGGTGGGAGTCGGTGTCGGCCCGGTGGCAAGCAGGCTGGATACCACCAGTGAGGCCAGGAGTGTCGCGACGTGTCTCAATGCCATCTCCAGACTACCGAGAAAGAGCGTATGTCGCCACGTGGCCCTTCTCGTCGGTGATGTAGAGCCGGTTGCCTGCCACCAGAGGATACTCCCAGTGGCTCGGCCCAGTGCCGGTCACCGTGGCCAGCACGCGACCGGTTTCCGGATCGTATGCGGAAACGTCCGTATGATCGAGGAACAAGGTGCCACGATTCATGACCGGTGTGCCGTTCAGGTCCTTTGTCAACCACGATAGAGCGATATGTGGCTTCCCGGCCCTGATCGTGATTCGGTAACCGGCGAAACCGCACCCATCCGCGTAATAGACCCAGACCTCCCCTGCCGGCGACTTCCACACGGCTGGTGCTGAGATAACCTCACAGCCACCGGGAGACTGTACGTCCTGTAGATCGCCGCCGAGGCGCCCAGGTCCACCCTGCCCGCTCAGGTTGTCTCGATTCAGCAGCCGCACGACGACGCCGTGGCAGGTGCTGCACGACGGCCCTTTGCCGGCCTGAACCAGCAGGTGATAGGTGCGTCCGCCACTGCTGAGCGTGGGGAGGATCGCGGCTCCGGAGCTGCCCAGATCGAGGTCGTGATCGTCGAGCCACTGTTCATCAGTCGGGGTATAGGAATCGAGCAGGATGGCGCCGCCCGGGTCGAGTTCGAGGACCGAGTCACCCCACAGGGTCTTTCCGTCCCACGGGCCGTTATCGGTCACCAGAAACACATCGTGGGTAAGCGGATCCACCGCTCCCTCTCCCCGCCCAAAGAGCCCGGAGAAGACCTCGGGGCAGTAGTTGGCCGCGCTCGGGTCGTTCCCCAAGAGTTGGGGAATGGTGCTGCACAGGGTGTTGAAGACGGTTGCCCGGCCGCTAGCGAGATCGATGGTGACCAGATGTCCCTCGGCGTGGCCGGTATCGAAGAAGCCACTGGTGGTCACATAGAGATGATTGCTCCCAATGGTGGGGGTAGCGGCGATCTTCTCGGCTCCCGGCATGAGGGTGATGGTTTCGGGCCAGGGCGCCTGGAGCGTTTCCTCCCCCGAAAACGCATTGTACCGATGCATCTTGCCGTCAAGTCCTACTCCATAGACCCACTGGCCCGAGGGATCGAGGACCGGTCCGGCTGTCGTACACAAGCCCGGCCCGACGGTTGAACGCTTCCATTGCACGGCGCCCGTCCGAGCGGAGAGCGCGTACAGAGTGGCGCGTTTGACGCGGCGGTTCGGCAGGCAATTGAAGCGGTTATTTCCGGCCAGTACATAGACCAGGGGTGGGACGGCACAGTTCTTTGGCAATGAGACAGCGGGGCGACACGCCGCCAACTCCGCTCGGGCCTGTCGCGAATCCGCTAGATAGACCGGGGCGGAGTCTGCATTGGGGGTTATACTCTGTACCCACAGGGGTTGAAGTGTGACCGTGGCTCTCGCTCCTCGAGAGTTGGGTCCGGCCACAGCCGTGCTTCCCCGGAATGCGACGAACAGCGTGGCGCCGATCAGCACTGCCGTGGCCACGCGACTCAAACTGCCGATCACGCTGGAAGGGGAGATCACGATGCGCGGCATAGTCTGTTCGTAGTCTTGTAGCCAGACGCCCCGATGCTTCGGACGTTGTCCGGCAGGCGCTCTGCCACAGGGGGCTGAGTGGATGTGCTCATGCACCCTGTCCCCATTCCCGGCTTCCCTTTGACGCGCGCCTCTATAAACGGTATCCTCAGCTGTCAGGGTTTAGCAGTAAACTTAGACGCTATGCCGAGCCAGGCCGCCGGCGCTGTCATCGAGGAGCACGCGTTTGACCACCACACAGACTCTTCCCGGCATTCACCACATTACCGCTATCGCCGGGGATCCTCAGCAGAACGTTGACTTCTACATGGGTTTGCTCGGGTTGCGGCTGGTCAAGCAGACGGTG
>JAABUZ0100009873.1_pt1 | contig 10774 bp, 13 predicted proteins | sample 5562091 | NCBI WGS metagenome assembly JAABUZ01 (sample SAMN12813069, study PRJNA571459) | rock metagenome | isolation source: Antarctica rocks | place: Antarctica: Victoria Land, Linnaeus Terrace sud | collected 2015-12-21
GGCTAGGGGGACAAACGAACAGATATCGCCCCCGAAACCGGAGCTACCCCGATGCAATCCCCTACCGCCACGCCTCCCGCCGAAACTCGCGAGTTCGTCTCTGGCCTCCAAGGAACCCGGCTCGCGAGCATTAGCTGACATGATTTGATGCGACTTGCCGCAGTCGGCCGGATTCGCGTCCAGGCCGAGCCCGGCCGCAGCCTGAAGTATCACGTTGCGGATCTTCTGGCGCTGGCCGACGCACGGCCGAACGCCTGACCATCGCCCTCGATCTCATCACGCCGATTCACCCGGCACCGTCGCCGGGGACGGACCCACTGCGCCTCCACCTTGCGGAGCTACCCATGAACCCCGTGACGCCTCAGCAGCAAAGCCGGGCCGAGATTTCCGTTGCCGTGGTCCGGGGGATACCCGGCACCGAATGCGTCCGGGAGTATTTCTTGATCCAGCACGTCTCCCAACCGGACGGGTCCGTTGCGGTCCTGGGGACGATGGCGTGGGTGCCGAACTTGGCCCCGCTCGTCATGCACCAACAGGGCATCGAGATCGCCGGGAGCCCGCCCGACGGCATCTATTCCGGGTCGGAGGGGGACCGGGGACAGATCGACGCCCTTGGCAAACTCTTCCAGGTGGACCCGGTCCAGGTGTGCCCGGCCGAACGGAGGGGACGCCGCGATGTCCGCCTACAGCATGCCCCCCGCGGCCGACGCGCGACGACTTGCGGCCTCACGAACGGGTAACGACACCGGCAGGGATGATGATGCAAAGGGTCAATTTCCACGCCGGGGCCACTGGACTCACTCCCATGACCGCCAACACGGACGCCCGCCCCTGGGTTTCGATGCGAGCCGCCGCCCGGATCATCGGCGTCAGCCCCAAGACCGCGGGCCGGCTCGCCCGCGAGGGCCGGATTCGCTCCCGGTTGATTCCGGGGATGGCCCGCCAGTATTCCCGCGATGACGCCTTCCGCGTGGCCTCCGAGGCCGTGGCGGTAGGCGTCGGCGATTGGCCCGGCGGCAAATGACCCGGTTAAGCCCCACTGCCCAGCACGAAAGGACACCACCCTTGAGCGCCGCCGTTGAAATCCTGCCCACCCCGAACGACCCCCTGACGCCACAAGAGGAGGACGAGCTAGGCCGCTTGGAAGTCCTCATCGAAAACGGCATTGAAGCGGCTCTTGAAGCGGGCGATGCGCTCACCAAAATTCGAGACGGGCGCCTCTACCGCAAACAATTCCCGACGTTCGACGCCTACGTTTCCGAGCGGTGGAAGGTTTCGAGGCAATATGCCTACCGCCTCATGGACCACCGGACGACGGTCCGCACCCTGGACGGGATTTTGTCATCTAAAGATGACACGGAGTATCCCGATACGATCCCGATGCCCACGGCCCCGACCCAGACCAAGCCGTTGGCCGGTCTGTCTGACGGGGTCAAAGCGGAAGCCTGGGTTAAGGCGGTCGAGACTTCCGGCGGGGCTGTCCCCAGCGAACGACAGGTGCAAGAGGCCGTCGCCCGGATCGCCCCCGAGCGGGCCAAGCCCAAGGTCGCCAAGCTGACCCCCGAGGAACGGGAGATCGCCAAGGGCCGCAAGGCCGGCGCGATCCCGGAAGGGGAAGCCGTCACCGTCGAGGCCCCCGATCCGGCCCCGGCCGACGCCCCGGCGGAACCCGAGCCCGAGGCCGAGCTATCCGACGCGGATTGGCTGGCCACGCAGCCCGCTCGCGCGAAGCTCGCGGACCACTGCCGGGAGCGGTTCGACCAGGACGCGCTGGCGTTCCGCTGGTCCACCCCGTCCCGGGTAAAGCACGCGCGGACTTGCAAGCCTTTCACGAACCGGGCGAAGTCGGCCGGCAAGGGCCACATCGGCAGGTGGATGAGCCGCCACTTCTTTTACCTCAAGCTCAACGACCCGTCCCGTTGGCAGGCGTGCAGGAAGTGCGAGGGCAAGGGCACCATGCCCCTCGGCACGGAACTTATCGAGTGCCCGACCTGCCGCGGCGAAGGGTATCAACTGTAATTCGCAGCCGCCGGCCGGGAAGGAAAGAGAGCGGCCCCGACGCCTGTCAGGGCATCGGGGCCGCTGTGATTCGGGGCCGGGGTCGCCACCCCTGCCCGTATTCCGCCGTCCTGCGTGACCAGGAACGACGCCATGATTCTACCAGAACGACCTCAACGTGTCAACACGTTAAATCATGAAAACAACTCAGATTCTCCCGCGGCCGTCCGCCTGCTGATCCCGGCCGGTTTCGACCCGGCAGACTACCTCCCCGCCGGCCTTCGCCCCGCCATGCTGGCCCGATACGCGGACCAGGCACGCTACCTCATTCACAAAGTGGCATACGGGAAGATGTGCGACGGGCGGTATCGGGACTCGCCGGTACGGTTGAAGGCGAACCTGTTGCGGCTTTACGTCAAGGATGCCGTCCGCAAGAGCTTGATCGAGCGGGGGGCGGTCCGGTCCGACGGGCACTATATTGTCGGTCAAAAGTGTTTTGGCTACGAACTAGGGGAGGCCCTGTCCGGCATGCGTCTCACCTGGCACGCCGTCACCGACCGGACGCTGAAATCGAAGCTCCTCGACGAGCGGCGGAAGCTCGACCTCCGCTTTGAACCCGTCCACCGGCACCTCATCCGGCACCTGAACGGCGTCGAGATCGACCACGCCGCGGCGGTCGCGTGGCTTGACGGCTCGGAACATGCCCGGCCGTCCGACTGTGCCGCCGTAGACCTGATCCGTCGCCGCGACTTCAACCCTCACGTCTGCCGCTACGGTCGCTTCCATTCCGGCCTCACGAACCTGCTAAGCGAACTGCGGGGCTTCCTGAGCTACCGGGGCGAACGGTTGGTCAACCTCGATGTTCGCAACAGCCAACCGCTGATCTTCGCCGCGGTCCTGACCCGCGAGTTCGCCGGGGCCGGGATGCCGGACGACATCCGCCTTTACATCGAGCTTTGCCAAAAGGGTCTGTTCTACGACTTCCTGATGGACAAGGCGGGCGTCCAGGCAGAGGGCAGGAAGGCGTTCAAACTGCGGTTCTTCGGCCGGGTGTTTTTCTGCGAGAACCGCCAGCACAGCGACGACGCCGCGTTGTTCGCCTGCCTCTTCCCGCACGTCAACGCGGTCGTCCGGCGGATGAAGGCGGACGACTACACGGCCCTGGCCTGCACACTCCAGGGACAGGAGTCGGACATCATCATCAACGGCGTGGCCGGTTGGTGCATGCGGAACATCCCCGAGGCGTTCCTCGCCACCGTCCACGACAGCGTTGTAACGACCGAGTCCCACACCGGCGTGATCCGGCAGGCAATGATGGACCACTTCGCGCAGGTGGGTTTGACGCCGACCATCAACCCGGAATACCTGAACCCGCCTCAATCGCCCCGGAAGCCGCCGACGCCACGACGCCGAATCACGCTCCGTTCATCCTAGTGTCCTGAATTAGAAATCCGCTCACAAACCCTCTTCACTCGATCCAGGATCAGGTCCGCGTTCGCGGTCCACTTGAACGGCTTGGGATTCTTGTTGTGGTGGGCCAGGTATTCCATGATCGCCTTCTCCAACTCCGCCACGCTCCGGAACGCCCCACGGCGGATCCGCTTCTCGGTGATCTCGGCGAAGAACCGCTCCACCTGGTTCAACCAGGAACCGCTCGTCGGCGTGAAGTGCAAGTGATACTCGGGATGCCGCTCGAACCAACGCCTTACCAAGGCCGTCTTATGCGTCCCGTAGTTGTCCATGACGATGTGGATCTCGACACCCGGCTCGCGGGGAATCTGGGCGTCGATCTCCTTGAGGAACTTGAGGAACTCTTGCGACCGATGCCGTTTGTAGCACTTGCCGATCACCTGGCCGGTCGCCACGTCCAACGCGGCGAACAGCGAGGTCGTGCCGTTGCGGACGTAGTCGTGCGTCCCACGCTCGGCCTGCCCGGGCGTCATCGGCAAGAGCGGTTGGGTCCGGTCCAACGCCTGGACCTGGCTCTTCTCGTCGACCGACAGGACGATCGCCTTCTCCGGCGGGCTCATGTAGAGGCCGACGACGTCGCGGACCTTCTCGACGAAATAGGGGTCGGTCGAGAGCTTGAAGGTCTCGCTCTTGTGGGGCTTGAGCCCGAAGGCGTGCCAGACCCGGACGATGGCGCTCTGGGACAGGCCGACGGCCTGTGCCATGCCGCGCGTGCTCCAGTGGGTGGCGGCCTCGGGCTTCTCCTCGAGGGTCCTGGTGACGACCTCCTCGACCTTGGCGTCGGTGATCGTCCGGGGAGCGCCGGGTCTGGGCTCATCGGCAAGCCCTTCGAGTCGGTCGTCGAGGAATCGCTGGCGCCACTTGCCGACGGTGACCGGGTTGACGCCGAGTCGGGCCGCGACGGCTTTGCTTTCGAGGCCCTCGGCGCAGGCCAGGATGATCTTGGCCCGGATGGCCAGGCGTTGGGTGCTCTTGGGTCGGGAGGCCCAGGTTTCGAGCTTCTGCCGCTCGTCGTCGCTGAGGATCAGAGGGGCTTTGGGGCGACCGCCTTTGCTCATCATGTATCTCCTTGATGAGATCATATAATAAGGAGCACGATCGCGCAAGGTAATTCAGCGGATTTCCAACTCAGGACACTAGGACAGCCGTAAAAGTTAACATCATAATGGATCTGATTCCCGGGAGGGATGGCCGGGAACTCCCCTTGGGGGGAATCCTGGGCAATTCCGATCGGGTTAGTCGAGATTGAAGCGACGATCTCCGCCCGGTCGGCGGTCCCGTCGCCCCGGTCCCGTCGCCGGATTCCGGTAGAGCGTGCTTGGCCCGAAAGGGTCGTCGCGGTATGTTCGTTCGAAAGCACAATGCCCGGGGCGAGAACCCCGGGCATTGCTTAGCTCTGTTGCACCGGAAGCGTCTCAACCCGCCCCGGTGCTAAACCCCACTTCCTCAAGCCAGGAAGCAAGGTCTCCATGCGCCTATCAAGTCTAGCGCATTCGCCGGCCCCGGGCAAGTCCGTTGACCACCCAGAAATTCACCTGCACCCCGACCACGGGAAGTTGCCCCCTACCCTCAAGGCCGACCGCCGGCTCTCGTCTACTGACAAGCTCGTCGCCGAAACCTTGATCTCATTCGCCTGGTTCGGCAAGGCCGAGTGTAACCCGGGCCTGGCGACCATCGGGGCTCTGATCGGCAGGGGAATCAAGGCGGTCAAACTGGCCGTCCGGCAACTCCAGCACTTCGGGTACGTCCGCATCGAGCGGGACGGCTACCCCCGCAACGGCAACCGCTACACTCTGCTCTGGCGGCTCGGGATTCCGCCGGCCGCCCCGCCGCCGTGCGCGCCGTCGCCCCGACAGCGGGAGAGTGACCGCGTCGGGCGGGCGTCCAGAGAAGTCATGCGTGCAGAGGGGTGTAACCAGGCAGGTGCAACGGGGTGTAAGACGACCCCCGAATTTCTTGAAGGGGAAACCGAGAAAGAACGTTCGCGTCCATCCTCTCTCGCCCAAAAATACGCCCCGGAGTCTGCACCCGCCGGTACATGCGAACGGGCGGGGGAGGGAGCTTCCGAGGCACCAATCCCCGCACCTGTGGACGCGACCGGGGCTTTCGCCCGGCTCTCCCCGGCGTCCCCGACCGCCGACCGTGAGCGGGCCGCCCGCTTGCTCCAACACGAACTCGGCGAGTCGGGCCGGGATGGGTTTCTGTCGGCCTACCGCGGCCTGGCGTCGGAGGTCTCCAGGTGCGATGCCGGGGGCCTGACCACCGCGGCCGTCGCCTATGCCTTGGCCGAGGCCGGGAAGCCCCAGGCCCGGAACCGCGGGGCGGTGTTCGCCTCGGCGATCGGCCGATGCCGTCCGTGCGGCGGGTTACCTCCAAGCCCGGCGACGGCCGGGCACGGGCAAGCCAAGCAAGTCCCGGCCCCGCCCGTGTACCGACGCGACCCGTTCCGCAGGAAAGCGACGGTCATTTCGGCGGCCGTCGAGGCGATTCAGGGGCGTGTTGCCGGGGGGCTGACGGCCGAAGCCAACAGGGCTACCACGCTGGCCAGGGCGAGCGCGACGTGTGACAGCCGGGGGATCGAAGGGGATGCCCGGACGGATTACCTGACGTGGATCGGCGAAGCCCTGGCCCATGCCCTCGACGGGGCCCCGATGCCGGACACGACCGCCTATTGGCGCAGCGCCCTCCAAGCCGTTGGCCACTTGCCCCGCCGCGCCGCCGTGTAACCCGGCTGCACCGGCCGTCCATCCGGCGACACGGCGAGCACGTCTTACGACCGGGACGCCACGCACACTGGAGACAAAAGACATGAAAGATCGACAGCACCCACTCAACGGTCTCACGGACGACGCCATTGCCGTGATGAGCCTGGACCAACTGCGGACCCTCGTCGTCCAGGCCCGCGATTATGAGCAGTGCGAGAGGGTGCAGCGTGCGCGTACCGTCTCGGCGCTGACATCGGCCCTGGTAGGACTGGATGACTCGGAACTCGACCCGGACTGAGCCCTAGCCCGAGGCGAAGGGGCACAGCCGCCCGGCTTGGATGACCAGGCCGGGCGGCCGCGTTCCGCAAGGCCCCGCCCCGGCCCCCTTGGACGCCCCCGCCGCCTCACGCCGCGTCCCCGGCCGACTCAATGGTAAATCCGGCGTCCCGGCCGCCCCGGTCGCTTCACGGGCAGCCTGACGTACGCCCATTCCCGGCCTCTTGCGGCCCTCCCCTTCGCTTCCGGTGGTGACACCGTTACCCCTGTTTTCAGGGATACCACGGCACGCACCGGAGACGTTATGTCCCGCCCTTCCGAAAATCGCCGGTGGTTGTTCTTGCGACCGACGGCCCGACTGTTAGAAGTCTCGCCGACGACGGTCAAAAAGCTCGCGGCGGCCGGCTCGATCCGGGTGCAAAGCCTCCCCGGACTCCCGCCCCGCTACTCACGCGAGGATATCGAGGCGCTTGCACGCGACTCGGTCCACCGGGCCGCCCCCCCGGCCGCGGGAAGGGGCTCACGATGATCGACGTGAGAAGCCGACGCCGGGAAACGTCCCCCACGATTGCCGCGGCGCGGTCACTGGCCCTGCGCCGCCTACGGGAACGCTACGGCTTTCGCCTCACGGCGGCCGACCTTGCCGGCCTGGAGCGGGCAATCCGTCGCGGTTCCGGCGGGTCCGTCCGCCTCGGTACGCACCGGGACGGCGACTTGTGGGCGGTCCGCCATGCTGGCCGGTGGCTCGCCGCTGTCGTCCTCCCCGAAGGACACATCCGAACGTTTTTGACTCCGAACGCCTTGAACCCGCACGCCGCTCGCCTTTCCCGCGCCGACGGTGGCCTCGACGAAAAAACGCCAGAGCCCCCCGAAACCGTAACTTTACGGCAACTTTTAGATCACCCCCCGGCCGACGCGCCCCCCCCGCCGGCCGAACCCGACCCGGAGAGCCCCGAGACTTTGGCCGCCCTCGACACGGTCCCCCCTCGGGTTGTCCCCGAGGGACGGACCTTCAACGCCGCGATTATGAAGCTCCTGGACGGCAAGGGGAGCGTCCTGGAAAACCTCTCGGTCATCACCGGCCTGACGAAGGACTCGCTCAAGAGCCGGGCGAAGCGGGTCCGGTATGACTACGCGGATGACGCGATCGAGCCGGCCGCGGACGAACTGGACGCCGACGAGAAACGGTATTACGCGGCCCGCTACAAGGACAGCAACAACCCCGCGGTCCGGGAGTGGATGGCCCAGCACGTGAACGCGCCGACCCGCCGCAAGCCGGACGCCCGCGGCTCGAAGGACCGCGAGAATCCCACGACATTCAAGCGGCAGAGGCATGGCAATCCCTCCGCGGCCTGACGACCCCTCCGCTTCCATTGGTCTTACACATCCGAATGAGGTTCCCTCATGGCTGACGCCGTCAACATCGGTGGAATATACGCCGATCTGGACTTGAACACGGGCAACCTGGACCAGGGGTTAGCCAAAGGCCGGCAGGCGATGGAAGCCGTCGCGCAGGAGGTCCGCACCCTCCAGGCGAACTTCAAGGCCGGCGCGATCAGCGCCCAAGACCTTGCCGCCCGGACGGCCGAACTCAACCAGGTGATGGCCGAGCTCAAGAGTAGGATGGAGGCGGCCTACTCCGCCGTGGGGGTGACGGGCAACGGCCTGGGTGTCTTGAACGCCGGGATGACGCGGGCGGCCGGCGGCAGCCGTGACCTGGGGAGGTCCGTGCTGCTGGCCTCGCAAGGGCTTGAAGACCTTCAGTACGGGATCGGGGCCGTACTGAATAATATCCCGATGCTCGTCATGTCGCTCGGCGGCACGGCCGGGCTCGCGGGGGTCATCAGCGTCGTGGCGGTCGGCAGCAAGGTTTTGTACGACCACTGGGACGACCTGATGGGGTTGTTCGGGTCGGGCAAGCCGAAGTCCGAAGCGGAGGAGATGGCCGAACTCGCCAAGCAAACGAGGCTCACCGCGGACGAGGCCGAGCGGTTGGCGAGGTTCAAGGCGCTGGAGGGCAAGACGGCTGAACTCCGCGGGGCGAAGACGGAGAGCCAGGCGAAATCCGAGGACACGGCTACCAAGGCGATCGTCGAGGCGGACATCAAGCGGGTGCGGCAGGGGGTCATCAAGAACGCCCCCGAGATGTTGGAAGGCGACGACGGCGTACAGAAGGCCCGGAAGGCGCTCAAGGACGCGGAAGGGCTCTCGACGACGCGGAGCCTGGGGCGCGGCGAAGTCGCCACCAACGACCCCGGGATGATCGAGGCCAAGAGAGAGGCGGTCGCCGCTGCCAGGAAAGCCATCCCCGATGCGATCCGCGCCGCCGCCGACAAGCTGGCCGCGAACGACGTGCTCACGAAGTTCGGTCCCAACGGACCCGGTCAACTGGCGGACATCGTCGCACGCGACCCGGCGGCATTCGGCCCCCACGCGGGGGTCCTCCAGGGGGAGCTACGGAAGGCCCAGCAGCAGGCCGACGTGACCCCGGAGGAGCGAGCCGCCAAGGAAGCGGACAAGGCGTGGGACAAGGACGCCGAGGGCGTTGCCGAGCACGACAAGAAGGCCAGAGCGGAGGCCGCGAAGCTCGACAAGTTTTACCAGGACGATGCCAGGCAGGCCGACGAATTCGACCGCAAGGAAAGGGCGAAAGCGAAGCGGGCCAGGCAGGAAGAAAGGGGCCGGGACCGCGACACGGCAAAAGAGCGGGACGACCTGGCCCACAAGCTAAACCCCGGGCTCGACCGGGACGTTGAGACGAACATCGGCATGGCGCGGTTGGGCGGGGTGCCGATGGACCAGATCGGCAAAGACATCGAGGCGGCCCTGGTCAAGTCGGGCATGTCGGACGGCAAGATCCCGGACGGCCGGGGCGGGTTCGTCCAGGCGGGGGAGAACGACGCCAAGGCCGAGGCCAAGAAGCTTCTGGCCGAGGGCGACGAGCGGCTCAACGATCGGGTCGCCAGGTCGGGCCAGAACCGGAAATCCGAAGCGGTCCGCAACTCGGAAACGTTCGACACGGCGGGCCTCACCGCGCGGGCGCAAAGCGCGGTCAAGAGCGGCGTCGAAAGCGAGTCCAAGAAGCATACGACGTTGCTTGGCGAGGTCGTTCACAAGCTGTCGAAGATGGCAGACCGCAAGACCATCGAGATCGAGGTCAAAGACTGATGCAAGCGCAACCGCTCGATCCGGCCCGACTTTCCCCCGCGGGGCGGGCCGCCTACTCACAACTCTCGCCAGAGAGTGAAGCTCGCCGGACCATCCGGGAAATCATCGCCGGTCGCCTGTCGGCCGGGGAGCCGGTCTCGAACGTCCGCCGGACCATGCGGGATGACGCCAGGTACTCTGCCGCGTTCGTGGGCCTGAAGGTCACCGATCCGGGACATGCGGACATGCTGGCTTTTATCGATGACCTGGTAACGCTCGCCGTCGAGGACGCGCAGCCGCGGCTGCGCCTGGTGCGCTAGCCGATCGCAACCACCATTGCCACTGCCTACCTAATGCCAGGGGGCAGGCCACACCAGGGGCCGGGCATGACGCGGCCGGACGACGCCCCGGGACGCACGGGGACCGAGCAGCAGGTCCGACGGACTGGCACCGGGGAGCAACCCCGGGGACCAGGGGACGCACCGGGGGACCGCGGGGGGAGCGGGGGACGGGACGGAATGTCATCCACCAGTGCCGCGGCACCGGCACCCTTCGGTTGCGGTGTCCCCTATAGGGGACATTTTGCTTTGCATGGCAGAGTCAGTGCGAACCGTTCGCATTCCCCGGGCCGCCCTCATCCGGTGGTGGGCGGTTCCTCGACCTCGACCCGGACGACGGTCAGGCCGAGCCCCTCGACTGCGGCTCTGGCCGACGCGACGGCCTCATCGTAGGACAGGGCCTCACGGGCGAAGGCGGCCTCGTGGACGCCGCCGCACGTCCCGAGTGAACTGTCGTCACAGCCGGCCGCGAGCATCCGCCCGACCAACTCATCCGTCCAGTCGTCCAGGCCCTCGACGGTCAGCCGGAACCAATGGGTTTTCAGGGCCGTCGCGTTCGTCGTGCTCATGGCTCACTCTCCCGTCCGGTGATGGCAACGGTCAACGGACCGCCGGATAAGTTCGGCGTGGTCGATGGGGACGCGGGGCGTGGAATAGACCGTCCGGCGACACCCATCCCTTGCCCTATGCGGGCAATGCAGCACTCCCCACCCGTGGCTACCCGCCCGCACGTAGACCCACCCCCTCGACTCCGCATAGGCAACCGCCGACTCGATCTCTTTGTTCGGGTGACGGGGGCGGCTTACCATCAAGCTTCGCCCCCCTCAAGTTCTCTCATGA
>JAABUZ0100009874.1_pt1 | contig 10773 bp, 13 predicted proteins | sample 5562091 | NCBI WGS metagenome assembly JAABUZ01 (sample SAMN12813069, study PRJNA571459) | rock metagenome | isolation source: Antarctica rocks | place: Antarctica: Victoria Land, Linnaeus Terrace sud | collected 2015-12-21
TCACGAGCGTGCGTCCGCCGAGCCACGCCGCGTCGAGGAGGGCGAGGGGGACGCGGGTGGTCTTGCCCGCGCCCGGTGGGGCCTGGAGGACGACGCGCGGGCTCGCGTCGAGGGCGCTCCGCAGCGCCGGCAGTGCCTCGTCGATCGGCAGCGGCGGACCGGGGCGAAGATGGGCCGACATGCCGGTGGAACGTAGGCACCGCGATCCCGCGCCTCCCGGGGCCTCACCGGTCGGCGCGGGTACGGCGCGATTACGTCACGGATCCGGTCACGATCGGTCCCACGTCGCGCGGATGCCGCCGAGTCCACCGCAACGCGAGCCACACCGCGCTTGCCACGAACACCAGCTTCACCGCAAACACGCCGACCGCGACCGCCGCCGCGGCGAGCGATCCGACGACGCCGACCGCGCCGAGCACGATGCGCAGCGGCAGCCGCAGAATGGCGAGCACGACCCCGACCGGTGCGCCGACCAGCGCGACCGCGGCGAGCACGGGTACGCCGACGAGCTTGAGCACGACCGCGAGCGGGATCGCAGCGCCGAGCGCGCCGGCGACGACGCCGCCGAGCGTGCGCGCGGCGAGCCAGCGCAACAGGAGGAGGCGAACGATGGTCATCATCGGGGGACGGGGAAGGTACCGGCACTACGGCACGCGCCGCGCCGCGGTGTCAGCGCGCCGCGCGCCCGTGCATCTTCCGCGCATGGCGCTCCCCACGTTCGTGCCGCCGCCCTACCCTGCCGAATTCGACGCCGAAACGCTGGGCCGCTCGATCGCCGAGCTCGACGGCCTCGACATCGAGAAAGGTGCGTACGGCATGGGCGGCGTCGCGTGGCTCGCGCGGGCGTTGGTCTCCTCGTTACGCGACCTCGGCCCCGCGGAACTCCGTCGCCTGCTCGCGCACGGACGCGGGGTACGGTGGACCCTCCCACTCGCACTCGTCCGCCTCGAGCGCGAGCCATTCCTCGCCGGCGATTACGGCCCGGGCGACGTTCTCGGCGCCGTGCTTGCGCTCGGACCCGACGACCCGGCGTGGAGCCCCGCGCGTCGCGCGCTCCTCGCCCGCGTGCTCGACGGGGCGCGGTCGGGTGTTGGCGCGCTCGCCGAGCCCGACCGGATGCGCATCGCCGACGACCTCGACGCCGCGCGCGAACTGTTCGGCCCCGACCCGGAGCGGCCATGATCGAGATCGTGCAGGGCGACATCACGCGACTCGACGTCGACGCCATCGTGAACGCGGCGAACACCGGACTCCGCGGCGGTGGCGGCGTGGACGGCGCGATCCACCGCGCCGCCGGCCCGGGACTGCTCGCCGAGCTGAAGCGCTCCCCGGGGTGTGCCACGGGCGACGCGGTGCTCACCGGCGGCCACGCGCTCCGTGCGCGCTACGTCATCCACGCGGTCGGCCCCGTCTGGTCCGGCGGCGGCCGCGGCGAGCCGGAGTTGCTCCGCCGCGCGTACGAGCGCGCGTTCGCCCTCGCGGCTGCGGCGGGCGACCCCTCGCGCGGCTCGGGGCGGGCCGTGCGGTCCATCGCCTTTCCGGCCATTTCGACCGGCGTCTACGGCTACCCGAAGCGCGACGCGGCCGAGATCGCGCTCGCCGTCATGCGCGAGTACGAGCGCGCGTTCGACCGCGTCGTGGCGTGCCTGTACGACGCCGACAGCCGGCGCGTGTACGAGGACGTCCTCGGCGCGGCCGGAACCGCCTAACGGTCGGCGCACGACGTCCGTCTAACGTAGCGCCCGCGTGGAGATCGCGACCGTCCGCATCCGCTCGCTCGGCGAGCTCATCGACCGCGTCACCCCCGACGAGCCCGACCCGGTCACCGGCCGGCGCCGCGACAGCGGCGTGTACCGCGGCGCCGGGGACTCGCGCTGGCCGATGCTGACCAGCCTCGACCGGCTCGGCGGCGTGAACCCGCCGCACACGAAGTGCGACCTTGAGGAGCACGTGCTGCGGAACTTCATCCGCTACTCGCGCCCCTACGTCAGCAGCGACATGCGGAACGACTGGGAGCTGCTCGCGACCGCGCAGCACCACGGCGTCCCGACCCGCCTGCTCGACTGGACCTACTCGCCCTTCGTCGCCGCGCACTTCGCCACCCTCGGCCGTCGCGACGCGGAGGGCGAGGGGCGCCCCGACCGCGTCGCCGACCGGGAGGCGCGCGACCACGGCGCCCGGTCGGCGCCCGACGCGGCCCCCGACGCCACCGCGCAGGGCGAAGAGCCGGCGTGGCGCGGGACGGAGCGCGTGATCTGGCGGCTCGACTGGCAGCGCGTGCACCGCGCGTTCGACTTCCCCGAGCTCGCGATGCTCGCCGAGGACCTCGACGGGCTGCGCGGCGGGACGGGGTTCACGCCGTGGGCCCTCATGGCCCGCGCGCGCGACATCGCACCCTTCGCCTGCCTGTTCGAGCCGCCGACGCTCGACGCGCGCATCGCCGCGCAGTCGGCGGTGTTCACGCTCTGCTCCGACACCTCGCGCGCGTTCGACCGGTTCCTCGACGCGCACGGACTCGCCGACGCGCTCACCCGCTTCGTGATCCCCGGCGAGGACGTCGCGCGCGTGCGCGACCAACTCGACCTCGTCACGATCGACGAGCGACGCCTCTTCCCCGACCTCGACGGCGTCGCGACGCGGCTCCGGCGGTACTACTCGTAAGTGGGTCGCCAGTGAACGGTGGACCCCCGCTTTCGCGGGGGTCCACCCCCGACGTACGCGAGCGCCAACTGCTCTAGCGCTTCCGCCCCACGCTGCCTAACAGTACCCCCGCGGCGAGCGCTCCGCCGACGAGCGTGAGCGGCACCGCGTCGGGCACGGCCGGAGGGAGCGAGCGTACGCCCGAGTCGTCCATGCGCGCGGGCTCGTGCACGTAGCGCCCGCGCGCCGGGCGCGCGACGCGGTCGAAGTCGCGCGCGAGCGCCTTGAGCGCGCCCGTCAGCGCCTCGCCCGACATCGGCAGCCCGTGGCCCGTGACCGCGACCGCGGGCTCGAGCGCCGCGAGCTGCTCCACCGAGCCGCGCGACGCGTCCCAGTCGGGCGTGTAGTACATCGGCGGCCCGTGCATCTCGAGGCGCTGCTCGTACACCGAGATCAGCGACTCCTGCTTCGTCGTCACGAACGCATCCCCCGCGACGAGCGCGCGGTCGCGCTCGCGCCAGAGCGACACGTGCCCGGGCGCGTGGCCTGGCGTATGCCGCCACCCCCACTCGGGGGCGTTCGGGACCGCGCCCGTCGTGTCATCCCCGTCAGTCGGCAGCGCCCGGATGCGCGGCGCGAAGTCGAACGGCCCGGGCGGAAACAGCGGCGAGCTGAGCGCCATCGCCCCGCCGCCGACGGTCGGGTCGGGGGGCGGGTACGCCGACTTCCCGGTCAGGTACGGCAATTCGAGATGGTGTGCGTAGATCCGCGTGTCCCAGCGATCGGCGAGATCGTGCAGCGCGCCGACGTGGTCGAAGTGGCCGTGCGTCAGCACGATCGCCGCGGGCCGCGAGCCGCCGAAGCGCGCCTCGGCCGCCCGCGCGATCGTTCCAGCGAACCCGGGGAGGCCCGCGTCGACCAGTACCCAGCCGCGGTCGCCCGCGTCGGGGTGGCCGAGGAACACGACGTTCACGATGCCGCAGCGCAGCCACGCGAGGTCGTCGGCGATCTGGATCGGCGCGCCGTGGTCGTCCCCCGGCGGCCGGCCCGGCAACAGCGTCGAAACGTCGAACGCGGGCATCTCCATCGCCGTCAGCGCACCGTACGCGTGTACGTCGCGCCGCCGCCGGCCGCGCCCCGCACATGGTCCCACGCATCGCGCGCCGCATCCTTGACTTCGTGCCACGCCGACGCGCTCGTCCCGCGCGCCTTGTCCCACCCGCGCTCGAGGTCGCCCTCGACGTCGTGCCACTCACGCCCGGCGTGCTGCGCGGCGGCGGCACCGCCGTAGCGGTACGCGGGCTGGTAGTGCTCGTACGAGCGGTCGGTGGAGGCGTAGGACCGCGTCGGGTACTGCTCGCGGAAGTGCGCGTCGTGCTGCGCCCAGAGGTCGTCCGAGGCGTACTGCATGTCGCGCATGGAGCCCGTGGTACCCATGTTGATGCCCGGATTGCCGGCCGCCATGTCGGCGATGCTCGCGCCCGGGTTGCTGAAGTCGGCCATGTGAACCTCGCTGGTGTGGGGTCTCGCGCGCGTCGTGCGGACCCGCTCCGGCGGCAAGCCCCGCGCCACGCCTTGCGCCGCGGGCGGGACCGCGTCACGGTTCGGTCGTGCCCTCGCCGCCTTCGCCCCATGCCAGCGTCGCGCCCGAACTGCGCCGCCACCTCCTCGTCATGGTCGTCGCGGTCGTCGTGCTCGACGCCGTCGCGCTCGCGATCAAGAGCCGCCTGCTCGTCGACGCGTGGCCGCCGCAGCGTCGGCTCCTGTTCACGGCCGTGTGGATGGTCGCCACGCTCGCCATCGTCGCGACCTCGCTCGCACGCATCCGCGCCGCGCGGGTGCGCGCACGACACGCGCGGGGTGGTCGCCCGGCCTGACCCGATCCCCGTTCCGATGTCCGACGCGCCCACCGACCCCCGTATTGCCGCGCTGCTCGACACGCTTCGGCGCTCGTTCGACGGCGACGCGTGGCACGGGCCGGCGCTCGCCGACGTGCTGCGCGCGGTGGACGCGCGGGCCGCGGTCGCGCGCCCGGTCCCCGGCGCGCACTCGATCTGGGAGCTGACGCGGCACCTGGGCGCGTGGGCCGACGAGATCGCGCGCCGGCTTCGGGGCGGCGTGCCCACACTCCCGGCCGCGGGCGACTGGCCTCCGGCGCCGGACGCGGACCGGGCCACGGCGCCCGCGTGGACCGACGCGTGTGCGTCGCTCCGGACCGCGCGCGACGGCGTGCTCGCCGCACTCGCCGCCTTCGCGCCGGACCGGCTCGACGCCGCGCTGCCGCCGTCCGCCGACGTATCCGTCGCCGCCGACGCGCTCGGCGCGCGTCACAGCTACGCCGGCATGGTGCTCGGACTCGCCGAGCACAACGCCTACCACGGCGGGCAGATCGCGCTGCTCCGCCGCGCGCTCGGCGCGCCCGTCCCGCCTAACGGTCCCGCGTGACGCGCCCCAGGGTAAAGGTGTGCTGCATCGCCTCGCTCGGCGAGGCGCGCCTTGCCGTCGCGCACGGCGCGGACGCGCTCGGGCTCGTGTCGGCGATGCCGAGCGGCCCGGGTATGATCGCAGACGCGACGATCGCGGACGTCGCCGCGCAGGTGCCGCCCCCGGTCGCGACCTTCTTACTGACCGCGCGCGTCGACGCGTCCTCGATCGCCGCGCAGGCGCGGGGCGCGGGGGTGAACACGGTGCAGCTCGTCGACGCCGTCGCGGCGGACGAGCTGGCCGCGCTGCGGCGCGCCCTGCCGTACGTCCGCCTGGTCCAGGTCATCCACGTGCTCGACGACGCGAGCGTCGTCGAGGCCGCGGCCGCGCTGCCGCACGTGCACGCGCTGCTGCTCGACTCGGGCAACCCGCGCCTCGCCGTCAAGGAGTTGGGCGGAACGGGGCGCGTCCACGACTGGGCGTTGAGCCGCCGCATCCGCGACGAGGCCGCGGCGGCGCACGTGCCCGTCTTCCTCGCCGGCGGGCTGCGCGCGGGCAACGTCGGCGACGCGGTCCGCACCGTCCGCCCCTTCGGGGTCGACGTGTGCAGCGGCGTGCGTACGGATGGGCGGCTCGACGCCGCGAAGCTCGCCGCGTTCGTCGCCGCGGCGGCCGCCTAACGCGCGGGCGGCCGCGAACGCCGCGCCGGCGCGCCGCGTTCGCCCCGCATGACGCTCCCCACCCTCGACGCGCTCGCGGCGTTCCTGCACGACGCGCTCGGCGCGGCCGCCTACCCGCCCGACGAGCGAGGGGGCGTGTTCCGCGCCCCCGCGCGGACGGGCGACGCGGCCACGCGGCCCCTCACCCGCCTCGGCCTCGCGCTCGAACCCTGGCCCGGCCTCCGCGCCTGGGCGGCGCACGAGGCGCTGGACGGCGTGTTCCTGCACCGCCCGTGGCGGTTACAGCGCGACGCGCTCCCGCCCTCCGTCGGCGTGCTCCACTCGCACCTGCCGTTCGACGACCATCTCGCGACCGGCGACAACGTCCCGCTCGCCGCCGCGCTCGGCTTCCACTCGCGCGAAGTGCTCGGGGTCAAAGACGGCCGCCGCATCGGCATGCTCGGCGACATCGACCCGATCACGGCGGCCGAAGCCGTCGCGCGCGTCGCGGCGACGTTCGGCGGCACGGAGGCGGTCGTGCTCCCCGATCCCGCGCGCCGCGTCGCGCGTGTGGCCGTCGTCGGCGCGATGAACGACGCGCTCGTGCGCGAGGCGGTCGCGCGCGGCGCGGGGCTCTACGTGACCGGCCAGCTCCGCGCCCCGGCGCGCGCCGCGGTCACCGAGACGGGGATCGCCATCACCGCCCTCGGCCACACGCGCTCGGAGCGCTGGGGGCTCCGCGCCCTTGCCGACCTCGTCTGCGCACGCTGGCCCGCGCTGGCCACCGTCGTCGCCGCGGCGTAGAGACCCGTGACCCGTGCCCGTGGTCCGAACGCACCGCGCCCCGCACGGCCACAGAGGGCCGCGCGGAGCGCGGTGTGAGCCGCGGGCGCTGTGCCCGCGTCGTCAGACGGTTCGTCGCCCGCGAATGAACCGCAGGAGGAAGAGCAACACGACTGCGCCGATGAACGCGACGATGATCGTGCCGACGAGTCCGCCGCCCGGTGACGCGACGCCAAGCGCGCTGAACAGCCAGCCGCCGATGAACGCGCCGACGATGCCGATGATGATGTCCCCGACGAGCCCGTACCCGGTGCCGCCCATGACCATCGAGGCGAGCACGCCGGCAATGAGCCCGACGATGAGCCACGCGAGCAATGACATACTACGTCCTCCGTGGAAAGCCGCGGTCGGAGGCGGGGCGCCGCCGGCCGCAGAGTCAGAAGGCAATGCTCGTGCCCGGTTCTCGCCCCTGGCATTGCCACGCGCGCCCGTCGAACTTTGCATGCTGCGGTGTAGCACCGAGGCAACGGATGGCGTTCGCACGCCACGTTCTGCCCCGCCCGCATCCGTCCACTCACCCGAGGAGCGCAGCCTCCGATGTCCGTCGAAACCTCTCCTGCCGCCGGCAACCGAACAGCGTTCGCCAACTTCGACCTCGGGCCCGACCTCGACTCGGCCCCGGAGACGCCGGCCGGGCGCGTCGCGATCAAGAAGGTCGGCGTCGTCGGCGCGGGCACCATGGGCTCCGGCATCGCGGCGCTCGCCGCGTCGGCCGGGCTTCCGGTCGTCCTGCTCGACGTCGCCGCCGAGGGGCCTGATCGCTCCGCGATCCCGAAGGGCGCCGTCGCGCGCGCCGCGAAGGCGAAGCCGGCCGCGTTCATGGACCCGGACCGCGCGGCCTACATCCGCACCGGCAACATCGACGACGACCTCGCCCTCCTCGGCGACTGCGACCTCGTCATCGAAGCGATCATCGAGCAGCCGGGGCCGAAGCGGGCGCTCTACGCCAGGCTCGAAAACGTCCTCAAGCCGACCGCCGTCGTGTCGAGCAACACGTCGGGCATCCCGATGCACGTGCTCACCGAGGGCCGCTCCGAGCGCTTCAAGCGCCACTTCCTCGGCACGCACTTCTTCGCGCCCGCTCGCTACATGCACCTGCTCGAGATCATCCCGACGCCCGACACGGCGTCCGAGGCGGTCGAGGCGGTGCGCGTGTTCGGCGAGCGCATGCTCGGCAAGGGCATCGTCCTCTGCAAGGACGCCCCGGGCTTCATCGCCAACCGGTTAGGCATCTACGGCTCGACGCGCACGATCCGGGCGATGGAGCAGTTCGGCCTCACGGTCGACGAGGTCGACGGCCTCACGGGCCCGCTCCTCGGCCGCCCGAACAGCGCGACCTTCCGCACCGCCGACCTCTCGGGCCTCGACGTGTTCGCGCACGTGAGCGCCGGCACCGCCGACACGACGGGCGAGAACTTCGACCTGCCCGAGTGGTTCCACGCGATGGTGCGCAACAAGCAGCTCGGCGACAAGACGCAGGGCGGCTTCTACAAGAAGGTCGGCAACGACATCCAGACCTGGGACGTCCGCGACGGCACGTACAAGCCGCAGCAGAAGCTCGAGTCGCCCGCGCTCAAGGCCGCGCTCAAAGCGCCGCTCGCCCAGCGCGTCGCCGGCGTGAAGGACATGCCCGGGAAGTACGGCGAGTTCGTCCGCCACATGCTCGTCGAGAACGCGCACTACGCGCTCGAAAAGAGCCCGGAACTCGCCTACGACGTCCCGAGCGTCGACCGCGCCATGGAATGGGGCTACGGCCACCAGGCCGGCCCGTTCCGCGTGATGGACATGGTCGGGCTCGACTTTCTGAAGGCCGAGTTCGGGCGGCGCGGCATGCCGGTCCCGCGGCTGCTGGAGCAGGCGCAGGGGTCGTTCTACCGCACGGGGCCTAACGGCGAGGAGGTGCTCGGCTTCGACGGCCGGTACGCGCCCGTCGCGCCGATCGACGGCAACCTCCGCCTGTCCGTCGTCGCCGCGAAGCCGGGCAACGTGCTGTTCGAGAACGCCGGCGCGCGCCTGCTCGACGTCGGCGACGACGTCGCGCTCCTCGAGTTCCGCTCGAAGAGCAACACGCTCGGCTCGAAGGTGCTCGACGCGCTCGCCTCGTCGTTGGAGCTGATCGAGCGCCGCGGCATGGCCGGCCTCGTCATCGGCAACGACGACCCGAAGTTCTTCTCCGCGGGCGCCGACCTCTCGGAGAGCACTGGCGCGGTGATGGCCGGGCTCTGGGACGTGATCGACGCCTCGATCAGCCGCTTCCAGAACGCGGTGCAGAGCATCCGCTACGCGCCCTTCCCGGTCGTCGTCGCGCCGGCCGGCATGACGCTAGGCGGCGGCGCCGAGTTCACCCTCCACGCCGACGCGGTGCAGGCGCACGCCGAGCTCTACGTCGGGCTCGTCGAGGCCGGCGTCGGGTTGCTCCCGGGCGGTGGCGGGACGAAGGAGCTGCTCTTCCGCTTCACGAAGGACCTCGAGCCGTACGCCGAGGCCGACCCGTTCGAGGCGGTCAAGCGCGCGTTCAACCTCATCGCCGCGCCCCGCCCCTCGACGAGCGCGCTCGAGGCGAAACAGCTCGGCTTCCTGCGCCCGCGCCACGACCGGATCACGATGAACCGCGACCGGCTGCTGGCCGACGCGAAGCGCCGAGTGCTCGACCTCGCCCCCGACTACGTCGCGCCGCGCATGCAGAGCATCCGCGCGTTAGGCCGTGACGGGATGGGGAACCTGTCCTACGCCCTCTTCAGCTTCCTCGAGAGCGGCCAGGCCTCGCCCTACGACGTCACGGTCGGCCACAACATCGCCTACGTGCTCTGCGGCGGCGACGGCCCGCCGCGCACGGTGACCGAGCAGGACATCCTCGACCTCGAACGCGAGGCGTTCCTCAAGCTCCTCGGCAACGAGAAGACGCAGGAGCGCATCGCCTACACCCTCAAGACCGGCAAGCCGCTGAGGAACTGACCGATGGCAGACGCAGTAATCGTTTCGGCCGTCCGCACCGCGGTGGCCAAGGGCAAGGCCGACGGCGCGCTCGCGAAGGCGGGCGTCACCCCCGTCGACATCTCCGCCCTCGTGATGAAGGAGGCCGCCCTGCGCGGCGGCCTCGACCCGCGCCACATCGACGACGTCGTGTGGGGCTGCGCGATGCCAGAGGGCCCGCAGGGCCTGAACGTCGCGCGCAACGCCGCCCTCAAGGCCAACTTTCCCGTCGACGCGTCGGCGGTGACCATCAACCGCTTCTGCTCCTCCGGGCTGCAGAGCGTGGCGAGCGCCGCGCAGGCCGTGATCTCGGGGATGGAGAACGTGGTCATCGCCGGGGGCGTCGAGATGATGTCGCAGGTGCCGATGTCGGGCTTCCACACCCGCCTCGACCCCGAGATCACCGAGAGCTACATCGGCATGGGGTTCACCGCGGAGCGCGTCGCGGACCGCTTCAACGTGAGCCGGGAGGACCAGGACGCGTACGCCGCATACAGCCAGCAGAAGGCGGCGAAGGCGGTCGCGAACGGCGTCTTCAAGGACGAAATCATTCCGGTCCCGGTGCAGCACGTGACATGGGAGGGCACGACCAAGCACGTCGTCGAGGGCGTGTTCGACCGCGACGAACTGCCGCGCGCCGACACGACGCCGGCGACGCTCGCCAAGCTGCGCCCCGCGTTCAAGCCCGTCGGCGGCACGGTGACGGCCGGCAACGCGAGCCCGTACTCCGACGGCGCGGCCGCGGTCGTCGTGACGAGCCGCGACCACGCCGAAGCGCACTCGCTCACGCCGGTCGCGCGCCTCGTGAGCTACGCGGTGGCCGGGATCGACCCCGACATCATGGGCGTCGGCCCGATCAACGCCATCCCGAAGGCGCTCATGAAGGCCGGGATGGAGCTCAAGGACATCGACCTGATCGAGTTCAACGAGGCCTTCGCGTCGCAGGCGCTCGCCGTCGCGCGGCACCTCGGCATGGACCTCGACCGGGTCAACGTGAACGGCGGCGCAATCGCCCTCGGTCATCCGCTCGGCGCGACGGGGGCGAAGCTCACGACGCAGCTCATCCACGAGCTGCAGCGCCGAGGCGGCGGCATCGGGATGGTCACGATGTGCGTCGGCGGCGGGATGGGCGCGGCCGGGATTTTCGAGGTCTACGCGAGCTGAGCGTTCGTCGCGCCGCGGAACTATGTAGCCGCCGCGGCGTATGTCGTCCCGCGCGGCGCGCGGGGCGACA
>JAABUZ0100009875.1_pt1 | contig 10769 bp, 8 predicted proteins | sample 5562091 | NCBI WGS metagenome assembly JAABUZ01 (sample SAMN12813069, study PRJNA571459) | rock metagenome | isolation source: Antarctica rocks | place: Antarctica: Victoria Land, Linnaeus Terrace sud | collected 2015-12-21
AAGAGAGGATATGTAGAAGGAATGTACGGGATGGAGGGTCGGAGTTCCCCGCGCTGCAACTCTGCGTCCATCGCCTCGCGGGCTAGGTCTACGTAGATGTCTGTCGTGTCGGGAGACACATGTCTGAGCGCCTTGCCGACCACCGCCGGCGTCGCGCCTCGTTTGAGCATCTGCACCGCCATCGTGTGCCGCAGCGAGTGGACCGACGCGCCGGTGATGCCCGCTCCCTGGCAATACTTCGCCACGATGTTCTCGATCCCGCGCGGCCCGATGCCCCGGTCGAACTTGGTCAGGAAGAGGGCGGGGGAGGGGGACGGCTCGCGCTCGGTGAGGTAGCTGCGGAGCGCCGCGCACGCCCGCGCGTTGAGCGTCACGGTGCGCCCGCGCCCGGCGCGACCGGCGACGCGGACGCGCCCGACGGCGGTGGCGGCGGATGGGGGAGGGAGGACGATATCGGCCATCTTGAGCCGTGCAATCTCGGAGAGCCGGAGACCGGTCTGGAGCGCCAGCTCGATGATCGCCCGATCGCGGTGACTGGCGGATGCCGCATCCCGCAGGCGGGCGTACTCATCCTCGGTGAGCACGCGCGGCGGGCGCTCCTCGCGCTCGGGCGGCAGGAGATCGGCGGCAGGGGAGTAACGGATCACCCCTTCCTGGACGACGAAGGCGAAGAACGAGCGGATCGCCGCGACGCTACGCCGCCGCGTACTGGCGGCATGCCCTGCGGCGCTACAGTGCGCCAGGAAGCCCGCCAGATGGCGCCGCTGCACCATCGTCACCGACCGGACGCGGCAGCGTTCCTCGAGGTATCCGATGACGTTGGCGGCATCGTCCCGGTACTCACGCTTGGTGCGCTCGCGGTAGCGGCGCGTTGTGGTAAGCCAATCGGTGTAGCGGGCGAGGCAATCGTCGAGGGAGTGGCGGCTCAGGACGTTGATGTTCATCGCGGTGCGGCAAGTATACCAGATGCCGGCCGCGTCACACCGGCGCCGCCGCCCCGTCCGCCCGCCGCACGCGGTCGCGCCCCGCCGCCTTCGCCGCGTAGAGCGCCCGGTCCGCCGCGCGCAGCAGCGCCTCCATCTCCGTGCCATCGCCCGGGTAGCTCGCCACCCCGATGCTGATCGTCACCCCGCCGCCCGCGCCCCGGTCCGTCCCCGCGCGCGACGCGAACCCCGCCCGGATCCCCTCCGCCAGCGCGCATCCCGCCGCGCCGTCCCTCCCCGGGACCGCCAGCACGAACTCCTCCCCGCCGTACCGCCCGAGGATCCCCCCGTCCGGCACCCGCCGCCGCAGCCGCCCGGCGCACCGCTCCAGCGCCCGATCGCCCGCCGCGTGCCCGTGCCGGTCGTTCAGCGCCTTGAAGTGGTCGAGGTCCGCGAAGAGCAGCGCCAGCGGCTTGCCGCTCGCCGCCGCCTCGGCCACCATCCCCGCGATCCCGTTCAGGAGCGCCGCCCGGTTGAGGGTCCCGGTCAGGGGGTCGGTCCACGCCGCGCGCACCAGCGCCGCGTGCAGCCGCGCCGTGGCGATCGCCACGCCGATCTGCTGCGCGAACAGCTCAAGGAGCTCGTGGTCGCGGGCATCCAGCATCCCCGCGCTCTCCACGCTCACCACCCCGCAAGTCCGCGCCCCGTCGACGATCGGCACGGCGACCTGGCTGCACACGCCGGTATCGGCGAAGAAGAAGTCCGGATCGGCGGTGGGGTCGGTGATCAGGGCGCTCGCGCCGGTGCGGAAGACGCGGCCGATCACCCCGACGGCGGGCGGGATTTCCGGTGCGGGGGTGGCGTAGCCATGCTCCCCCTGCAGGCGCAGGGTGGCCCCGTCCCAGAGGTAGACGCTGACGAGGTGGTAGCCGAGGGTGCCGGCGAGCTCGCCGACGACGGTCGCGGTCACATCGGCGAGGGCGCGCTGGCGGGCGACGGCGAGGCCCGCGCGGTGCAGGGCGGTGAGGCGCGCCAGCTCGCCGCCGGCATGGCCGATCTGCGCCTCTCGCATCTCCTCGGGGATGATCTGTCGCCGTTCCGCGAGCATGCCGCGCTCCGATCGATCTAACGAACCGCCTCGGATGGGCGTCTACAGCCCCATCCTCGTTGCGACCTGTCTGGTTGTTGAACGGTCGGGGTGCATCTTTTGTGACTCCCATCAAGAAATAGAGAGAAGGTCATGATACCTGATGGCGGGCATGCAGCGAAGGACGACACGCGACAAGAGAGAGAGTTCTTCGCCAAACCCCCAGCCTCTTCCTTTCTTAACTGCCCGGCGCCGGACGGGCGGGGTGGGGAGGTGCGGGAAACCGGGGTGGTTTGGCGAAGAACTACATTTGTTGTTGGCCATGATTCCGGACTTCGCATCAGACGATTCGTCTTCACTGAACACACGGCGAAGATGGCGTAGCGGTCCTTCGCGGGGTGGATCGGGAATGGCCGCTCCTGATTCCGTTCAGTCGTTGACCAGATGATCCGCCATCAGAGACTCGGTTATCCGCTCGCTACGCCTCCCACGGCAAACGGTGCCGCTGCGTATTCGTGTACGCCGCGCAGATCTGGTGTTCCGACACGCGGCGCCGCTGTGTGCAATGATCTATTCTATCGGCCTTCTGCCGATTGACGTGCCGGTGTTCCGCAGATATATTAGCGATATGCAGACCTACGACCAGCATGTGGACAACGGCTCGAATGGGAATGGACCCCTCAAGCGAGACTTGGCGTACAGTGCGATCAGCACCGCGATCATCCGCCTCAAGCTCGCTCCCCTCAGCCTCATCGACGAGGCCGCGTTGTGCGCCCAGCTCGGTCTTGGCAGGACGCCTGTCCGCGAAGCGTTGCAGCGGCTCATGCACGAGGGCCTCGTGACGGTCTATCCCCGGCGCGGGGCCATCGTGACCCCGATCAGCGCCCTCGATGCCGAACACCTGGCACAAGCGCGGCTGATCTGGGAGCCGGGGATCGCCCGTCGCGCCGCGGTGGTTGGTCGGGATGGGCACTGGGAAGCGCTGGAGCGCGTACTCGGGCAGACGCCCCCGACATTCGCGTGCGCGGACGATGTCGCGAAAGGTACGGAGGTCGATCAGCGCTTCCACGGCGGCATCGCCGAAGCGACCGGGAATCCCTACCTCATCGAGATCGTCGACAGCCACCTGCGCCGCCGGTCGCGCCTGTCGTTCCTCTTCTTCCGCCACGGGATCTTCGATCCCGCGACCGATCAACACTACCGGATCCTCGCGTGCTTGCGCGCCGGTGATGGGGACGCCGCCGCCGCGCTGATCGAGCGGCACATCAATCTCACCCGCGAGAAGTACGCGCGCGTGTTCATGTAGGCCCGCAGGGCCGGAGGAGGGTACGGTATGGCGGTGCTCAAGATCTGTCTCGAACACGTGTATGCGGGGAGAGACCGTGAGGCGAAACGCGCCGCGATCGAGCGGTTCATCGCGAGCGGCGGCGTCGCCTGACGATGCCGGATCGGCACAGGGAGGTCCACCATGGCAGACGAAATGCTCACTCGGCGGCACACACAGCTCTCCCGACGCACCATCCTGAGCGGGGCGGCATTGAGCGCGATGGCGGCGATTCTTTCGGCGTGCGGCGGGAGCGCCGGCAACGCCACGGACACGCCCAAACCGGCCGCCACGACCGGGGCGGCCTCCGCTGCGGCACCCGCCGTCGGCGGCACCGCGAAACCCGCCGTCCAGGGGACGCCGGTCGTCGTGGAGGGCAAGAGCGACGGCACACCGGTCACCGGCGGCTCGCTGACGATTGCCTATAACGATGTCCCGACGCTCGACCCTCGCGTCTCCGGCGCGACGGACTGGTGGCGGGCGGGCTACGCGCTCTTCGATCCGCTCATCTATCAGGAGGCGGGCACGCTCAAGCTCGTTCCCGGCCTCGCACAGTCCTGGCAGGTTTCGGACGACGGCAAGATATACACCTTCAAGCTGCGGCAGGATGTCAAGTTCCACGACGGGACGCCCTTCAACGCGGACGCCGTCAAGTATACGTTCGACAGCATTATGGACCCGGCGCTGAAGTCCCTCACCGCGATCGGCTACCTCGGCCCGTACGCGAGCACCGAAGTGGTGGACCCGTTCACGGCGAAGGTGACCTTCAAGGAGCCGTACGCGCCCTTCCTCAACAACCTGACACACAGCGTCCTGTCGCCCGTCTCGCCGAAGGCGGGGAAGGATTACAACGCCTTCGCCGCGCATCCGGTCGGCACCGGGCCCTTCATGTTCAAGGAGTACAAGGCCCAGGCCTCGATGACGTTCGTGCGTAACCCGGACTACAAGTGGGGGCCGGCGCTGATGCGCAATCAGGGGCCGCCGTATCTCGATCAGGTTACCTATCGCTTTGTCCCGCCCGGCGAGTTCGCGACCAACCTCGGCCTCCTGCAAAACGGCGAGGTGCAGATGTCCAACGGTGTCGCACCGCAGGAACTGACGAATGTGCAGAAGGACGCGAAATACCAGACGCTGCTGCCGCTCGTGCCCGGTTCCCCGCAGATCTTCCCCCTGAATCTGACGAAGGCGCCGACGGACGACCTCAAGGTGCGGCAGGCGATGTTCTATGCGATCGATATGCCCGCCATCGTGGACACGCTCTGGTACGGCGGCCGCAAGGCGGCGCGCGGCCCGCTCTCCTCACCGACGCTGGATTACAACCCGGCGGTCGAGTCCATGTATGGCTACGATCCGAAGAAGGCGAAGGCGCTGCTCGATGAGGCGGGCTGGAAGCCGGGGGCGGATGGTATACGCGTCAAGGACGGTCAGCGTCTCAAGGTGCTCACGATCATTACGCCTGGCATCGAGGGCAAGAATGCCGAACTTGCTCAGGCGTATCTCAAAGATGTTGGTATGGAGAATCAGGTGGACGTGCAGGAGTATGCACAGACCGCAACGCGCTACCTCGCCAGCGAGCACAACATCGCCCGCGTCTACTTCTCGCACACCGACCCGGTCGTACTGACGACGCTCTACCACTCGAAGAACATCCAGGGAACGAACTTCAATCGAACGATGAAGCCGGACCCGAAGCTGGACGCGATGCTCGACGCGGGGCAGGCCGACCTGAACCCGGAGACGCGCAAGCAGAAGTACTTCGATATCCAGCAGTACATCATGGACAACGCGCTCGCCATCCCACGGTGGGAGGAGCGCGTCTTCTGGGTGGCGAAGGCGAACGTCAAGGGCCTGCACTTCCAGCCGCTGGGTGGCCCCTGGCTCCAGGATGCGTGGATCGCGGCGCAGTAGTCGGGCGGGGAGAAGATGGCTTCATTTCTGTTGCAACGCCTGGCCCGGCTGGTCGCCGTGTTGTTCGGTGTGTCGCTCCTGACCTTTTCGGTCCTGCACCTCATCCCCGGCGATCCGATCCGGGTGATGCTCGGCGACAGCATCGGCGGCGCGGCGTCCGGGGACCAGTCGCAGTCCGCGTACGACAACCTCCGCCATCAACTGGGGCTCGATCGGCCGCTGCCGGTCCAGTACGCCCGGTATGTCGGCAATGCGCTCAGGGGAGACCTGGGGACATCGTTTCAGAAGCGGCGCACGGTTGTCGCCATCATCGGGGATGCCCTGCCCAGCACGCTGGCGCTCACCCTCGCGGGGATGGGTGTCGCGATCCTCCTCGGCGTCTCCTTCGGCGTCTTCGCGGCGCTCAAGCACCATACATGGTGGGACACGGGGATCATGGTCGTCTCGCTGATCGGCCTCGCCACGCCCAGTTTCTGGCTCGGCCTCGTGCTGCTGATGATCTTCTCGTTCCGCCTCCACTGGTTCCCGGTGACGAGCGGCTCCGGTGTCGGGGCCATGGTTCTGCCCGCGATCACGCTCGGGCTGGGCGCGGCGGGGACGATTGCCCGGCTCGCCCGCGCATCGCTCCTGGAGGTGCTGCGCAATGAGTATGTGCTCACCGCCCGCGCGAAGGGGCTGCGCGAGCGCGTGGTCATCGTCCGTCACGCGCTCGCCAATGCCTTGATCCCCGTGGTGACGGTCGTCGGCCTCCAGTTCGGCCAACTGCTGGCAGGCGCGTTCGTCATCGAGGTGGTCTTCGTCCGGCGCGGCATCGGTCGGCTGCTCGTCGACGGCGTGCTCTCGCGCGATTATCCGATCGTGCAGGGGGTCGCGCTCGTTGCGGGCGTCGGGTATGTCCTGGTCAACTTCCTCGTCGATCTCTCGTATGCGTGGCTCGATCCGCGTATCCGGTATGCGTGAGGAGACCGCCATGTCAACGGCCTCGCTATCCAAAGATGCCTCGGTGGAGGCGGTCTTCGTCCGCCCGCCGCGCAGTTACATGCGGGACGCATACAGTCGCCTGATTCGCAACCGGAGTGCGGTCGCGGGGGGGATCGTGCTCGGCCTGCTGATCGCCTTCGCGGTCGCCGCGCCGATCCTCTCGTCCTACGACCCGACGGCGGTCGCGCTCCGGACGCGGTTGCAGCCACCGAGCGCGTCCCACTGGTTCGGGACGGACGAGTTCGGGCGGGATATCCTCACGCGAGTCTTCTACGGCGCGCGGATCAGTTTGCCGGTGGGATTGATCGCGCTCGCCATCGGCGTCTCGATCGGCACCCTCGTCGGGCTGATTGCCGGCTTCTACGGCAAATGGCTGGACGCAATTCTCATGTGGGCGGTGGATGTGCAACTCGCGTTCCCCGGCTTGCTGCTCGCGCTGCTCGTTGTGGCTATCCTCGGCGTCGATCTGCGCAATGTGATGATCGCCGTCGGCATCTCGATGATTCCGCGCTTCGCCCGCCTCGTGCGAGGGACGGTGCTCTCCGCCAAGGAGAATCTCTACGTCGAGGCCGCACGGACGATCGGCGTGCCGGAGTACCGCATCCTCGTGCAGCATGTCTTGCCAAATATCATCTCGCCCGTGATCGTCCTCTCCACCCTCAGTCTCGGCGTGGCGATCCTCACGGCGGCGGGTCTCAGTTTCGTCGGCCTGGGCGCGAAGCCACCGAGCCCGGAGTGGGGCGCAATGATCGCGGAGGGGCGGCAGTTCCTCCAGCATCAGTGGTGGATCGGCACATTCCCGGGCGTTGCCATCCTCCTGACCGTCCTCGCGGTCAACCTGATCGGTGACGGCCTGCGGGACGCGCTTGATCCCCGCATGCGTGTGTAATTCCTGGTAGCGTAGGCTCCAGCCTGCGCGAGCGACGATGAAGCAGGATTCGGCCTGCGCTACTGGATGAGGGGGAAGAACTTGGTCATTGTCAATCCACGGGTGCAACCTTCGATATCGGCGGAGTTGATCGCCCAACTCGGCAAGATCCCGCCCGCCACCATCGGGCATGTCCTGGAGAATGAGTTCATGGACCCGCAACTGCGCCCGCTCACCACGCGATTCACCTTCGTCGGCCCGGCGGTGACGGTCCGCTGCTTCGGGACGGACAGCGGTATCGTGCATTACGCCGTCGATATGGCGCAGCCGGGCGACGTCGTGATCGTCGATCGGTTGGGGGACCGCCGCTATGCCTGCTGGGGCGGTGGTGTCGCGCTTGCCGCGCACAGTAAGGGGCTCGCGGGCGCCGTTGTGGACGGGATGCTTACCGACCGCGTCGAGATCGAGGATATGGGCTTCCATGTCTTCGGGCGCGGCCTCTCACCTGTCACTACCCGCGCGCCGGGTCTGACGGGCGAACTGAATGTGCCCGTCCGCTGCGGCGGCATAATCGTCAAACCCGGCGACATCATCCTCGCCGATGACGACGGCGTGCTCGTCCTCGCGCCCGAGCGGGTAGCGTCCATCGTCGAGGAGTTCATGCCGCGGGTCCTGCGCGAGCCGGAGATGCACCGCGCCCTGCGCGAGGGTGCGTCGCTGGCCGAGCGAAGCGGCGCGAAAGCCCGCATCGACGAAATGCTCCGGCGCCAAGCGGGGGCGTGAGATTGAACCACAGGGACGCAGAGATCACTGAGAAGGGCCAAGAGATGAGAGGAGGGGGTAGCACCACAGGGAACCGTGGATGGGTATCTTCAGTCGCTGTACGGTCGTTCTGCGGGCCGCATGAGCACGCTGGCGCACCATTCGGGAGCGAGAGTGCCGTGGAGTGCCCCGCCCCGTCCCGCAGATTGCGCGTGACGGGGTAAACGTACAACCCCATCCTCCGCCCGATCCTGCGTCCACGGTTCCCTGTGGTGCTACCGAGGAGGGAGGGGCATATGGGAATGGATGATTCTCCAGCATTACTGCCCCATCGCTCTCGTTTTTCTCCGTATTCCTCTGTGTCTCTGTGTTGAGTAAATGGTTGCCGCCAACTGCGGCGAGAGGGGGATGAGACCATGATATCCAACACGACCAGGTCCCTCGGCACATGGCGGCTCTCGCGGCGCGGCGTGCTAACCAGCGCGGCAGCGGCGACGGTGACCGCGATCCTTGCTGCCTGCGGTAGCAAGGCGAACGATCAGGCGACGGACACCGCCCGCGCCGCGCCGGCGCAGGCCACGAAACCGGCGACGGCGGGCTCACCGGCAGCGAGTTCACCGAGCGCCGCCGCTGCCGCATCGAACGCGACGACCGCGCCCGCCGCCCAGCCGGCGACCGCCGTCTCGTCCGCCGCCGCACCGGCGGCGGGCACGCCGAAGAAGGGCGGCACGCTCACCTATGGCCTCTCGGCAGATCCGCCGAACCTCGATCCGCAGGTCTCCAAGGGTGCGGCGGCCCAGACGGTGAAGGAACTCGTCTACAACAACCTGCTGCGCTACTGGCGCGGCGGGAAGATCCAGCCCGACCTCGCGGAATCGTACGAGATGGTCGACCCGCAGACTTTCCGCTTCAAGCTGCGCTCCGGCGTCACCTGGCACGACGGCTCGCCCTTCACGGCGGATGATGTCAAATTTTCCTATGAGCGCATCCTGGATGCGAAGACGGGCGCGGACCGCAAGACCGCCCTCAACACCGTCGACAAGATCGTCGTCGACGACCCCCTGACCGTGCGCTTCATGCTCAAGCAGCCGGACGGCGCGTTCATCTACAACGTCGCGCTGCCCGCCGCCGCGATCGTCTCCAAGAAGTTCGTCGAGGGCGGGGGCAACCTCGACCAGAAGATGATGGGGACGGGCCCCTACAAGTTCGACAGCCGCGAGCCGGGCGTGAAACTGACGCTCGTCAAGAACCCGGCCTATTTCCGCTCCGGCCTCCCGTACCTCGACAAGGTCGTCTTCGTCCCTTACCCGGACGACAACACGCGCGTCAACGCCATGAAGGGCGGCACGGTCAACATCATCGACTACGTGCCCTGGAAGGACATGGACTTCTTCGCCAAGAGCAGCGACATGCAGCTCGTCTCGGCGAGCGAGTCGGCGTACATGTGCCTCATCTACAACACCAAGCAGAAGCCCTTCGACGACCCGAAGGTCCGCCGCGCCCTCGGCTACGCGATCGACCGGCAGAACGTCGTGGACACCGTCTTCTTCGGGCGCGGCAGCACGATCACGGGCGGCCTGCTCCCGAGCAACAGCCCCGCGTACGAGGCGAGCCTGAAGAACACGTACACCTACGACCCCGAGAAGGCGAAATCGCTCCTTAAGGACGCCGGGTACGACGTGAAGAGCCTGCCGCCGCTGAAACTGATGAGCACGAGCACCTACGCCTTCCACCAGGGCGTCGGCGAGGTGGCGCAGGCGGAGTTCAAGAAGGTCGGGATCACGACCGATCTCGACCTCCCCGAATGGGCGACGGCGGTCGAGCGCGGCAACAAGGGCGACTTCCAGTACCGCGTCCACGGCCTCGGGATGGATTCCGTCGATCCGGACTCGCTCACCACCTTCTTCCGCACCGGCTCCTCCTACGGGCAGGCGACGGGCTTTACCGATCCGGAGGTCGACAAGCTGCTCGGCCAGGGCCGCGCCGAGACGGATCCCGGCAAGCGGAAAGACATCTACGTCCAGATCGAGAAGAGGCTGCTCGATTCGCAGCCGTTCACCTATCTCGCCTGGCGCGAGCAGGGCGAGGCGATCCAGAAGAAGCTGAAGGGGTACGAACACTTCCCCGGCGGTCTCTTCTCGATCTCCGCCCTGACGCTGGAAGAAGCCTATCTCGAGTAGCGCGCAACGATCGGGCGCAAATCTCCGTCTCGTTACGCGTCACGCGCTATTTCCTGGAGGGGACATGGGACGATATGTCGCGCGGCGACTGCTGCAATCGGTGCTGCTCGTCTTTGTTGTGGCGAGCATCGTGGCGGTCTTCATTCATCTGCTCCCCGGCGATCCGGCGTACAACATCGTGCCGGAGGGGCAGGCCACACCCGAGCGCATCGCCTTGGTGCGGCAACAACTCGGCCTCGATCAGCCGATCCTCAGGCAATACGGCATGTGGATCGGCCACGCCGCGCGCGGCGATCTCGGCGCGTCCCTCTTCACCACCCGGAACGTGACGACGGACCTCGGCAAGCGCATCCCCCGCACCATCGAACTGACGATCGTCGCCGTCGTCCTCGGCGTCGCGGTCGGCATCCCGCTCGGGCTGGTCGCCGCCGTCTATCGGAACGGCTTTCTTGACTGGTTCATCTCGATTGCCGGCACCGTGGGCGCGGCGACGCCCGTCTTCGTCGTCGGCACGCTCCTGACGCTGGCGTTCGGCGTCAAGTTGCACTGGCTCCCCGCCACGGGCTACGTCGCGTTCGGAGAGGACCCGGGCGGGCACATCAAACGGATCATCCTCCCATCCGTCACCCTCGCGATCCTGCTCATCGCGACGACGCTGCGGATCACGCGCTCCGCCCTCCTGGAGGTGCTGGGCGCGGACTACGTCCGCACCGCACGGGCGAAGGGGCTCGCGGAG
>JAABUZ0100009877.1_pt1 | contig 10766 bp, 18 predicted proteins | sample 5562091 | NCBI WGS metagenome assembly JAABUZ01 (sample SAMN12813069, study PRJNA571459) | rock metagenome | isolation source: Antarctica rocks | place: Antarctica: Victoria Land, Linnaeus Terrace sud | collected 2015-12-21
CGCGTGCGCGGGGCGCGGCGCGCGGGCCGCGCGCGCCTTGGACGTGCCGCCGAACAGCTGGCACAGGATGCCGCGCTTGACGTCCTCCATCTGCCATATGCTGGGCGCGAGCGAGCCGACCAGCTTGGCGTAGATGTCCGGGTCCGCGCCCAGCGCCTCCAGCTCAGCCTCGTGCGCCTCCGCCTGCTCCCGCGTCTGGTTGCCCACCTGCGCCCGCGGCGCCCCCCTGCTTCGGTTTGGAACGAAGTTTTGCACACATTGCTGTATTCACAGAATGACGTAGTGCGCCTGTGCAAGCGCGTGCATGCGGGCCGCCCAACGCAATGCGCCTGTGCAAGCGCATGCATGCAAGCCGCCCAGCCAGCCGCCCGGCCACCCCTGCATGCTGGGCAGAGGCAGCGCGCCCCCAGGCGCTTGGGCCTGCAGCGCGACTCCTAGGCCAGTTCGCCCACTCTCTTGTATGGTCATGAGCGGGGCTGTCTATAAAGGGGGCCGCGCGCGCCCGCAGCAGGCCGGCGTCGCCCTGCGCGTCGGCGGGCGCCGGCGCGCCGGCCGGCTGCGCGGCGCCGACGCCGCGGTCGGCCGACACGCTGAACAGCGACGACGCCTCATTGCGGTGCACGTGCACGATGTCCAGGTGCGTCTTGTACACCGCCTGCCGCGTGGGCGCGCGCGCGCTATAAGGTTGCATGATAGGGTTACCTAGCCGTTTGCAAACTCAAGCCATTGGGTGAGCTTGCAGCGCCAGCCATTGACGCAGTGGGCCCCGCTGAAGTCTCGGCGGCCCGTTCGACGGATCGCCGCAGCGGTGCGGACGTGCGGGCGCATGCGGCCGGCGCGGCGTGCCTTTGAAGCGGCGCGCTGAGGCGCGCGCGCGCGCACCTTGAGCGCCTTGAGCCGCGGGTTGACGCGCAGCGCGGTGGCCTTGTAGATGCCGGTGATGGTGATGCGGTCGCCCGGCTTGGCGCTGTCCACCATCTCGTCGTAGCACAGCAGCGCCACGTTGTGCGGCGTCTCGCCCTCCGGGATCTCGTTGGGGTTCTCCTGCGCGTGACAGGGTCAGGGCTCGCCCTCCGCAAGCTAGACCTGGCCTGACTGTTTGGGGAACTTACTGTATTTGGGGAAGTTGCGCGAGGAGAGTGGCCTTAATATCTCATTCCACTAACAAGTACTGCTCAGTCTACGTCCGGCCCGCCTGCACCAGGCGCCGTCCCGGCGTGCTGCCCTCTCGCCGCCGCCCTGCAACAGCGCCCAGCCCAGGACGAAGGCGCGGCCTGCAGCGTCCGCCCCTGCACAGCAGCGCGCGTCGCCGCCGCGCCGGCGCGCGCCCCCGGCAGCCCGCAGCCCGGGCCGGGAGGGCGTCGGGCACGCCTGCATCTTGACGACCTGCTTGTCGAAGAAGTGGCAGCGGTTGTGCACGATGCGCATGGTGAACTTCTCGCGGCAGTCCGCGTTGGCGCAGACATCGGGCTCGTCGATCATGCCGCGGTCGTTGAAGCGCACCTCCTCCGCGGAGCACGCCGCGCAGCGGAAGCAGGCCATCCTGCGGCGCCGCCGCTTCGGCAGGCAGGCGGGGGCCTCACGCCCTGGGCGCCTCCGCCTAGCCTCCTAGCCCCATGCAGCGCTGCCCGCACATGCATGCCACATATAACAGAATAGAAACGCCATATTCGCTGTGCTCGTGCGCGGCTCATCTGCCGGGAGCGGCGCAGGGGCGGGGCCGGCGCGGCGCGCACTGCATCTCGGGGATCACGCTGCTGCAGCGCGTGACCATGCCGCTGACGGAGACCAGCTGGTTGATGTCCTCCGGCATCAGGTCGCGGATCACCTTGGTCTCGCGCAGGTTGTACGGCTTGGTCTGCGCGGCCGCGCCGCCCGCGCCTTGCGCCGCCTCGATGCAGCGCTCATGATGGCTGCATCTGGCGCAGCCGCGCCGCCGTGGCCGCATGCGGAGCAGATCGTGTGCACATGCGCGCGCATTTGCACAGGCGGCCGCTCCGCCTCCGCAAAACTAGACATCAAGATGGCGCGCCGTGAGCTGGGTGCCGTCGTCCAGTGCGCCGCCCGCCGCGCCCTGCGCCCAGATCGTGTGCGCCTCCTGGTCCAGCAGCACAATTACCTCCGCCGGGTACTTGACCAGCTGGCCGTAGAGCAGCGGGTCGGCGTCCGCGAGGTCCGCGCAGTCCAGGTTCATCACCTTGCGGCCCTCCTCCGCCAGCTGCGCGCGCCGGTCAGGGCACTCGCGACCAGTCTAGGATGGCCGCGCGGCGCGGCTGGCCAAGCAGCAGCGCCTGCGCTGGGCGCGTCACGCGGCGCGTCATGCGCGCCTGGCGGATGATGGCCAGGTACTTGGCCTCGTCGGCGCCCGGCGCGGTGTACGTGGTGAGGAAGCGCCGCGCGCGCTTGCACACGCGCGCGATCGACACGTTGGTGCCCCACACGTACGCGTCCTCCGCGGTCTCATCCTCGTTCTCGCTGATGTCCGACAGGTCTGGGAAGGGCGTCTGGGTGCGCGCGCACGTGCGCACGGCCAGACCGGCGTCAGCGCTGTCTGAGGAGCAGCGGCCAGCCGTCTGGGAAAAGCGTGATGCGCCGAGGATGGGGCAGCGCACCCCCATCGACACGCGCCGCGACACCCGCCGCGTGCCGCCGGAGCCCAGATCAGAGCGGCGGCGCTGCGAGCGCGGCGTGGCGGCCAGGCCCGCGGTCCCGCCAAAACTGGCCCCGAAGCTGTCGCGCCGCCGGACGGGCGTGCCGTCCGGCGCGCCTGACGGGGCGGCCTGGCTCTGCGACTGCGCCCGCTCGGACGCATACGGCTGGCTGCCGGACGGCAGCGCCGGCAGCGACAGCGGGTCGCTCCCATCTGCGCCCATCACATCGGCCCATCAGCGCCTGTGCGGCCAGGCACGCGCCGCTGCTGCCAGGGCCGCGCGCGCCTGGGCTCGCCGTCGGCTGCGGCCCCGACTCCATCCCCCCGCGCTGCTTGCCTGCAGAGTGCAGGCCTGGGTGTTTGTTAATATGTGACAAATTTCAAAGTAGGCCCCAGCAGCGCCAGGTGCCTGCTTCTCGCTCCTTTGCAAGAGGACAGTAAGTGTTTAAAGTCATGAAGTCCTGAAGCACTGAAGCACCGAAGTGTTTTTGTAAGCGGGTGTGTGTTAATAGTGAGGAGCTAGGTGGCCAGGCGGACACCGATGCAGGCCCGCAGCTCCCAGCAGCGCTGCCCCGCGCAGCGTGCAGCGGCTCTGTGCCCAGCACAGAGGCGCCAGCCCTACACGCAGCACGATACGCACTGGCGCAGGCGACTCATGTCAGCGCGTGCGGGCACCGCGCCGCGCCGCAGCCGTGGGCGCTGCTGCGCAAGCAGCGCGCCCGAGCCTGCGGCCGCGAACACGCCGGTTAAGGTGAGCCTCCTCTATGCACTGAGCGACCCGCACCCCTGCAGGCCTGCACGCAACCTTGACGTTCTGCTCACTTTCACATGTCTGGCGGGGCAGGCCGGCGGAGTACAGGCAGTAATGGCTGTGCTGGCGAGGAGCAGCGATGCGCTTCCCGTCGCAACTGTGCTGAGCGCCGCGCTGGCACTGTGGGCGCCCCCGCTGCGGCACATGCTTGCACTGCTCAGTTCGCCCCGCCCATGTGCTGAAGCCCACGCGTGCGCCTTGTGCAGGGGGCGGCCCGAGTCGTTTGCCTGGTTAGCGCCCCGCCAGCGTGCTTGCTTCAGCTGCAAATGACGTGGGTGCGTTGCAGAGCAGTCTGACTAGCGCCGGAGCAGGTTCACGAGCGACATGTACGCTCCGGGCCTGGGCTTTCTGATGTTTGCGGTGGGCGTCAACCTGCGCCTGGAGGCCTTCAGACAGGTCTTCCGGCGCCCCCAGGCGCGTCTGTGTGGCAGCGCCTTGTCGAGCGCTGCTCGCTGCCTTCTTGCGAGGAGGGGCGACTGAGGCATGGCGGGCTCTCTTCAGGCGGCCCTCATGCTGCCACGCCCGTCTGTGTGAGGCCGTCACTCTGCTCTGTGCAGGACATCGTTGTGGGCACGCTCGGCCAGTGGCTGGTGAAGCCTGCGCAGGGCGTGCTGCTTGCCACCACGGTGGTGCCACTGCTCGGCCTCCCGCCTGCTGTCGGCACGGGGCTCATCCTGGTGCGCCGCTCAGCCCTCGACCAGCCGCTCGCGCTCCCCTCGCCTGTCCACTCGCATGCGCAATGGAGGCGGCAAACCCCCTGACTCAAGGGCAGGCCGCCGTGCTGTGGCCTTGCCAGGCCTGTATGTGCACGCCCTATCAAGCCGCGTGGCGCTCGGCCTTGCCGGCCGCATGCGCGGCACAGGTGGCGTGCGTGTCCGGCGCGCAGCTCGGCAGCTAGGTCTTTCATGTGACACCCTACCATCACCCACACCCTACCGGCCGCAAACAGTTGGCCTCGCTGCCGCATGCGCGGAGCAGGCGGCGTGCGGGTCGGGCGCGCCCTTCAGTAGTTGGGATCATACAACACCCTGTATACCCGCAATGCTCGGCCTTGCCAGGCGCATGCGCGGGCGCAGGTGGCGTGCGTGTCGGGCGCGCAGCTCAGCAGCTACGCCACGTTCCTGCTGCACCCGGCCGAGGCGCCGCTGGCGATCGTGCTGACCGCGCTGTCGACGGCCGCGGGCGCGGCGGTCACGCCCGCGCTCGCGCTGCTGCTGCTCGGCGCGCGGCTGCCCGTCGACGCGGCGTGCATGGCGCGCTCCATCGTACAGGTGGTGCTCATTCCCGTCGCGGCCGGTGCGGTCCTCGGCGCCTCCGGCCATGCGCGTTCCAGCGTCGTGTCGACTGTCGAAGCCCTACCCTAACCCTACAGGCCGGCGCAGGCCTGGCCTGCAATCGGCTCGCGCCGGGCGCGGTGCGCCGGGCGCAGCCGCTGCTGGCGGCGGCGTCACTGGCGGACACCTGCGCCTGCGTCGGCGCCTCGCTCGCGTCCAACATCGCGACCGCGCGCTCGCCCGTGGGCGCCGTGGCGCTGCTGCCGGTGCGCGCGCGCCCAAGCCCGCGCGCTCCGCGCCTAGAATGGCACAGGCCCAATCTCCAAGATAAGAAGTGCTGGCTGGTGGTGCACGGGTGTGACGATGCTCCACCTTGTGTCTGTGCTTATGACGATGATGATGACTGCAAATTAAATGCGCATCGACCAAACCCTGACCCTATCGCACTGCGCATCACACCACTCAAGGGACGCCTCGCACGAAGATCGCAGGTGCTCCTCTTTCATGCCATGGCATTCTACATTGGGCACCGGCTGGCCGCGGCGACTGTCGCGCGCGGCTGCCTGGCGCGCGCGCGCGCCATCTCGCTGACCACGGGCATGCAGGTGGGCCGCTGAGGACGCCCCGCCATGGTTGCCTGCTTGGGCCCGAGGAAACGCTTTTGAAAGTCAAACACTCTGCATGGGAGGGCGAAAGAAGTATGAGCATCAAGTGCTTACTGCTGCTGCGTGTGGAACGGCCCGACTTGGTCCTTTGCTAAGCGCTGCGGGTCGCGGCAGTCCGGGCTGCTGGGGCTGCTGCTGGCGGCGCGCTTCTTCAAGGACCCGCTGGTCTGCCTGCCGGCGGGCCTGTCGACCATCGTCATGACGCTGAGCGGCTTTGGGCTGGTGGTGTACTGGGGCGCGGCGGACCGCCGGCGGCCGCGCCCGGTAGCCGCAGCCACGCCCCGTTTATAGCTGCTTGTCCGGCGTGCCTTGTTTTTACTGTGCTAGCTACCGTTTTGTACCACTAGAGAAGGCTGCGGAGGAGGTGCAGGAGCTGGCAGGAGCGCATATCACGCGACAGGGACCGCATGTCATAGCTCCATGCAGTTTGTGCTCTGGCTTAGAGCATGCCCCTACACTAAGAGAAAAGAAGGCAAATTTCCGGGGGGCTCCGAGCATATCCGAGCGGACCCGCTTTTCTGATTAGTTCTGGGCTCCTCCAGCGACCTCCGACGTTTCCCCCACCAGCGGCTCTGACGAGCTCCAAACATGCTCTGAGATGGGTGCGCCTTCCAGACGGCTCCGTGTGCTCTATGGGGGCTCCGAGCAGCTGCAGCGCTTCCAGGGCAGAACTTCTGCCGCAGAAGCAGCTGCGCAGCTGCGCAGGCTGGCTAGCCATAATAACGGTCCAGCGCAACTTGGGACAGGGCCTGCTGCCGCGCGGTGGGCGCATGCACGTGTTTGTACACCCTGAGGATGGGCCTGTGCTCCCACCTCAGTGGACGAAGTGATCTTGAACGTGCAGCATGCACTGACAGCCGGGAGGAGTGGAAAGCATGGCCCGCTTCTGCGGCAAGGCCTGGCAGGAGAGCGCGGACAAGCGCACCGAGAGGACGCTTGTCTCAAGTGCCAGCTGCTGGGCCCGGCTGCGCCCGCGCAGTACGCACCTGCGCTGGGTAACAACGGCGACCGCGTCAGCGCCGGGGCTTCCAGCGCTGCTGTACCACCGCAGACGGAGAGCGTCTACCAAGTGAAGCCGGAGGTGCGGTACTTGCGACCGCTGGCACGCGCGTCACTTGCCATGACTTGTGTTGTTACCCAGCACTTTTCAAATTGCTGCAGCATTCTGACACAGCTGTGTCTGCTGTCGAAACACATCTCGCGTGCACAACCCCCTCAGTATAGCGCTTGTGCTTGCCAGTGCGAGGAGGCTGCACAGCCAGCATGCACTGGAGATCTCACTAGGTCGCGTCGGAAGGCTGCCGTCAGCGCCTGCGCAGGCAGTGCGCTGAGGCACCTACTGACGCCTGGCACACTCTGCGCACAGCCGCTGCCCCACAACAGGAAGTTTGCGCCCCGCGTGACAGACGAGTTCGGGAGGAATATGGGCACAATGTCGGACAGGCCAGTGCCCAGGGCATCTTCAGGCGCGCCTCGCAGCAAACGGCGCCTGGCGACCCGCGCGGGCCGGGCTTCATCTATTCGTGCCTATCAAAGTGCGTACTTGGCTGTTAGTGCTTATGAATCAGCATGAATGGTACGCCAACACCCTGCTCCTTGAAGCTTTTGCGGATATTGGCTGGCGCCAAGACGCAGCGGCAGCTGTAGTGTGAAGGTGCATGGCTGTGCAGGCAGCCAGTGTTTGGCAAGCGCTGACTGCAGTTGCTCTTGCTTGGTGCAGGGCGGGCAGCTGCTGCTAAACATCGGCGCGGGCACCGCAAAGCGGCTGCGCCCGCCGCCAGCGACCATACCGGTTCCGGTGCAGACTTGCGCCGTGCATGACACGCGGTGCGCCTCATGGGCACCTGCGGCAAGAGCCCGTGCAAGTGAGGGCGGCGCCCATGCTTGCAAGGCATACTTGATTGTGCGCGTGTGCCTGCTGCCATTGTCCGCCACTGTGTCTGGGGAGGACGAGCTGCTTACGAGCTCCTTGCGCAGGTGAGAAGGCGCGCCACCTCTGTCATGCCAGCCACCATTGTATTGCATGCATGCCATATGGTGACCGTTGAGTGTGCACGGCGGCAGGCTTGTGTGGTCTACGACGATTGCGCGCCACAAGGCTGAGGAGCTTGCAACTGCTCAGGGGAATAATGCGCGCCACAAGGCTGCCAAGGCGGCCGCCAAACAGGCCGCCCTGCACAAGCCTGCAGTCGCGCCTGCCCACTGGCGGCAGCGACCACTGAAGCGGCCGTATGACCACCTCGCGGCATCGCGCGCTACCTGAGGAGGCTGCCGCCACTCACATTGCCGCCCTCGCCGCTGACCATGCCGAGAGAAGGGCTGCCTCCATGCAGCCCTCGCTGACCACTCTTGGGACCCGGGTCAAGGACGACGGCAGCAGCGTGCAGGAGCCAGACCAGCTCGAGGTGCTGTCAAAGAAGACCAACTTGCTGGCGCCTGGCCGCGCTGCCGAGCTGGAGGCGGCGCCTGGCAGCACACCGAAGCGCGGTGCGCGAACTCTACCTTGGCATGTATGGCCTGCCTGGCGCTGCGCACGGAAGGGATAGGCAGTCCAGTGACACAGTACGTCTGCGGGCACAGGCGCGCGCTCTGCAGCTGGACAGAAGCGAAACCATGGTGTTGTGGAGCACTGCGAGGCGGGGACCCGCCATCGCGGGGCCTCAGGTGAGCAGGCGCCGTCGCGGGGCCTCCTCTCCAACCTGGCCCGGACTTGGTTGGCCTGACAGGCTGCGCCTGGCTGGGGAGCCCTTGCCCGGTCTGTGGCCACCGCTGCACAGGGTGCAAGCAAGGTGTTTTGTGCGCCCGTTATTGGCGCGGCACGCGCGTGCCCTGAGGGCTGTAGGACTACTTGCCTGGCTCAACTGGGGGAAATCCCACACGTCTAGGTCTAGACATACCCAGGAGCTGTGGACGGCGCCAAGCCCGCGTGCATAGTCCCAGTGTACAAGGGAACGTTGACACTCAGCGGGCTTGGGAAGTAGCTCTTGCTGGCACAGTGAAGGGTACAGGTATATATAGAGGTGCGCCAAGTATAAATGGGCACGCCTGAGTGGGCGACAGTGTGTTTGCCTGCGCGCGTGCCTGCGGCTATGCCAGCAAGGCACATATGGCTGTCACGGCTGCGGCCTGTAAGAGATGCCGTGTAGTACCCACTGGTGTGTGCTCCGAGCAGCATCCAACCACTTCCAGAACAGGCACCTAACTGCTGCTCCGAAGAGTTCTGGGCGACCTCCGTCCAGCGCAGTTCCAAGCAGTTCCGGCACGATTCTACGAGTCCAAAACGGTTTTAGGAACTTTGCGCTCGGATGTCCTCAGAACCGACCGGAAATGGGCCTTAATTATTCACAGTGCTATATAGGCTCCCTGTAATGAAGGCTTTCTTCCCAAAAACTTTCCAGCACTCCGATATACAGCACCAAGCAACCGCTGTCGCCATGCCCTTCGCATCAGCAGCCAGCCTGTCTGGCAGCAGGGCCACTCACCACTCATGCAAGCCGTTCACGCACGCTCGCCAGCCTGTCCGCCCGCTCCGTGCGCGGCAGATGGTCAGGGCAGGCCTGTTCGACTTTCTCCCCGGGGGCGGGGGCGGCCGCGCGTCGCCGCGCGCGAAGCAGCTGGTGGATGAGCTGATTGCCAAGGCATCACCGACAGCCGGGGGAGCGCGAGCGTCCTCCTCCGTCCGGGAGGAAATTCAGGAGCTGGTGCGCTTCTGTTGAGCTTCTGTCGAGAGGCGGGGGGCGTCGTCACGTCCAAGTCTGAACACAAAAGCATGGGCTTCGCGGTCGCAGGTCGAGCAGCTGGCCTCCCAGGGGCCCCGGGCGCCCGTGCGCAGCCGCCTGTTCCCGGGCGCCTATGAGGTGCGCGCAGCCAGCCAGTCCTTGTGCGCTCTGTGGTTTGGTGGTGCCTGCAAGGAGGTGCTGGGCACGCGGACCCATGCAGCGCCAGGGTGACTCCTGGGCCGGGGTGGCAGGTCCTGTACTGCAGCAACCCCAGCGCGCCGGGCGGCCCCGTGCTGCGTAGCCCGCCGGGGCAGCTGCTGGCGGCGGGCCAGGAGCTTATTCAGACGCTGTCGGCCGACGGCGCCTTCCGCAACCAGGCGCGGCCGCGGGCCGGCGTGCCCCGGGCGCGCGGGCTGCCGAAAGCTGGCGCGCTCGCGCTCACAGCGCGCGCGCCCCGCAGGTAAACTTCAAGGCGCTGGGCGTCATCCCCGGCTCGACCGCCCAGGACGGCGAGTGGAAGGCGCTGGACGGGCGGCGCTACCAGGCGCGCGCCCCTGCTGCCGCATGTATATAGGGTCCCAACCCTAAATGCCAGCCCAAAGGGCCATACCCAGGACCTGCGTGTCCACCTGAGGTGGGGCGGGGCCTGCTGCTGGTGCGCTCGCCTGACAGGGGCGCCTTGTCTGCGGCCGGGCGCAGATCAGCCTGCAGTCTGGCGGGCGGGAGGTGCAGCGCGCGTTCGAGGTGCTGTACCTGGACGAGCGGCTGCGCGTGGGCCGCTTCCAGCCCGAGGACGGCCGCGAGCCGCAGCTGTTCGTCTTCCGCCGCACCGGGGCGGCGGGGGCCGAGGCCGAGGAGGAGGAGGCCGAGGTGCAGCACTGCATGCCATCTGGGCGCTCCTCTGTTGTTTCTGCTGCGCTGTTCTCAGTGCGCATGTGTCGTTGGGGCGCTCCTTTATTGTTTCTGCTGCAATTGTCCAGTGCGCATGTGTCCAGTGCGCGTGTGTCGACGGAGCTCAAGTATGTCCGTGCACACACAGCTAAATACGCGTATTGCCGAGCTGCCACACCCTGACCCGCTGCTTCACTGACAGCAGCGCGTTGCGGGGTGCAGGAGGAGGAGGCGGATGGGGAGGAGGAGGCTGCCGCGCCCGCGCGCAAGCGCGCCGCTTTCGGGTTCCTGAACAGGCAGAAGCCTGCGGCTGCTGAGGAGGAGGAAGGGGAGGGTGAGGACGGGGAGGCGGAGCCGGCTCCGAAGGCCGCACCGCGCGCGACCCAGCGGCGCGGCGGGGGCGCGCCGCTGCCGCCGCCCGCCGACGAGCCGTGCGCCCCGCGCCAGCGTCAGTGCTCATGGCAGTGTGTGGAGGACCTTGCCTGTTGTGTGTGCGCAGGAGTGCGTGGCGCGCGTGCGGGGGGCGCACGCCGTGTGACTGTCCGTGCAGCGTGCGGGCTGGCTGGCTGAGACCAGTGCGGGGCGGGCGGCAGGGCGGTCGTGCAAGAGGCGGCGGATGCGCAGGAGGATGCTCGCGACGCCGTCCGCAAGCAGCTGCAGGCGCTGACGGCCGAGTTCAGGTCTGCGCGCAGCCAGACGCGCGACGCTTCGCTGTCGATCAAGTGCGCCGCCCCCCCCCCCCGCCGGCGCCGCGGG
>JAABUZ0100009878.1_pt1 | contig 10766 bp, 11 predicted proteins | sample 5562091 | NCBI WGS metagenome assembly JAABUZ01 (sample SAMN12813069, study PRJNA571459) | rock metagenome | isolation source: Antarctica rocks | place: Antarctica: Victoria Land, Linnaeus Terrace sud | collected 2015-12-21
TCGCGGTCATCGCGGCGGTGACCGCGGGGGCCAGCAACATGTACTGGATCTCACACCGCTGGGGCCGGCGCTTGGTGAGAACCCGGATCGGAGTTGCCCTCCATCTGAACCCGGAGCGGCTGCGGAAAGCGGAGGGCTGGTTCGAGCGCTGGGGAGCCCTCGCGATCATCTTCGGGCGGCACGTCCCAGGCATGCGGATTCCCATCACGGTTGCCTCCGGCGTCTTCCAGGTGCACTATCCGAAGTTTGCCGCGTCCGTGGCCGTCTCAACCGGGATCTGGGCCGGCTTCTGGCTCTTCATGGGCGCTCGCTACGGCGGTCGCGTGGGTCGTTTCCTGGGCCACCATCCCTGGACGACGCCGTTGTTCATCGCAGCGGTCGTCGTGCTGGCCCTGTATCTCGGCATCCGTGCCTGGCGGGCCAAGCCGGAGGAGGTGGCTGAGCTCTCAGGCCACTGAGGCGGCACCAGCCTGGCTCGCGGGGCACCTTCGAGCTGGGCTGTCAGCCGGGCTGCCTCGCAAGCACCTTCGCCAGCCGGCCGCTTATCGCCGGCAGTCACCCATCGGCGGTCCGCTCGGCGACCAACAGCTCTTCCGCGGGCGGAGCCTGGTCCAACTCCAATATCTCTGTCACGGCAAGGCGTGCGTGGTCGCTCGTGATGGCGTAGCGCTGACCCTCGCGCATCTCACCAACCGTGACCAGGCCTGCCGTTTGCAGCTCCTGCAGCGCGTAGGCCGCCTCCTGTTGCGACAGGCGCAGCCCCGCCGCCACCTCGGCCAGGGACCGGTCGGCCGCCAGGAGCAGCCGGACGACCTGAAGTCGCCTGGCGTCGCCCAGCGCCCGGAACATCGCCGCCGCCAGTACCATGTCGCCCCCAGAGGTTCCGCCGCCAACTTCGACCAAACTCCTTGCCAGCGCTCGCAGATTCGGCCTCGACGCATCCGCTGTCCGCTGGGTCAGGTAGCTGGCGTCGAGCAGTTTTTCGCCCGCGGTCGGCCGCCGGCCGGCACGGGTCGCCACGGAGTAGAACCCGGCGATCACCGCCAGGACCACCACGATGTCCAGCCACCCGGCAAGCTCGCCCACCGGCGTGAGCGGGCGCACGATCGCCAGTACCCCCGCCACCACTGCTCCGATCATGGCCATGTCGATGCCTGCCGCGAGAACAGCCCGGAGTTTGGGCGAGATGTGCGCCGAGGCAGCAATGCTGTGCTCCGGCACCCGGCGAATGCCCAGGTAACTGCCGATGCCGATCAGCATCAGAACCCCGCCCTGGATGACCAGGCCCTCGAGCTGACCGAAGAACCGCTCAGCGGGCGCACCGACCACCACACCCACGACCAGGAAGGCGATCACCCAGAGCACGGTGGCTGGCGCGATACCGAGCAGAAACGTCTGGCGCTCCACTCCTCCCGCCCCTGCCGCCAGCGTTGTGTACACCCTCAGGCCTGGTACCAGACGTGACAGGGCGATCTCTCGCGGCCCGGCCTTCTGGAGTCGCGCCGTGACCTTGTCCAGGCGCTTGGTCTGGTGAAACCTGGTGGCGGCTGCCCGCAGGCCATGCACTCCGACCAGTCGGGCCCAGCTGTAGCCGGTCAACGACCCAGCAAAGCAGGACGCAATCGAAAGGGGTACGAACAGCCAGGGGTCAAGTCCCCCCGTCGCGATCAGAAGGCCGGCTGCGAGCAGCGTAAGTTCGCCGGGCACGGGCAGCGGGACGCCAACCTCTTCAACGAAAAGCAGTGTGCACAGAAGCACGATCGCCAGCACGCCGTGCAGACCCAGGATGAAGCTCAAGGCTCAGTCTCCCGGGTCGAGTGGGTGGGCCAGGCCCGACTCGCGAATTTCACGTCCCTCAAAAAGGCCGGCACCGGTGGTCAAGGCCCGAGTGATTCAATACGCTGCTCCCGGCAGATCGTGGTTGACCGGCGGTCGCAGCCGGTTGCATGAACGTGGACACGGAGTGGGCTAAGCCTAATCCCGGCCGGCCCTACACCTCTGCAGGGCAGCATGAACAGCACAGCGCGGGACCCCCGCGGCCGCCGCTCGACACGGTTCGGCGGAGCCGGATCTGAGAGAATCGCTGTGTGACCGACGGTCTTGTCTCGGCAAGCAGGAGAGGCGACTATGGCTTCGATGCGCCGTACGTGCCTCTGTTACTCAGCGTCGGCGGGTTGGCTCTAGTTGCCGCTGCGGCGCTGAACCTCTCCGCCGGGTCGCCTGAGGGGGCACTGCTTTGCGGGCTGGGTGCGGCGCTGCTGCTGGCCAGCTCGGCGAGCTATGTCTACACAACGCGACGAGGCAAGTTCGAGGTTTGGTCCGGTCTGCTGAACCACCTGACGGTGCGCGGCGACGAGCAGTTGCTGGACGTGGGCTGCGGTCGGGGTGCCGTCCTGAACATGGCGGCACAGTTGGTGCCCCGCGGTGGGGCGGTCGGAGTCGACCTCTGGAAGAGCGCCGACCAGTCTGGCAACGCCATGGAGATGACCCAGCGCAACGCCGAGCTCGAAGGCGTCGCTGAGCGCGTTCAGCTGAAGACGGGTGACATGCGCGAGCTTCCCTTCGCCGACAGCTCCTTCGATCTGGTGGTGAGCAGCCTCGCCATTCACAATGTGCCCGACGCAGAGGGTCGCGCGCGGAGCATCGCCGAGGCCGTGCGGGTGTTGCGGCCCGGTGGCCGCCTGCTGGTGGCGGACATCCGGTCCGCTCGGCAGTACGCCGAGCGCCTGCGCCAGCTGTCGATGTCAGCGGTCGAGCTGAGGTCGCTCGGCTGGCGGTTCTGGTACGGCGGACCCTGGATGGCCACCACCCTCGTCAGCGCCGTCAAGCCGCGCTGACTCCAGACAGGTTCGCACCGGTTCACGATATCGGGCTCCAACCTCGAATTCCGACGACCAGCGAGCGTGCTGGTCTTGGCTGCCATTCGACTTGTAATAGGTAAACCTCGGAACGGCTGTTACGATGGAGATGTGACAGTCGGCGCTATTCCTCACAGCCTTGAGCGTTACGCTTGCCTCGACCTCGTCAACAGCCGCCTCACCGATCACCGCGGTGGCGCGGGCGTCCACGACCGGCTGCCCAGCCCGCAATGGCGCGCCTGGTTCCTCGACCGCTGGGGCCTCGACCTGGCAGCCGCGGCCGAACCGGCCCCCCTGCCTCACCTCCACGCGGTACGTGCGGACCTTCGGGCCGTCCTGGAAGCCTGGAGACAGGACCAGGGGCTCCCCGGACCCGCCGTGCAGGGGCTTCAGGCGAGCGTGGCCGAAGCGGCGGTCCGGCGCCGGGTCGAGCACGCCAACGGCTGCCTAACCGTCGATCTCGAGCCGGTCAGGAGGGACTGGGCGTGGGCGCTGGCGGAAACCGTCATCAGCGCGGCGCAGCTCATGTCGGATGGCGATCGGCGCCGGCTCAAGATCTGCGCCAACCCCGGCTGCAGCTGGGTCTTCTACGACGAGAGTCGCAACCGGGGCGGCCGCTGGTGCGATGCTGCCACTTGCGGCAACCTGGTGAAGGTCCGCGAGTTCCGGCGGCGGCGGTCGTGATACGGCAGGGCTGGATGCGACTCGCCGCCCCGGTGGTGGTGCTGCTCAGCCTGTCGGCCTGTGACGGGTCGAGCACCGTGACGGCAACGCAACAGCCCGCGCAGGCCTCGTCGGCGAGCCCGACGCCATCCTCATCGCCAACGCGAGACCCGGCCAGGGATGGCCTGCCGCTTCGTGCGGCCATCGACGGCGGTGCCAACCTGCACAGCGTCCAGGGGGCCGACGATCACTTTGGGTTCAGGGTCGAGAATCACGGCCGCGACATCCAGGACCTGGTCGTCGATGCCGGTCCCTGGCTCTCGCAGCACACCATCGCGATGGGCACCAGCCGGGCCTGCCACTTCGACCTTGACGCTGGGCTGATCAGCTGCGGGCCCGTCTACTCGGGACAGCTGGCCGGCTTCACTCTGCGGGCGCTGCCCGCCGACGTTGGCGACTTCCACTACGTCGCCCGCTTCAGCAGCCGTGAGAACGGGGTGCTGAAGCCGATCGAGATGCCGGACGGAGGGCAGGCGGTGATCGAGTTCGAAGAGATCGTGGCCCCTGTCAAGTAACCAGATCCCGTGGTTGGAACTGGTGGCAAGGTCCAGGCGCCGTTGTTGAGTTGAAGCTCAGGCGTGGTGGGCGGCGACGGGATCGAACCGCCGACCTCTAGCATGTCAAGCTAGCGCTCTCCCATCTGAGCTAGCCGCCCTTCGAACGCCGGCTGCCTATTCTAGAGAGTAGTGGCTCGGCTTTTCCTCCTCGGCGCGTGAGCGCCCTCCCGCAGCCCGCGCCACCGCCAGAGCCCGAGGTGCCAGGCCCCGAGTGGCGGCGCAACCTGGCCGTTCTCTGGCTCGCGCAGTTCACGGCCATTCTCGGCTTTGCGTTTGCCTTCCCCTTCCTACCTCTCTACCTGCAGGACCTGGGCGTACACCGCCAGGACGAACTGGCGTTCCTCTCTGGCCTGGCCGGCGGGGCCTCCGGATTGGCGCTCATGGTGGCCAGCCCGATCTGGGGCGTCGTCGCCGACCGCTATGGTCGCAAACCCATGCTGGTGCGAGCGATGATCGGCGGGGCCATCACCCTCATCCTGCTTGGTTTTGCGCGCGGTCCCCTCGACGTGATCGTCCTGCGCTTCCTGCAGGGAGCCAGTTCCGGCACGGTCGGCGCCGCGACCGCCCTGGTCGCGACCGGGACGCCACGCCCCCTGGTCGGCTGGGCCCTCGGTGTGCTGGCCTCGGCCGTTGCCGTCGGCTCCGCCACGGGGCCGTTCCTGGGCGGCATCGCTGCCGGCAAGCTCGGATTACACGCGGTCTTCTGGGTCGGCGGGGGGATGCTGGCCCTGGCTGCACTGGCTGCTGCCCTGCTGATCAAAGAGTCGAAGGCCACGCGCGGCAAGGCGAAGGCCCAGCCGGCCCTGGTCGCGCTGCGAGCGAGCGGCCCCCATACTCTGGCCGCGATCGGAGCGCTTCTCGTCTGCCAGGCTCTGCTGCAGACGGCGTACAGCGGCTTCAGTCCGTTGGTTGTCCTGAAACTGCTGACCGTGCTGCCCAGGGGCGCGGCCACCGTCACCGGCGTGGCCTTCGGCATCTCCGGCCTGATGAGCGCACTTGCAGCTGTGCTCTACGCCCCCCTTGCCCGCCGCTTCGGCTACCGCCGAGTCGCCACGGTTACCGGCCTCAGCATGGGCGCCGCGCTCGCCCTGGCTGCCTTTAGCTCGTTGGCCTGGACGATGGTGTTCAGCGCTGGGCTTCTGGGCCTGATGTTCGGAGCGACAAGCCCAGCGCTGTCCTCAATGCTGGGGCTGGAGGTGCCTGCGTCCATCCAGGCCCGCATCTTCGGTTTCAGCTCCAGCGCGACGGCGGCCGGCTTCGCTCTGGGTCCACTCGGCGGCGGCATCATCGCCGCCCGGCTGGGCCCATCGGCCGCACTGCTGTGCCTGGCGGGCGCCACCCTGCTCCTGGCGGCAGTCCTGGTGGTCCGCGTTCGAGAGCCCGCCCGGTAGCATTGCTCAGTTGTGAATTCACCATCGTCCCTGCCGCCCATGTCCCTCGACCCTGGGCGTTCCTATACCGCTCGCGTCAAGACCGTCCATGGTGAGGTAGAAGTTGAACTGGCGCCGAAGACGGCGCCGATCACTGTCAACAACTTCATTCACCTGGCCCGCGGCGGTTTCTACAACGGCCTCACTTTCCATCGCGTGGTCCCTCGCTTTGTGGTGCAGGGCGGTGACCCGGATGGCAACGGAACCGGCGGGCCTTCCTACAAGCTGCCTGACGAAACCACCCCGGCGGCCTGGACCAAGGGCTCACTGGGGATGGCCTCCAGCGCTCAGGGCGTCAGCGGTTCACAGTTCTTCTTCGTGCTGGAGGACGCTGCGCACCTGGCTCACTCCGGCGTCTACAACCACTTCGGTCGCGTGCGCTCGGGGCAGGAGACTCTGGAGAAGATCAAGCCGGGCGACGAGATCCAGAACATCGAGATCGGCGAGGCATGAGGCCTTCGGGGACGGCACTCGGGTTCGTTCTGCTGCTCGGTTTCACCGCCTGCGGCTATCCCGATCCCGGCAGCAGCGCCAACGCGGTGCCGACCGCCGGGGTGCATGCGGCTACCCCCACTCCGGCGCCGGGAGCCTTCACATTCGACATGGGCGCCAACGGCAAGAAGGTCACATTCCCCGACGGCCTCCAGTACGTCGACCTGAAGGTCGGCGACGGAGACAAGGTGACGCCGAGAGAGTCCGTCCGGGTGAACTACACAGGCTGGTTCGCCAACGGTCAGCAGTTCGACTCGAGCCTGGACCGCAAGCAGACCATCTGCGCGATCCTCGCCCCGGACGGGCAGCCCAGCGGCGACTGCACACCCGTCATTCCAGGCTGGGACGAGGGCGTTCCGGGCATGCGCGTGAATGGTGAGCGCCGGCTCATCATCCCCCCCGCGCTGGCCTACGGGAGCCAGGGACAAGGCCCGATCCCGCCCAACGCGACGCTGATCTTCATCATCCGCGTGGAGAAGGTGGAGGCCGCCCCGCTGCCGACGCCCAGCCCATCGCAGCCGGTAGCTCCCGCGCCGTCGGCTCAGCCGACCAAGTAATCCGGGCGCCAGGCGTCGGCTGGCCCGTCAGCCGGCGTTCCCGCTCAGGCCCACCGCAAAATACAGAACGCCGTACAGCGCAATCCAGACCACGTCGACGAAGTGCCAGTAGAGCGTGATGGCCGCCGGACCGACGTGGTGCTGGGTATCGAACTGACCCTTCAGCGCGCGGCCGAGAACCAGCGTCAGCAAGATGAGACCACCCGCCACGTGGCCACCGTGAAAGCCCGTCATTGTGAAGAAGGCGCTGGCGAACTGGTTCGTGGTGAGGTTGATGTGGGCGGTCGCGAACTCGAAGGCCTGACCGGCCTCGAAGGCGATGCCCAGCAGGATGGTGCCGATCCACAGGCCATAGAAGGTCAGGCGCGGAGCGGCGAAGGGCCCGACGCTGAAGGCGATCGCGATGCAGGCCGCCTGCACGATCGCACCGAAGAGGGCGAGGCCGACCTCGAACCACAGGCCCGACATGGCCGAGATCGCCGCAAACAGCACGTCGGCGCCGGCGAAGAACGCCAACGCACCCGCTGCCACCAGAGCGCCTTTGCCCAAGCGCGTGCCGTGGCGCAGCGCCTCCAGGCCAAAGTGGCAGGTGATGCCGCTGGAGAGCAGGACGGCTGTGTTGATCGTGGGCAGCGGCCAGAACTCGACCGCCTTCGTGCCGGCTGGTGGCCACTGGCCGTGCGAGGCGAATAGATAGGCGTAAACGGCAAACAGGCTGCCGAAGAACATGACTTCGGAGGCCAGGAAGATGTACATGCCCATGACGCCGACATGGAAGCTGGGCTCCTTGGGCGACGGCTCGAAGTGGGCGCGCGGTGCCTGGGCGACCGCCATCAGTTGACCTCCTCGACGCGGGTCTCAGTGGGTTGCGCCGCCCCTGGGGCGGCCGCCATCGCTTCCGTGTGAGCGCCCTGGCTCGCAGCCTCGAAGCCGGGGAAGTGGCGGGTGTCCTCGACCACGACCCAGCCGATCACGCCGAAGAGGAAGACGGCGAGGCCGAGGATGGCGAGGACGATCCGGGCCGGAGTGCCAAAGGGCACTGCCGCCAGCGCCATGAAAAACAGACCGAGGCAGATGATGATTGGGTAGCTAGAGGGGGGCGGCATGTGAATCCCCAGTTCATGGGCCTTCTGCTCGAAGTCAACCACCTCCCCCTGATCCTCCGGCCCGTGCGGCGGCTCGAGATCGAACCGGCGGCAGTCGCGCCGCGCCGCGTCGGCGTCCCGCCAGGCCTGGAAGGCGGCCGACGCGAAGCGGCTCGACGGCCAGATCGCGTACCCGCAGTTGTGGCAGTAGAGGCCGAATCGGGCCGTGAGGAGCCCGCAAGTAGGGCAATTGATGGCCAGCGCCGGGTTGCTCACGTCCACGTAAGTCGGCTTCGTCGCTCTAGACACTTTGCACAGCGATTCTAGTGGTGTGGGCCGCTCCCGCGGCAGCTTGGCCGCGCCGGGGACCGTCCCTATACTGGCCTTGATGCGTGGCAGACTCTGGCTTGGCCGCGTGCTGGTCGCGCTTCCTCTAGTTGCCGTCCTGGCGCTGATGTTGGCAACGGCCGCTGAGGCCAGTGGCAGCGGTCTGAACCCGATCGTTCCCAAGGGGGAGTCGCCCAACGGCCGCCACATCTACAACCTTTACCTGGGCATCTCGGTTCCCGCCATCTTGATCTTCCTGCTGGTGGAAGGGCTTCTGCTGACGGTCATCATCCGCTTTCGGCGCAAGCGGCAGCCCATGGACTACCAGCCACCCCAGTGGCACGGGCACCGGCTCCTGGAGATCGTCTGGACGGCCATACCGTTGGCGATCGTCTTCTTCATCGGGCTGTTCTCCTTCTTCACCCTGCAGCAGGACAACACTGCCTCGGCGTCAGACAACCCGGATGTGGACATCCACGTCGTGGGCCATCAGTACGGCTGGGAGTACAACTACCCGGAGGGCTTCGTTGTCGCCTCGGAGGGCTTGCAGCCCACGCCGCTGGTCATCCCGACGGGCAAACTCGTGCGGCTCCGGCTTGACGCCAAGGACGTCATCCACGGCTTCTGGGTTCCGGAACTGACGGGCAAGACGGATCTGGTGCCCGGCTACCAGAACGTCATGTGGGTCAAGGTCGACCAGCCGGGCGAGTGGCGGGGCGAGTGCACCGAGCTGTGCGGACAAGGCCACTACACCATGCAGATTCGCGTTAAGGCCGTTTCAGACAGCGATTACGCCGCGTTCAAGCGCACGAGCCTGGAAGCAAAGGCGAAGGCGGCGGCGCCGTCCCCGTCCGCGGCGCCGTCACCTTCGCCGCCGGCCGCCGCCTCGCCGAGCGCCAATCCCAGTGCATCGCCGCCGCCTTCGCCTGGGGCGGGCGGGAACCCTGCACCGAGTCCGACCAGCAGTGGCTATGCGCTCAAAAGCGCAGGCGTCAGTTCATCCCCAACCGGGTAGCAGGAGAGATACAGATGGCGAGTGTTCTGGCGCCACCCCGTCCGAAGGGCTACGACGACACCTTCTTCAAGCCGATCAGCCTCTGGCTGACGACCACCGACCACAAGCTGATCGGAATCATGTACATGACCACGGGGATGCTGGCCTTCGTGCTGGGCGGCATCCTGGCACTCGTCATGCGCATCCAGCTGGCCCAGCCCAACCTGAAGGTGATCGACGCCGAGACCTACAACCAGCTGATGTCGGCCCACGGCACGACCATGATCTTCTTCTTCGTGACGATCTTCATGACCGGCATCGCCAACTACATGGTCCCGCTTCTGATCGGCGCCCGCGACATGGCCTTCCCCCGCGTCAACCTGCTCGGCTTCTGGCTGATCCCTGTTTCGATCGCCGTCTACTATTCCGGATTCTTCACCGGCGGTGCCCTGAACGCCGGCTGGACCGGTTACCCGCCACTCACCACCAAAGCGTTCAACCCCGGCTTGGGCGTTGACCTCTGGGCATTCAGCATCATCCTCTGGTGCATCAGCGGCATCATGGCGTCCGTCAACTTCCTGACCACCATCGTGGCCTTGCGGGCACCGGGGATGAAGTTCTCTCGCCTGCCCCTCTTCGTCTGGGCCCAGATCTCGACTTCGCTCCTGCTGCTCGCAATCGGCGCGCCACTGGCGGCGGCACTGTTCCTGCTGGAGCTCGACCGCCAGGCCGGCACGACGTTCTTTGTCAGCAACGGCGGCCGTCCGGTGCTGTTCCAGCACCTCTTCTGGTTCTTCGGCCACCCGGAGGTGTACGTCCTCATCCTGCCGGGCTTCGGCATGGTCTCGGAGATAATCCCGGTGTTCGCGCGCAAGCCGATCTTCGGCTATACCTCAATGGTGGGGGCGCTGTTCGGCATCGTCTTCCTCTCGATGGCCGTCTGGGGGCACCACATGCTCACGGTGGGCATGAACGTCTACGTCGAGACCTTCTTCATGATCATGACGATGCTCATCGCGGTCCCCACCGGCATCAAGTTCTTCAACTGGATCGCAACCGCCTGGGGAGGTTCCATCGACTTCCAGGTGCCCATGAAATACGTCTTCGGCTTCATGGCCACGTTCCTCATCGGCGGCATCACCGGTGTCTACCTAAGCTCCGTGCCGGTGGACACGCAGGTGCACCAGTCGTATTACGTGGTGGCGCACTTCCACTACGTGATGGTCGGCGGCAGCGTCTTCACCCTGCTGGCCGGCACCCAGTACTGGTTCCCCAAGATCACCGGTCGGATGCTGAACAAGGCGCTTGGCGAGTGGTCCTTCTGGCTGTTCTTCGTCGGCTTCAACGGCACGTTCCTGGTCATGCACACACTCGGCCTGGAGGGCATGGCTCGGCGCATCTACAGCTACCCAGGGGGCTTCGGTGAGGAGGGTTGGGGCGCGACCAACATGTTCATCACCGTTTTCTCGTTCGTCATCGCCGCCTCGGTGCTCGTGTTCATCTACAACATCGTGGTGAGCTGGAAGCACGGGGAGCCCGCCGGCGACGACCCCTGGGGGGGCAACACCCTGGAGTGGGCGACGACGTCGCCGCCCCCGCCATACAACTTCGACAAGGTCCCGGTGGTGCGCTCCCACATGCCGCTGCGCGACATGCGCGCTGACGGCCTGCGCCCGAAGCTCGACCATCAGGTGGCCGCTCCCGAGCAGCGTTAGGGGACAGAGGGGTCCGATGGGCAAAGGC
>JAABUZ0100009880.1_pt1 | contig 10765 bp, 12 predicted proteins | sample 5562091 | NCBI WGS metagenome assembly JAABUZ01 (sample SAMN12813069, study PRJNA571459) | rock metagenome | isolation source: Antarctica rocks | place: Antarctica: Victoria Land, Linnaeus Terrace sud | collected 2015-12-21
GCCGGCAGCGGCGAGGCTTTGCCGCAACTCTGGCAGGTGTTGCCGGCCGGCCAGCACAACCCCCGTCTCGGCTACCGGCTCGAAGTTCAGCGTCGGCTGGACCGGCGCCTGTTCAGGCACCGGAAGCCGGGCCAGCAGCTGCCGGAACTCCAACTCGTCGAAGACGCTCCTGGCCTCGTCATAGTCGAAGCGCAGCCAGCGCGCTCTCTCCAGGTCCAGTTGCACGGGCGCCTCACGATGGATGGTCACCATCCGCTTGTTGAGCGCCAGCTGCTCGCCGGCGGCCTCCAGGGCCGTACGCACGCGGCCGGGCTTGAGCTGTTCCAGACCGGCCATCAGCGCCTCCACCGAGCCGAACTGCTGAAGGAGCTGCGAAGCTGTCTTCTCCCCCACCCCGGGAATCCCCGGGATGTTGTCCGAGGTGTCACCGCGGAGAGCCTTGTAGTCGATGAGCTGGCTGGGCTCCAAGTTGTAGCGCTGCCGCACCTGCTCGGGCCCGTACATCGCCGTGTCGGTGATGCCGCGCCGAGGCACCAGCGCCTCCACGTGGTCGCTCACCAGCTGGAGGCAGTCCAGGTCGCCGCTCACGATGGTGACTGTCAACCCCGCCGCCTCCGCTTGCCGAGCCAGCGTGCCGATCAGGTCGTCGGCCTCAAAGCCCTCAGCGCCGTAGATCGGGATGTGCAACGAGATGAGCACTTTGCGAACCAGGTCGAACTGCACCCGAAGGTCGTCCGGCATGGGCCTGCGGCCCTCCTTGTAGGCCGGATACTCCTCGACCCTGAACGTCGGCTTACCCATGTCGAAGGTGGCGATGGCGTACTCGGGCCGGCTGGCGAGCACGATCGCCAACATCGAGGTGAAGCCGTAAACAGCGTTCGTCACCACCCCGCTCGAGGTGCTCATCGGCGGCAGGGCAAAGAAGGCTCGGTAGATCAGGCTGTGGCAATCGATCAGGACCACGCGACCGCGCCGCCCCCGGGGGGCCATCAGCGCCAGCCCAACTCGGGGCGCGGCATCGCTAGCACCCGCTCATTCTCAGGCAGATCCGACGCCGGGCAGGGACGCTGGCGAGAGTTAGACTTGGCTGCAGGAGGTGCGGAACGGACGATCTGATCGAGGTCACTGTCGACAGCATCCGCGTGCACATGCCGACACAGCAGCACGTGGTGATCCTTCGGGAGCGCGACAGCGAGCGCTACCTTCCCATCTGGATCGGCAATGACCTGGCCAACGCCATAGCGATGAAGATCCAGGGCGTCGCCCCGGACCGGCCGCTGACGCACGACCTGATGAAGGCGAGCTTTGAAGGGCTGGGCGTCAGTCTGAACCGCATAGTGGTCTCCTCCCTGGACGACCAGGTCTTCTACGCCCGGCTCTACATCCAGCACGACAGCCGGGAGCTGGACGTAGACTCCCGGCCCAGCGACGCCATCGCGCTGGCCGTGCGCTACGAATGCCCGATCTACGTGGCGGCGGAGGTGCTGGAGAAGGCGGGCGTCATACCGCAGAAGGAGGACGAGGACGAGGAGGCGGAGGAGCTGGAACCCGACCGGCTGGCGGTTTTCCGCGACCTCGTCAACAACCTGGACCTGCCCGATCTGCCGGAAGAGCCGGGCGCCCGGGGTCGCGGGCCGTCGCGCAGCTGAGCCGCCGCGGGGTGCGACCGGCCGACTCTGGCGGCGGCTGAGCTCGAGGCGGTGTCGATCCAGCTCCAACTGGACCTTTCCCTGCGGCTGTTGGTCGCCCTGCTGCTGGGCGCCGCCATCGGCTATGAGCGTCAGCGCGGACATCATCCAGCCGGTCTGCGCACGCTCGGCATGGTCTCACTGGGCGCCAGCCTCTTCACCGTGGCCGAGGTCGCGTACCTCGGCCAGGCGAACTCCGCTCGAATCGCGGCCCAGGTGGTGACCGGGGTCGGCTTCCTGGGCGCCGGGGCCATCATCCGTCAGGGCGGCAGCATCCAGGGCCTAACCTCTGCCGCGGCCATCTGGGTGGCCGCCGCAGTGGGCGTCGCGTCCGCACTGGGCGCGTTCATCCTGGCCGCCGCCTGTACCACGCTGGTCCTCATCACGCTGATCATGCTGGGCTTGGTCGAACACCGACTCTTTCCCACCCCCCGCAGCGAGGGGCCACCGCCCGCCCGCTAGCCGGCACGTGCGCCGGCGGGCAACTGGACCTGCGCTATGGTTCTTGGGTCTTTTGGCAAGCAGATCTGAGCTTGGGCTAACACCGAGGCGGACCGAGGCGCTGGCTGTTCTCCGCCGGTTGACGGCGGAGAGCACAGGCGCGGTGCACTACTCGGCGGTGGGAAGCGCCATGGGTATCTCCGCGTGGACGGCATACGGGCTCCTGCGGGAGCTGGAGAACGCCGGGCTGGCCCTGCGCACCCACGCGCTCTCGAGCAGCGCTCGCCCGACGGGCGATCAGCGCCGAGGAGGGCGCTCCAAGATCCTCTTCAGCCCCACCATGCCGCAACCGGCGGCCGAACTGGTCGATCGCTTGCGCTCGACCTTCGAGCGCTTTGCCGCTATCGCGGACGAGGCGGTGGCCGTGCGCGCCTACCTGACCGAGGCGCTGCCCGGGGGCGGCGACCCGGCCCTCGCCTTGGGGTTCTGGATGGCTCGGCTGGGCCGGGCCGGGCGGGACGCAAGCGTGGCCATGCGCGCGGTGCTGGACAGCGCGGCAGTACCCGCCGCCAAGATCCAGACGCTGGCCGGCATGGGCCTGGGGACGGAGCTTTTTCAACTCGGCCGGAGCCGGCTGACCGACTCCGTGGCCGGTGCCGTGACGGCCCTTGCCGGCCGCCTGGATGCCGTCCAGCGTAGCTCCGACGCACCGCTGGCAGCACTGGTCGAGGCGGCGCGCAGCCTGCCTGCCGGCCTTCCGCAGCCCGCTCCGGAGGTGGCGCGATGAGCCGGCCCAAGGTGGCCATCGTCACCGACTCCACGGCCGATCTGGCGCCGGCGCTGAGGGATGAGCGGTCTGTTACCGTGGTCCCGCTGACGGTGACCCTCGGCGGCGAGAGCCTGCTGGACGGCGGCGAGAGCCTGCTGGACGGCGTCGAGATCCAGCCGGAGCAGTTCTATCGCCGCCTGGCTGCATCGGGTTCCGTCGCCAGCACGTCGCAGCCCTCCCCCGGCATGTTTGCCGACGCCTACCGGCGGGCGCTCTCGGATCACGACCAGGTGGTCTCGCTTCACATCTCGGCCAAGCTGAGCGGCACCTACCAGGCGGCCCTGCAGGGCGCCGAGCTGGCCCAGGCTGCGGCGCGCATCACGGTGCTCGACACCGGCCTGGTGTCGATGCCGCTGGCCCTGCTGGTCCTGGTCGCGGCCGAGCTGGCCGCCGCCGGCCGAGCAGCGGCGGAGATCGCCGAGAAGGTCCTCGAGATCGCCCGCCAGACCCACGTCTACTTCCTGGTGGGCACGCTGGAGCAACTCCGTCGCGGCGGCCGGATCGGGCGGGCCAGCGCTCTCGTCGGCTCCATGCTGCAGGTGAAGCCGCTGCTCACGATCGTGGACGGCGAGGTGGCTCCGTTGGAGCGCGTGCGCACTCGGGAGAGAGCCATGAGCCGGCTGATCGAACTGGCCAGCGCCGGCGACGAGCGGTGCTGCGCCATCGTGGGCCACGCCGACTGCGAAGGCGCGGCCCAGCGGGTTGCGGACGCTCTGAGCGCCCGGAGCGAGTCGCTCCTCGTGTCACCGCTGGGGCCCGTGGTGGGCGCCCATGCCGGTCCCGGCACGGTGGGGGTGGGCTTCTACCCCGCCGTCCTCTTTCCGCTCGGCCTCAGGAGTTTGAGGGAAGCCGCCGCCAGGTAACCCGGCCGGGCTCGGCGCGCTTCTCCAGCCGCCCCTCCCGGCTCAACGACTGGAGGTGGGCCAAACCCTCCTGGAGGGCCATGCGGCGGTCGACCAGATCCTCGCGGCGGCCCCAGACCCGGATGGTCACCTCCCAGCCGCTCAACTCCTCCTCCCCGATCAGAGCGATGATCTGCTCTTTGCGCCGGGCGTGGTGGGCCGTCAGCTGGCTGGCGCGATGGGACACAGAGTCGAAGGGCCGGCCATGAGCCGGCAGGACGAACCGGGGCCGAAGCGCAGCCAGCCGGCGCAGTCCGGTCAGGTAGTCGTCGAGCGGATCTGGCGTGCTCTGCGGGTGCAGGCCGATGTTGGGGCTGGTCTCCGGCAGCAGCTGGTCGCCCGCGAAGAGCAGGCCGGACTCGCGGTCGAACAGGCAGATGTGACCGGGCGAGTGGCCCGGCGTCCATTCCACCCGCAGGCGCCTGCTGCCAAGCTCGATGGTCTCAGAGCCGTCCAGCTGCACGGTCGGAGCGGCCACGCCGACGTACTGCCTGATGCCACGGGAAGCGTTCTTCAGCTCGGCCACCTCCGCCGTCGGCACCCCGTGCACGTGAAGGTGCTGGCCAACTTCCGCCACGAGCTGCTCGATCTCCAGATAGCGCGGATGCACCATCGGCACCTCCAGACGATGCAAGAAGAGCAGTGCGCCATCGCGCTCGGTCAACTCGCCGGCGCCACCGTAGTGGTCGGGATGGATGTGCGTCACGACCAGATGCCCGAGCCGGGCCTTGGGGCCTGCCACCTCCCTGACCGCGGCCCGGATGAGAGACAGCGAATCCTGGCCGTTCATACCGCAGTCGATCAGATCGACGCGGCGGCCGCCGGGGAACAGAAAGCAGTTGACGCGGCCGTCCTCCCATGGAATCGGCAGTCGGAGCTCGAAGACGCCGCTGGCGAGTTCGGTCAGCTCCATGACGAGTGCCGGGCTTCAACGGGTCGAGCAGATTTTGGCAGGCAGGCCGACGCGGCCGGTGCGCCGCAGGGTACTGGCGAACTTCTGAAGCTGGACACTAAGCCGGCTCAGCGGCTGTTGACGTATAAGATGGTTCCCGCGAAATGCCGCACAGCGTCATGGATGGAGGAGTCAATGACTGAGGAGCTTACCCCCCAGCAGATTTTCGACAAACTGCCCGAGTACTTCCGTGCCGAGAAAGCGGGGAGCGCCAACGCCAACGTCCAGTTCAACCTGACGGGTGATCAAGGCGGCCAGTGGTGGGTGAAGATCGCCGATCAGGCGGCCACGTCTCATCAGGGCACCGTGGAGAGTCCGAACCTTACTCTCACGGCCGACGGCCGCGACTACGTGAAGATCGCCACAGGCGCCTTGGACGCTACCGCAGCGTTCATGAGCGGCAAGCTCAAGGTCAAGGGCGACATGGGCCTGGCGATGAAGATGGCTTCCCTCTTCAAGCGCCCCTAGCGCGGTCACCTCGAGTGACCTCCGGGCCACCGTGACGGCGGCCGAGAAGTCGGTCCAGCGGGAACGGAATACGACGTTCTTGTCAGCGGTCCAGAACTAATAGCGTTGCCCGCCCCAAAGGGTCAATAGGTCCGCAAAGAGGAGACAAGATGGCAGACACTCAAAAGGAGCGAAAGCGCTTGGAAGCCGAGTCCAGGGCACTCTCTGCGCTTGCCTCCCAGTACGAGGAGGAGGCTGGGCTCGGCCGGCCCATCGCTGAGACAGTGGGCGACGTGGTCACCCGCGACCCAGAGGACACCGAATTCGCCTCGGTCCTCAGCGACCGAGAGGTCAGCGAGAACCTGGTCCAGCTGCTGGAGCAGAACCGGGAACAGGTCGACCACGCCCTGGAGCGGCTGAATCAGGGCACCTACGGCGTCTGCGAGGACTGCGGCAAGCAGATTCCGACCGAGCGCCTGCGCTTTCGCCCGGAGGCCACCCGCTGCGTCGACTGCCAGGCCCGCCACGACCGGACCAACGTAGCTCCCGCCTGAGCCCGCCTGCTCTGTTCAGCCCCGGGTCGGTAGCCCGCCCGACAGACCAGCCGGAGCCCAGTGCCGGTCCGGCAGCGTGGGACGCGCGGCCAGCGTCTGCCACTTCCTGGTCGGGCCCGAGGGGGCCAGAGCAGTTGGGCGTGGTCAACCGCATCTTCGACGACGCCGCCGCCTGCCGGGCGGGCGCCGTCGAGTACTACCGCAAGATCGCCGAGGGTGCCAGCGAGGCCATCGGGCCGTTGAGCCAGCCGCGCAGCGGCCCTCGACCGCACTCAGAAGCCGGTGTTGCACCACGGCTGAACCGGCCAGCCGAACATTGCATCAGCCCGGGCCAGAGCCCCCGCCTGGCACTCCTCGACCTGGCCGGCGCGGTAGAGGGTGGTGAAGCTGCTGCCGCCCAGGTACGCTGCCGCCAGGGATTGGGCAGGCAGCGCGAGATCCGCTGACTCGCCGGTCTTGGCGCATTCCGCCCCGTCTGGGCCGGCCTCCAAACTGTAGGTTCCAGCGCTGTCCGGCCAGAACGTCGAGCTGATTCGCACGCGGAGAGAGCCGGCGACCTGATAGTGCCGCGCCGCCAGGGCGCGCGGCACATCGAGCAGGTTGAGCCACAGTTCGGCCCAGACGCTCTGGCGCAGGGCGTGGGGATCCTGGAGCAGATGACGCAGCGGCTCGTCCAGCGGCCGGTTGGGCGCGATGAGCCTGACCATCAGGTCGACGTCCAGCAAATGCCGCCAGAGCGCGGCATAGGCCGCGCGGGAAAGGGTCAGCAGGCTGACCAGATGGAGCCGGCCGGACGGGCCGCCGCCCTCCCAGCTCATCTCCTTGCGGTAGAGCGCGAAGCCTGCCCGGTCGCTGCCCGGCACGAAGGCGGCGAGGTAGAGGTTGCTCCTGCCGCGACGGTGGGATTCGAGGTCGGCCAGCTCCCCTTCCCACTGGCGGGGCGGACGGGCAATGGCCCCGGGCTGGCCCGGCACGTAGGCTCGCTCCACCTCAGTGATGAAATCCAGAGCGGCAGCGGGCCTCAGGTACTCGATGCCACTCAGGTCGGGCTGGATCTTCATGGCCGCCTGAGCCCGGTCCAGCTCCAGTTCGGCGCCATAGCTGGCGAGGCCGAAGCCGAACCTGCCGTAGATGCCACCTTCCGAGGCGTAGAGGGCAGCGATGGGCTCTCCACGCTCGGCGGCGTCGCGCAACAGCCGCCGCATCATCTCAGTCAGCGCCCCCTGACGGCGATGGGTCGGCTGGACGGTCACGGCAGAGATGCCCGCGGTGGGCAGCGAGCCGCCGCCCGGCAGGGACAGGTCCAGGCTGTAGGCGCCTGAGGTCGCGAAGAGTTTGCCGGCCTCGAAGTAGCCGAGGCAGCGCTCGCGCTCGAACACCCTCGACCATAGAGCGACTTCCTCCGGCTTGGGCGTCGAGCCGTCAAAGGTCTCTCCGCACTGGACCACATAGGCGGCAACCTCGTCGTCGGCGATGATCCGCAGCTCTCTCATTCGCTCCTCCTCGTCCAGAACCCGTCCGGGTCGAGCCGGCGGATCTCGGTCAACTCCACACTCCTCGGCGGCTCGGTGATCGTGCAGCTGTCCCCCACTCGCAACCGCCAGCCGGTGGCGGCCTGCATTTGGTCGAACTCGACTCCGGGGTGGACCGACGCCAAGTATGCCTCGCCGCCCTCTGCGGGGAAGCGCAGCACCGCCAGAGTGGTCACGATCGCCGCAGGGCGCCGCCCAGCAGGCCGTTTCGGCGCCGCCAGCCCGGGCTGCCGTCGCCGTGCCCGGGCGAGGTCACGTACGAAACGCGCTCGACCAGTCGGCGCGGCTCGTGGCTCATCAACATGACCAGCGCCGGGAGAGAATCGGCCCGGAGAGGCCGCGGGTGAAGCTGCCCGGTAGCGGGGGAGGCGCCGACATCGCCCAATCGCGAGCTCCGGGTGCTCGTGATCGCTCGGCCGCGCGGGTCACGCGTCGTTGGCGGCCAGGTAGCTGTGCAGGTTGCGCTGGAGCTCGGCCATCGAGTCTCCACCGAATTTCTCCAGGAAGGCGTCGGCCAGCGTGAGAGCGACCATCGACTCCCCGATCACGCCCGCCGCCGGCACGACGCAGACGTCGCTGCGCTCGTAGTGCGCCTCGACCTTCTCGTGCGTGCGCAGGTCGATCGACTGCATCGGCTTCTTCATGGTCGAGATCGGCTTCAGCGCCACGCGCAGGTCGAGCGGTTCACCGTTGGTCGTGCCGCCGGTCAGGCCGCCGGCGCGATTGCTCAGGTGCCGGTAGTGGCCGCCCTGGAAGTCGATCTGGTCGTGAAATGCCGAACCTGGCCGGGCGGCGCCCTCGAAACCGGCGCCGAACTCAACCCCCTTCACGGCGTTGATGCTCATGATCGCCATCGCCAGGCGCGCGTCCAGCTTGCGGTCCCAGTGCACGTGACTGCCGAGGCCGATGGGCAAACCGACCGCCACCACGCGGAATGTCCCGCCCAGGGTGTCGCCGCGATCGCCGGCGGTGTCGATCGCCGCCACCATGCGCTCGCTCGCCGACGCTTCGGGACAGCGGACCGGTGAAGCCTCGATCTGCTCGTCGCTGAGCAGCAACGGATCGACCGCCTCATAGCCCAGATCGACGGCACCGACAGACTGGGTGAAGCTGAATACCCGCACGCCTAGGCAGCCCAGCAACGCGCGAGCCACGGCGCCCGCGGCGACCCGAGAGGCGGTCTCCCGGGCACTGGAGCGCTCCAGGATGTTGCGGACATCGACGTGGCCGTACTTGATCGCCCCGGCGAGATCGGCGTGACCTGGCCGAAGGCGGGTGATCGGCTTCGGTTGGAAACCCTCCTTCTCCGGGCTCATCTCCGCCGTCCAGTTGGCGTGGTCGCGATTCTCGAGCACGAGAGCGACCGGACTGCCCAGCGTCACCCCTCCGCGGACGCCGCCGGCAAGCCGCGCCTGGTCGGTCTCGATCTGCTGCCGGCCGCCGCGGCCGTGGCCGCCCTGCCGGCGCGCCAGATCACGCCGGATGAGCCGGCTCGAGAGCTCCAGGCCCGCAGGGACGCCCTCCATGATCACGGTGAGCTGAGGGCCATGGGACTCGCCCGCCGTAAACCAACGCAGCACCCCCGAAGGATAGGACGCTGGTGGGCCGCCACCCTACTGGAACCGTTTGAAATGGGGCCAGGCGCGCCCCAACGGCTCGTGCGGCCGCCGCGCAGGTCGGACCGGTCGGCCGCGCTCGGGAGCGCCGGGGTCACCGCGAACCCCACTGGTCGCGGTGGCTGAGGAAACGCGACTTGCAGCTGTGAACCAGCGCAGCACCACCCAAAAAACATGGGCTGGCCGAGCTCGCTCGACTTGAAGCAACTCTCCTACGATCGAGCTGGATGACGCTGGACTATGCGGCCGCTCTCAGCCGAGCGCGTCACTTGGCGGCGACGGGGCGCCGTCTGCTGGGCTTGGCCGGGATGCCGGGCAGCGGCAAGTCAATTCTGGCCCAGCGATTGGTGCAGGACCTGAACGGCCTGGCTGTCTGCGTGCCGCTGGATGGGTTCCATCTGACCAACGTTGAGCTGGACCGGCTGGGCCGGCGGCAGCGCAAGGGGGCACCCGAAACCTTCAACGCAGCGTGTTACTACCATCTGCTGAGCTGCCTGCGCCGGCAGCGACCGGACGAGCTGATCACCGCTCCCGCTTTCGATCGCGTCCGCGAGGAGACCGCGGCGGCCGCGATCACCGTGCCAGCAGGGGCGCCTTTGATCATCACCGAGGGCAACTACCTCCTGTTACCCGGACGCGACTTCGGCCGGGTCGTGGACCTGCTGGACGAGGCCTGGTACGTGGACTGCCCGGAGCCGGAGCGGGTCCGACGCCTCATCGCCCGCCACGAGGCGTTCGGCAAGACTCCGGCCGAAGCGAGCCGATGGGCGCTGGGCAGCGATCAGGACAACGCCGAACTGATCGGCAGCCACCGCCAAAGAGCCGACCACACGGTGTGCGCCTGACGCCCCGCTGACCGGGGGAACCGGCTCGAGGAACGTGCCGTGACTGGCTTCCCGCCGACGCCGCTCTACCGATGCCCGCTGGGGGGAACAACGATAATTGAGCCATGTGGCCCAGCTCAATGGAGTCCCATGAGAGCGGCGTTCGCAGCCTGGTGCACGGTGACGGCTATGTGTCCTACCGCAGCCTGGCCGAAGCGCAGGCGGATCCCGACGCCATCGTCGTCTTCGAGGGGGACTGTGGCGGCCAGATCTACCTGACGGTGCCGGCGCGCGACGTGCGCTGCTCTGAAGAGCGCCTGGACGGCCTCCTGAAGGAAATCGACGCCGCTCAGTGGAAGGATCTCATCATGGCGCAGGTCTACTACGAGCGCAGGCCACCGGACGGGTTCGTCTCGGGCGGAATGGGCGGCGGCGAGGCGGAGGGGCGGCTCTGGATCCACGAACGGCTCCGGGATCAAGCCGCGCGGATCGCAGGAATCCTGGACGGCTCTGCGCCTAGCGGACAGTAACGGCCGGTGCAGGCGGCATGTCCAGTACAGATCACGGCGCGGCTTGCCGCAGACCGATTGCGGTTCTAGATGGGGCCAAACCATCCTGTCAATAAATTCCCGCACATCCCAGCACACCGCTGCCCATGTATGCCCCAAAGCGAGTCCATCAAGCAGTAAGTGAATTTGCACTCCGCCCGGAGCGCTGATTCGGTGCAGTCTGGACACAAAGGGATTGGTGGCGGTGGCTCTGGCGTGTGATCCAACCTTGGCCCCGGGTGATCCCACCATCTTTGGCCATCTTGAATGCTCTGCGCCGACCAGAGTACGAGCGTGCAGTCAAGGGGGGACGCCCGCTTTGCACCACAGGCTGCGCACTCCATGGCCGCTGACAGTACCCCGGCAGTCAGGTACCGGCCCGATTGATTCGCTACTAGCGCCAGCCACCCGCTCCCTAACGATTCTTGGCGC
>JAABUZ0100009882.1_pt1 | contig 10762 bp, 10 predicted proteins | sample 5562091 | NCBI WGS metagenome assembly JAABUZ01 (sample SAMN12813069, study PRJNA571459) | rock metagenome | isolation source: Antarctica rocks | place: Antarctica: Victoria Land, Linnaeus Terrace sud | collected 2015-12-21
AGCCGCGCCCCGCGTGTTATGCTACGCGCAGTTTGATGAGCGTTAGGCATACGCGGGAGGCACGGATGGGGCGAACATTCAAGCGATTGCTTGTGACGGGTGGTGCGGGCTTTATCGGCAGCAACTTTGTGTGTCGCACGCTCGCGCGGCGATCGTATGAGATCGTCGTCCTCGATAAACTGACGTACGCCGGGAACCTCGCCAACCTCGCCTCGGTGGAAGCCGATCCGCGTTTCACCTTCGTTCACGGCGATATCGCCGATCCCGGTGTTGTTGCGGCTGCGATGCGCGGCTGCGATGGCGTGCTGAACTTCGCCGCTGAATCACATGTGGATCGCTCAATCATGGACGGGAGCAACTTCGCGCAGACGCAGGTCGTCGGCACCTTGACGCTCCTTGAAGCGGCGCGGCAGGAAGGCGTCACCTGCTACCTCCAGGTTAGCACTGACGAAGTCTACGGTCATGTCGAGGACGGCGTCTCCCGTGAAGGCGACGCGCCCGCGCCGCGGTCGCCCTACAGCGCGACCAAAGCGGGTGCCGATCTGGTTGTGAATTCGTACCACATCACGCATGGACTGACGACGGTTATCACGCGCGGCTCGAATACCTACGGGCCGCACCAATACCCGGAGAAGCTGCTCCCGATTGCGATCACCAATGCCATAGACGGGAAACCAATCCCTGTCTATGGTGACGGCATGCAGGTGCGGGACTGGCTCCATGTGGACGATCATTGCGACGGGATTGACCGAGTGTTGCATGACGGCGTGCCCGGCGAGGCGTACAATATCGGCGCGGAACACGAGGGGTTGGGGCACGGGCGTACGAACCTCGAAGTCCTCCGCGCGCTTCTTGACATCCTCGGCATACCGCACGATGCCCTGCAATTTGTCGGCGACCGGCCGGGCCATGACCGGCGCTATGCCCTCGACTGTGAGAAATTGCGCGCGCTCGGCTGGCAGACGGAACTCCCGTTCGCGGTTGGCCTCGAACGGACGGTCCGCTGGTACGCGGAGCATCGCGATTGGTGGGAGCCACTCAAGCAGGATGCCGGATACGTTGCCTACTACAACCGAAACTACGGCGACCGGGGAACACTCGTCGCCGCCCGCTAATCCGGGGGTGATCTTCTTGCAGGCGGATCTCGCCGCCGCCAAGACGAGCCATTACGCCGCGCGCGAGAGCGGGGATACCGTCGAACTCGTCGAGCGCCCCGATGGCGGCTTTACCCTCGTGCTGATTGACGGTCAAGGGCACGGTTTCCCGGCGAAACTGCTCTCATTACAACTGACCTCGAAGGCGGTCGCGCTCATCAAGGAGGGTGTGCGGGATGGTGCGGTGGCGCGGGCCGTCCATGACTATCTGCACGCCTATCGCGGTGGCCGTGTCTCCGCGACGCTCGACCTCCTGACGCTCGATCTGGGGACAAACAGCATCCTTATCTCGCGAAACGCGGATGTGCCGGGCGCAGTCTGCCGTGATGGCGTGTGGTCACTTCTGCCGACCGCCTCCGGGCCAATCGGCATCCGCCGCCACGCGCGCCCGGCGATTGATCAGTTCGAACTAGCGCTGGGCTTGCGGATCGCGCTCTTCACGGACGGTATCGCGCATGCCGGCGAGCGATATGGCACACCACTCGATGTACTCGCGGCGCTACCGGCAAGCGTTATTGCGTCGGCGAGCGCGCAAACACTGGCAGATACGCTACTGGCAGCAGCCATGACCGCCGACCGGGGATTGCCAAATGACGATATGACAGTGATCGCGCTGACGATCACCGCGCGCGAGGAGCGCGCGGTCACGCGTCATATGCATGCCAATGTCCCACTCATCCTGCGACGCCGCGATGGATGAGCATCGTGAACAGACGGAGGAGCGAAGACTGAGGATCACAGTCGTCGGACACTGCGCGGCAGGAAAGTCCACGCTCGTTGGCGCGCTCCGCCGCAATGGATACGACGCGCACGCCGTCGCGCAGGAACATTCGGGTATCACCTGGCTCTGGCGGCATTCCGCGTCCGATGTGCTGATCTACCTCGACGTACCGCTCGCTACCGTGCGCGACCGTCGCGGCGCGGAGTGGCCGCAGGCCGTCTACGATGCGCAAGAGCGACGTCTCACTGATGCACGGACACATGCGAACCTGGTCCTCGATTCGAGCACGGAATCCATCGCCGCAATGACCGCGCGGGCGATTGCATTTCTGCGCACGTTCGCTCCAAAATCTGATTAGCGCGGCCCTCGGAATGGCGAGGGGGTTATTGCTTCTGGCGAAGCAGGCTTCAACCTGCCGAGCCTTTTGCAGGCTAATGCCTGCTCCACCAGGCAAGAAGAATTCCCGTTACTACGCATTCTTGACGTATTTGTCGAAGAAGATGAGGTTGGATTGCACATACTCCTGAAAGCCCGCACCCTGGAATGAATGAGGCTGGCCCTGATAAGTGTGGTATTCGATGGTCTTGCCCTTCGCCGTGAACGCATCCCGCAATTTCTCCGCCCATGCAATCGGACAAATTGGGTCGGCAACGGAGTGGTGGATGGCGACCGGACAATCCACGCGGTCGAGATAATTGATCGGCGACATGCGGCGGTATGCTTCCGCAATCGTGTCGGGTGGCCCGTACTGATCCGTGACTTTATCTCCCTCGCCGCTACTGCCCGGTGTCACCCAGCGGGTATGGCGGGCAATGTAGTTGTCCACCTCATCGCCGGAGACGGAGCCATAGAGCGTCGCCGCCTTGATTTGCCCCGGCGTGGAAACGAGGGCTTGCTGGGTAATGCCGCCGCCCATGCTGTGGCCCATCATGCCAACGCGGTGCGCGTCCACAGGCGCGACGAAGCGGATCGCGTCGAGGAGGTTGCGTACGTCATAGGTGTAGCCGGGCTCCAATTGGTACTCACCTTTGTCTGAGCCTGCGTAGTTGCGGTAATCGGTCGCAATCGTCACATAACCGTTGGCGGCGAAAAAGAGGTCTTCCCGCAGCGTGTCATAGCCGGTGTCATAGGCATTAAAGGCGAAGTGCCCGTGATTGATGAGAAGCACTGGCCATGGCCCGCTGCCCTGCCCGACGGGTAGGCACATCAGGCCGGTGATCGTCAAAGTGTCTGAGCGGTGCGAGACAACGAACGTCTCGACACTATTGTCCTGGAGGCCGTATCTGTTCCTGACCGTGAAATCGCCGCCATTCTGCGGGCGCTGCGATAGCGAATCCATATACCGTGCGACCGGGCCGGGTGGGAGATCGTTGGCTGCCATTGGGGTAACGGGGGCAATAGCCGCCGCGAGGGTGAGACCGGCCGCGCCTTTCAAGAGCGTCCGCCGACGGAGTACGGTATTCCGTGACATAGAGTTTCCCTCCTGTATGCGTCCTTACGATTTTCGGGCAAGCGCGTTGTGGGCGAGTGCGGCGGCGCGTGTGCCGCTGACGACCGCCCCTTCGATTGAGGATGACTCGGTGTATTCGCCAGCGAGGACGAGGGTTGGAAACCGCGTCAGATTCGATGGCAGTCGCTCACGCGTGCCCGGCGGCTGGGCAAACTGCCCGAAGGCCGTGTAGTGGACATCCACCAACATAGCTTCCTGTGCGATGCCGGAGTGCGGGAACCACTTCGCGAGCGTCGCAATGACTTCGCGCGGCAGTATTTCCTGCCGGTATGATGCATCCGCGCATGCCTCCGCGACCGAGGTGGCGATGAGCAGATGCCCATGCCCAGTCCCGTCCGGGTGTGTCGTGTTGGTGATCTGCGCCGCGAGGTGGAAGCCCGTTTCCATCCGGCCCTTGCCGGCCAATGCGTCGCTGTTCACGAGGATTTTCTTGTCGGGATACAACGAGCGCGGTAATTGCCACGCCAGTGTCGTGGCGGGTAGCCCGATGGTCGGAATGTGCTGCGCGACGGGTGCATCGAGGGGTTCGAGCAGTCGCCGCGCTTCCGGCGCGGTCGCCGCAAGGACAACGGCCGTGCCTTCGACCCGTTCCGTAATGCCATCATGCCGCACAACCTCGATTGCCGCCACACGCGTGCCGTCCGCGCTCGCTACGAGCGCCGTAACGCGGACATTCGTCTCGATCTCGCCCCCGGCAGTGCGCACCGCTGCCGCGATTGCCTGCGGGATCGCGCCGAGGCCGTCGCGCGTCGTCACCGTCTGGCCGGAAACGAGCATCTTGTAGATGAAGCGAAAATCCTTGCTGCTCGTATCCAGGGCGGCATTAAGAAAAATGCCCGCGAAAAAGGGGCGGAAGAAATGCTCGATGCTCTCCACGGAGAAGCCGAAGCGCCGGAGATATGCAGCGGTCGGCTCATCTTCCGTATCGGCCCAGATGTCGGCGATCCGCGTGCGCAGGAGCAAAGCGCCGAGTGCGCCGAGCCGCGCCTTATCCGCCAGCGATAGGAGCGGAAAGCATGCGAGGTCTTTCGGGTTGGCGCTGAAAGTGAAGGGCGCGCCGTAGTCGAAACAGATCGCGCCCCGGTCGTAAGGGCGGATCAAATGGTCATCGAAGCCGACATCGTCCATTAAGCGATGAGTCTCAGGGTAGGCGCGAAAGAGCACCTGGAAGCCATCGTCAATCGGCAGGCCATCGTGCATTCGCGTGCGGACGCGGCCACCGAGATAATCGGATGCCTCGAAGAGGCGTACGGGAACACCGGTGGTGACGAGCCGGTACGCGCACGCGAGGCCAGCCATGCCGCCACCAATAACGAGAACGGGTAGTTGGATGTCAGGTGGTATCGCGGATACAGTCACAAAGTCCCCCATTGGTGATGTGAGCCGGAATGGTTGCACAGGAAGCGGAGAAACTTTTCGTGGAGGCAGGCGGTCTTGCCTGCTGCCATCCTGTTTCTCAGCGTTAGCTCGTATACAGCGGCCCGACGATGCCCGTCGCGGCCATCGCCGCGCGACTGACCTCCCCGATCACTTGCTCGCCAACATGCTGATCGGGGCAGTTTTCACAGTAGACGGCGATAATCAAGCGACCATTCGGCGCGAGGATAAATCCGGCGTCATTCGTCACGCCCTGGATCGAGCCGGTCTTTGATCCCCACCGGATTGCGCTATGCTGCGGCAGGTAGCGGGCGATGCGGCCATGATTCTGCTGCTTTTCAAGCATGCCGATCATCGCGTCGCACGATGTCCGCGATGCCGCCTCGCCGTCGAGGATTGTTCGGATCGCCTCGACGTAATCGTTCGGTGTGGCGAGGTTTTCCTGCTCATCCGCATTCGCCGGGCGGCCCTTCATCTCGCGCCCAAGCATCGAATTCTTCATGCCGATGTCGCGCATCGTCCGGTTTACCGCGTCCATCCCGGCCATGCGAATGAGAATATTCGTCGCCATATTGTCGCTAATCGAGATCATCAGATAGAGGAGATCGGTAAGCGTCAGTTCGAGGCCCTGATGCATGTTGAACAGCACGCCGCTGCCAGGTGTCAGGTCCGCCTCCGACGTGACGTGACGATCATCAAGAGATCGTTTTCCCGCGTCAATCTGCCGGAAGATTTCCACCATAATGGGGATTTTCACCGTGCTGGCTGCGCCGAACTTCCGGTCGCCGTGGTGCGACCAGTGCGCGCCGTCCGGCCCGATCAGCGAGACACCGACCGTCCCGCTCTCGCTCGCCTCGGCGACGACTTCCTCAACCATGCTCCAGTTCGTCGCGCTTTGTGCCATGTTGCCTCCCCGCTGCTCGATATCTCGTCGCTCGGTCACTATATTCGCACATAATCCGGTGGAAAGAGACCGAGCCGCCGCGTTATCAACCGGGCAAAGTGGTAGACAACGAAGATTTCGAGCGCGAACGGCAGATAGCCGCTGTAGCCGAGGATCGGCATTTCGAAGACCTTGCCAAATCCGACATAGGGGACGGTGTAGTACCATTTCGGCAGTGACCAGTAATTCCACATTTCCCAGAAGAACCCGCAGACCAGCCCGGCAGCCATCAGACGCACGATGCGTGCATAAAAATGAGCGTGCAGCATCCCGATGACACTTGGTTCGCCAAAGCGGTCATTGATCGGGTCAAGGATGAGCAGCAGCGAGAGCCAGAGGAATGGGAAGCACTGATGCGGGAAAACGAGGGAGAGCGCGAGGGTGCCAACCCCGATGGCGATCATTGTGATGGCAGCCAACGCTGGCAATCGCACCAACGGCCTGACCGCATATGCGCCGCCACCGAACGCACCCAGGAGTTCCGCAACGCTAAGCACGGCGGGAATGACGGTGCTGAATGCCAGCGATGCCCAGAAGACGTAGGCGAGCGCGCCGTAGTGCTGCGGAGTCAGGTAATGCCAATTGCCCACGTAGCGGTTCAGTCGCTCGAAATACCACCAGAAGGGCGCGGAAATAATGAACAATGCGACGAACGCACGATGATTCCGCCGCCAGAGCGAGGTGCCGCTCCGGGCCTCCGCTAGCGCGTCCACGATGAAGATGAAGCCAAGCCAGAGCGGAAAGAACGAATAATGCGCGAGCGGCCCGACGCGCGCCCACGCACTGACCCATGCGACCGCGTTCAAGACCGCGCCGATGATGAGACGGGGCAGCCACTGCGACGGTGCGATTGACGGCGTTTCCTGCGGTGTGACCCGGTCAAGATGCGTTTGCATGGTATCGTTTCCCCGGATTTTGGTGGGAGCAGGTTTCGTGAACGTTACAAACGTGCCTGGGTCCTGGTGGGCGCGGGCTTCCGCCTGCGCCAGACGCGGCAGGCTGAAGACCGCCGCCACCCTTGGTTAAGGTTTATCCAGTCTGTTGCCACCAAAGGAAATACCCAACAGCGCTCCTATTTATGCCGCTCGAACCAGTCAATGATCCGCTGAAGGCGGTCTATGCGGTGGAGTGGGCCGCCATCGCGACTCATACCATGCGGCTCCTTTGGATAGCGGACGAGTTCGGTCTCGATGCCGAGTTTGTGCAGTGCATTGTAGACCTGCTCCGCCTGATCCATCGGGCAGCGATGATCTTCTTCTTCGTGCTCGATGAAGAGCGGGGTTTTACAGTGTGCGATGTGCGTGATTGGGGAGTTGCGCGCGTACACCTCCGGTTCGTCCCACGGCATGCCGCCGAAGTAGTCGCCTAACCACAAGGTGCCGGTATCGTCCGCGAGCGCCAACGTCGTCAGATTCGAGACGCATCGCTGCGTCGCGGCGGCGCGAAAGCGATCAGTATGCGTGACGAGCCAGTCCGTCATGTAGCCGCCGTACGAGCCACCCGTTACATAAAGGCGGTCGGTGTCTATGTAGCCCTGGGCGATGACATGATCCACGGCGGCCATGACATCCATCGTCGGCTTCGTGCCCCAGTCCTGATAAATGCTCGTGCAGAACGTGTCGCCATATCCCTGTGAGCCACGCGGGTTGCAGTAGACGACAACATACCCCTGCGCCGCGAAATACTGGAACTCGTGGAACCAGCCGACGCCATATGTCCCGGCCGGGCCACCATGAATCTCGAGCAAGAGGGGGTATTTCGTACCTGGATCGAAACAGGGCGGCTTGACGATCCAGCCTTGAATGTGCTCGCCGGTGCCGTCCCCGGCGGGCAGCCAGAACTCTTCGCGCCCGCTCGGCTCGTGCTCGGAAAGGGTTTCCGCGTTCAATCGGGTGCGCTGGGTGGCATTGCCGCCGCGCAGCGACTGTGTAAAGAGGTCGCCCGGATTCGTCGGCGTTGATGCGCCATAGGCGAGGGTCACGCCATCACGCGAAATATCCCAGCCTGTGATAGCGTGTGCGCCTTCCGTCACCTGCGCCACATCGCCACCGCTGGCGGGAACGCGCCAGACCTGCGCCGTGCCATTGATCGCGGCGAGGAAGTAGAGAGTATCGCCGACCCACGCGGGCTGGCGACGGTCATTCGCGCCCGTGTCGGACATGACGCCGGCGCCGATGGAGCGGTCAAAATCGGTCACGCACCGAAGCGTGCCGCCAGTAGCATCTACTCTCCAGAGGCGGTCATTCGCGCCGCCCTTCGCTGGATACGCGTGGCCGACGACCGCAAGCGCGTTCCCATCCGGTGACCATGCCGGGCTGCCGTACGCGCCATCGTGCGGCGTGGCCTGCGTCAACGCACCCGATGACACGTCAACCGTCCACACATCTATCCGCCGGTCGTGATCTTCGTTTTCGCTGCGGTTGGAGGCGAAAGCGATCTTTGTGCCATCCGGCGACCAGGCGATCTGGCTGACAGCTATCGTGCCCCTCGTCAACTGCCGGGCTTCACCGCCTTCAGACGGCATCACGAACAATTGCTTGCGTGTGTGGTCAAAGAACCCCTCACCATCGTACTTGTACTTCGCACGGGTGATAATCCTCGGCTTGTCGGTGTCGTCCTTGTATTCGACATTGTGGAGGGGCTCGGGGAGCGAAGGCACCTTGCAGAGAAAGGCGATTTCCTTGCCGTCCGGTGACCAGAGCGGTTCGGACGCCGCGTGATCGTCATCGGTTGTCAGTCGGTGCGCTTCGCCGCCGTTCGCGACATCGAGGACGAATATCTGTCCCTTCTTGCCGCGATCGGAGACAAAAGCGATCCGTGTGCCGTCGGGCGACCATGCGGGGTTCGTGTCCTTCTTTTCACCGCTCGTCACCTGACGGGCATCGCCGCCTGTTGTCGGAATGACCCAGATGCTCGCGCGGTTACGATTCACCGCGCCATCGGGCTGTGTTACGGTGCAGGCGATTCGCGATCCGTCCGGCGAGAGCGTGACGTCATCAACGAAGCGCAGGCGAAAAAGATCCGTTGCGGTGATTCCGCGCGTACGTGCCGGTGCGGCAGAAGACATACCATCATCCTTTCCGTTGGCGTATGATGCGCCAACATCGTCATCACACCATGCACGGTACTATACCAAAGAGTGCCGAAGCGATTTCGTGAGGTGAGCAGTGGAACTGATGCCTGTCATCTCGCCTGTACCTGCCGGCACTGATAGCTGGTGGTGGCGGGCGCGTGGATACGTGCGATTAATCCACCCATTCCCGGTTGCGATGAACGCCGTCGCCGCTGTCGCCTTCGCGATGATTGCCGTGCATGGATGGCCGGGAGCGCGCACTCTCTGCGTCATTGTCGCCGCGATCGTTGGTTCACAGGCGACGGTCGGCGTTGTCAATGATCTGCGTGATCGCGACCTCGACGCGGTCGCGAAGCCGGAGAAACCCCTGGTCTCCGGGCGCGTGACCGTCCGTGGCGCGGCGTGCGTCGGTGTCGTCACATTCATCATGGCGCTTGTTGCAGGCGCGGCGCTGGGGCGATTGTCATTGCTCTTTGTACTCGCGATGACTGCGGCCGGGTTGGTCTATGACCTCTGGCTGAAGCGAACGGCGGCCTCATTCCTCCCATACATCTTCGGGCTGCCGATCTTGCCGATCTGGACATGGATCTGCGTGCGGGACGCGCCAGCGCGCCTCTGGCTCACGTATCCGCTCGGCGTGCTCGTCGGCTTCGGGCTCCATCTCGCCAATGCCTTGCCGGACGCCGAACAGGACACGACGGGTGGTGTCCGGGGCATCGTCCAGGTCGTCGGGACACGGGCCGCGCTGCTCCTCTGTCTGGGATCATTCGCGCTTACCATCCTCATTGTGGCAGTGCTGACAGCAACGCGGCGCGACGCAGCGGTGATCATCATGATAGGCGGCGCGGTGGCATTCCTGCTTGGCGCGGCAGTGTCTGCTATGATGTCGCCGACGATGAGGACGCTGCAACGGAACTGGGGATTGCTGATTGGGTGCGCGATCGGCATCGCGGCGGCATGGCTGCGCGCACTCTCATAAGGTGGCAAATGACGCACGTTACCGTCACGGAACGTTGGCAGGTGTGGAATGGGCTGCGGTATCGTGTCTGGGAGCGCCCCGTGCCAGGGAGTGCCACGCCACCGCTCGTGCTCATTCACGGTTATGCAGCATGTGTCGAGCAGTGGGGTCGCTTTATCCGGGACATTGGGCCGGATGTGCCGGTGTACGCGCTTGACCTCATTGGATTTGGCGAAGCGAGTAAACCGCGCGACGCGGTATACGGTCGCGCATTCTATCTCGCGCAATTGGAGCACTTTCGGAACGCCTACGGACTGGCGCGCGTCGTCGTGGTCGGTCATTCCCTTGGCGGTATGTTGGGGGTTGAATGGGCCGCTGAGCAACCGGATGCAATCACGTCGGTGATCGCGCTCGCGCCGGGTGGCCTTCTCTCCGGCGACGAATTCAGTCCTCGTCAGCAGGCAATCATAGAGAAACTGGCGACACCGGCGATGATCCGTCTGCTCTTCGGCGTTGTGACGCACCTGCCGTACCGCATCCTCTCCGCGCCCGCGTACGCGGATCGTGCCGCGATGGAGCCATACACGCAGGCGGCGATCAGGCGTGCCTTGCGTTCGCCGGGCGCGGTCTGGTCCTATTCCGCGATGATCCGCTACCAGGCGGCCTTTCACATCGTTGCCGATACGGCGACTGTCCGCTGCCCGTTGCACATCATCTGGGGCACGCGCGATGTGCAGGTGTCCCGCGTAGAGATCGAGGCGCTCGCGCGCCGCTTCCCGCGTATCACGCTGACCGAACTCGACGGTGGCGGGCATTGCGTCCACGAAGAGCGATCCCGCGAAGTCGCTGCTGAGGTACGGATGCTGCTCGTTGCCGATGGCCTCCTTGATCCCGTACCGGCACCAATAATACTCTTTCATGATAGACTTGACGGGAATAACCGACCGAGGAATTGTGGAGGAGGGCAACGTGCGCCAGACCGATTATCCACGGATCATTCTCGAGGATGACGCCCGCCTTCGTCAA
>JAABUZ0100009883.1_pt1 | contig 10761 bp, 3 predicted proteins | sample 5562091 | NCBI WGS metagenome assembly JAABUZ01 (sample SAMN12813069, study PRJNA571459) | rock metagenome | isolation source: Antarctica rocks | place: Antarctica: Victoria Land, Linnaeus Terrace sud | collected 2015-12-21
GCTCGCCGGAAACGTGGGTGACCTCGACAAGCCCTAGCCCACAAGAAGCCCGGGAGCGGGTGCGCCCTTGTCATACACCCAGCAGTCGGTCAGCGGCTTGTACGTGATCTCGATGCTGTCCCCGAAACCGTCACGGATCTGCGCAAACGGCCGTCCGACACGAACGCACGCAGCCCCAGCTTGCCGTGGGCCGTACTGTACGCATACAGCAGGTCGGTGACCCGTTGGCGTAGGGAGCAGGTCGCTCGTCTCCGAGTAGAGAAACTCCGTCGCGGTGAGCTTGGATGCCCACAAACCGTTCGCCCTCGAGAGAGCGTGCGCAGCTGCAATTGCCGCCACGCGCGTACACGTAAACAAGACCACACGGCCTTCGCGGATGACGTCGATCGGCACCAAGCTGCCGCCATAGGGAGTATCCTGCGGACCATCCCCGTGGAGCGGTCCCTGTACGAGGCTCAAGGGACCGTTGTCCTTCCGCGATGTCAGCAGCGTCAGCGCAAGCTTCTCGCCGGAGCGGGCGTGGCGGAGCAACTCGGTCTGGCCATCGCCGTTAGGCGAAGGCTCAGACAGGCCTTCAGGGCACTCGATCGCCTCAATATGGGCTCGTAGTGTGTATCAGTAAAGAACTTGGTTGAGGTCCGACGGGCTGGGTCCCTTACGCCTCGCCCGGTTAGGAGGGAGAATGCACGGGGCAGGACTTTTGCGCTCGACAAACTTTCACGTTTCAGCCTGCATGCTGTTGAAGGGGTCGCATGAGCCCTGTCAGCAAGAAGATAGCTGAGGTGTATTCAGAATGCACCTCGGATCGACGGACTGCTCGGTTTAGACGAGGTCAACAGCAACCACCTCGTGCAAGTCTATCGATGCTATCTCGAGTCGGATGATACCGTTTTGGTTTGTGAAGTGTGGCTTTACTCCAGCCACCAGAAGCTGTACCTCTCTAACCCGTCTTCCCAGGGGAAGTCTCAATGTTACTTCCTGTTTCGTAATAGGAATCACTTCGCGAATGGGACCTTTCATCATCATCGGGTTCGTGAGATTAACCAGGTGCGCAGACATTGAGTTTTTCTGAAGCCAGACTGACACATCGAGCACGCCCTTCCCAACGACAGTCAACGGAGCGGGCTCGTTTGTGGCCCAGAGCACGGCATTACGCAAAAGCCTGGCGAGGTCGACGTCGAGCGTCTCCCAGAAGGTTCGATCGATGTCGCCAGGTAGATACACCACCCGGCTCTCACCGATCTCGCGAACTACGGCGCCGACCTGTCCCAGGGTCGCGCCTTGCCGGGGAAAGACCTCTTCCATGGGGAGATCAGGGTAGGTCGGAATGACCTGAAGTGGATAGACTCCAGCTTCGGATGGCGACACCGTGACTTGATTGGCGCCGTTTATGATACGGACTGAGTTCTCGAAGTCCTTGAGCAAAGGGTGGAACTGTCCAGTGGCCTTGTCCTTGTTGAGGCTCAGATAAGAGTTCAGCATCGGACCTTCGACCTTGCCGCCATAGTTGACACCGAACATCGATGCCAGGCCAAAGTTCTTCTGGCGGACGCCCCACTCGTTATAGAGCGACGTCTCAAAGGTCGCAACGATGTTTCCGCCTCCCTTCACAAACTCCTGCAATTGCTTGCATTGCGCACCTGACAGGGCCGCGATGTTTGGGAGAATGAGAGTTCGGAACTGATGGATGTGATCGTGGTCAAGCAGGCGATCGTGCACCATCTCAAAAGGAATACGCGCTTCGATCAACGCCTGGTAGAAGCCCAGGCTGGGATCCTCTACCTTTGCGTGTGCGTCATCTCCGCCGTAAAAGGTGGCCGTTTGCTGCGAGTAGACCAGTCCCACGCGGGCGAGTGGACGCTCGTTCCGCAGATAGACCGCATTTGCCGCATGCCACTTGTAAATGCCCTCGACCACGGGAAGCCAGCGCCGGTCAATGATCTTGCAATCAAATTTGGTGAACCACGGCCTGAGATCGTGCGCAATACCGTCGGCGACCCATAGCCTGATCTCATCCTCGCTCTGGACGGAGTCCTTCCACCGGTACTTGTCCTCGAGACCCATGCTGAAGATGCCCACGATAGCCTTGCTGCCCATGGTGGCGCGATATTCCTTTCCATTCTTCCCGTTGGCCCATGGTGGCATCACGCCAGCTCTTCCCTGGCGGTCGGCGAAGAGGGTAGGAGCGAGTTCGCCGACCATCTTCATATCGAGCTCGCTGAGGGCGCCTCCTCCAGCATTGGCTATGTAGCTGGCGTTGGGATTGATCGCCTGGATTGTGCGATTCCACAAACGCCAAAGCTCGAACAGGCGCTGCTGGCGCCAGATGATGTACTGCTTACGGGAAGGATCCTGCGGGTTACGGGTGCGCGGTAAGTCAAGGCCGCTGAAATCGCGAAAGTTTTTCTGGCAGTGCTCGCAGAAGCACATGCCTGAGCCGGCCCAGCGGTTCGTAAAGATGCCGTCGGGCATGTACATGCGCATGACCTCTTCGTGTACCGAGGTCAGGAATTCGAAGTTGTATGGGCCGAGCGGGCAAGTAATCCAGAAGTCTGGATCAGATGGATGCTTCACCTTTCTGCCGCTGGCGTCCACCATGATCCAGTCGGGGTGTGCGTCGTACACGTCCTGGTGACAGGCGTGCGCGTCGGTTCGAGCGACTACGACCATACCGCGGCCGCGGCACGCCCTTGCGAGGTCACCGAATGTATCCATTTTCCCGAGCCACTTGCTGCGGTAGTGGAACCGTACCTTGGTGGGATAGAACGCGACGGCGCCACCGGCGTTGAGGGTGACGGCATCGATGTGCAAGCGTTTGAAGTAGTCGAGCCAGAACTGCTGATCGTAGTTCCCGGGGTCATCCTCCGCGAAGCCGATCTGCGCCCAACGCATAGGCTTGTCATACCAGTTCGCCTGCGGAGGACCTATGTGGGCAGTTCCCTCCAACTGCTGCGCCCACGAGTCCGTCCCGCGCGCGAAGATCGCTGCAGTCGTGTAGCCCAAAAACGTGCGACGGGTGCTTTCCATGCGGCTCCTCTCGACCTTTTCTGCGCGTTATAGCGGGACGGATAATTGCTCATCGCTGTTAGCTCAGTGCGATGACAGCCGCATCCCGTGCCGGCACAACCACCGAAATCTGTTGCCCTGCGACCCTGACCGCAAGCTTGCCCCACTTGTCCTCACCGGAAGAGAAACGAGGGGAGTTCGAATCGAGCGACACGGTGATGGTGCGCTCGGTCCGGGTCGGGTTTGTAACCCAGAGGTTGGTTCCGCCCTCTCCCTCGTGGAGCCGCGCCTGTACCTGGTTATCGCTGACCGTCAGTCGCGAGGTGACACCCGCCATCTTCAAAAAGCTCGCGAACAGCGTTCTCGTCTCCTTCCCGTGATGGAGGTAGTAGCCCGCGCCAGGGAACGAGCCCATCAGAAGTGTGCGGCCGCGACCGAACTGATTGTCCAAAGCTGCAACGGTGCCGTCAGGATAGTGACCGACCGGCCTGCCGCCCTTCGCCTCATATTGCTGAAAGAAGTAGCGGCCGAAGACCTTGTTGCCGTTGACCTCCATCGTGAGGTCGTCGTGAATATCGGCCAGGAATTCGACGTAGCTTTCGCGCGCTCCGAACACCTGATCCAGGCCGTAGTTGGGCTGTACTGTTCCCACGTGGCCATGTTCGCCGAAGTAGGCGGGCAATCCCTCTGAGACTAACGTGCCGCCCTTAGACACGTAGTCCTTCAATCTCGCGACTGTCTCCGGCTTCATCATGACCGGGTAGGCGAGGTAGACCAGCTTGTACTCGTCTATATTTTCGAGCGCGACGAAGTCTGCCTGGATGTTCTGATCGAAGAAGGCCTGGTAGGCGCCACGCATGGATTCTGCGTAGAAGTCGGTCGAGAGCTGCTGCATGTAGTTGAACATCTCTGCTTCCGGGACGAAAAGGAGGCCGACGTCACCACGGACCGGTCTCGATCGCCATATCTCTGGATGTGCGTTTGCCCATGACAAGGTCTTTCCCGCCATCCTGGCCCGCGGAGTCAGGGAACCATCCATGCCGATAGACCCAAAGGCGCCGAACAATGGGCCGTCCAGAAGAGGACGATAACGGCAATACAGCAGCCCCCGCGCTCCTCCTGCAAACGAGATCATGTTCCAGATGCGCACGTCCTCCGGCTCCGTGACCCGGCCGTCTTCCCTTGGTTTGCCTATAAGTTGCGGCTGCATCCACAGCGGTCCACCCTGCGCCTCCGCGTGCCAGAACGGCTTTCCTCGCGCACCTGCACGTGTCAGATCGAAGGCTTGCCACTGACGCCAGGGCTCGGTGCCGTGACGTGACTGCACCCAGGTCAATCCATAAACGTCAACCCGTTTGGCTGCCATCCACTCATTGTGCGTGGCCGAAGGATAGCTTTCCAGCGTGCCCGCGACCCCATGACAGGTGACGAGGTGGCTGGGATCGAGGCGTCGATAGAGCTGCACCCGCCAGTCGAAGAGCTCGTATGCTTTTTCGACACGGTGTTGTAGCCAATCCAGGCTCTCAGGGTAGCCGCTGAAGTCACGTGGCGGCTCAATATCCTCCCAGTCCGCGTAACTTGGCCGGTGCCAGGTCTTACATAGGGTGTCCAGCGAGCCGTAACGAACTCTAAGCCAATCCTGGAGCTTCTCCCTGCTGGCCTCGCAAAAGCAGTTCATCTTCCCCGGGCGACCGCCGTCGTAGGTTGTTTCGTTCCACAGGTCGTAGCCCAGGAGAGCAGGGTGTCCGCGGTAATGTTCGATCAGCTTGGTGTGGAAGTTCTCCGCGAGTGCTTTGAGATCGGGATTATCGAGACAGAGGCCGGGAAAGCCTCCAACTCCACTGCTGGCCGAGACCATGCTGTGAGTGATTGAATCGTCGCTGGCCTTGTAGCGCGCATGCGCGTACTTGCGAAACATCCATTCCGGGGCTGCTGTATCGAGCGTTGCAATGACGACCTTGATGCCGTTCTGCGCAGCAAGGTCCATGATCCTGTCGTAGTCAGACCAGTCCCACTTGCCGGGCGCGACCTCGAGGGCGGACCACATGAACCAGTGGCGGAACGTGTTCATGCCCAGCTGCGAGGCTGTCTTATGATCGCTTCCCCAATCGGTGTCGGACGGATTGGATTTTCGAAAGTAGACCGCACCGGCGGGAAAGACCGAACCCATGTTTGCTTCACCGGCGGCTGCGGGAGTCGTGGAGCCAGCCTCCTGGGTCAGCAAAGCGCTAACGAAAGGTTGTGCATGGCTCACGGCAGAGGACGCGCTTAGCAGCCCGGCGGAGAACAGAAAGTTTCTCCGGCTTACATCGTTGCTGTCGTTCATCTTCGTGTCTCCAGCGTTGCTGCTGAAAGTCTCACAGGCCATCCTGGATGGGAGTGCGGCAGGGGGTGAGGTCTTAGTAGTAGACCTTGAGCGAGAACTGGATTTGCCTGCCGACGGACGTGCCGCTGGACAACTTCCCGAAGTTCGCATTACTCGCATTGCAAGCCGAGCCCGGCGTTCCCTGGCAGGTGAGCGTCGGATCGTTGGCGCTCGGCAAGTTGAATACGGGGGTGTTGGTGGTGTCGAAGAACTCCGCACGAAACTCTGCATACTTTCGCTCGGAGTAGTGGAAGTCCTTGAAGATCGAGGAGTCTAGGTTCTTAAAGCCAGGTCCTGTGGTGGGAAAGTGACCGCAGTTGCCAAAGGTTTGTACGTTCTGCCCCTGCGCGCCGATCACGACGTTCGGTACCTTGAAGGCCGCCGGGTTGAAGTAGCCGCTTGGACCCGCGTTAGGCAGTTTCTTAGCGATCCCAGCGACGCAATCTGCGACGTTATACGTGTTGAAGACTGGCGGCAGTACGTTGGTGCGGATGTCTGTGGGGAAACCGGTGCGCAGGGTGCCAATGCCATTGAGAATCCACCCGCCCGCGAGGGCATCAAGGAATCCACCGCGGTTCAGAAAGGCTCGATCTCTGCCGAATGGCAGCTCATAGCTGACACTAGCAGTGAAGTTGTGGGTCACATTGATTGGCGCGAGGCCGTCCTCGCGCTGTGGCTCGTAAGTGCTGATGGAGATCGAGGTTCCGCCGTTCTGGGCGAAAGCATTTGGTCCGCTGCCACCCGTTTCTAGGTTTTGCTGCAGCGTGTAGTTCGTCAGAACGCTGAGGCCGTAGGTGGGGCGCACTTCGAGCTTGACGTTGCCAGCCTTATAGCTGGAGGTTGCGGTCGAAAACACGGCCAGGATCTGACCATTGATGTAGGGAAATGGACGGTTCGCTTGCTTGTTGAGGCCGGCCAGAGCCTGGCTGAACGGAATCTGGTTCTGGTCCTGAAAGAGTGTGGCGAGGTCCGATCCCTGCGCGCCGCTGTAAGAGGTCTCGACGACGATCTTGTTCGTCAGCTGGTATTGCAGGTCCACGTTGTACTGCACCAGCTTCGGGTTCGCCGCGTGGTCGAAGGCCTGCGTCCGGAAGGATGTGCTCAGCGGCTTGGTAGCCGAGAAGCCGCTGAGATCCGTGCTGATCGGCAGCGCCACGATTGGGGAGTTGATGGTGAAGGGCGGCGCGACTGTAGTAGCCGCCGAGACATTCGGCAGCGCCACAAGCGGGATGTTCGGTGGGTTGTCGGAGAACTGAGTTATCTGCTGGTTCTGATCCTTCAGACCATAGAAGATGCCGTACCCGCTGCGCACGACGAATTTGGGCGTGATCTGGTACGACGCGCCGATGCGCGGACCGCAGTTGTTGTGATCGCCCTGCACCATAGCGCAGCTGTAGCCACTGCTGCAGGGAAGAACGTATTTCCCGGTCCTGATATCAAACAGACTCCCGATGTTCCGCGCGTCGATCGGCTGGGTATAGAGCTCGTAACGGACGCCAATATTCAGCGTAAGATTCTTCGCGACCTTCCAGTCGTCCTGTGCGAAGCCGCCAAAGTAGGAGTCGCGCTGGCGGCCCCACTGCAACATCGGCGCACCCAGGATGCTGCTCTCATCACCGAGCAGAAAATCCGCAAACGGCAGACCCGAACCCGGGCTGTCGCTGCTCGATGTGAAGGTCGCGCCGTAGTAGCTCTGTGAGAAGAAAGGCGAGCCGCGCAGCGTGTTCAACCGTGAGTTGCGGAGATCGACGCCGAACTTGAAGGCGTGCTTGCCGCGCGTCCAACTGATGTTATCGCCGAGTTGGCCGCGAGTTTCGATGTTCTGGTTTGGGTCGCCGCCACCGATGCTGGTGAACTCCTGAGTTCCACTTTGCACGCCGGAGTAATTGAAGTTGATGCTGCCGAATCCCGAGACGGGCCCGGGGAAGAGTGCGAAATTATTCTGGTGCGCGAAATCGGCGCCCGCCTGACCGGTGCCGGAGAGACTGCCGTTGTGCCGGATCAGGCCAAAGCGAACCTCGTTGACAAGCGTCGGCGTGAGGAGATGCACATCCGTAAGCGCAAGCTGCATTGAGTTATCAACTGACGGGGATCCGCCCCCAAGAAAACCGGCAAAGACCCCAACTGCGGGCCTGGTGTTGTTGCTTTTGGAAAAGCTGCCGTAGAGGGTGTTCTTCGAAGAAATTGTGTAGTCGATCCGAACGTCGCCCTGATCGGTTCTCGAAAACTGTGGCGCTTGGTACAGGAAGTTACGCGACAGGTCGCCAGGGTTGCCGAAGTTTGGTGCTGGGATCAAGCCGACGATTGCCAGTGCGGTCTTATTTAGCTGCGACGCAGGGATTTTATTGCCAGGGAATTGCGTGGCGATCACGGTGCCGTTTGGACCGATGTGCCGCGTGGTTGGATCGAATAACTTTACAGACGTACCGGAGAAATCACCCGTGCGGAATGCCGGCGGCGGCAAGCTGGAGATGGAACTGGCCGCCCGGGTACTTTGCCGTGTCCCCTGGTAGTCGACAAAGAAGAAGAGTTTGCCTCTCAGAATGGGGCCGCCCAGCGTAGCGCCGAACTGGTTCTGATGAAAGGGCGCCCGGGGCAGTCCGCCCGATTTCGAGAGGTAATTATTCGCATCGAAGGCGTTGTTGCGCAGGAACTCGAAGACCACTCCGTGGAATTGATTGGTGCCGTTCTTGAGCGTGGTGTTCACAACGGACCCGGCCGCGTGGCCGAACTCTGCAGGGAAACTGTTTGTGTTGACCTTGAACTCCTGCACTGCATCAACCGAAGGGACGATTGCGATACCGGTTCTTCCGATAGCTCCAGCGTTGGTGATCGTGTTATTGTCGACACCGTCCAACGATACGTCGACAGCCGTGAATCGGCCTCCTCCGGCAACGAAGGGCAAGTTCGAGCCCACTCCGAACAACTGCGTAGTGTTGCCCACCAGTAAACCGAGCGCGAAGGGATTGCGGCCGTTGAGCGGCATATTGAGTATCTGCTGCTGCTCCACAACCTGCCCCAGCGAAGATGTGGCCGAGTCAACCAGCGGGGCCACGGCCTCGACCTCTACGGTCTGCCCGACCGAGCCGGGCTGCATCGTGATCGTGAGATTCAGAGTCTGATCGACGAGCAATGTGATGCCCGTCAGAGTCTTCTCGGCGAAGCCGGGTGCCGCAACTGTGATGGAGTACTGGCCAGGCGGGATGACCGGCGCACTGAAGGCTCCTACACCGTTCGTCCGCGTGTCGCGCGTAGTCCCCGTTGCGAGGAGCGTGAGTTTGACGCTGGCGCTCGGCAGCGCGGCCCCAGAACTGTCTTCTACCTGGCCGACGATAGTACCGGTCGACGTTTGCGCCACCACCGTGCCTCGCGTGGCAAGGAGCAGGAGAAACAGCGCTGCAGCCGCGATTCTAAAACTCATCTGGGGTGTTCGGGTGTGTGCATCGGTGCCTGCTTCTACTACTTGCCCAAGAGAGCCTCTGAGGCACAGGTGCATTGGCCAGACCTTTCCGGATTCAGCAGAGAACACTACGGTTCAGTAATGTGAATGTCAAGGCATTGCTACGCCGTCCCTGCGTGGAGCCGCAGAGGCGCCCGTGTTGCCCATTCTGTCGATGCTCTCATAGAGTCCGGGATCCAGCCTGGAAACTTACCACCACGATTGAGTGACTCCTTGCCAAGCTCTGGAGTCATCGGACGCAAATTCGATAGCTCGGGGCGGTCGTGTTGGACGCAGGAGGCTTTCGGTTCCCCGAGGTTCGCAAGCTTCTAACGGCTATCTCAATAAGCTCCTAGTGCTACCGCATCTTCCTCGCGGACACGATGGATCAGTAACAACCTTCGACGGAGCGAGTATTGGTCTTGTGCAGACTATGTCTCAAGGAACGAAGGTGGTCTGGATGGTTGTCTCGGTCCCTACCTCGGTGCCGTTCCGATCTTACTTGCGTTTAGAAGCTGACTCCGTGAGTCGCAGTGTTAACGGGTGATTGGTCCCATTGGGCAAAGGGATACAGCTCACAAATGCCGTGCGTAAATTGAACAGGTCTGGTGGCAATGATTATGGAGCGTGAGGTTTACCGAGGACCGGTGGTTCTCTTCGGACCAACCAGACATGCAGTGGAACTGAGTGCTCCACTTTGCCCAGATCTGTAACCTCGAACTGTTGGTTGTTCCGTATACGCTCATCAAACCAGAGCGAAAAATGTTCTCTACTCACCACGACAAACTCCGGCTGTGAGAGTACTTGGCTAGCGGATAAGATCTGGTCTGAATAGTATCCCGTCTTCTTCCATATAGACAGCATATTGGCTGACGTAACGTCACGTGGCCCGTGGCTCATGTCCAGCGTGAATGGCCAATCGATCTCCGTCTCTAGCTTTGCGTGCTCGTTCTGATAATGCACAAGCTCCGCGAAGATGTTGACATCTGTAATAACAGCAGGAATACCCACCGGAATCTTTCGAACCAAAGCCGTGGTGTAGTTGTTATCTGCATTGTCCCGTGGCCTGCTGCGAAAGCAAAAAGCAGCTAGAAGCAGAACCGCTAGAACCACCCGTCCGCCCGCAATTCTAGGTTTACCCATAAGAGCTAAGAAGCGACTCGTCAGATCGCACAGAAGAAGCGCGCTTCCCACCAACGTGGGTAAGAGGTAGCGATCTACGAAGACAGAATTTCCTACCAGCGACTTCATGAAGAAGATAATCGAAGCCGACAAAAGCGTGCCGATCAGGAAATATAGCGGCGTTCGCGACGAAGGTAATAGGTCTTCCTGAACGTTCATCGCCTTGCGCGCCAAATGAGCTCCGTATGCAGCCGCGAGTAGGACGCAGCAAAGCACGAGGGTTGGGGTCCCATAACCCGCCATGCCGAGAGGCAGATCGCTCAGAAGTGGCCGCTCCGTCCAGAAGTATGGCTTGCCGATGTCGACGTTTGCCCTGAGATTGCGCCACACCCAAAACAGTGTTACCCAGCCGCATAAAGCGCTTGCGTAAAGCTTCCATCTTAGTTTTCGATACCAGAGGTCCTGCACAATTAGCCCTGCCACAAAGAGTCCGCTATAAACCACACCTAAGACGTGGCTGCCGATCAGAAACGCATGTGCCAAGGCGGTACTTAGTAGCAAGCGAGGTGTGAGGGGGACACCCGGCCTTGCGGAAAGAAACATATAGGCAACTGCTGCTGCCGCCGCCATGAAGAGCCCATAAGTACGTGCATTTGATAGCTGAAAAATTACCGCTTCATTCGACACGAATGCGAAAGGAACACAAAAGCTCACGACAGCGCTAGAGTAATGCCGACGGGCCGCTGCCCACGTCAAAGCTAGCGAGACCCAAAGCCCTACGGCCGTGAACATGCGCGCGGCGAGCTCTGTAGCTCCAAACACCTTGAGC
>JAABUZ0100009885.1_pt1 | contig 10757 bp, 8 predicted proteins | sample 5562091 | NCBI WGS metagenome assembly JAABUZ01 (sample SAMN12813069, study PRJNA571459) | rock metagenome | isolation source: Antarctica rocks | place: Antarctica: Victoria Land, Linnaeus Terrace sud | collected 2015-12-21
CGTGCTGCCGGACTGAGCGCTCAGCTCTGAGTTTGTGTCGCCTAAAATCTCAGCAGTAGCATTGAAGCAGTAATGCTACTGCTGAGCCGGTTCCCATGCTGACGATGTCCTCCAAAGCGCTTTCGGCGGGCCAGGCGCGGACGTACCACGCGCGGGAGTTTGCGTCGGAGCGGCAGAACTACTGGAGCCGTGACCAGCAGGGTTTCAGCGAATGGCAGGGCAGACTTGCGGAGCAGTGGGGCTTGGAGGGTGCAGTCGGCAATGAGCATTTCGCGCGGCTGAGCGAAGGCCAGCACCCATTCACCGAAGAGCAGCTGGTGCGGCATCAGGTTTCCCGGACCTACGACGGCAAGGGCGGCAAGGAAGTCACGAGCGTGGAGCATCGCGCCGGGTGGGATGCGACGTTCTCCGCCCCTAAATCCGTTTCACTGACGGCGCTTGTCGGCGGGGATGAGCGGGTGCGGGAGGCGCACCGGGAGAGCGTCCGTGTCGCTTTGGGCCAGATCGAGCACTACACGCAGGCACGGATCGGCAACGTGCATGCCCCGGAGACGACCGGCAAGTTCGCTGCCGCGATCTTCGAGCACGACACGGCGCGGCCTGTGGATGGCTACGCCGCGCCGCAGCTCCACCCATGCCGTGATCTTCAACGTGACCGAGCGCGAGAACGGGCAGACCCGCTCCGTGCAGTCGCATGAGCTTTATGCTTCGCAGCATTACGGTACGGCGATCTATCGTGCGGAGCTGGCAACGCGCCTGCAGAAGCTCGGCTACGAGCTGGAACGCGGCAAGGACGGCCAGCCCGAGATCAAAGGCTACACGCGGGAGTATCTGGAAGCGTCCAGTCCGCGAAGGCAGCAGGTGCAGGATTACAAGCGCGAGCAGGGAATCGACGGTGCGGCGGCGGGGCAGATTGCAGCACACCGCACACGGGACAAGAAGGAACTGCAGACGCCCGCAGAGGTCAGCGGCAGCATCGCGAATTGGCGGGGCAGTACGGCCATCAGGCCGACGGGGTTGTGGCCGAGACGCGGGAGCGTACGCAGAAGCTCACCCAGGAACAGCCCCCGCCAGCCCAGACCCGGACGCCAGAGCAGACGTCGCAACAAGCCGTAACCTATGCCCGCGATCATTTGTTTGAGAAGGATGCCGTGCAGGACCGGAGAGCGCTTTACGAAACGGCGCTCAATCGCGGCATGGGCGAGATTACCTACTCGCATGTTCGACAAGAGTTCGAGCACCGGATGCAGGCAGGCGAGTTTCGCGAGGCGCAGGAGTCCGTGCGCGGACCGCAGATCACGACCGCTGAAATGGTGCGAATGGGGCGGGAGATCGTTGCCCAGATGCAGCAGGGCAATCAACGTGGCTATGGCGACCCAATGCTCTTGCAAGGCCGGGAGCGCTTCGACACCTTGGACCGGCACCCGGAGCTGAACCGTTCGCAGCAGGAAGCCGTCCAGGAGGTCTTCGCCTCGCGCGAGAAGATCGTCGGGATGGACGGCGTAGCCGAAGCCGGAAAGACGACGACGCTGGCCGTCATTCGCGAAGGCGCGCACGCCGAAGGCTATAAGGTAGAGGGCTTCGCGCCCACGAGCCGCGCGGCGCAGAAGCTTGGTGAAGCAGGCATTGAAACTTCAACCTTGCAGATGCATCTGGCGCGACGGCAGGGCCGGACACCGGAGAGAAGCGGCTCTATGTGCTCGATGAATCCTCACTCGCGTCCACTAAGCAAATGCACGAGTTTGTGACGCGCCTTCACCCGAACGACCGTGTGCTGCTGGTAGGCGATCGCAGACAGCATGAGGCGGTCGAGGCCGGAAAGCCCTTCGCGCAATTGCAGGAAGCCGGGATGAAGACCGTCTCGCTCGATCAGATCGTGCGCCAGAAAGAGCCCGAGCTGCGGCAGGTGGTCGAGCAACTCGCGCGCGGCGAGGTGGGAGTTGCGGTCAAGAACCTCGACAGTCAGGGCCGGGTGCATGAGTTCCGAGGCCGCGAGGAGCGGATCGACGCGATCGCGAAGGAGTACGCAAAGTCACCGGAGAACACATTGGTCGTCTCGCCCGACAACCGCTCCCGTGCGGAGATAAACGAGCGCATCCATGCCGAGCTGCAACGGAATGGCGTTGTGGGCAAAGAAGAGCATCGGGTCGAGACGCTGGTACCGCGCCAGGACCTTACCGGAGCGGCCCGCACCTGGGCCGAGCGATACGAGGTCGGCGAAGTGCTGCGCTATAGCCGAGAGTCGAAGGAGACCGGCATCGGCAAAGGCGAATACGCCCACGTGGTGGGCATCGACGCTCCGCACAACCGGATTACCGTAGCGCTGAAGGATGGCACGGAGCGAACCTACGACCCGCATCGCCAGCAGGGAGTTTCGGTCTATCGCGAGGAGCCGCGCAGCTTCTCTACGGGCGACCGCATCCAGTTCACCGCGCCCGCGAATGACCTCAAGGTTGCGAACCGCGAGCTGGGCACCGTGGAGAGCATCACCGAAGGCCGTATGTCACTGCGCATGGACGATGGCCGCTCCGTGCAACTAGATCCAGCCAAGCATCCGCATCTCGATCATGGCTATGCCGTGACCAGCCATTCCAGCCAGGGGCAGACCGCCGAGCGGGTGTTGGTCCATGTGGATACGGAGCTGGGCGCAAAAGACCTGCTTAACAACCGCATGGCTTATGTAGCCGTCTCGCGCGGAGCGCACGATGCACAGCTCTTCACCAACGACCGCGAGAAGCTGCCCGCCGCGTTAGGACATGAAGTCTCCCGTGAGAGCGCCCATACGCCGCAGCACAAGCCAGAGCAGTCCATCCAGCCGCCGCAGCAGGAGATCGCGCCGAAGCACGAACATAGCTATGGGTTGGGACTCAGCCTCTAAACGGCTTTGGCTACTTTGCCTCAAGCGTGTCTTAAGGTTGGGGAGGATATCGTGGCCTGATGGGCGCTTTTGAAGAGGCTGGAGGGCAACTCATCCTAGATGACGTATGTCTCACGGATGATTACCGTTATGGTCGAATCTTAACGACGCATTTCCAGCCTTTTGAGTCTATGACGATTTATGGTCGTGTACGACAATTCGCTCGTGTGCAGGCCGGCCTTGGGTGTGCCCGATGGGTTTACCTGGTCACTGCCTTGATGGGCTTCCAAATGGCTAAGGGTCAGGGCGTAATGATCGGAGGACCGCAGCCGGCTTCAGCTGCGCAACTGGCACTAGCTCCTCAGCCAGGTTCAGCGCCACAGCAGGCCGAGACCGGGCAGGGGCAGGTGATTACACTTCCAGAGGCTTTAAAGCTGGCGCGCGCGAACGACCTGCAGTTCCAAACTGCTCGGACGGATGCAGAGATCGCGCACGAGAGGCGCCTGCAGGCGCGCGATGCACGGCTGCCGACGGTTAGTGCGCTCAACCAGTTCATCTACACGGAAGGCAACGGTACGCCTTCAGGCGTATTCATCGCCAATGACGGTGTACACGTCTACAACGAGCAGGCGGTGGTGCGCGAGGACCTACTTTCGCTGGTTCGCGGCGGTCAGGAGCGGCAGGCACAGGCGGCCGAGGCGATCGCTCGGGCCAAAGAAGAGATCGCACGTCGTGGGCTGGTGCAGACGGTGGTACAGAGCTATTACAACCTGTTGACGGCTCAACAGAAAATCGTGAACGCGCAAAATTCGCTCAAGGAGGCGAACGATTTTGTCGAGGTGACGAAAAAACAGGAGACAGCTGGCGTGGTCTCGCACGTGGACGTGGTCAAGGCGGAGATCCAGGCAGAGCAGAGCGCGCGAAATGTTGAGTCTGCTCAATTGACGGCTGACCAGGCGCATCTTGCTCTTGCCGTGCTGCTGTTCGCCAAGTTTGACAATCAATTTACGGTGGACGACTCTATGCCAGCGTTGCCAGCAGAGGTTTCGTTCGCCGAAGTCAAGGCGAAAGGTTTGCAGGATAATCCCAACGTTGCGAGCGCCCGTGCTGGAGTGAAGCAAGCGCACGCAGCTGCGAGCGTGGCACGGTATGCCTACCTTCCTGGGCTCATCGTGAACTTCTATTACGGGATCGACGCGAACCAGTTGCAGGCGACCGCGACGGGCGTGTACGGGGCCACCAAGAGCACGCAGCAGAACAACATTATCGCGAATCGGCAGAACCTGGGATATGCAGCCGACGTGACGCTGAACATTCCGGTGTGGGACTGGGGCGCGACCCGCAGCAAGGTGCGAGCGGCCGAAGACAGCGCGCACCTGGCCGAGGTGCAGGCCCGGTTCGCCGAGCGTCAGGTGCAGGAGCAGCTGCGTTTGTATTACCGGGAGTCGGAGGTGGCGCGCAACCAACTCACTTCGCTGGGACGCTCGCGCGATCTCGCCACAGAAAATCTTCATTTGACGATGGTGCGCTATGAGGCCGGAGAGGCGACCGCGCTCGAGGCAACATCGGCGGAGAGTTCCCTTGCCACTGCGCGCAACGCCTATCAAGACGGGCTCAGCCATTTCTATGTTGTGCTCGCGCAGTTAGAAACACTGACGGGGAGTTTATAGCAATGCCGCATACACGGAGCACTCTTCACCGTACCCTAGCAGTTTTCGCATGTGCGCCTCTGCTGCTCGGAATTGCAGGTTGTGGCCACGCCAAGAAGAAGTCTGCGCCGGTCGCGGTTGCGGTCCAGGCGGTACAGGTCCAGCAGCAGCCTATTACGCAGTATGTGCATGGAGGAGGAACCATTTTCCCTCTGCATCAGGCCTCGCTCTCGCCCAAGATCAGTTCGCCAGTGCGGGCCTTCTACGCGGCTCGCGGGCAGTATGTACACCGCGGCCAGTTGCTGGCGGTGCTGGAGAACCGCGACCTGGCCGGGGCCACGGTATCCGCTTCCGGGAGTCTCGACCAGGCGAAGGCAAACTACACCAAGGTAGTGGCGAGTAGCCTGCCGGAACAGATTCAAGCGGCTGAACTCGGTGTAAAGGACGCCGGCTCTTCGCTCGAAGCGCAGCAGAAGTTGTATGACAGTTATCTCTGGCTGTACCAACAGCATGCAGGTGCACGCAAGCAGGTGGACCAGGCTGCGGTGGCCCTCACAGTCGCCAAGAGCCAGGACGCCGCCGCCAGGAAGAAGTTGGCCGACCTGCAGGCGAGCGGAACGTCGGAACAGACCAACGCCGCTCAAGGCCAGGTGGAGTCGGCACGCGGCCAGTATCTTTCCGCCAAGGCACAGTTTGAGTACACCCACCTGCGCAGCCCAATTGCGGGTGTTGTCGCCGATCGTTCGGTCTATCCGGGAGACGTTGCGCAGGCAGGCACGCCGTTGATCACCGTGATGGATGTGAGCCGCGTCTTTGTGCGGCTCCACCTTCCTCATTCGCAGAGCGTATTGCTGAAGGTGGGCGATTTGGGCGAGATTCACCTTCCCGGCATCAAGCACGGAGTTGCGGGGAAAGTCGCGGTGATCAGCCCGGCGCTCGACCCCAACAGCACCACGGTTGAGGTCTGGTTTGAGGCTGCGAACCCGGACAACAACCTGCAGCCGGGTACCTCCGTTACTGTGGATGTGGTCGCGAAGGTCGTTCCGAACGCACTGGTGATCCCCCTGACGGCCGTCCTGACCGATTCAAACGGCGCGCACTCAGTTATGGCGATCGCTCCCGGCGACATGGCTCGTCGCCAGCCGATCACGACCGGGATTGAGACCAACGGGGTGGCGCAGGTTGTGGCTGGCCTGAACCCGGGAGAGACGATCATCGCCACGGGCGCTTATGGCCTGCCCGACAATACAAAAGTCAAGCCCACAGCGCTGTCTTCGTCCAATTCCTCGCAGACCCCCGCTGGGGCGAGTAGCTCGGGCTCTTCCTCCGGCTCGTCTGCCGGAACTTCTTCGTCGCCTGCATCGTTTCCATCGGCCGGAACGTCCGGATCGTCTTCGAGTTCAGGCCCGGGTGGGACGCCCAACGCTGCTCCATCCTCCGCATCTTCTGGTTCATCTTCCGCCAGCTCACCTTCGGCAACGCCATAGTCAACGGGCGGGAGCGGATCGCACTGATGGCGAAGACCAGGGAGGAAATCAGTGAATCCGGGCACAAGCAGGAAGCGAAGCAGGAAGAGGGCTTCTGGCTGATCCGCTATTCCAAGGCGCTGATCGGCCTCGTGGTGGCGCTCGTCGCTTTGGGAATCTACTTCGCCTTCCAGATCCCCACCGGCGTTTTTCCCACCACCAACTTCCCGCGTGTCATCATTGCGCTCGACAATGGTGTCACTCCGATCAACCAGATGCTGGTGAGCGTGACGCGTCCGGTCGAGACTGCAGTCAGCAGTGTGCAGGGTTTGCAGAGCGTGCGTTCGATCACCAGCCGCGGTACGGCCGAGATCGACTTATTCTTCGACTGGAAAGTCGACATGTTCCAGACTCTACAACGAGTCGATTCCGCACTGGCTACGGTTCAGGCAACGCTACCTCCTAAGGTCAAAATCACCGCGCACAGGCTTACCTTTTCGAGCTTCCCCATCATGGGTTTTGCCATGACGTCTGACTCCATGCCGGCGACGGAGCTTTGGAAGATCGCAACCTATCAAATGCGGCCGCAGCTCAACCGTGTTGCCGGCGTGGCTACGGTCAACGTGCAGGGCGGGGAGGAGCCGGAGTACCAGATCACGCCCGATCCGACACAACTGATTCGCACCTCCACCACGGTCCCAGAGATCCTGGCGGCCATTCAGAATACCAATGTTGTCTCCTCGCCAGGATTGATTGAAGCTCACCACGATCTTGTGCTCGACCTGGTGGACGGCCAGGTGCATGATCCTGCAGAGCTGGCGCAGATCGTTATCAAAAAGACGCCGGCGGGTGTTTCGGTGCACATCGGCGACGTAGCCGAGGTGCATCCTTCGGTGAAGCCGGTTTATACGGTGGTGACGGCGCACGGCAAGCCGGCGGTGCTGCTGAACATTACACGCCAGCCGGGTACCAGCACGATTGCAACTGCCTCCGCAGTCAACAAGGAACTGGATAAATTGAAGGCGACTCTGCCGCCAGGAATCGATTTCACCACCTTCTACGACCAGTCAGGCTCAGTGCGGTCATCCCTGAACAGCGTGCGAGACGCCGTGCTGATCGGCATCGTGCTGGCATCTCTAGTGCTGATTCTCTTTTTGCGCGACTGGGGCAGCTCGCTGGTTGCGGGGCTGGTCATTCCGGTGACGTTTGCCATCACCTTCATAGCCATGCACCTGCTGGGCGAAAGCTTCAACATGATGACGATGGGCGGCATGGCGGCGGCGGTCGGTCTCGTCATCGACGACGCCATCGTGGTAGTCGAAAACATCGTGCGCCATCGCGATGAAGGCGAGAAGACAGAAGAAGCAATCCAGAATGCGCTCAGCGAACTGACGGTTCCGCTGTTCTACTCCACCATCACGCCGGTCAGCGTGTTTCTTCCTCTGGTGGCGATCACCGGAGTCACCGGCAGCTTCTTTCGTGCGCTCGCCGTCACCATGGGAGCGGCGCTGATTACGTCGCTCGGCCTGGCGCTCACCTGGACTCCCAACCTGAGCCAGTTTTTTTTGGGCAAGAAGAAGGAGAAGAACGGAGAGAAAAAGGACGGAAAACAGGGTGGAGTGATGGGCAAGGTCTTAAGCGTCTATGAACGTGTGCTTAAGCTGGCCCTGGGACACCGCTGGATGCTGGCGGCCCTGTCCATCCTGGTGATCGGCATTTCCTACTGGAGTTACACGCAGCTTGGCTCTGACCTGTTGCCGCCGATGAACGAGGGAAGCTTTGTCGTGGATTACATTATGCCTGCAGGCAGTTCGCTGGCCGAGACTAACCGTGTGGTCAGCCACATCGTAGCCATTCTCCAGACCGTTCCGGAGATCCAGACAACGGCGCGCCGAACGGGCCTGCAATTAGGTCTGGCTGCCGTAACCGAGGCCAACACCGGCGACATCTCTGTGCAATTGAAACCGAGCCGCAGCCGCACCACGGATGCCATCATCGCCGATGTGCGTGGACAGATCGCTGCCAGTGAGCCGGGCATTCATATCGAGTTCGGGCAAATCCTGCAGGACATGATTGGCGATCTGACCAGCGCACCCCAGCCCGTCGACATCAAGCTGTTCTCTGAAGACGATGCTCTGCTGCGCAAGTGGGCGCCCATGGTCGGCGAGAAGGTGAAGCAGGTCAACGGCGTGGTGGACGTGTTGAACGGGATCGAAAACACGATCAGCGGTCCGGCGGTGCTCTACAAGGTGAACCCGGAGATTAGCTCGCAGACCGGCTTCACGCCCGAAGAGGTGGAGACCGATGCCAATGCTATCCTCGATGGCGAACGGGCTGCAACCCCACTGGTGGTCAACAGCCGAGCCTACACCATCCGTGTCCGCTTTCCCGCCGAGTACCGCGAGACCGTCGAGGCAATGAACAACACTCCGCTGGCCAGCGCCACCGGGAGCACCGCGACTTTGGGTTCACTGGCACTCCTCGTCAATCAGCCGGGCCAGACGGAGATTCTGCAGAACAATCTGCAACGCTACGTCGCCGTTACGGCGCGACTTTCAGGAACGAACCTTGGCGCGGCCATCACCAACATCCAGAAGGTCGTCAGCGGAATGCACCTTCCCCCGGGAATTCGCGTTGAGTACGGCGGCACCTACCAGACCCAGCAGAACTCATTCCGCAGCCTGATGGTGGTCCTGATGATCGGACTCCTGATCGTGTTTCTTCTGCTGCTGTTCGAGTTCAGAACTTTCTCCGCGCCCAGCGCCATTTTGGCTTCAGCGATCCTCTCTACTTCGGGCGTCTTTGGCGCACTCATGATTACAGGAACCACGTTCAACATCTCTTCGTTCATGGGCCTGATTATGGTGGTCGGCATTGTGTCAAAGAATGGAATTCTGCTGCTGGATGCAGATCACAAGTTCCGAGCTGCTGGCAAATCGGCGGAGGAGGCCATGATTGAGGCCGGTCGCCAGCGCCTGCGTCCCATTGCAATGACTGCCATTGCAGCGATCGCCGGCATGCTTCCGCTTGCGCTCGCACTCGGCTCCGGATCGCAAATGCTTCAGCCGTTGGCAATTGCCGTGATCGGCGGAATCGTAGTATCCATGTTCCTTTCCCTGATCATCACTCCTGCGGTGCAATATTATCTAACCGAGCACAGCGCCAAAAGCCAGTAAACCCTTTGCGATGCGGATAGGCTTCACTGGTGACGACCTGGGTCGATGCGAATGTGGCAGCTCGCTGGTCGCGGGCCGGTCATCCCAGTGACGCCTGCTATTACCTTCATCGCCATGCACCTGCTGGGCGAAGCTCCAACATGATGACGATGGGCGGAGGGATGCAACTGCCGACGAATGCTTCGCACCATACTAAGTAGCGCATTACATTCTGCTGGCGATGGACCAGCAGTTCTGACGCTTTGTGAGTCCGCTGAACCCGTCAGCGCCGTTCCCAGCCCCATTTCTTTGCGTGGCTTCCCTGGCGGAGACTCCTGCGGATGCCAGGACTTATTCCGCCATACTTCGGCTGCCGCGAAGCGACCAGCGGTCCCGCATTGCCGCCTCAATCACGCAAAGGAGAAAACATGAAACTAATCAAGTTGAATTCGACTGCATTAGAAGTGTCATCCGCCCATCTGTCGCGCTGGGCGGCTCCGTTCGCCGCTATCACTCTTGCAGCCACGCTGGGCTGCAACTCCTCCACCGTCACTCCAGCCACGCGGCCTCCGGCCGGAAGCGCCACCGGCGAGAAAGGCTCCACCTCCGCTCCTTCCACACCGGCAGTTAAGAGCGTTCCGCCCGCGATGGCACAGATGGGTGAGTATGGCGAAAACATCTACGACGCGGCCAAGGCGGGCAAGTGGAAAGAAGCCGAGTCGAAGCTCGCTTCGCTCAAAACTACCGTGCAGTCCTCCACCCAGGATATCTCTGGCGCTCCCAACGAGCGCGGACAGCTTGACGCGACTATTACCGCTCTCGATCACTCCGTCCCGCATCACGATAAGAGCGCCACCATGCGCGACGCCAACCAGGTCACCTTCCTGGCGGCGGAGCTGACCGCACCCTAACCATCCCAAGATTCCGGCGGATGTGGCGCGGCTGGACTTCGACGGACGCGAGTTGGAGATATGGAGCGCGGCTCATAACATACCCAAGCTCAAGCACACGGCCGAAGACATTCACCAAATCTGGGACCAAGTGCGCCCTCAGGTTGAAGCCCACAACGGCCAGAACGCTGCCAAAGGCTTCGACGTGCTGGTAGCCAAGGTAGACCACGCCCACACCGCGGCCCAGTACCACGCAGTCGCCAACCCTCTGCTGGATCAGGTCGACAAGCTCGAAAACGTCTTTTAGTTTAGTGCGTCATGCAGAAGCGTGGTTTTGAGGAGCGGGGCCTCCTGCACAGGGACCCTCAGTACCCTACTCAGGGATCCGCCCACCAAAAGGTTGCTTTCACGCAAGTCAGACTGGCAGCGGTTGTCTCAAGGTACGCAGCTATGGCCCGGAGTTGCCCCTCCTTCTGTCGCGCATGATAATCATCAATGGCCGCGCTGCGGCCGCACCTGAGGATGAGAAGGGTTTCCGTTGACCTGAATCGTGGGGTGTGGTGGAGACTTCAGGTGCGAACAGGTAAAGGGTCGCGGACATATTGGTGGTTCGACCCCGAATGATAATCTGACCCGCCGGTGGCCCACGTACACCTGACTGGTGCCTCTTCTGAGCCCGTAGAACAATATGCCCAACTCGCCGCCGGCTGCCTTGTCCGCACTGGAGGAGCAGATGATCG
>JAABUZ0100009887.1_pt1 | contig 10757 bp, 8 predicted proteins | sample 5562091 | NCBI WGS metagenome assembly JAABUZ01 (sample SAMN12813069, study PRJNA571459) | rock metagenome | isolation source: Antarctica rocks | place: Antarctica: Victoria Land, Linnaeus Terrace sud | collected 2015-12-21
CCGACGACCCAGGCCAGGCCGGCGGGCTGTGGCCGGTGCTCGACGCGGGCGACGAGGCCGGAGTACGCCGAGTTGCCGGCGTAGGCGGCCGAGCCGATCCGGTGGGGGTCGCTGAGCACGTGCAGCCAGTAGCGCGCGGTGTCGTGGGGGAGGGCCACGGTGGCCAGCAGGGTGGCGCCGAGCGCGGTCGCGGCGGCCGTGGCCGCTGCCCGCCGGCGGCCGGTGAGCACGAGGTAGGGCAGCAGCACCAGCGGGGTGAGCTTCACCGCGGCCGCGAGCCCGGTGAGCACGCCGCGGGCCCGCCGCGGGATCCGGTCGGAGGTCGCGTCGAGGACCACCGCACCGACGACCAGCAGGTTCACCTGGCCGAGCTGCAGGGTCAGGCGCACCGGCTCCAGCGCGAGCGCGGCGACCGTCAGGGGAAGCAGCCACCGGGCCCGGACGGCCCGGTCGGGCAGGCCGACCGCGACCAGGCGGGCGAGCAGGGCGAGTGAGCCGGCGGTGACGGCGGCGGCGGCCGGCGGGGCGGGGACCAGCACGAGCGGCGTGACCAGCAGGGCGGCGAAGGGGGGGTAGGTGAACAGCAGCCCGTGCGGGCCGGCGGCGTCGTAGAGCGGCCGCCCGTGCATGACCGCATCGCCGCCGGCGAGGTAGACCGCGAGGTCGAGCGGCCGCCCGCCGGAGACCAGGGCGGCGGCGAGCACCACGCCGCCAAGCGCCAGCATCGACGCCAGGACCGGCCAGCGCCACCGGCGGGTGGCCGTCCGCGCGCGCACCCCGGTCGCCACGCGGCCCAGCCTGCCGCAGGCCGGGACGACCACCGGTAGCCTGGCTGGACAGTCACGGGCGCATTGCTCGCCGCGGACCGGCCGCCGACCGCGGCACCCCCCGCGGACCCGGAGGGACGGAGGCCGAGCGTGCTTGACGCGGGGCTCGGCCCCCCCGGCCAGGCACTGCGGCCGCCGGACCGGCGTCACCCGCTGCCACGTCCGCACCCGCGGCATCGCATCCCGGTCGCTCCCGTCCTGCCGCCGGGCCGCGGGTCGGCCGCCCGGCGCCAGCTGCGGGCGGCCCGGGTGCTGGGCGTCGTCGGGGCCGTGCTGATGGTCGTGTCGCAGGGTCGCCTCGCCGCCCCGATCGCCGAGGTGCAGCCGTCCTGGCTGGGCCTCGTCGGCGCCTTCCGCACCCCGGCCGCCAGGGGCCTCGCCGGCGGCTGCCTCATCACCGGGCTGGTCCTGCTCAGCTGGGGCTTCCTCCTGCTCGTGCGGCTGAGCCGGGCGGGTGAGGTGTCGACAGGGGCGGTCGTGCGCACCGCGCTGCTGTGGGTGGTGCCGATCGTGGTCGGGCCGCCGCTGATGAGCCTCGACGTCTACAGCTACGTCGCCCAGGGCGAGATGCTGCGCCAGGGCTTCGACCCGTATCACGTGGGGCCGGAGTTCATGGGCGGGCCCTTCCACGATCCCGTCGACCCGCGCTGGCGGGCCGCCCACACGCCGTACGGTCCACTGGCCCTGCTGCTGTCCGAGGCCGCCGTGGTCGTCGGCCGGCACAGCGTCATCGCCTCGGTGGTGATCCTGCGGGTGGTCGCGCTCGCGTCGGTGGCGCTGACGGTCCTGCTCGTGGCCCGGATGACCAGCACCCGCACCCGCACCGTCGCGCTGGTGGCGGCGAGCCCGCTCGTGCTGGTCACGCTCGTCAGCGCTGCCCATCACGAGGCGGTCGTCACCGTGCTGGTGGTCGGCGCGCTGGCCGCCCAGCAGGCCCGCCGCCCGGCGCTGGGCGTGGCGCTGGCCGCCGCTGCGCTCGCGGACAAGCTGCCGGGTGCGGTCGCCCTCGGGGCCCTCGGCGTGCTGCACCTGGCCGAGGCGGCCGGCTGGCGCGCGCGGGTCCGCGTGCTCGCGCGGGACGGCCTCGCCGTGCTGGCCGTCTGGGTCCCGCTGGCCCTGCTGGTGCCGGACCCGCTGGGCTGGCTGCGGGCGCTGTCGACGCCCGGCCTCGGCCACACCTGGCAGGCGCCGGTGGCCGTGATCGGCCTGGTCACCCGGGTGCCGGAGTCGCTGGTGCGGGCCGCGGCGGAGGTGGTGAGCGTGCTCATCGTCGGTCGGCTGCTGCTGACCGTGCGGCGGCGCCCGCTGGCAGCCACCGTCGGCTGGGGCCTGTTCGCGGTGGCCCTGCTGGGACCGGTGCTCTACCCGTGGTATCTCGCGCCGGCGGCAGCGGTGCTCGCGACCCTCGACGGCTCGGTCGCCGCCGCGGTGAGCCTGCTCAGCGGCTGCTGGGGCCTGGCGCTCGGCATCCCCCTGATCGAGCGGGCGGCCCGGCTGGTGGTGGGGTCCGGCGAGAGCGGTTCGGTGAGGGCGTAGCGCCCATTACTTGCCGGGCTCAGGGCTTGCCGGGCTCAGGGCTCGCCGCGCCCCCGTGTGGCCGCCCCCCGCGGCAGCCGCTGCCGGGGACGCAACGCGGCCCAGCGCGCGGCCCAACCTGCCAGCGGCTCGAGCTGGCCCTGCAGCCGCCGGCCTTCTGTCGTCAGCCGGTAGTCGCCGCCCTCGTCCACCTCCAGCACCCCCGCCTCGCGCAGCTCCCGCAACCGCTGGCTCAGCTGCGACGGGCTCGCCTCGACCGCGGCCGCCAGCACACCAAAGGGCTGCGGACCACCGCGCAGCGTCCAGACCAGCGGCAGGGCGCGCCGGCGCGCCAGCAGCTCGACGAGCACCTGCAGGGCCTCCCCGTCACGGTCGCCGTCGCCGATCACCCGAGCACCGCCTCGGCTGCTGCCAGCACGTCGTCGGCACCGACGGCGAGCAGCGCGGGCGCCGGTCCGTCCGCGGCCGGGTCGCTCGGCGCGGCACCGCCGAGCGCGCGGTGCCGCGGCTCACCGGGTGGCGGCCCCCACACCGAGGGCGGCACCGGTCCGAAGAGCACGACCGATGGCACGGAGTACGCCGTGGCGAGATGGCCGACACCGGTGTCGGCGCACAGCACCAGCCGCGAGCACGCCACCGTGGCGCAGAGCTCGTCGAGGTCGAGCCGGCCGGCCAACACGGCATCGGCAGGCAGGCCGGCTCCGGCCGCGACCGCCCTGCACAGGTCGACCTCGGCCCCGCTGCCGGTGACAGCGACCCGGTGTCCCCGACCGGCCAGCGCCTCCGCCACCGCCGACCAGCGCGACGCCGGCCAGCGCCGCGACGACGCGGCGCCGCCGGGGTGCACCAGGGTCAGCCCGGCCGTCGGGGCGTCCACCCCGGGGTGCGGCAGCGACAGCGCCGTCGGGTCGCAGCCCACCCCATGCGCCTCGAGCAGCCGGCACCAGCGCAGCACCTCGTGCTCGCCGTCGTCCCAGCCGGGCGCGTCGGGCGCGTCGTACGCCCAGATCTCCGGCGAGCCGAGCTCGCGCAGCCGCCGGGTGGACTCCGGGCCGCGGCCGTGCAGGTTGACCGCGAGTCGTGGCGGCCAGCCGGCGACCGGGCCGAGCGGAGCGGTGTCGAGCACGCCGTCCACGGCACCGGACAGCAGCGCCACCGGCTCCAGCCAGGCGGGGGCGGCGAGCACCAGCCGCTCGCCCGCGGTGGCGGCCCGCAGGCCGCGCAGGGCCGGCAGCGCGGTCAGCAGGTCGCCGAGCCCCAGCGCGCGCAGGGCCAGCACCCGGGAGGATGGCTCAGGGATAGCTGCCCTCCCACGCCGAGGCGACGAGGAGCTCCTTCACCTCGCAGCCGGCCGGCTGGGTCAGCGCGAACAGCACGGCCCGAGCGGTGTCCTCGGGGCGGTTGAGCTTGGCGTCCGCCGGCGGCTTGTATTGCTCGTCGCGGTCGTCGAAGAACGCCGTGTGCATGCCGCCCGGCACCAGCAATGTGACGCCGACCCGCCCGCGCAGCTCGGCCGCGAGGGCCCGGGTGAAGCCGACGACGCCGAACTTCGAGGCGCAGTACGCCGTGGCGTCGCTGACCGCCTTCACGCCCAGGGTGCTCGCCACCGTGACGACGGTGCCCCAGTCGGCGTCGGTCAGGAAGGGCAGCGCCGCGCGCACGACGGCCGCCGTACCGAGCAGGTTGACCATCACGACGGTGTCCCAGGCATCGCCTGGTACGTCGACCAGCGTGCCGCAGCGGTCGGTGCCGGCACAGGTGACCACGCCGTCGAGGGAGCCGTCGGTCCGCCCGACCAGCCGGGTGACAGCGGCCTCGGCGGCGCGGGTGTCGGCGAGGTCGACCACCTCCCCGTCGTAGCCGTCGACCTCGACCCGGTCGAGCACGAGGGCCCGGCCGCCCGCGTCGCGGACCGCTGCCGCGACCGCGGCACCGAGGCCGCTGGCGGCGCCGGTCACCAGGACCGTGCCAGGGTTGCCGATCCCGGCGTCCCGGGGGGAGGGTGCGGGGGTCTCAGGCACGGGTGCGGGCCTCCTGGATGAGTCGGGTGGTGGAGCGGCCGAGGAGATAGGGCAGGACGACGGCCTGGCCGCCCCACCCGGCGACGACCGGGGCCTCTGGCAGGTCCGCGACGGCGTAGTCGCCGCCCTTGGCGAACACGTCGGGGCGCAGCTCGGCCAGGGCGCGGGACGGGGTGTCCTCGCCGAAGACGACCACGGCGTCGACGCAGCCCAGCGCGCAGAGCACGGCGGCCCGGTCCGCCTCGGCCGTGAGCGGGCGGGACGGGCCCTTGAGCCGGCGCACGGACTCGTCGCTGTTGAGCAGCACCACGAGGCAGTCGCCGAGCGAGCGGGCCTGCTGCAGGACCGCGACGTGGCCGGCATGCAGCAGGTCGAAGCAGCCGCCGGTCGCGACGACGGTGCCGCCGGCGGCCCGTACGCGGTCGACCACCTCCCGGGCGCCGGCCGGCGCGGCAGCCGGCTCGGGCGCGTGCACCTGGGCGGCGCCACCGGCGGCGACAAAGGCGCTCGCGGCGGCGACGGCACCCGTCACCGCCTCCGAGGCGAGCGCCCCGTCGGCCAGCAGACCGGCTGCGGTGGCGGCGAACCGGTCCCCGGCACCGCAGGGGTCGAAGCAGGGCACCCTGGCGGCTGGCACCACCAGCGGTGGGGCCTCGAGGTCGGTCACCAGCAGCGCGCCACGGGCACCGAGGGTGACGGCGACGGCCCGGGCGGACCACTCACCGGCGAGGGCACGGGCCCGGTCGGTGGCGTGCCGCAGGCCGCCGTCGATGCCGGCGATCCCGGCGATCCCGGCCTCGGCGGCGTTCGGCGTGGCCAGGGTGACCCCTGGCACGGGGGCGGGGCCGCGCGGGTGCGGGTCCCACACGACCGGGACGGAGCCGACCCGCAGGGCTGCCCGCACGTCGGCGGCGGCCGCGACGCCGCGGCCGTAGTCGGCCACCAGCACTGCGCCGGCGGCCTGCACCGCCGCCCGTGCGGCCGCGGTGAGCTGGCCCACCGGGTCGCCGCCGGTGCCGCCGCGGTCGAGGCGCAGCAGCGAGCGGCCGTCGCTGCGGACCCGGATCTTCTCCGGGGTCGGGCCGGCCAGGCCGAGGTCGTGCACGGTCACGCCCTCCCGGGCGAGCAGGTCGGCCAGCTCCCGACCGGCGTCGTCGTCGCCCAGGGCGGTGACCAGGGTGACGGCGCGCCCGTCCCGGGCGGCCAGCACGGCGGCGAGGCCGGCGCCCCCCGGCCGCGGCCGGTCGGATGGCGCGTGCCCGGGGGAGTCCAGCGCGACCACCGGCACGGGGGCGTCGGGGGCCAGCCGCTCGACCCGGCCGACCAGGTCCCGATCGAGCAGCGTGTCGCCGACGACGACCAGCGGCCTGGGCCGGCCGGTCACGGGCTGCCGGGTCACGACGTGCTCCACGAGTCGGCGGCCTCGACGCCCTCGGTGGCGGCCAGCAGGGGGGCGTACGCCGACAGGGTGCCGGCGGCGACCCGGTCCCAGGAATAGCGGCGGCGCACCCGGGCCGCCCCGGCCCGGCCGAGCTCCTGGCGGCGGCCGTCGTCGGCGAGTACTGCCCGCAACGCGGCCGCCACGGCGTGCGGGTCGCGCGGCGGCACGTGCAGCCCGGTCTCGCCGTCCACCACGGTGTCGATCAGCCCGCCGACGGCGCTGGCGACGACCGGGACGCCGCAGGCCATCGCCTCCAGCGGGACGATGCCGAACGGCTCGTACCACGGCACGCAGACGACCACGTCGGCACTGCGCAGCAGGGCCGGCAGCGCGCGGCGACCCACCCGGCCGAGGAAGACCACCCGGTCGGCCACCCCGCACGCGGCCGCCAGCCGCCGCAGCCGCTCGATCTCCGGGTCGGCGTCGAGACCCTCCGGCAGCGGGCCACCGGCCACCACCAGCTCGGCCTCGGGGACCTCGGCCAAGGCGGTGATGGCGTTGCCGATCCCCTTGCGCTCGACGAGCCGCCCGACGAACAGCACCCGGGCGCGGCCGGAGGTGCGGGCCGCGGCCGGCCCCTCGGGCCGGAACAGGTCGACGTCCACGCCGCAGGGGACCACCGAGATGTGGCGGCTGTCGGCACCGAGCCGCAGCAGCTCGAACACCTCGTCGCTGCAGGTGGCGACCACGTGGTCGACGTCGCGGGCGACGCGCGGCTCGAGCAGCGCGCGTTCGTCGGGGGAGGTGTCCTTGCCGCCCTGGTGCCGGCGCTTGACCACGCCGAGCGCGTGGAAGGTCTGCACGACGGGGATCCCGAGGGGGCGGGCGGCAGCCAGCGCGGCGAGCCCGCTCATCCAGAAGTGGGCGTGCACGACGTCGGGGCGCGAGCGGGCCCGGCCCCACCCGCGCCGCAGCTCCTCGCCGAAGGCGGTCATGTGCGGCAGCAGCGTGTCCTTGCCGACCACGTTGGCCGGGCCGGCGTCGACGTGCTCGACGACGAACCCCTCCGCGGTCCGGACCCGGCGCGGCAGCTCGGGGTCGTCGCGGCGGGTGTGCACGGTCACCTCGGCACCGCGTCGCGTGAGGGCGGCGGCCAGCGCGGCGACGTGCACGTTCTGCCCACCGGCATCGACCCCACCGAGCTGGCCCCCCATCGCGGCGAGCGGACTGGCGTGCTCGGACACCATCGCGATCCTCACCGCCGGGCCTCCAGGTCGGGCAGCGGTGGGCGCCCGTGGCCGGCGACCCGATGCGCGAGCAGGGCCGCCACCACGTCGGCGACGCCGACAGCGGTGAGGCAGGGGTGACCGGGCACGGGACACACCTTGGCCCGGCAACCGGCGCAGCGCACGCCCTGGTCGCCGAGCAGCACCAGATCGGGGGTCCACGGTGCCCAGCGCTCGGCCGGCACGGTGGGGGCGAAGATGCTGACCACCCGGGCACCGACGGCGGCCGCAAGGTGCGCGGGACCCGTGTTGCCCACCGCGACCCCGGCGCTGGCGGCGAGCACGGCGGCGAGGCCGGCCAGGTCGGTGCGGCCGCCGAGGTCCAGGCCGGTGCCGCCGGCGACGGCTGCGGTCAGCTGGCGCTCGCCGGGGGAGCCGGTGACCACGACGGGGGTGCCGGCGCCGGCGAGGGCCGCGACCAGGTCGCGCCAGCGCGGCGCCGGCCAGGTCCTCGCCGGCACCGAGGCGCCGGGATGCACGACGACGTACGCCGGGAGGTCACCCCCGACGAGCGCCAGCACCTCGGCCGGCAGCGGCGGCAGCGGCCGTCGCACGGCCAGCCGCCCGGTGTCTCCTGCCGGCAGGACATGGCCGAGCGTGGCGGCGGTGGACAGCGCCCGCTCCACCTCATGCAGGCCGGTCTCGGGCAGCCGGTGTCGCACGTCCAGCAGCGCCCCCGCGTAGTCCTCCGACACTGCGGCGATCCGCCCCACCCCGGCCATCCGCAGCAGCAGCGCCAGCGGCAGGGCGCTCTGGTGGTACGACGTCAGCACCACGGCCTCGTCCAGCCGGCGGGCGGCCAGATCGTCGACCAGCTCGTCGATGTCGGCCCGGTCGACTGCCCGCGGCTCGGCGTCGATCCACGGGCAGTGCCACACGAGCACCTCGTCGACCCCGGGCAGCAGGCGGCCGGCGGCGGCGCCGCGCGGGCCGCACAGCAGCGTCACCCAGCTGTCGGGGGTCGCCGCCGCGGCGCGCACGGCGGGTCCGGCGAGCAGCACGTCGCCGTCGTTGTCCAGGCGCGCGACGAGCACCCGGCGGCGGCCCGGCGGCACGAGCAGCAGGTCGACGGCGGCGGCGAGGTCGGTGGCCGTCTCCGGGGCGGCGGCGATCTCGGCGGGCAGGGTGACCGGCGTCGGCACCAGCACCGCCCGCGCACCGGCTGCCAGCGCCGCCTCGACGTCGCTGCCGATGTCGCCGACCACCGCACACGCCTGCGGCGGCACCCCCAGTGCGGCGGCGGCCGCGCGCACCAGGCCGGGCGCTGGCTTGCGGCAGCCGCAGCCGGCGTCCGCAGCGTGCGGGCAGACGTGGATGACGCCGGGCGGCAGCTCGAGCATCGCCGCGAGCCGCGCGTGCACCGCGTCGACCTGCGCGCTGGTCACCAGGCCGGCCGCGATCCCGGCCTGGTTGGTCACCACCGCCACCGGGACACCGGCGCTGCGCAGCCGGGCCAGCGCGGCCCGGGCGCCGGGCACGGGGCGCACCAGGGCGGGGTCACCGTTGTGTGGGACGTCGACGACGAGGGTGCCGTCCCGGTCGAACAGCACCGCCCGCGGCAGGGCTCGCCCCTGGGTCACGGGCGCGGGCGCTGGCATCGAGCCGGCGCTACCCGGGGTCGGCGGCCGGAAACTCCTGCTCGGTCACCGTCGGTGACGGCCGCGCCGCTCCCGGTGCGGCGAGGACCCGGAAGCCGCCGCGCGCGAACACCGTCGTCCAGCCCGCGGCCGTCAGCGCGTCCGCCGCGCCGCGCACGTCCCGGACCGATAGCGGGTAGTCCGGCTCGGCGTCGTCGACGACCAGCCACCCGGGCCGGACCGGGGCAGCGGTCAGCAGCCGGAGCCCCGGGTGGCCCAGCAGGTGCGGCACCAGCCGGTTGGTCGCGGTCACCGCCACCACGCCCGGTGGAACGGCGGCGAGCGCGGCTCGCCCCGCGGCGGCGTGCTGGTCGAGCGACCAGCTGCGGGGGTCGGCCACCGCGAGCAGCGAACGGGTGCCGAGCGTCAGACCCTGGGCGACGGCGACCAGCACCCCGGCGTACGCCACCCGTCTGGCCAGCCGGTCGCGGCGTGGTCCCGTCAGCTGTCGGCGGGCGAGCAGCCGGGCCAGCCCGTCGCACCCGGCGAGCGTCAGCACCGTCGCCAGCACCGCCGTGTAGTGGGTGTCGGTGCGCCACAGGGCGGCCCGGTCCGACAGCAGCAGCTCGGCGAGCAGCGGGATGGCGAGCAGCACGAGGGGCGAGGCCAGGGCGAAGGCGGACAGGCTGACGAACAGCCAGCCGAGCAGCCCCACCTTGGCCAGCGGGGTGACGGCCAGGTGCAGGGTGTCGATCGGGTGGGCCAGCACGTGCAGGGCGGCAGAGGGCGCGTCGGGGCCGAGGCCGGAGTAGGTCCAGTAGCGGAAGCTGCCGCCGGCGGCCGGCATGACCACCCCGATGGCGAGCGCGGTGCCGGCGACCCCGGCGACGGCGACGAGCAGGCCCAGCCGCCGCCTGCCGACGGCCGCGGCCAGCAGCCCCATCGCCGCGACCAGCAGCCCGAGGTCCTCCTTGACCAGCAGCAGGGCAAGGGCTGCGGCGGTGGCGGTGCGCCACCGGCCGGCGTCCGCCCGCTCCACCGCGAGGGCGGCGAGCGGCACCGCGAAGGCCACCTCGTGCACGTCGAAGGACCCCGTCGCCTGCAGGCTGCCGCAGAGCGCGAAGGCCAGCGTCGCACCCGTCGCGGCGCCCGGGCCGAGCCGGCGGGCGGCGAAGCGGTGCACGGGCACGCAGGCGAGCCCCAGCAGCACCGCCTGCACGACGAGCAGCGTCTCGGGGTGCGGCCACAGCCACCACGGCACGGCCAGCAGGGCCATGACCGGGGACACGTGGTCGGTGAGCAGGCTGGTGCCGCCCGGCAGCCCCTCGGCGTCGTTCTTCAGCGGCGAGACCGGCCAGGACAGGTGCGCGTAGTGGTCCACCGACTGGCTGAAGATCCCGAGGTCGTATCCGGTGGACCGCAGCCGGTGGTGCAGCAGCAGCGCCGCCAGGGAGTACGCCGAGGCGGTGGCCGCCGCGACGGTCCAGCGCGCGCGTCCCCCGCCGGCCGCGGCGATGCTCAGGCGGCCACCGGGGCGGCGGCGGCGCGGGACCGGCGGGCGGGGGGGTGGGCCCGGCGCCGCGCGGCCTGCGGATCGCGGAGCATGTCCAGCACGGCGGCCTCCACGCCGCCCTGCCAGCCGAGGTCCCCGGGCCTGGTGTCGCCGAGTGCCCCCAGCTCTGCGGCGACGGTGACCCCGTCGGCGTACAGGTCGAACAGTCGGGGGTGGATGTAGCTCGCCCGGCACACCGTCGGCGTGTTGCCCAAGTAGTCTGCGGTCTCCTTCACCGCCCGGGTGATGGCGCGCTTGCGGGCGGTGGCCGAGTCCGCGACACCCTCGCTGACCGCCAGCCCGACGGCGCACAACACGGTGGCCGACCAGGTGCGGAAGTCCTTCGCGGTGACCGTGACGTCGGGCACGAGGTGGGCGAGATGGGAGTTGATGTCGCCGCTTTTCATGTCGACCCATGCGCCGGTCTCGTCGGTCCAGGCGAGCAGCTCCGGGTTGCCGGGGTCGTCGCGGTCGAGCAGCTCCCGCACGCAGACCAGGACCGCCGGGTCCACCACCGCCTGGTGGCGCTGCTTGCCGCTCTTGGCCCGGTAGTCGAACTCCACGACCCCCTCGTCCG
>JAABUZ0100009888.1_pt1 | contig 10757 bp, 13 predicted proteins | sample 5562091 | NCBI WGS metagenome assembly JAABUZ01 (sample SAMN12813069, study PRJNA571459) | rock metagenome | isolation source: Antarctica rocks | place: Antarctica: Victoria Land, Linnaeus Terrace sud | collected 2015-12-21
TGGGCCCGCGACGTGTTGGTCGCGGGCCCACCGGGTGCGTCGGCGCTAGGCCACCGCTGGCGGGATCAGATCCAGTTCGCCACGTCGTCGCGGCGTAACTCGAGGTCGGCCAGGCAGTCCTGGCAGATGCCCTCGTTGATCCCCAGCTGGCGTGGGTCGGTGATCTCGCCATCCAGCGGGAAGGTGTCGAGCGTCACCCCGCAGTCCAGACACCACTCAAGCGGCTCTGGGTGCGGGATGAGGTCCGACTGATCGCTGCTGTTGTTACCGGGACCGATCAGGGTCTCGGGTCGGCGGTCAGGGGGCATGGGTGGCCTCCTTTCTTCCCGCGGTCACGCGCGGGAGGCTGAGGGTGAGCTCAGCGGCCCGGGCGCGCGGTAGCCACCGCAACGGCCCAAAACGCCAACCAGGGCAGTCGAGATCGCGACGGGCCCCGAGGGGACAGTCATCGAAACTCGGCTGCTGCTGGCCAGCGGGCCGCTGCGCTGTGCGCTGTGATCGCACACCCCGTACTCGCCACGCGCCGGGGCGATGTTGGACGCCGCTGCAGGCGCGGGGGAGCTAGCGGCCGGCGACCTGGCGGCGGCCGGCGAGCTCGAGCGCGCGATCGTCGAGCTCGATGCGCAGCTCGTGTCCGAGCTCTGCGGCCCGGGCAACCAGCTCGGCGTAGTGCTCGAGCACGCAGCGCTGGCGCTGACCGACGACGGGCATGGCGTCCGCGTCGAGCTCGGCGACGTGCTGGGCCGTGGGCCCCGGGCCCAGGGCGAGATGCACCGCGGCGGTCGGTACGCCGGGAGCGCCGCTGTAGGTGGAATGCAGCGTCAGGCCGACATCGGGCAGGGCTGTTGAGATGACCGCGACGTTGGCGCCAGCCTCAGCGATCAACGTCGACCCTGCGACGTGGCCGCGCTGGGTGAAGAAGGCAACAGGGATGGGCCGACGAGCAGGCACCGGGCAGCGACGGTATCGCCGCCGACGGACGCCGGGGGCTAGGCGCGTTGTCGTCGAAGACGCCTGATGAGCGTCAGCCGCCGGCGACGGCGGGCCGGACGGGTGCGGCGGTAGGCGGCCAGGGTCAGCTCGGCGGGCACGTCGGCGTGCTCGAGCATGCGGGCACCGGCGAATCGCGCCGGCCGCCCGACCGGATTGCAACCTTCAGACGCGGGCATCGTGCTCTCGCTGACAACGGCGCAGGTCGCGCTCGGCAACGTCGGTGACCAGGCCGGCAGCCTCAAGCTCGCCGCTGGTCGCCGAGCCGGCCAGGTAGGCCTCGACCTCGGTCTCAGCGTCACACGCGGCCTCCCATGCTGCCCGGGCCTGGCCCACCGGGTCGCTCGGCGCCGCGGGCCGGTCGGCGATCTCGGGGGTGCGGATGGCCAGAAACCAGAACTCCGCGTTGAGCTCGGGCACCTCCTCGGGGTGACGGCTCGACCAACGGGTCAGCTGGTGCCAGCTCAGGCGGCCGGCGTACATCGCCGCCACCCGCTCGTCGACGCTCATACGCCACAACGCGTCCTCCTGGTCCAACAGGTCCTGCGGCCGGCGCAGTCCCTCCAACGGGTCTAGGACTCTGGTTCGGTCAGCCATGACGTCCTCCGTGAGTGAGGCCAGGCACGGCGCCCGGCCGGGGAGCCGATCTGCGCGCGCGACTGCGCGCGACCATTCGGCGACCGGCGGGCGACCGGACCAAAGCGTGGGAGGCCGCCAGGGGCATGCCCCCTGCTCGTCACGCCGCCCGCTGGTGTTGGACGGGAGGGCGACGTAGAACGCGACCCAGCCACTCTCTGCCGTGCGCTGCTGGCTGTACGAGGCACGCTCAGCTCCACCCCGCGCGCCCTGGACTGCCTCAAGGTGTGGCGCGGCGCGTAGCGCGCTAACGCGGGCCCCGGTCGTCACGCGCCCCGGCCCCCTTCACGCCGCTGGTGGACCGCCCATACGAGACCTCAACGCTGCGCACCGTTGTCGAGACAGCGCCGAACTCGTCGCCGTCTCGCCGGCCGGGCGGCAAATCTCGCAGCCTCCTGGCGGGACTTCGGGGTCGACCAACCAGATCCCGGCGCGACGTGACCGGACTGGGCGGCCGGCGGCACGGCGCGACATGGCGCGGCCCCGTCGCACCGGGGGATGGGATGCTGCCCAGCGATGCGGGCCGCCTCAAGCCTTGAGCACGTCTGCGGCTTGATCACACGGCCGATCCGCCCGGACCTCGGGGATGGGCCGCCCACAGCGGCCGCCGTGCTCGGCGCGGCCCTCGTCTTGCTCGAGCAAGGGGTGGTGGCAGCGCGTCGGATCGACCGCGACGCCCTCGGCCACGTCGTCCGCGGACGCTCAGCGCGCCTGGATCCTGACCAGGTCCTGACCGTGGCCAGCGTCCAGCTGGCCAGCGCTCGGTGCGCGGCCGTCGTGCTCAACGACCTCGAGGTGCCTCACTGGCAAGCTCAACTGCAAAAGCGAGCCGCAGAGCTCAAGCCTGACGATCCACTGACGGCGATGTTGCTCTTCTCGGTTGGCGTCGGAGAAGTCCTCGTCGAGCTCGGCAGCGATCAGGATCGCGCGGCAAAGACGCTGCTGACCGTGCTCACCGCGGGCGCCGCCAGCGCCGCAGCAACCGCCGATCTGTCCTTGGCCCTCAACCGTGCCCGCCCCAGCTCGGCGCCGCCGAGCCGAGCCCAACGACGACGCTCCCGCTGAATATTAGGGGCCGACACGAGCCCCAGCGCGAACTATCCAGCGTCGATGAGAGCGGTGCTCCCACGCGAAAGCAGCGCTCTGGGGCCCACGGGGTCTCCGAGCGAAACCAGCCCTCTGACGTCGCGGGCCTGGTACGCAAAGCAGGAGGCTCCCGAGACCACGCCCCTTGGGGGCCAGGGTCGTCTCCGCGGCAGCAGACGCGCAGAACGCCAGATGTTTCGTCGTCGCCGGCCCCTACGCTTCCGGCCAACGATTCGGACTCCGGTGCCCGTTTACACCAGCCATTTCGTGAAGATCCTTCTGGCTGGGCGACCTGATGCGGTCAGAAGCCGAGAGCGAGAAAGCAGTGGTGAGCACTCTCGCCGGACCCCGCCGCGTCACCTACCATCCCGAGGAATGTCTGCGACCGGTCGGAGGGCACGCTGGGCGCCGGCGATCGCGTGGCTGGGCGGGTGCGCTCTCGTGGGGTCGCTTTGGCTGCCGTGGTACTCAGCCATCGATGATGGCGGCCCCTACGTCAAGGATGCCTGGGCGGTGTTCAGCGCGTTGCCCATCTTGCTGCTCGCGGTCGCCGCCATAGGGATGCTCATGGGTCCCGTCGCGGTGGCCGCTCCGCATCGGCTTCGTCTTCTTCGACTGCCGGGGATCGCATTCAGCCTTGTCATGGCGGTTGTGTGCGCATACCGGTTGCTCACGCCGCACGATGTCAGTGCTGCCAACGCCGAAACGGGAGCGTTTCTGGCTACCGCCGCCTGTCTCGTCATCACCGCCGCTTGGTTTGCGCCGGCCGCGCGCGGTCACGGGACATCAGTCCCAGACCCGTAGATCGCCCAGGCGGCCCCGTGGGGACCGTGCGCCATAGCGACTAGGAGCAAGGACCGGTTGCCACCGCAATGCGCGATGAGTAGGGCTCAGAACGTTAGGCCGGCGCTGGCGGGCATCATGGGTGCCGAGCGGGCGTGGATGGTGTCGATGATTTCGGCGTTGTCGATGCCTTGCAGATAGACCGAGGTGATCCCGAGGTCGGCGTGACCGAGCTGGCGCTGGATCACGTTGAGCGGGACTCCCTCGCGGGCCATCTCCACCGCGTGAGCGTGACGCAGCTGATGCGGGGCAAACCGACGCCGCACACCAGCATGCGCAGCGACGCGTCGGAGCTGCTCACGGGCACAGGCACCGTTCCAGGATCTTCCGCGCGTCGCGCCTTCGACGACGCAGAACAGCTTTCCGACCGGCAGCTGGGCGCGGTAGGAGGACCAGGGCCGCAAGTGGTCCCATCCCCAGGCGTCCATCCCGACCTCGCGGCGCTTACCGCCCTTGCCGTGACGGACCACAACGGCGCCTCGGCCGTAGTCGAGATCCACCTCGGATAGATCAAGCGCCTCCTGGATCCGCAGGCCCGAGCGCCACAGCACAGCGATCAGGGCCCGCAGCCGGTCGCCTTGCACCGAGGCGCCCGCTTGGCGCATCACCGCGATGATCTCCTCCACCTTCGGAGAATCCGCGGGATAGCGCATCCCCTTTTATGCCGACTGCGCGGGCATGATCCCTTGTTACGGGGCGTACGCCCCGCATGAAACCCGGGCAACGTCGCCGGAGACCGACGTCGTCCAGCAGCATCGAGCAAAGCAATCGAATCCATCGCTGCCTCCTTGCCTTCGAGGGATTCCATCGTCCTCTGTGGGATGGGTTCCTGCCACCGGTCTGAGCTGTGACGCGAGGCTGCGGTGGCTTGCGGTGTCTTTCTTCGGTCCGTCGGAAGCGGGCGGTAGACCTAGCCAATGGCCCGCGACGTGATCCGTCAGCTGTTGGCCACCGATGTAGCGCTTGACAAGCTCGGGGCACGTGGGATCTCAGCGCAGGAGGCCGAGCAGCTGCCGGGGAATCGCCACATCGTTGTCCGCAACCCACGCGGGAGTGGTGGCCGAAACACGCGCCTGCTGCTCATCGGCCACACCGACGGTGGCCGGCCACTGACGCTCGTGATCGAATCCACCACCGTGGACCCGACCATCTGGCTGATCGTGACCGCCTGGACCTCGACTGAGGCCGAGCGTAAGCTTCTAGAAGCGAGCCGATGAACGTAGATCCCTGGACAGACCCAGATCCAACACCCGGCGATTTCGATGCCGACCTGGCCAGGCTCGATCCCCGGTATGTAGAACGACGCGACGGCGACCCCGACGCCGGGCTGATCGTCCTCATCGGCGTCGACCGCGAGGATGCCAAGCGACTCGAGCGCATCTCCCAGGCCCGCGGCAAGAAGGCAGCCGACGTCGTCGCCGAGCTGCTCCGCGACGCTGAACGCTCGCTCGCCTAGCCCGCCCCCGCGGTGCAGGCAGGCCAGTGCCCGACAGCGCCTTTGATCAGACCACCGCATCGCGCGACGAGCACTCGTCCACTTCGGCGTGGTCGCTCACGAGCGCCTGGTCGCCGTTGCGATCGCGCAGTCCAGCGCTTGCTGATCATGGAAGCGATCGTGCGCGACGGGCATGCTTTCCGCGCAAACCGCGTCTCTGGGCGAGCCGTCGAGAAGTTGCGTCGCAACACGAATGCAGGTCTCGTGCCGCGTGGCAGCCGAACGCGTGCGGCCGCAAACCGCCGGAAGCAGAAGCGCCGAGCCCGGTCGGCGCGGCTCCCGAGAGTGTCCCTCCTTCGTGATTGCGGAGGCGTCGTTACGTTGCGTGTGAGTGTTGGCGAGCGTGCCGAGCGTCGGGGCGTGGCCGGGGCCGCGTTGTCCGGTCGCCGATCAGGCGGTGATCGCGATATGCCCCGGCTCAGAGGCCACGCGCTCGAGCCACGCCCGAAGGGCGGGGTAGGGGTCGAGCGCGAACCCGCCCTCAGGAGCGACGTGCGTGTAGGCGTACAGGGCGATGTCGGCGATTGTGTAGCGATCAGCGACGAAGAACTCCCGGCTGTCGAGGTGGCGTTCCATGGCTGCCAGTGCCGCCTGGCCGCCTGTGGTCGTTCGGTCCCGATCACCGTCGCTGGGTGCGATCCCCGCGTGAGCCCAGAACCGCGCCACAGCGATGTTCGGCTCGTGGCTGTACTGCTCAAAGAACAGCCATTGCATGGTCTGCGCCTGCTCGTAGGGCTCGCCGGGGAGCATGCTCGTCCCGCGCGCCAGATAACAAAGGATCGCGTTTGACTCGGCCAGCGGCCGGCCGTCGCCGAGGACGAGCGTGGGCACGCGCAAAGCGGGGTTGAACTCGCCGAGGACCGCAGATCGATCAGAGCGGTCAAACACGCTCAGTTGACGGCGCTCGAACGGGATCTCGAGCTGGGTCAGCAGGAGGCGGACCTTGTAGCAGTTGCCCGAGATGTCGTTGTCGTAGAGCAGCACCGCGAATCCCTCCCCCAGCCAGAGTCTCAACGGCCCGGCGCCAGCCGCTGGTGTGCCTGTAATCAGCGCGGCATTTTGCCAGAACCGCACGAAACATCCAGCTTCTGCCTTGTCGCCGACGCGGCCACGCTGTCGGCGCTGCTGCATTAGCCGGCGCCGGCCCGAAGCGGAGGGTCATAGCGCCCCGGCCCCGCGGCGGCCGGACACTTCCGTGCTTCGTCGTGGAGGCGGCGGTGTTGGCCGGCGGCGCACGCTTGACTCGCGCCGAAGGCTTGATGGCTGTCTGAGGTTGCGTGGGCGCCCCTGTAGGGAGTCAGAGCGCTCGCGCGTGGGCTGCGCGCCGGCGTGGTCTGGTCGTGCTGACCGCTGCGCGGTTCAGACTTGGCGCGTGGCGACGCTCATCCGCGAGGCAACGGCGCTGGAGTATGAGGATGCGGGTAAGGGCGAGCCGGCGGTCGTGCTCGTTCATGGCATCGCCTGCAACCGCGCGTTCATGGCGCCGCAGGCGCGGTTTCTGCAGACAAGCCACCGGGTGGTCGCAGTTGACCTGCGCGGTCACGGCGACAGCGACGCGCCGCGGCAGCGCTACACGATCGGCGCACTGGCCGACGATGTGGGCTGGATGTGTGAACAGCTGGACGTCGGGACCGCGGTTGTGGTCGGTCACAGCCTCGGTGGCCACGTTGCGCTCGAGCTGGTGGCCGCCCGGCCTGACCTCGCGCGCGCTGCGGTGCTGATCGACTCGGCCCTGCTTGCCGGCGGGGGCCGTGAGAGCGCTGTCGCCAGTCCTGTCGCGGGCCTCCGCGGACCCGACCCGGGCCGCGTTCTCAACAACTACTTCCGGTCGTTCTTCGGTCCCTACGACGACCCCGCCGTCTGTGACTGGATCCTCGAGCAGGCCGCTCGCACCCCGGCCCACGTGACAAGCTCGATCTGGGAGGAGTCTTTGCGGTCCTGGAGTGATACCCGAGCGCTGGCAGGCTGCCGGGTACCGCTTCTGTACCTCGACGCCGGCACCCCGAACGCCGACCTGGGGCGGGCGGTTCGCCTCAACCCCGCGCTCGCGCTCGGACGCACGGTCGGCGCCGGCCATTTCAGCCAGCTCATCTGCCACCAGCAGGTCAACGCGATGCTCGAACGGTTCCTCGCGGTCGGACTCCAACCCTGACCGCAGACGCGCGCTCCCGGGCCAGGCGCGCGCCTCTCGGCACCCCGCCCGCCGGCCCGCTCGCATCAGAGCGACCTCGCCGCCCTTACGAAGCGCGCCCTTAACACTTCCGCAGAGTCGCCCCAGCAGCTACGTGGCGACTGGCTGCCGCTTGAGCGCACGATCTGGTGAGAGCAGCAGTGCGGGCGGCGGCCATGCCGCTGTCCCGGCGGTACCGTTGGTGTCGTGGGACCGCAACCCGTCCTGGATCACGTGCAGGTCGCCGCGCCGCCGGGTTGCGAGGCGCAAGCGCGCTGGTTCTACGGCACGCTGATCGGGCTGCCCGAACTGGAGAAGCCTGAGCCGCTCAGAGCCCGAGGCGGGGCATGGTTTGGTCTCGGCGACGCGCAGCTGCACATCGGCGTTGAAGAGTCCTTCGCTCCGGCCGCCAAGGCGCATCCTGCGGTGCGCTTGAGCAACGATGAGCTGCATGTCGTCGCCAAACGACTCACCGAAGCTGGCGCGCCGGTTCGCTGGGACAAAGAGCTGCCACGCATCCTCCGATTCTTCACCGACGATCCATGGGGCAACCGGTTAGAGCTCCTAGCCCGACTCGACTGAGCCTCGGAGTCAGCACGGCATCGGACCACACCCGGCTGCGCCTCGGCGACTGACAGTTCCCTTCCCCGCCGGAGGGAACCCTCCGATAGACGGCCGACTCCAGGCCGAGACCGGACGCCTGGCCAAGCCCGAGCGCACCCTCAGCGAGGGCAAAGCGGGGCCGCCGAGGAGACGCCAGGGCGCCCTGCTCGTCGCCAGAACCGGGTCTTACAGTACGCCGGACGCTCGGTGACGGGCGAAAGCGGTTCCTCAGTGGGGCGCGTGCATCGCAGGAAGGGGATGATCGCAATGTCGCCAAGGCAGTCGCGAGCGGTCCGGCCAGTACGGGGACGAATGCGATCGTCCGCAGAGGAGCGCTTTCCGCGCGAAGGAGGCCGCTCGTCGACCGCAACGAGATGCCCGTGCTGCGATGAATGCAGGAGCGCCGCTTCGCTTCGACCAGAGTGCTGCAGGTCCTCAAACTCAGCACTCTCGTCCTGGCTGTCGGATTGGCGATAAATGGGGTTTCCATTTAACCGGAGTGGAGCGACGTAGCGCGCCGCCATGGCCGCCGTGCCCGGCGCCGCTCGAGGGTGGGCGGCCGGCCACGAGTCCCGGGTGGCGGGCGGCGGGCCTTGCCCGGGCTGGGGTTGGCGACGATCTCGCGGTAGCGGACCGGCTTGTGGGCTACGGCCAGCTCGAGGACGCGGTAGAAGACCAGGCCGCGGCTGCGTGAGCGGCGGCGGTTGAAGCGGAAGGCGAACTCGTTGAGGTAGGAGGCCAGGTGCGCCTCATCGACCGAGCCCTGGTGGGTGCCAAGCAGCCACCGCTTGGCCAGCGAGGAGACCTTGTGGACCCCGGGCAGCAGCTTGGAGGCGTCCTGGCCGGACGCGCCCTTCAGCGGCTCGTGGCGTACAGCTCCTTGGTCGCGCCCGGGTAGGACTGCCAGCCGTCGGTGATCACCTTGGCGCCTGGCTCGACGTTCTCGACCAGGAAGCAGCGCAGCGTTTCCGCGGAAGCGTCGGGGATCGGGACCATCCGGCAACGGCCGAAGCCCGTGGGCTCCTCGCGCTCCACAGCGACGCCGACCAGCACCTTCTTGCCCTTCTGACGCCCACCACGCAGCCCGGGCTCATCCCCGCCGATGTAGGTCTTATCGACCTCGACGTCGCCCCTAAGCCGCTCCCTGCCGGGGCGCACCAGCACCGAGCGCAGCCGGTGCAGCATCGCCCACGCCGTCTGGTTGGAGCCGATCTCAAGCGCGCGCTTGAGAGACAGCGCCGAGATCCCGTCCTTCTGGCTACAGAACAGCCAGCAGGCCATCAACCACACCGTCAGCGGCGTGCGCGTGCGGTCGAAGATCGTGCCCGCCGTGACCGAGGTGCGCTCGTGGCACTCCCGGCACTCATAGCGCCCGTCAGCCAGCTCCCAGGCCTTGGCGTGACCGCACTCCGGGCAAACGAACCCACCCGGCCATCGCAGCCACTCCAGGTAGTCCAGGCAGTCGGCGTCGCTCCGGAACCACGCCTGGAACTCGCCGAGCGAACGTGGATAGTGCTTCCCGGCCTGTGGACTAGCGATTCGGTCATTCTACTCCGATAAGATGGAAACCCCACTACTGGGCTTATCGGCACGCCCGTGGGAGAAGGGCGTGGTTCGCTGCGCCCATGCGGCTGAGGACGTTTCAAGGGTTCGAGCGCCGAGATGGCTGGCGGGCGACCCGGGTCTCGCTCCTGCCAGGCAGCCGGTGTCGCCTCTTACCCGCAGCCCGGCCAGCCACGCCCGTTATGCGCTGCTCAACGAGCTGACGGCTCCACCCGCGAGCACGAGCTCGCCAAAGGGCTATCAGGGACCGCCACTTCCGCCGTGAGTTATCTCACGATCTAGACCGGCTCAGGGAGCAGAATGGCGGCCACGAGCGTCCCTGCTGCGAACGAGATGCTGGCTGACTTGGGCGTGACGGAGGCGGCCCTGCCCGAGGTGGTCGGGGATGGGCGCCCCGGTTCCTCCTGTCCTCTCGGACTTGGTTGGCGCCTGTCACGCTCGCGACGCGAGCGGACGGGGCGGGAGGACCGCCACTCAAAGTTCTACGAGATCCCGGACAACCTCGGCCCCGATCCAGGAACCCCTACGAGCGATGCCTGCACGTGGGCAGTCGTGATCGCTTCGCGCGCTGGTATCCGTAAGACCGGCCCGGTGGCCAGAAACGTTCTGTTGAGGGTCGTCGTCAACCCGTCGGCGATGGACTGCACGTTGCGTCACCGCCACGCAGCGCAACGAGGATGCCGATCCTCGTCGAGACACCCAGCAGCAGCATCCGCTCGCTCAACCGTTCCACCAACTGCCGCGACACCGCGCCAGTGCCGACTGACTCCTCAACGTCGAGCGCTCCGGTGACCAGCGGCACGCGCACCCAACGTGGACCGTGGAGGGGAGGCCACCGTTTCGCGCTCGCGCTCGGGCCGCAGTCGTGTCGTGTCACCGCCGAACGAAGACGCGTCGTGTCGGAGCGGTCCGGCGATCGTGGGAGCGTCTTGGGACCGCTCCTCGAGGTCAGCGCCGCCGCGCTTGGAGCCCGGCGATGATCGTCTCCCAGGCGTCGAACGCCGTTCCGTCGATGGACGCGTAGAACACCTCGCGACCGACCGGTCGTCGAGAGACCACGCCGCCGGCGCGCAGAAGCCGCAGGTGGCCCGACACGTTCTGCTGTGTCGTCAGGAGCGCATCGGCGATCAACTGCACGTTGCGCTCGCCGTCCCGGAGTGGCAAGGATGCGGGTGCGCGTCGGATCGCCGAGGCGCGCCGTTCGCTCGCTCAGCAGAGCCACTACTTCTCCGACAGCGGGTGAGGCGGTCGATGGGCGGACCCAACTGTCACCCGCCCACGCGAGGAAGTGGTCGTAGACTCGCCCGGCACGAGTCGAACTGACCTCCGACGTCACTGCCGCGTGCCGCCCTCAGCTCAAGCAGCCAAAGC
>JAABUZ0100009889.1_pt1 | contig 10756 bp, 9 predicted proteins | sample 5562091 | NCBI WGS metagenome assembly JAABUZ01 (sample SAMN12813069, study PRJNA571459) | rock metagenome | isolation source: Antarctica rocks | place: Antarctica: Victoria Land, Linnaeus Terrace sud | collected 2015-12-21
GCCCCGCGCCATCCGGTCATCCGCAAAGGGCCTGCACGGCCCCCGAAACGGCGTCGCGCGGCCTAACACGGCGCGCCTCGCCTTCCATCCCCGCTCTGATCTGCCCCTCGTGCGGTCGGACGCTGGCAGCCCTGTACCCTCATGTAGTCCAAACAGCAGTGGGTTGTCGCCTGTCGGTTGGGGATCATATAATTATGTGCATAAAAGTGGTGTTTGTCACCACGCTTTGTAGAACACAGCTCTAACTGATATATTGGCGCTAGCACGGGCCATCCCGCGAGATGACCGCAGTGTCCCCGTCCCGGTCTGGGGGGTCGACCGCTTCTCCGCCAGCGACGTCTCCTCCGCAGCGGGGTGGACCCTCCCCGTCGCCCTGCCCGCGTGGGTCCCCTGGCATCCCACGACCGTCCGGCGCTTCTATGCCGTCCTCCCCCGCTCCCCGCCCGCGCCCGCGCCCGCGCCCGCGCCGCCATCCTCCGGTTCGGCTTGACCGCCGGCCCGCGCGGCGGCCCGCCCGTGGAGACCATATACGTCCCCCTCAACCCGCGCCGCCGGCGTCACCCTCGCCCTGCGCGACCTCGGCGTCACCCATCTCACCTACACCTACGCGCATCCCTACCCGATCCTGCTGCGGATCAACCTGCCCACGCAAGGTCGAGAGCTGTTCGCCCCGCTCCGCGACGCCGCCGACCGGGCCGTGCCCGCCGTCGCGCGCCCCACCATCTGCGCCACCGCCACCCGCGTCCTGCGCTGCGCCACCACCATCGTGTTCCCCCCGCAGCCCCCCGGCACCCGCCTGACGCTTACCATCCGCGCGGTTCAGCTCGATCCGTTCGGCTCCCTGAAGACCCAGTCCGGCTCCCCGATCGTCCCGCGCCCCACGCGAGGCCTCTGGCGCCTCCCCATCGTCATCCCGTAGCCGATGATACGAGGCATCCAGGACCAACAGCGCAGTGAGACGACGCTCTTTGCTTCTTTTGTCGCCGCGCTGGCACATGCGTTACACTGCATAGTGTCGATCCTGTAAGCGTTTTCAATAGGATTGATTCCGCGGATGGGCGGCCCGGTCGCCGATGACCATCGGAATCGCTGAGAATAAGATAAGGGGGCGTGATGAGGTTTGGCGTGTGTACCTCGTACGACAAGGCAAGCGAACTGTGCGACGCGCCAGTCGATTACATCGAGGAGAGCGTGCAGCGGTTCTTGCGCCCCGAACGGCCGCGGGAGGAGTTCGTCGCGCATCTCGCGCGCGCCTCCGCGCTGCCGCTGCCGATTGAGGCCGCGAATAGCCTGCTGCCGCCGGATATGATCCTCGCGGCCACGCCAACACGACAGGTCGACCACGCGCGCATCGAGGCCTATATGCGCACGGCGTTGGAGCGCGCCGCGCAGGCCGGTATCCGCGTCCTCGTCTTTGGCAGCGGCGACGCCCGCGCGTGCCCCGAGGGCGTCGCGCGCGCCGACGCCGTGCGGCAGATTGGCGCGCACCTCGCGACCTGGAGCGCCTGGGCGCGGAACTATGACGTCCAGATCGCCCTTGAACCGCTGCGCTACGAGGAGACGAATACGCTGAATACCGTGGCCGAGGGCGGCGCCCTAGTCACGTCTATCGCGGCGTCGGGCGCAGCCTTGCTGGCCGACGTGTACCACATGGCCTGCAACGGCGAAGCGCCCGCCAGCCTGGAGCCCTATGGGCCGCTGCTCGCCCACGTCCATGTGGCCGAGCAGCGCGACCGCGCGGCGCCGGGGCGCTATGGCGAGGATTTTCGCCCGTACTTCGCGGCGCTGCGGCGCGCCCACTATGACCACCGCATCTCGGTGGAGTGTCACTGGCAGGACCTGGCCGCCGAAGTTGGCCCCGCCATGACTACGCTGCGCGCGCAGTGGGCGGACAGCAGCGGAGACTGACACCTTAACCCTACCCTACCCTTCCTTTCCGCCTAGCGCACGTTGAGAGAGTATTCAATAGCCGGCATTGGACAAGCCGACGTTGGGCAACGATGATGATAGCAAGGAGCATACGACTATGCCGGTCCGCGACAACCCTTCGCACACGCATGGCACAGACGACGAGGACGTCGCGCCGGCCCTGCGCCGGCTGATCACCGAGGACGCGGTCGGTCAGCTGCGGCGGCGTGAGGGCCGCATGGCCCAACTCGGGAGCGAGGACGGCGTCCTGAAGCTCGACTGGGTGGAGGGCGTGGCACGCTTGCTCGCGGATGATAACGCCCTCGCACAGGTCGAGGCGGAAGCGCGTGACATCTGGCGTCAGGGTGTCCGCCATGTCATCTGGGCGGGTATGGGCGGCTCCGTCATCACGGTCCATGTGCTGGTCGACCTGGGATTGTGCCGGGGAGATGAGGGTGGTGACGCCGTGACTATCTATCCACTGGACAGCACAGACCCGGCGGCCCTGAATAGCATTGTCCGGCGCATCGCCCACGCCAAGAATGTGGCGCTGCCACCGGATGACGCGCGGGAGCCGGCGTCCGCGGCCATGCTGCACGCGCTGCTCCACGATGTGCTGATGGTCGGAGTGTCGATGGGTATGACGTCGGAAGAGCCGATCACCCACCTGGAGTGGTTTGCCGAACTGGTGACGCGCGCGGGACTTCGGGCCGATGAGCGCATACTGGTCATGACGCTGCCCAACTCCTATCTGGATCGCTTCGCACAGCAACATGGCGCTCCACGCCGTCCCCTCCAGCTCGACGGCGGAACCGGGACCGGCGGGCGCATGAGCGCCCCCGCGACGCGCGTCTTTCTGCTCCCGGCCGCGCTGTCGCTCACCGGCGCCGCGCCGGATACGGGGCGGCTGCGGCAGGTCCTAACCCGCGCTTGGGCCGCGTACGACCTCGCGCTGGCCGCTGACGATCCGGCGGCGCACCCGTTCGTCCGCCTGGCCGCCGCGCTTAGCGCGGCGAGTCGCGATGGCGCCTGCCGGCTCCTGCTCGATCTACCGCGCCCGTGGCGCCCGCTGCTGGCCTGGATCGAGCAACTGATGGAGGAGAGCCTGGGTAAGGGCGGCAAGGGTATTGTCGTCTTCGACGACCAGCCGCTGAATCCGCGCGCATCCGGCTACCGCTCAAGCGGAACCCTGCGCGTGCGCGTGACGCCCGACGCCGGCGCGCCCACTGATGCGGATGATGACGCTTTCGTACTTGTCCAACCCATCCTAATGGACAGCGCCGATCCAGGCGAGCGCCTCGTGGCCGCGGCGGCAATCTTCCTCGGCTGGCAGTTGTGCATGGCGCTGTTCGGCTACCTGCACGACATCACGTTCGCGGGCCAGCCGGCGGTCGAAAACTATAAGGCGCGCGCCCGTGTCCTGCGCGGGCAAGACGCGCCCCTACGGATCGCTCAGGAGCAGTACCATGGCGTCACCGATGGACCGCTGACGCTGCTGACGCCGCCGGGGCAGGCGACCGGCGACGATCCGGCCGCGTACATCGCCGCCGCGCTACAACAGGCCAGCGCGGCTACAGACAACCGGCGGCTGGGCTATCTCGACCTGACGATGAATGGCGAGATCCCCTCCGGCTGGGCGTCACTATTGCACGATGCCCTACGCTCGCTTGGCCCCACGACGCTGGGCGTGCCGGCCAGGCTGCGCCGCGCGCCGGCGGCGTATCACTCCACCGAACAAGGCGAGATGGACGGGCCGCCCTACCTGGTCAGCGTGCGCCTCATCACGCACGGCCATGAGGTAAGCGTCCTCGGCGCATACACGGATACGTTCCTGCAGGCGCAGGCCGTGGGGACCTGGCAGGCTATGATCGAGCAGGGACGCGCCTGCTTTCTGCTGATCGTCGACGGAACTGCCGAAACGGCGGTCGATGCGTTGGGCCGGTTGTTCGCGACCGTGGAGAGGCGCCTCGGGCCAAGCGGCGTGGCGTCCGCCGATCGCGCCGTAGGAGAGTAACCGTGGGGGAGGAGGCGCCCCAGCCGGTCGCGGACGCGGTTGATACGACACGTAGCGTCACAATCGAGGACGTCGCCGCAGCGGCGCATGTTTCGACCGCGACGGTTTCGCGCGTCATGAACAACCGCCTCGTCGTAGCCGAAGAGACACGTGAGCGCGTGCTCGCGGCCATCGAGCGGCTGCGCTTCCGGCCAAGCTCCCTCGGCCGCAACCTGGCCACACGCCGCACCGGGACAATCGGGCTCGTCATCGCCGATATCACCAACCCCTTTTATCCCGAAGTCGTGCGCGGGGTCGAACAGGCGGCTTCATCGTACGATATGAGCCTGCTGCTCTACGACACGGCCGAGGATAGCGAACGCGAGGCGCAGGCGTTGCGGCTGTTGGGCGAACGGCACGTCGATGGGGTCATCATCTGCGCCTCGCGGCTGTCAGAGGAACGCCTGACGATGCTGGCGCGCGTCGACACCCCGCTTGTGTTCATTAACCGCCAGCCCACGGTACCCTCGATTGGGACGGTCGACGTCGATCAAGAGGTGGGCGTGCGGGCGGCCGTCGCACACCTCAGCGCCCTGGGGCATTGCCGGATCGCCTATATTGGCGGGCCTGAGCAGTCACAGGTGCAGCAGCGCCGGCTCGCCGCGTTCACGGCCGCCTGCGCCGGCCGCGGCATCGCCGTCCCCGCCTCGTCCATCGTAGCCGCCAGTCCAACGATCCTTGGCGGCAAGGACGCCGCGCGCCAGTTGCTACATGGAGATACGACGCGGCCAACCGCTATTCTGGCATACAATGACCTGATCGCGATCGGTGTGATCATGGCGGCGCGGGAGGACGGCGTCGCCGTGCCCGGCAGGCTGTCGATCGTCGGCCACGACGACATCCCGCTGGCCGGCGTGCTACAGCCACCGCTCACGACCGTGCGCCAGCCCATGCGCGAGTTGGGCGCGCGAGCCGTGGAGTTGCTGTACGCGCGCCTCCAGCCAGGCGCGGCGCCATCGCCGGCACCCGCGCTCATCCGGCTGACGCCGACATTGATGGTGCGCGCCTCGACCGGCCCCGCGCCCGTGTAACCCGCGCATCGTTTTCACACCGCATATCTAGCGGTGCTGGCCTCAGCTAGGGTACTCATCGTCGCGCCGGTCATGCCGCATATGGCCATTCACCGGCGTGCCCTCCGTCACATCCATGCTCTTACCATACGGTCCTCCGTTGCATATATACTACAGCATGTGTAGGATGAAGGCACGTCCCAGCGCCAGACGGTCCTCCCGGCAGCTTCACCGTCCCGCGTGTGGGGACCGACGGAACTGCCCTAGAAAGAGGCGCCCATGCGCGCTATCTTATGGCAAGGTACGAGTGAGGCCAGTGAGAAGGTACGAGTGAGGCCAGTGAGATCGTACGCGAGATCTTGCGCGCCGCGGTCTTCGGGCTGGCCGGTATCCCCCTGGACGTGGTGACCTCGGGCGAGGCGTTGTTGGCCGCGTCCGTGTCCGCCCGGCGGTTCAGTGACCGCGCTATTTTGGTGATTGACTGCTTCTACGGGGAGCCCGGCGACATCGACCGCTGCATCCCCATCGTCACCGGCACGACCCTGCCCATTCATATCGTGCATCCCCGGGAGGAGGCCGTGCGCGAGCTGGAACAGGTGGCGGGGCGGTCGTTGGTGTGGCTGCCCGCTACCCTCCCGATTGAGGTGCTGCTCGACAAACTCCATACGCTGCGGGGCTTGGTGGCGACCGCGGCCGCGCAGGGCACGCGCCAGGCGCTCACGGACCGCGAGCGGGCGGTGCTGCGGCTGGTGGCCGAACGCTACACCGATACACAGATTGCGCACGAGTTGGATGTGAGCGCGAGTACGGTCAAGACGACCGTGCGTCGTCTCAAAGCCACGCTCGGCGTCGACACACGGACGGACATGCGGGCCGTCTACCGGCGTTGGACCCAGGAGGACAACGCGGGACGCCTGTCTGACCGAAACAGGGTGAAAAGGACAGAAAAAGGGGCGCGACCAGGGACATAGCGTCACCGTATTCAGCCCCGGTGGCCTCATCCCCCAACGACATCTCCCTCCGCTCGACCGAGTCGGGTCTCGACGTGCGGATTGTGTTGCACACCGCCGCCGAAGCGGGGTCAATCGTGTTGGCTCTCACCCCGGACCCTCGGGCGCACCTTTCACAGGCAATGAGCGGGGCTATCGAGGCGACACGACCCATTACACGGTATGGAGACAACGGACAACCGCTTGTCACAATCCAGCCGGAATACATCATCGCGCCTCCGATAGCGCGCGATAGTAGCGCGGACGTGACAGCTTCGGCGCTCACCGCTGCCGTGACGACGACGCTCACGCCGTCCGCGTCCAGTCGGCAGGATGTGACGCTGATCATAGATCCCATGTGGGTGCACGCCGCCCATCGCGCCTTCCCGGTGCAGGTAGACGTGCCCATCGCCACGGCGTACTCGGCCGTCGACAGCGGGATGTTCGGGACCGTGACGAGCTGCGCGCCGACCACGCGCGCTCCACAGACCGATGTCGTCGTCGGGATGGTAGATGGGTGCGCGTATCACGGAGAGGTGTCTTTCAACACGTCATCCCTCCACTACGACACGACCATTGTCTCGGCCACGCTCCACCTGTACACACCGAGACAGACGGGGGCGACGAGCGTGCGCATCTATGCCAACACGCCGCCATCATCCACGGTGGCCTATCAGCCGGCGTCATGGGCGCAACCGAGCTGGAGTTCGGCCCCAGCGATCGCCCTTGGGGCCGCCGGCATCGCACAGAGCGGGAGCAACGGACAACACGAGCAGAGTTGGGACGTGACGAGCTTGGTCCAACAGGCGCATCGGGGACGTTCGGGTTCGTCGGTTGCTCATCGAGCGGCCTCTGCAGCCACACATTCATCAACGGCCAGCCACCCTATTATGCGCTGTCGGTCGATAAGGTCCCCGATACCGCGAGTAGCGCGAGTGCCGCTGGCTACACCGGCCAGCTTAGCGGCTCGTACGTTATCAACGGCGACGTAGAATTAACCCAGGAACGCCGAGACTCCGTAATTGACGTTTGTAGAATGCATAAATATGCAAATGGGACTTGCCAATGGAGGCGATGTAGGGGCCAGAAGGCTTGTCGGACGCGACAAAGTGTGCTCCATTGGCTGGCGGCGTACGGGTTCCATGGATGAATATGCAGCCACAAACGTCAATTACGGAGTCTCGCTCTCCCTGGGTTACTTCTCCCGTGAGGCAATGCGTCATCGACGTGGTGCAATACGACATCGGGGCGCACGGGTTCACGGGCTGGCTGCGCACGGGACGACGGCTCGACGCGTGGGGGGTGCGCGCGGCCCCGCACCACTACGGCGCGGGGTACGGCAACTACGCGGCCGGCCACCTGGCGGGCGCGCTCTGCGGCTTCGCGTACGCCGAGTGAGACGAGGTCGCCATCGCGGGACTCGACAGCACCGGCTATGCCCTCCGCGAGGGGCAGGTGTCGGCGCCGGAGGCACCAGGCTTCGGGCTGGCGCTCGATGAGGCGGTATTCCAACAGGCCATTGAAGAGCATGGGTTCCTGCTACGCGCTCTAGCTCTAGGACTTGCACACCACAGTGCCGCTATGGGAGCGCCACTCAGGGATGGCCTTCGCCATTAATGACCGGCCCCATTATCTTTCAGAGGCACCTGCCAATGCAGGTGTCCTTGCGAGGGCGCACTCCACTATCAGACGACACCGTGCGGACGCCGCCGATAAACTCGGCATGTCTGATCGAGATCGGCGATACTTGGAGGAAGGCGTAGAATGCCCGAGAATCGGCAAACTCTGAAACAACAGGTACCGCCTACAATTGACACTCCTCCACTCAGCAGTGTAGGCGTAGATGTTGGAAGGTTAGAAGAAGGCTTTATGTCAGACAACATGCAGCCGAGTAGCGCAGCAGTAGCAGACACACTGCGGGCGCATATTGATGACCTCATGCAGGCGGCCACGTCCTGCCAGCAGCCCTCGTGGCTCGTCGTCGCGCGACTCCGCTCCGACGCCACATGGGTAGACGCCAACTGCTTCCCGCCCAACATTGAGATTCCGCTGACCAATCAAGCAGAAAACGATGTCGTCATACGTTTCCAGAATGCATCACACCTCTCTCTGAGTCATGACGAATGGCTAGCCGCGATTGATCAGTGGGCGGCGCTAAATAAGTCAGGGTTGGGCTCCATCACTCTGTATATGCCCGATCGGAACCGATAGCGCGATACGGCGACCGCCAAACTGCCGCTACGCTCACAGACAAGCGCGATACGAGAGCTGCGCAGGGGGTATGTAGTGAGGAACACCTCGGCATGTAATGACAACATGGCTTAACGAACAGACTCCAGATCGGCTATTTCCTATCGCTCATACGCTTCCATCGACTTGTCTAACTGATACAGGCCGGCCATTTCCGACATACGATCGATCAAGTCAAGGCACCGTGTCTTGATGCTGGAATCGACCGTTTGACTGTACAGGCGCACGACCAGTTGGCTCATTGCCTCTGCGTCGCCCGTGTACGGGCCCATCGAACCGCTGGATCCGCTCTCGATGTATCTCTCGGCCACCAGACAGGTCCCCTCGGGCAGTTGCGCCGTCGTCTCTTGCAAGGCACGGATGAGATCTTGTTGATGACCGGAGAATGCCGCACTATGGACGAAGGAGGCCACGAGGTCGGTATGCTTACCCAATTCGTCGTCCCGCATGATCCGGAAGCACTGTGAGGCAACGGTTCGTACGTCGTCGTCAGAGTTATCGAAGAGGAGCGTCAACGCTTGATCACAATCGAAGCGGGTGATTTGCCCGGCGAGCACCTGTGCCATGCCGAGGCGCATGTCCGCTGACCCGAAGAAGCAGTGGGTCGCGTGTTCATACGCTGCTTCGCCAAAAAAGGACGCCCAACAAGCGACTCGAGCACCTGCTCGCTGCACCGTCGGGATAGACGACCGTATCATTCGCTCGACAATCGGCTCAACGTCGGCAAAGGAGTCCTGAACTACGCGCCACAAGAATGCTTCGACGTAATGTGTCTTGAGGACCCTGTCATCAGTGGTGCTGCACAAGCGCACGCAGAGTCGGATGGCAAGCGCTGCATCCTGCGCCCAGAGCGGCCCGAGTGCTTCGGCGACGACTGCACGCACGGCAGGCGAGGGATCGTCCGCCATCCGCTCAAGTGTCGGCAAGAACCTGGGTAAACGCCTTGGATCGGCCGCGATCAAATGAGCGACAGCTTCAGCAGCGCTGCCACGCACGGTGTTGATCCCTGCATCGAGGAGGCGCAATGAGGAGTCGTCGTCCGCGAGGCGATTGGTCATGCCGACTCCTCCGCACTTGCATCGGTAGCTATCGGATCGTGGGCATTGACCGCATACCAGGCGGCCATGTCGAGAATGTCGTCAGGCCACGGACGAGTGGCGTGTCGCGCGACGAGACGCGAGAGCGCCGCGCCACACGGCCGATCTGGTAGGGCATGGCATCGCCGACAAATGGCGCACATGGTATCCACAGTGGCGTCCGTTTCAGCAATACCCTCCACGATGGCTTGAAAGTAGAAGACGTGGGCATCATCGGGCATGCGATCGGCTAAAGCGGCGAAGCGCTCCGGCTCTGCTTGTGTGCGCTGACGCAAGAGTTGAGCGACATCCATCGGGCCACCTAGCATGGCGAGGGGATCGCGATGGCGCTTGATGTCCCCGCCATAGCAGCGCATGGCCCGCAACCATTGTTCATCACTCATCCGCCCGGCGGCGTCCGCCGGTATGGGCGATCGGCTGTAGCTGGCCGTTAGTGGCGGCGGCTCTTCCTGTGACAAGAGCCCAAACTTGCGTTCGAGTTCCTGCCACCGGTGCGTTGCCGCTGGCGAGCGCCGCGCCGGATCAATGGCGGCGAGCAGCTTGTACTGCGTGTAGCCATGGTTGTTTCCTCTATGCCACGGCGCAGGACGTGCCCCGACTGGATAGAGAGATGGTGTTCTCTGTTCCCATGTGGGATACAGGCGGAGGACGTGCTCCTCCAGCAAGGCTAGCCGTGCGGACGAGCAGTGGGGCGTTGCCACCTTGAGTAATTGCACGGCCACCCCGCAGTACCAGTTGTAGTACCCCGTCAGCAAGCGATCTGGCGCGGCACAGAGGTAGTCGATGGCGTCGTCAGCATAACGCACGGGATTGGCCGCGTAGGCGCGCATCAGCAAGTAGTGCATCGTCTCGTACTTGGATTGCGCCAAGTGCGCGGCCCAGGCGGCGAATGCGCTTGGGTCATCATCGTTCGCGGCCAAGACGGCGAGGGCGGTTTCCATGGCGGCGAGGAGTTCGTCCTCGATCCGATACAGCCCTCCATATCGACGCGTCCCCCACACTGTGTCGCAAAACGGCCCTGACCCGACGCGGTTCGCCGTCGCGGCGGCCACCGATTCCATGAACGGCAGCATGAGTTCGACGAATCGCGCGGCTGCCCCAGCGGCGCTCTTGCGCAAGAGGGCGTCGTTGTGGTGGACGCTCTCGCCCACGGTCGCGGCGTCTTCAAATGGGTTTGCCGACCCGTCCGCACGGGCGATGGCCACGCGACGGTCGAAGTAATGGGCAATCACCTCGCAGGCCCAGCCGGGGCGTTTCTCGGGCAACCCATACAGGAAGCTCCAGAAATCGCTGTTGACGGCGATCGATCCCCGCGCATCGTTCAAGGTGCCTTGGTCGATCAGGCGCAGAAACAGGTCGAGGAAGGAACGGTCCGCCGCTAGATCACTGCCACGCATGATGAAGCGCAGGCGCTCATCCCATGTGTCCGATACACCAACGTAGGGGTCG
>JAABUZ0100009890.1_pt1 | contig 10756 bp, 9 predicted proteins | sample 5562091 | NCBI WGS metagenome assembly JAABUZ01 (sample SAMN12813069, study PRJNA571459) | rock metagenome | isolation source: Antarctica rocks | place: Antarctica: Victoria Land, Linnaeus Terrace sud | collected 2015-12-21
TGCCCGACATGGTGCTGTCCCTCCCCGGCGTCGCCCCCGACACGCTCGGGCTGTGGGTCGGGGCCATCGCAACCGCCTACTCGCTGGCCCAGTTCTTCACCAACTTCATGTGGGGCTCGCTCAGCGACCGGGTGGGCAGGAAGCCGGTCATCCTCTCGGGCACGCTGTGCACGGCGGTGCTCTTTGTCGCCTTTGGCTTCTGCAGGTCCCTCCGCGCGGCCATCATCGTGCAGGCGGTCATTGGCCTGCTCAACGGCAACCAGGGCGTCGTGTCGACCGTGCTGGGCGAGATCACAGACAAGTCCAACCAGTCCTCTGCCTTCTCCTTCCTCCCCGTCCTCTACAGCCTGGGCAGCATCGTGGGCCCCATCATCGGCGGGCTCCTTGCCGAGCCCGCCCAGGAGTGGCCCGGCGTGTTTGGCAGCATCGCCTGGTTCCACGACTACCCCTTTCTCCTGCCAAACTTGATTGCAGCGGTGATTCTCCTGCTCGATCTGATCGTGGTGGCCTTCTTCCTCCAGGAGTCGCTGAAGGAAGCGGCACAAATGCCGCCCCTGTCGAAGCGCGTGCGCAACTTCTTCTCCTGGATGTGGCAGTTTCATTCTTCTACGCGGCCCTCCTACACCCAGCCCCTGCTTCCCAAGGCTTCTGCCCCACGCTACCGAGACGTGCTCACCCGAAACATTGTCTTTGTCTTAATCTCCTACGGTTTCTTCAACCTGTGCATTGTGGCCTACAACTCCCTGTATCCCATCTTCATCTCGGCTCCGTACCCAGAGGGAAGGAGCTTGCGGCCCTCCGACATTGGCATCTCGCTTGCTGTGGCCGGTGGAGGGGCGGCTGTGCTGCAGATGACCATCTTCACACCCATCCAGCAGCGTCTGGGAAATAGATGGGGATACAGAGTCGCCCTCCTACTCTTTGCCGCTTCCTTCTTTGCGACCCCTTTTGTGGGTTTCAGGCATGAGCAGAAGTGGGCCGTGTGGATTGAATTATTTGCCGTGCTCCTGCTCAAGACAATCGCGACCGTCATTGGTCTCACGAGCGCCATGCTCCTCATTACAAACTCCACCCCGTCGCCGCATCTGCTGGGGACCCTGAATGGGCTGGCGAATACGCTGGCAGCGGCAGGTCGTGCCATCGGGCCGCTTCTCGCCGGTGGGCTCTTTTCCATTTCTGGCCGGATTGACCACGGCGAGTTTCTCTCCTGGGGAGTCTTTGGCGCGCTGTCCATCTTTGGGCTCGCCATGTCTATTCCAATTACGACAAAGGCCGAGACGGATCCGCATATTGGTCGTCATCACGAGCACCGTCACGACCTGCACGAAGAATAGATATCTACATGTACATATACTGGTACCATGTAGGGTCACCAATGACGAGCAATGATCAAATCACTGTCAAACGCCCCCAAAAGCTCCCGCACCCGCCGTCTACTCGTGCCCTCACGCGCTGAAATCTTTTCAATGGCATGTCTTCCATTGAGGTATTTCAGAATGCCTTCAAAAAACAGTGCCTCCTCGGGCGACTTATTGCCAGCAATTCTCTCCAGCCACTTTCGCTCCAAAGCAGTGGCCCGATGGGGGTCTTGAATCACATAATCTCCGTCCGGGAAACCATCACCCTCGTCGTCCCCCTTGACCGCCACCCGAATGGTCTGCGATACCTTGACCCACGCAAAAGTCAGCAGCTGGCACACCCAACCCTTCCGCAGCAGCCATATCACCACATCAAGGTATGTAGCACGATGATCGCGCGAGGGAATAAAGACACTGAAGGCTCTTGGGTTGTGAGACAAGAGGGCCAGGAAGCGGGGTAGAGAGGGCAGCATGGGGAAGAGGTGGCGATATTCTGCAATGCATGCACCAAGCGTCGACATATCGGCCGTTGGAGACACGATGTAGATGTTGCGCGGGTGTACGGGAGGAATAGCACGCGCACGGCGCCAGTATATAAGATGTCGTGCGAGTTCAAAGACTTCAGAGAGCGATAATCTGGTGGTGCGGCTCATTTGCATGAATGTCTGCGTGGTCTGCACGTTGCGCACAAAGTAGGCCAGAGCGCTGGTGGACTGGGTTGGGATCTCGCGCAGAATGACCTCGACACTGTCCAGGAGTAGGAGGGAGTAATGCGGCGTGACGAGGTTGTCGCTCTCGTCATCGTGTTCTCCAAACGACGCCGCGCTTGTGAGGTAGACGTGTTTTGGGATGGCGTCGTTGTCGGGAGAGGGCAGGGTGGCCGATTGCGTGATGACGGGTAGTTGCAGGGAGATCATGGACTTGTTGACAGGGACATGGGCGATCTTGTTGGCAGAGAGATGCGTATACAAGAGCTTCATGGCTTCCGCCAGGTTCGATTGCCTGTTGATTTTATTGCACAGCTCGTGCACCGAGATCTCGCCGTCTATGGCTTCCTCCTTGATTCGCAGGATGGTCTCGGCCTCCTTCCACACGTAGCCACAGTCAGATTGCTCGAGGCGAAGGGCAGAGGTGAAGCGGGTGATGACATACGTGTACACCTCCTGCACCTTGGTGTGCTGGTCCAATTGGGAGGAGGACATGACGAAGACCATATGAAACATGGTCATCGTCTTCTCCTCCGCCTCCTCCTTCTCGTGGTCGCGCTTCCTTCGTTTGATCCATGTGCCATCATGGCGGATATGGACAGGGTAGCCGACAAAGACGAGTCCATCGACGGAAAGCTCAAACTTTCGATTGCACGACTTGACGGGGGGGGACAGCATGTGTGCCAGCACCTCTGTATCAAATGCAAATACCCTCTCCCACGGTCTCATAACTCTGCCTTTCTTCTGGTCCACATCGTCCTCCTTGTCCTCCTCGTTCGCGCCCTCCTCCTCCTCCCCCTCGTCATTCACGTCTCTCCGGTCACTCAGCATGGACCTGCCATCGTCCGCAGATCTCATGTCCAGCCTGGGGTCGCCACCATTCGCGCTGTCCTCCTCGCCGCCATCACTGGACCCCGTCTCCTGCCCCGACTCGGAGCTTGTCCCCTCGCTTGCTTCGGCTGCGCGCGCATCCGGGGGGTAGTGATGCACAAAGGCCGGCCCCGTCGAGGTTCCAATGACCAGCGCAATGCCATAGAGTGTCATGAAGGTATGAACTTACATCCTATACGCTACTTGCCCAACCCCAGGTTCTCAAAGTCGTCCTTGTCCATGAGATTGTTGTCCATGCGGCACTGCAGGTAGCGCTTCGCCAGGCTGCGGCAGTCCTCGCTGTTGCGTCCAGCGCCGCGCTTGAGGCAGAGCAGGTACTCCTTCATCACGGACGAGCACTCTCCGTCGTGATCGAGGGGGAAGGAGCCGCGGTCAGGCGGGGTCGGGTTGAAGGCGTAGGAGGAGGAGGGCGGACGTCCAAACGACATCTGGTGTTTATGCGCTTGGGCCCTTGTTCATGGTGCGTAGGATGAACGACGAAGAAGTCTTTGACAGGGATACATTCACTGGAATCGCTCCGCCGGAGAAGAGGAGGAAGCTCGAGGAAGTGATGAATGACTTGGTGGAGGAGGAGGACGTGACTGAAGACACGGACTGGGAGACAGAGTCAGACGCGTCCGCCATCGGTGCCGAGGAGGCAGGCTGGCATGCAGACATACGCGAGTGGCTGAGGAAGCACGGCCCAAACGACTTTCTCGTGCACTTCCTCATCGACGAGCACATGTCGGCAGCACAGCTCCTGCGCGTCTTCTCCAAGACAACCAAGATCCCCCAGCGAGTCATCGACGGCACGACAGACGACTTGGACCTCTTACCCCTCCTCAAGCTGGCCATATCGCGAGAACTGAGTCGACGCGAGAAGCTGGAGCACGTGAATACGATTGACGACGCTGTGGAGCTCCTTCGCACGGCAAAGAACGTCATTGTCCTGACCGGGGCCGGCATCTCCACCTCCCTCGGCATCCCCGACTTTCGCAGCGATACCGGTCTCTACGCCATGGTGGAGGAGATGGGTCTGTCTGAGCCGCAGGAGATGTTTGATATTGAACTATTCCGCCAAGACCCAAGCGTCTTTTACTCCTTTGCCGCAAACATCCTTCCGCACACCAATAAGTTCTCGCCGACGCATGCATTCATTCGTTTGCTGGAGGAGAGGGGCTGCCTCCTGGCCAATTACACGCAAAACATCGACGGGCTGGAGAGGTTGGCGGGAATTAGCGGGGATAAAGTAGTCAACTGTCATGGCTCCTTTTCGACGGCAAGCTGCACAAACTGTCATCGACAGGTAGATGGGGCGGAAATCTTTGACGCCATCCGCAGCCACAACGTCCCGCGGTGTACAAAATGCCACCTTCCACGCGGGGAGGATGACGCAGAACGGGAAGCGGGAGTCATGAAACCAGACATCACATTCTTTGGGGAAGCACTTCCGAATGCTTTTGAAGAGCGGCTCTTGGGTGGTGATGCAGAGAAATGCGATCTCCTCCTCTGCATTGGAACGTCACTCAAGGTGGCCCCGGTCAGTGAACTCATCGGCATACTTCCACCCGCCACACCGCAGCTCTACATTTCAAAGACCCCTATTAAACATGCCACGTTTGATGTCAACTTTCTGGGCAGTTGCGACGCCGTTATTGCCGAGCTATGTCGCCGTTTGGAGTGGGATCTGAGGCACCACATGCTCCCTCACGGAGCAGCAAGAGACTGCCCGCCGCGCACATTCGTGGAGGAAGAGCCATCTGTATATCGATTGGGGGAATAAAATATATACATTAGAGACTAAGAAATTCCAGTATCTGCTCTAGTTTCTGCTTTGCCTGCAGGCTCCCATTGTCCAATTCGACGGCCAAGCGGCCTACTTGCGTCACCACCTGTTCCATAATAGGCCGATTCTCCTGCTTGATTCCTTGCAGGGGTGTTTCCGACTGCGAATGATATCCATCATCGTGCGCATCAGCTTGCTCCTCTTGCTCCTCCCTTGTATAGGGCACCATATCATCCTTTGCAATGCGATACGACAAGACCGAGTCTGTCGAGAGCTTCGTCTGAAGACTCTGTCGCTGCGCGAGCAGATGTCCGGTGTATCCCTCCACCATAGGACTTCTCACCCGCGCATGCAATCTCCGCGCCTCGAACTTCTCCCGCAGACTTCGTAAATCATCACGCAGCATGCGCATCTCGTCGACTGTGATGCCTCTGCTCCCGCCATTCAGAGTCGGGGAGGGCGAGTCGTTGGAGGGTCGAAGGGGCGTATACGATGGCGGCGCAGAGACCACTCTGGGTTTTGAAGACACGAGGGAGGATCGTGCAGACTGTAGTCCTGCTTCCATCTTCCCCAGCCTCCTCTTCGCACCGGCAATAGAGCGCTCCAAATTGCTGCCGAGCGTGAAGGGGGTCATACTTCGCCCATCCTCGTCCTCCTCTGTAGCAAATCTCGAGGCTGTGAATGAATTGGGCAGGTCAGGCAGTGGGAAGTCGGGGGGGGTCCGTGGTCTGACCATCCCTTGTGGCATAGGGAGTGGTTGCGTGGTTTACCAGAGATGAGATTCCGGATCCGGATCGCCGGAAAGGGAAACCATCGGGCTTCTCCACAATCGGGGGAGTGCGGTGCAGCTCTATTACAATATGTATATACTTTTTAGTCAGACGCTGGCAGCAGCTGGATCCAGCCCTCCACAAGCGCGATGATGTCGGGCGCGAACTTGGTGGCCGCCAGCCGTGACTTGATTTTTACGGGTCCTTCCTGATCCACCATGCGGCGCAGAATCTGCAGGATGCCAGGGTTGTATTCCTCATACCACCGATGCGCATACACAATCAGCCTCACCACCCCTTCCAAGGCCTGTGTCATGTCGAGGTCGGGGTACTGTGAGACAATGGCTCGCCAGGCCTTGCGGGAGAACCTTTCGCCCAGGGCTGCCCGGAAGCTCTGCATGGCTTCTGCGGGATGGTGGAGACGCAGGGCGAGATCTGCCAAGATCTCGTGCTCCAGACACGACTTGCGGTAGGGGACTTCGTGCGAGGAGAAGTGAGCCAGCTCAGCGCGCCAGATCGTGTACACTCGGAAATCCTCATACATCACCATGAATAGATTATCCAACCACCGTTCACAGAGCCGCTTGTCTTTGAAAGGCTGGGGGGTGCTGTCGTTCTCCTCCGAAGCTTTGGCTTCGACAGCAGGGATCACGGGCTCGGGCTTGAGTACCTCAGTAGCATGCAGATCCTCATTCATGGCCGCACTATTCTCTTCCTGTGCGTCGCCATTTTTTGGGATATCGCCGGCATCACTTTTGACCGCATCCGTGCTCTGCCGATTTGGACGCGTCTTCTCATTGCGATATTCCTCCTCCATGACAAAGACCAAACTCCGACGTCGTAACAAGGCATCCCAGCCAAGCTTGTCCACAATCTGCGTCAGTAGATCGTAGGCCTCCTTGAAAGTGCCCCTCAAGGCAGGCGCAGGGAGCTTCATCAGCGTTGGGTCGACAATCTCGCTCCCGTCAAGTTCCGTGTCATCCAACACAGCTTCGGTGGGGATCGGAAGGTAGGCCTTTGCAGGAGAGGGCATGCGCGGAAGCGGCCCTTCCGTAGGGGTAAACATAGGGCAAGAGTTGAGGCAGAGCAGTGCCTCGCTGTAGTTTTCAAGATCAATATGACATTGCGCAAGACGACGCCAGGTGAGAAATTCGGAGGGTGCAGCATTCACTGCCCGCTGAGCCATTTGAAGAGCGAGCGTTTTCTGTGATTTCGAGGTGAGGAACTCGGACTGCAGCAACAAGGTCTGTGCATTCATGGGATAGGAAAGTAGGAATTCGTGCATGAGCCGCACGGCACGCACCTCCTCATCCATCTCAATCACGATGGAAGCCAACAGCGCATTGACCTCCGGATCCTTCACCACCAGCTTCTCCAGAACATGGACCCCCATATCAAAGCGTCCCGTGGTATGGAGGTATGTTTTCAGTCCAGAGACTAGGTAATTGCATAGTAAGGAGGGGACCTGACAAACCGGCTCCGCTCCCAGACTGGGCCCGTGGAAGAAGAGGGTTTCGAGACAGGACAGGAACCTCTCCTCCGCCTCTGGTACTGGGAGTGGAATGAGCTTGCGGCAGCCTTGCAAGGATTGGAATTGCGGGTCGTCGGGGTAGAGGAGAGCACGAAGCATGCCGCAGAGATACGTTTCCTGCCACAGCTCCTCCGTAGCAGCCCGCTTCTCCCCCCTCTCGTCAATCCCATATGCCTCCACACCCCCGGGTATTCGCACCTCGACACGAAGGTCGATGCGGGAGAATGCATTCCAGCTGCAAAGGGTCCCCCCGGCCGTCTTGAACTTGCTATCGTGGCCCAAAGCATAGGTCAGGCTGGTGAGGTAGGCGGCTACGCTCGCTGACGTAGACGCGTCCACGCCCAGGACATGGTGGTAGGAGCCCAGCTCGCGCTTGTTTGCTGCATTGGTCTTCAGCAGATGACACAGGTCGGGCGGGCCCAGGTCGCGCAGGGCAGCCAGCCCCCCCGTCCTGGCATTCAGCGCCTCGGCGACATTGGCCTCGATGAATCTGATTGGTCAGCAGGGGATTGAGCTTTCTTCTAGCTTACTCTGGGATCGCGGCCATGGGCGACGTCTATAGCGCGTGCGATAGGTGGCAGTCTGGGATAAGAGCTGCGATCAGACCATTTGGCGTGGACTGCTGGACAATGCAGGATAGATAGACAGACTACTAGCTGGCCAGCGTCCTACTCGTAGTCAGGCTGCTCAGTGTTTCGAGCTGAGGGAGGGCGGGCACGAGGATGAAGGCCTGGCAATACAACACGTATGGCCCACCCGCACAGGTGCTGCGCCTGGAGACCGCCGCCAAGACGCCCGAGCTTGTCAAGGAGGACGATTGTCTGGTCGAGGTGAAGTTTGCCGCGCTCAATCCCGTCGATGTCAAGATCATGCAGAGCCGGGCGGCCCAGCTGGCCGGAACGAGGAAGCCGGTGACCTTTGGCCTGGACTTTGCCGGCAGGGTGGTCAAGGCGGGAGGGGCGGTCACAAGAGTGCGAGTCGGTGATTGGGTGTATGGCAGGCAGCAATCCCTGCGTGCCTTTCGCAGCTCTGCTGGCTCTTGTGCAGAGTTCATGGTCATTTCGCACCAGCTGGTGGCTCGCATTGACAGCCATGCGGCAGGCAGATGGCAGGTCTGGCAGGCGCGGGCGAGGCGGCTCTCGTGGGTCTGGCGTATGGAGACATTCGCGAGCACGGGGTGGTGGGCAGGCGGGTGCTTATTCATGGAGCGAGCGGCGGAGTTGGGTCGCTGGCCGTGCAGATTGCAAAGGCCTATGGAGCGTACGTCGCAGCAGTATGCTCATCCCGAAACACTGCTTTCGTCAAAAGTCTGGGTGCGGATGAAGTCATTGATTATACGGCGATCGACCTGGTGGACTACGTCTCCGCTTCCTACAAACGCCATCCCTTTGATCTCGTCGTGGACAATGTGGGTACGCGGGCACTCATCTACGCATCGCACAGCTTCACCACCCCAGCTGCAACCTTCGTGACCGTTGCGGGGGATATTGATGTGTCGTCGTTTGCCAGTCTGCTGGCGAAGCAGTTTCTTCCTGGATTCCTCGGAGGCGGGCAACGGAGGCACGTCTTCCTCTCCGCACCAGTGACGACGGCCTCTCTGGACACGCTCGAGTCCCTTGTGGCAGAGGGAAAGCTGGCGGTGCACGTGGACAGGGAGTTCGCATGTGAGGAAGTGGTCGACGCAGCAGAGTACGTGCGCAAAGGGCATACAAGGGGCAAAGTGGTTGTTTGCATTTCATAGCATTGGGCCGTAGCACAATCCTTTTCATTGTAGATCTTGGGCAATCCAATGACCTGGGATGGAGACCGAAGAACAGGACTCCGAGGGCTGCGACGAGGATGAACAGGTGGATTTCGGTCTCCTGCCAGGGATCCCTAGTAGCGCTGGAGACAAGTCCTTTGTGCTTCGCCGAGGGACCAAGGACTTTGAACCAAATGGCACAGACCTGCAGTCCGACACGCTCGCCAGATCCAGGCAGATCCTACATGAAGCCCTGGGGGGAGAGCGACTGCATACCTCAAAGTTGCATTCACAGGCAGTATGGATTGCTGGCCGACAGCTTGCAAAGGTCACGGTCGCCAAGGGTCAGCTGTTCAAAGGCATGGGCAAAGCAGACAGCTCCGGCTCGTTGTGGCTGCTCCCGGAAGAGCTGCTCTATATGGTGGAGAGGGGCAGTGTGGAGTGCTGGTGGGAGTCTGGATTGCAAATGAGCTTGCAGGCCGCTTATGCCATGTGTCTCCCTGCACTGGGGAATGCACAAGCATATCTTGTCTACTCCTATCTTCGAAGGGTGGGCTTCATCCTTCTTCGAGCGCAGACGACGGAACGTAGGGCGCTAGAGACAGCTGATGGGTGTTCTCTACTGCGATACATCTTGGACTACGTGACAAAGACGGTGACCGGGAGTTTGAATGTGTGGAATAGAGGCCGGGTCTTTTCTCAGGGTATGGCAAATGGAAATGGTGGTAACATATAGTGGAGCTTCTGACAAAGCTGAGGATAGACAGCTGTACCCAAAGCACAAGTACTTCCACGCCGAAGGAAAGCAAGCCTCTTACGTACGATATCTACAAACCCAAAGCAAACTTCAAAAAGTCGAAACCAGGACCTGCGGATTTCCATCTGATGGTTTGTGACGCATCTTCTGCTCAGATCCCTTCCCTTTACGACATTCAACGGGCTTTCCGAGAGCTGCCGCCTGCGTCTCCCTCTCCAGCTGGGGCGAGTGAAGGGGAGAAACGAAAGAAAGATTCAAGTATTATATTCGCAGCCGTTGATCATGGAGTCACTAGCTTCATCAAGTGCAGCCAGGCATCAAGGCGACTGCGATTGGTGTAGTCTTCACGACACAGGCAGCTGTTGGATCATAGCTTGTAAATACGAATTGTCTAGCGTGCGTACTTAATTGTGTAAACTTCTTCAGACCAACGTCATCCAGAAGACACGACATGAATGATTCCAAGGCAGAGCTTGCCAGCCTCGATCAAATCGACTCGCTACTCCGCGGCCATCTTGGTGTGCAGGGCGGTGAAGAGTCACAGTCCGCCTCGCCAAAGTGCAAGGAAGATGTCGTCGTCCTGACACTCCATGCAGCCATGCTTGCCAACGGCTTCCGGCTCACCGAATGCAACAATCAAAGTCTAGGTAGGGGTTTGTATTTCATGATAGCTAACGTCGAAGAGCGTCCTGTAGGCTTGGGGAGAGGCGCATTACCCACAACATGGAATGATGAAGGTCCCGATCGATACGCACTACGGTACAATCATCGCGACGCCGAAGGCACCAACTTAATTAGGCTGAGCCAGATCGAAGACCTACTTTCTGTTCAGTGTCGATCGGCTGCTGGAGGGGCCCTCATCAACGTCGAGGTCAACCCGGACGAATACATAGCACCATCTACATTCCCATTGCAAGCGACCGACGTAAGTAGCGTCTTTCAGCAGCAGGGCCTTGGCCGACTGCTAAAAGTGCTTCATGAAGGCTTGATTAGGAAAATAATGCCAGAGAAGCCGGCCAGCAACGTGAACTTACAAGAAGGAGGTCGATACGTCAGTAATGAGAGGTTGGAGTTGCCTCTTACCCAGCCTCCTAGTCTACGAGAGTCGGAACCTTTGCTTCCAAGAGCCCAGCACCCTCCATTCCCACCAGGCGAGTTTCCACCTCCGGGTTTTGAAGATGAACATCAGATGTATGACCGCCCGAGAGCGTACATGGATGAGCAAGGGCGCTCAAT
>JAABUZ0100009891.1_pt1 | contig 10755 bp, 14 predicted proteins | sample 5562091 | NCBI WGS metagenome assembly JAABUZ01 (sample SAMN12813069, study PRJNA571459) | rock metagenome | isolation source: Antarctica rocks | place: Antarctica: Victoria Land, Linnaeus Terrace sud | collected 2015-12-21
TACGCGACAGTTGCTGGGCCTGTCAACCAGCCTCTGCCAACCAATATGTGATGCGCTTGAGTTGGCCGGCCCGGGTCCTACAGCCTCAAAGTCTTCACCTTGTCAGGAGCTTGCCAACCCAGGCCCTCCGGTTCTGCATGGCGAGCGCTGCTGACAAGTGTGCCCCGGACAATCTGCCTTGTTGATCTTCTGCTGTTGGTTCACTTGCCGCTTGATGCGAGCACGACTGGTGTTCTCGTTCGGGTGCAGCAAGCGCAAGGAGCCTGCCAACAGCTCTCAGGAGGCCCTGCCTGCCAAGCGCAGCCGGGATGCAAAGTCTGGTGCGCTGCTGATGTGAAGTGCCTGCTCCGCGTGGAACAAGGTGCAGCCTCGGTTGACCCAAAACGTTAGCTGATGGTCCTGCTTGTGCAGAGTGGGTCGTGTACGACACAGCTATGCGCCCGCCGGCTTTCGAAGGGGACGGGGTGCGGGTCATCGCGTGGAACGTGGCAAGCCTGCGCTCGCTGCTGAAGAACGTGCGCCTTCCCTAGTTCCCCCGAGCACCTGCACACTGCTCGGAAGGGCCGCTTGAGCAGCATCTGCGTTTGGAACAAGGCTCGTGCCCCAGGCCCGTTGCACAGGCCAAGCCCTCCACAGCCTGCTGGGCTTGCAGCACGCAGCACCGCAACGTTGACGCAGGGCCAGCTTGGCCTGGCAGCAGCTTGCCCTCTTTGCTGCACGCCGCACCTGAAGTTGCATGGTGCTGTGCGCGCAGGAGCCGCAGGCGCTGCACGCGCTGGCAGAGCAGGAGCGGGCGGACGTGCTGTGCCTGCAGGAGACCAAGCTCAAGCCTGGGAAGGACGAGGAGGTGGCGGAGGCGCAGCTGCAGCTCTCCCTGCCCGCCTGGCGGTTCTACTGGAACAGCTCGCGGGCGAGGAAGGGCTACAGCGGCGTTGGCCTGGCCAGCAGGTGCGGCACCTATTGGTGATGATTGCAGCTTCATGCGTCTGCTGTCATGCGCTGGCCTGTTTTCGGCCTAAGCGCACCACTCTGGAGTGCGGCCTGTTTGTGGCAAAAGTCTTGCCCTGTGCACGGGGACTGCACCTGTATCATGCGCACAAGTGGGCGTGCCTTGTGCCTGTTTGGCTGAATAGGCCGTGGGGCAAATGATTCATGCCCCAGCCTGGTCAGCCAAGCATGGTTATCAATGGCACCGCAGCAGAGTGCGGCAAGCAGCCTGAGCCTGGCGATGTGCAGGACCAAGCCCCGGGCCGTGACTTATGGCCTGGGCGATGAGGAGCATGATGCGGAGGGCCGGCTCATCACCGCGGAGTTCGCCACACACTATGGTGCGCGCACACACGCTTGTCACGTGTGCGAGCTTGCGGCGCATGCTCAAACCGGACAGACTGACAGCCCCCCCTGCCGGCAGTGGTGTGCGTGTACGTGCCCAATGCCGGGCAGGGACTCAAGCGCATCGACTACAGGCTCAAGGCCTGGTGCGCGCCGCCGCCTGGGCCCGGCTACCCGGGTCCGTGTGCGCGCAGCGCGCGGCACGGAGCTGTGCGGGCGCCTGGAACACTGTTTTGCCTCTTCCATGATGTGGCAGTTGAGAACATGCCAACATGTCATTACGTCACGGATGGAAGGACCGCCTGCCTGTCCTTCACCCGCAGCACATGTTCGCCTGGGACTGCAGGGATGTGGCGTTCGCGGGGTACCTGACAGGGCTTCTGGACAGGAAGCCGGTCATCGTCGCAGGCACGCGCCTGGTTCAATCCACAAGCGAGGAGTCAGTGATGCAGCGGCCATCCTATGTGTGCCAGCTGAGCAGGAGACCTCGGGCCGCTGTGTGCCCACTCGCGCAGACCGATTGCAGCCATGAGCTGGCAACATGGAGGTCCTGGCTTTCCTGTACAGTGTGTGTGTCTCGGGCATGCTCTGCTAGCGGTCCATAACACTCGAGGTGTGTGAGCCCGTATCTCATTTCTTCTGAGGCTCTTTGCGGGCGGCAGGTGACATGAACTGCGCGCACACCGAGCTTGACATACACAACCCCAAGACCAACGCAAAGTCGCCAGGGTTCACGCCGGTGCTCGCCAGCCCCTGACTCACCTGTGCGTGTGAGCCCCGGGCGTTTGTATTGAGTTGCATCCAATGTCTGTGTCTGTGGTAAGGTGGCCCTCTTGGTTACATGCCTGCACACGCACACCCTTGTGCTGTGAGTGGTGATGCTGCAGGTCCGCCCTGACACCCCAGGCCGACAAGCTGACAGTCCGCCCTCGCGCCCAGGCCGCTCTGCCGCTCACCGCGACGCCCAGAAAGTGGCCCTGCCAGTGTAGCTGTGCAGCTGTGGCTGCTTTCGCAGCTCCCATGCTCCCGGCCTGGCATGCGCGCAGGAGGAGCGAAAGTCCTTTGGCGACAGGCTGCTGGGCGGCTGCGGCTTGGTGGACGCCTTCCGCGCGCAGCACCCGGGCGTGACGGGCTTCACGTACTGGGACCACAAGACCAAGGCGCGCGAGCGCAACAGCGGCTGGCGGCTGGACTACTGCATGGCGCGGCCCCGCCGCTGCTCTCAGTCTGTGCCGCTTACCAGCCTCTGTTGCCGCCCAGCCGTTCGCCGTTGGGGCCCCCCCAACCAAGGGGCCGGAGCGACGGCGCGGCGTCGGCGGCCGGCGCGACCGCGCAGCCCGCCGGCGCCGCTGGCGCCGCCACGCACGGCGGGTGCGCCGGCGCCAGGGCGCGGCGCTGGAGCGCAGGGACGCTGCCAAAGGCGCCAATGCGCCGGCACATGTGTGCGCCCGCTACGTGACCTCCTTGACCGCGCTTCACAGCGTCTGTTCCCCTGCTTTACATTCAAGAGCGCGGTCAGGCCGTGTGTCGGCGCCGCGCCGTTGCGCTCGGCCTCTGCGTTGGCTGCGTAGTCATTGGCGCTGATAGCACTTGCTGCACACCCATTTGCGGTGTCCGGACGCGTCGGCCGTCGTCCATTTGCAATATCACTGGGTAAAGTCGCACAGGTGGCAGACCCGACTGCCGTCCGCGGCGGCGCCGGCAGCGCCAGCGGACAGGCCGGTCGCGCAACCCGCTGGCGCCGCCGGCGCCGCCGCGGACGGCGGTCGGATGTGCCACCTGTATGATGTTACCAACACGTTTGAGTGGTACCGCATTGGACGACCGCCGACGCGTCGGGATACTGCATGTGCATGTGCGGCAAGTGCTATGAGCCCCCAAATGCAACCAAGGCGAGGCGGAGCGCAACGGCACGGCGCTGGCGGACAGCCCGGCCGTGCTTTTGGATGTATAACAGGGAAACAAACGCCAAAAAGCGCGGCGAGGCGATTGCGCAGCAGGCGCACATGTGCCGGCGCGTCGGTGCCCCCGGCGGCGTCCCTGCGCCCTAGCGCCGCGCCCTTGCGAAGGCGCACCCGACCGCCGTGCGTGGCGGCGCCAGCGGCGCCGGCGGGCTGCATGGTTGCGCTGCCGCCGGCGCTGCGCAGTCGCGCTCCGCCCCGGGCCGTGTGCGGCTCCGCCGGTCAAAACACACTCTGCACATCCACCTGCAGTATCCCGAGGGTCGGCCGTCGTCTGATTGAGGACACCGGTGCACGGCTCTGCATGCTGCTATGTGTGTCAGCTTGATGAGGTCACCACTCCCTCAACATGTGGCCTGCCAACGACACACAGACATTGGCCTTCACTTGTGACATGCATTGTTGGTTTCGCTTCAATGCAATTCTTCTCCCGCACCACGCTTGGGCTCAAACAGGAACGGGCGCCGCCGCCGCAGGTGCCAGCAACGCTCGCGCCCCGCGTGCATGACTGCTACCACCTCCCGGATGTCCGGGGGTCCGACCACTGCCCCATTGGCATCGTGCTGAAGGGGCCCCCGGACGACTGGGCGCATGCGCTGCCCGCGGGTGCACCGTCCGCGTCTGTGGCGACAGCGGCGTCTGCGAGCGCGGTCGCTGTAGCGGGCCCGCCAGCCGGCGGCGTGCCTGTGATAGCGATTGCGACAGCGACCGCCGTGGCTGCGGCCGATATGGCGCCCGCAGCTACTGCGCAGCCTACTTAATGAGGTTTTTGTCGGCCCTTGCATAGTTGCTGCAAAAAAGCCACAACAGGGCGAGAAGCCTGTTTGGCTGCAGAGGCGCCTGCGGCAGCCACTGCTTCTGGTGATGTTCATTTTACGGGTGCGCTTGTGCGCGTTCCAAGCGTCCTTTCAGTCTGTGCAAGCATGGAGTCCTGCGTGTTGTGGAACCTCGTGACAATTGTCTGCAATTGACAGGACTGACGGATTCCGCTGTGGATATACGTTGCTGTGTGCCTGCACATTGCATGTTGTGGTATAAATCTCCGGGTGAAAGATAATGTTGAATATCCCTCATGGCTTTGCAACTAAAGCAGTCCTTTCCTTAACGTCCTGCAGGGAGGTGTTGGACATAGCTAATGCTGCGTTTCGCGTCCACTGCTTCATGTGCCTCATCCATCACCTGTCTGAACTGTATGTGCAAATGTCCTCAGACAGCACACAGGCGGCCATCACCGCACGGGCGCGGTGGCAACGGTGCCGAGGCGCGGCTCGCGCCACGCCATCTGCGTCAGCATCTCGCGCACCGTGCTGCGCGGCCGCAGCGCGTCCGCGCGCGTCTTGGACGGCAGCCGCGGCACCGCCGGCAGGTGCCAGTCCCATGGCAGCCCCGCCGGCCGGAACTCCGGCTGCGCCTCCTGTGAAACATGGCTGAAGTGGGTCAGGTGACTTCTCTAATAGATTTAGATTTGAAAGAGGTGCAGCACCAGCATGATGCCCGGTCATGTCTGGCACGTCCAGCAGGCATCATGCTCTGTACCACCCTACTTCCTTGACACAACGCCGGCGTGTGTCCGTGCCTCGTCAAACCCGTCAGCCAGGGCTCCAGCCGCGCCTCGAAGCATTTGGTCAGGGTTCCAGTGCACCAGTGTACAGAAAGCTTGAAATGTTCCAAGCTCTGGTGTTAACATGTCATGCCTTGCCAGCATATGCAGACAATGGACAGGACTGCGCGCACAGCAGACCTTCTGCATGCGGCCGGTGTCGCAGCGCCTGTACACACGATAGGCGTTGGCACCCTCTACGGTGCGCTCTGGAAGTCGTTGGGGTACTTCTTAGTGCACACGCTCAGGCGGACCACGTCCACCATGCAGGGCACATCCCTTCGCAGCGCGCCGCAGGCGCCGTGGACCATGTGGTTCAGGACAGCGGCGCACTGCTTTGCCCTGCAAGGCGCCGCTGTCCTGAAGCACATGATTCGCGGCCCGCGCGGCGCGCTGCAAAGGAGTGCGCCCGGCATGCTGAACGAGAGGGGCCGGAACGTCTGCAGCAAGAAGCTCCCGAACGACTTCCAAGAGCGCACCGTAGAGGGTGCCAACGCCTATCCTGCAGGCGTTGCAACACCGAGGCAAGGTCGCACATGGCAGGCTTTACCCTTTAACAATGCATGTACTTGCAGGATTCCACCAGGGCGTAGACCGCCTGCGGCTGCCAGGCCATGGCACCCAGCGCATGGTAGCAGCCAGCGGGAGGGCCAGCGCGGGCTGACGACCAGGGTCACTTTCCTGCACAGCAGCCCGCAGTACGCGCACTCGCGGGGCGCGCCTTGCGCACGGCCAGCTTGGCGTTGGTGGCGCCCAGGAGCGGCGCCCAGCGCGCGAAGGCAAACAGCAGGTACGCCAGCCCCAGCGCCAGGATGGCGCTCGAGACGGCGGGCGTCGTGGCGTCCGCGCTGCCGGGGCCCGCCGGCATGTACTTGATCCAGTTAGCGAAGATGAGGTTGATCTGCAGCGCGGCCACGCCTGCCGGCAGGCCGCCAGCAAGACAGTGGTAAAGGATTGCCTTGATGATTTCTTTCACTTTCCAATACTTTCAGGCCGCCAGCACCCGTCTCGCGCGCTCGACGGGAAGGGGTGGAGCGTCCTATGTTGTGGCCGGCCAAGCACAGGCTGTGGGGCTGGATGTAACCGTTACCATGCACGACACAGCAATTGCTGACATCTCAAACGTTGCCAGGCCTGCGCCTGCCACAGGGTACCTTGCAGGACCGGACGAGCGCCGCGTGCGCCAACCTACGCAGTGCTGACACGGCTTAGAGCAACTCTTGGGGCAGCCGACAGGGCGCGCACCGCCGGTGAACATGCAGAAGGCCTGCGCAAACGTGCCGCGGCACATGTCATCCCAGTGCGTGCGGAACGTGCGCCGCGGCGCGGGCGGCCGCATGCCGGGCATATAACTGCGGACCAGGCGCCCGTCTGTCACCAAGGGACCGCCGCCTCCATTGCTCTCTCCGTCCGTGGACTGCCACACTCAAGCCTGGATAAGCTAGGCGCTGCCCAGACACGACAAGAGCCTCGCCGCACTCGCTTGCGCATGCCGTCCGAGCGGCGTGTCATGGCAGGTACGCAAGCTGCAGTGGGTGACCCCATCTGCTGGCATGCTAGCCACGGGCGCCGCAGCTGAACAAGAGAGCAGGTTGCGGTGTGCAGTGGGCCGCCAGGACCCTTGGGAGCAGATGGGTGCGCAATGGCGCAAGCACGCTGCACAATTGCTTCAGCAAGGCCCCTGCTCCTCCGTGCCGGCCTTGCCGCACCCATTTCAAGGTGCTCGGGCGCCAGCGTCGACGGCAGCACTGCAGTAATTGGGGTGAGCTGCAGCGCGGACCCTAACCCTAGCTCTGCCGTGCGCGCCTGGACGCGAACGCGCTGCACTGTGTCATGAAGACGGACTCCTCCTCCTCGGACACCATACCTGGGCCCGTCTTCAGGATGCTCAGCAGGATCAGGCTGCACATGGCCATGCTGCACGTCGCCAGACCGGCCTGCCGCGCGCCGCACCAGGGCACATCGCCAGACCATTCTGACATGGGGCCAGTTGTTCGAGCACGCGGCCATCCAGCGCTGTCTTTCTACCCAAACAAGCGCTGCATGAGCTCTTCGTCGTTCAATTTCAAAGCACCAGCAGCGCGGGGCGAGGCAACCTCGTCACACTGCATGCCAGGGGTCACCCTCACAGAAGTCTCTCCCCAGAGCATCTGGTCGTTCTGCCCTGCAACACACAACACAGGCAATATGCCATGCTGTGGCGCACCGTGAGTCCCACGGTGATGGCAAAGCCGAGCTGCCAGGCCCGCGGCGCGGGCGCCTGCGGCGCGCCGTCGGCGCTGGGCGCGCCCGCGGCGTCCGCGGCCGGGTCCGGGCCATCCGGCGCCGCCACGGTGAAGGTCAGCTGCAGGAAGGAGGCCACCGCGAAGCCCGCCACGATGCCCGACAGGAAGCTGAAGCTGCGCAGCTGCTCCGCGCGCTCCTCCTGCGTCCCCAATGAAAATAGGGTATAGGGTACGCGTCAATGACGTGTCACCCAGCAGCCGCTCCTCGCATCGGCGGCGCCCTGCGTTCCGCCTGCGTTTCTGGGCGGCGTGGCAGCAACAGAGACAGCGAGGTCGCGGGATCTAGCCCCTGCTCCAGCCATGCAGGAGTTCGGCGGCTGTGGGGGCGCACCACGTCGTTGCGGTTGCGCTCCACGAACCGGACCCACAGCAGCCGGGCATTGTAGACTGCCAGGTAGTCGTCCCCGTCATTCCTCCGGCGCGCCCTGGCGGAGGGCATCGCACAGCATGTGAGTGCTCAGTCACTGCACAGGGCAGCATCAGGATGCAGCACGGCACACTTTAGTGCTCAGCCTACTGGCCCCCCTGGCAGTAGCAGCTGGCTGCTTAAGACCGGCATCCTGACGTGCTCAACACTGCACCCAGCAACAGCTTATGACCTTGCAATGATGCACTTTGCAAGAGCATGTCAAGCGATCCCGCATGCTGCGAGATACTACGACCAATTCTCCATGTGTGGGCAGTTGGTGCGAAGGCAGTGATGCAAGCGACATTCATGCGACATTCACCAACAGCGCAGCACCGACAGCTAGTAGTGCCTGCTGCAGCTATCCGGTGGCAAGGAGTGCGGAGTAGCGCACTTCTCTGCTGGTGCGACAACGCCAGCAAGAGCTGATCTGGGCACAGGGCCCCCCGGCTTGCTCGGCAGGTGCCAGTCGTAGGGCAGCCCCGCTGCATCTAGCATGTCTTCCGCCTCCTGCCGCTGGCCGCTGGTGTCAGGCAGCCGGAATGGCAGCCATAAGATCAATACAGGAAGCATTATTCGCTTCATGTCCGTTGCCTTCCAAGGTGCGCGAACAGCCTGCAAGGCAGCCTGCCCCCAGCACCCTAAGACGAGCATGTAAGCATCTGTTTGCCCTGGCTCTGCCAACCGCCATGTGACTGAGCTAGTATGGTGACTTGCATGTGTCACAAGACATCAGTCCGGACCTGCCCCCACAGGAGCAAGCTGGAGGCGTGCCTGCCCGGGCCGGGAGGGGCCGATGAGGTGCCAGAGCCAGCGGATGTGCGCGAGCGAGTAGTATGCGAGGCCCGCCGCCAGCGGAGCTGCCAGGAGCAAGGCCGGCAGCACGTCGCCGTCGCTGCAGTCAGCACACACACATATTGAGTGACTCCGCCAGGATGCCTCCAGGTCAATGACAGGCGCTAGGAGAGACTTCTTCTGGCTTGCACATCTGGCTTGCACATCAGCCGCGGCCGCATATGCTCACCTGAACTTAATAAAGCCAGACGCGCCAATGTTGATCAGGAATGTCACAATGCCTGCAGAGCACACAAGATGTCAAACTCTTCTCGGGCCTTGCAGTCTAAACTTCAGCCCTGCAGTCCAAACATCAATTGCATTGCGACTGTGAAGGCTTGCTTCTGCAGAAAGGCATGTGAGAACACAGGACAGAACTGCTCAGGCTTGGCTGTAGTATGCAAGGCACGCTGCTCCTCACAGCCAACACGCTGCCAGGAAGCTGTCTGGTCACCAATAGCACATGCACGGACAGGAGCGCATGCCTACAGAAAACATGAGCAGCACGCGGCTCCATTCCGGTTGCAAGAAGCGGTCCCACTGGTTCTGAAAAGAGACCCGCGGTGCCGGCGGCCTGTCGCCCAGCTTGTACCTGGCAGCAGCCCAGACAGCAACGTTTGTGCAGGTCCCACTTGGTTCACAGACCGCATAACCAGTCCTAGTCATTGTGCGTGCTGCTGTGTTCAGCATTATCGTGCCACAATGAACCCACGCCCTGCCCTTGGACATGTGTGCCTGGCACAGGCCGGGACTCTGGAGGCTACGGTGATGTCCAGGACAGCTGCTTCAGGTAGAGCATGAGAAATCATGTACCAGGACGCTGCATGCACTTTCAACACAGCCTAGCTGTAAAAGGCGAGGGCGCACTGCTGTGCAAATGCGCGGCACTGCCATAGGAACTCAGCTTCTAGGTTCTCTGAGCGCAGCGCGTTGTATATCTTGTATGTGCACGCCAGCAGCAGGCTGCACGACATCATGCAGCACGTGTTGAGCGCCACCTGCAACAGCAGTTGCCTTGGACCATGCTTGTATCAGGCAGCACCATGTTTGTCCACAGACAATAGGAGCAGTGCAAGGGGAAGCTCGCAATAAGTCTGCCCCTCATGCGACTGCCTCTTGTGGCGCCTCCCAGGAGGGCGCACCGTGAGGGAGTTTGTGATGCCAAAGCACAGCAGCACCCCAAAGTCCTGGGTGCTGGCCGTAAAGCCAAACTGAACGAGGGCCACGAGGTCAAAGCCCGCGACCAGCGCTGCCAAGAACGCAGTTGCGCGCAGCTGCTCTGCGTGCTCGTCCTGCAGTGACAGATCAGCGACGCCGTCATACTCGTGCGTTCGTGTCTTACACCTGTGAAAGAGGACATTGCGTGAGCTTGACTAGCGGTGCAAGTGCAGTAGCGTGTGCACACCACGTCCCGTCGGTTCTCCTCAACAAAGCGCTGCCACAAAACCAGCGCATTGTCCAGTGTGCGCTGCTCCGTATCGGCGTCTTGCCAAATCTGAGGCGCCTCCCAGTCGCTCTGTGGTTTGGAGTGCACGTTGCTGTGGAAGTATGATGGCAGAGGTTGGTAGAGCGCCATCGGCAGGTCGCTCAAGCGCCTCGCGCGGGGCAAGACACATCACTAGCAATATGCTGTAGTGTTGAAGTACTTGGCTATGCTGTTAGAGCGTCCTTAAACAAAGGGTCCTTGAGCCGAGCCTCACAAGCTATGCTGCTCTCAAGAGCTGCACCTGCCCTCCCAAAACATAATTTGCTGCTACGGTCTACTCAAACTCCTCTTTCTAAGTAACAGTCAGCCAGTCTTTATAAGTAACTAGGTATTTCTGGTAGGAGTCCAAAGCACGCACGCAGCGCTGCTGGTGCAGTGTGCCGCAACAGCGCCTTTTGAAGAGTCTACAGCACAATTCCAATGCACTTGCACAGAGTGTGGCTGTGACACAGAATGTGCGTCCTTTGCTGCAACACTGCGTACCTTCTGTGGCCCAGGCTGACGGTGCTGACGAAGGTGCATGCAAAATGCACAGGGAGCAGAACTGGAGCACGCGCTGGGATGCTGTGCAAAATGGAGACAAGGAGCAGCGTGAGCTGGACAACGCTCGCGTCTTGTGGCGGCGCAACTGGGAGCAGAACCGGCGTGAAGTGGTGCGAACTTGCTGCTCAGCAGAGCGCTCTTGCACCCCCTGGCGTTGTGCTGGGCCTGCACTCATACAAACGCTGCTGACACTCCTAAGCCTACTGGCCACTGAAGCTACAGCATAGGGAAGTCCCTGATGTTCTGTGCATGGCACAGGATGAGCGCGGTGAGCAGCTCAAAAACATGACAAACCTGTCGGCGCTGAT
>JAABUZ0100009892.1_pt1 | contig 10754 bp, 22 predicted proteins | sample 5562091 | NCBI WGS metagenome assembly JAABUZ01 (sample SAMN12813069, study PRJNA571459) | rock metagenome | isolation source: Antarctica rocks | place: Antarctica: Victoria Land, Linnaeus Terrace sud | collected 2015-12-21
GGCGTCGGTTGCGCCGGCGGCGCCGGCTGCGCAGGCGGCGCCCGCGGCGGCGCCCGCGGCAGCGGCCGCCGCGTACACTGCTCCGGCAGCGGCCGCTGCGTATTATCCGGGCTACGGTTATGCAGGGTACAGCTACCCTGCCGCGGGCTACTACCCCGGCTACGGCTACTGATGAGCCGGAGCGGTCAGTGATATGCGGTCCCGCTGCGGACGCTGATATGCTCGCACTGGCAGCTCAAGCCTGTGGTCGGGGTGCTGGGGCACTGGGTGGGACCTCTCTGCAGCTGCACCAGTGACGAGTCTGCAGCCGCCGCACTGCGCGGCCATCATCATGATTTAGCATTACGTACTATATGCAGTCAATACTACATAGCGCGTCGTTGGTCGTCCCGCTTCAGGCTGCGCCAGTCCGTCGACGCTCTCTGGCAGAGCCGGCACGCACTGCTTGTGTGAGGTATTTGCAGTGCTCACACTGTGTGAGTCACACAGGCATGGCTTGCAGCGGTCATGACGCGCAGGTGTCGACACACCTGGCCTACGCAGTGTCTTAGGGCCTTAGGATTGGGGTCTGCCTCTTTCACAACCTGGCCTGCATCCTCGCGTGAAGCGGAGCTGAGCACGAAGCTATGTGCTCTGCATCACGCGCAAGGGCGGTCGACGGGCAGCGCTGGCGGCATAACAGATGAGACGCATGCCTGTCATGCAGGTGGCTGCGCTCGCGCCAACGATGTCCGTATGTGGTAATCACAGGATACGTGCTTGGGCAGGCTGCCTTGCACACGCGGTGAGGGTGTCACGCAGCCTTGCTGCTGTTGTTACATAAGCGTATTACACAGTTTCCCTGGAACACCATACCTTGCCTGGCAAGGCTTGCCAAGCGGTGCACCTCACAGCCATGGAGGTGCATCACTTCACAGCAACGGCGATGAAACAGAGCAATGGCATGGAAGCAGGAGCGACTTCACACCCTGCCTCTGCCCACAAGCAGGCATTTAGAAGTCTGTGCAGCGCCCTCCACGCTCCCAGTCCCCTGCACAGTCCGCACACGCTCAGTACCCAATATTGCACGTTTTGGCTGGGCTCCCACCACACACGCAGCCCCTGAAGAGAGGCTGAGCACAGCTACCAGGCAGAACTTGCACAGTCCGCACCAAAGCGTGTTGGCTCGGCGCCCGTGTACGCGCCCTTTGGCCCGCCTACCTCGCCGGTGGGGCTGACCAGCACCTGCAAGCCCACCGACAGTGCGCTGCAGTCAAAACGCAGCAGGCCAAGGAGGACAGTCAGGCCGAGCTCAGCTGGCTAGACTCTGGCAAACCGGCTATGTCCTGTACATGTGCAAACACCAGGCACGTTGGGGTGCGCAGTGGCAACCAGACCACGCTCGATGTCTACAATAAGGTGACATAAGCGCTTGCAAATACAAACACGTGCACATGCCACAGCACGGTCGTACCTCCTCGTCAGCCTCCTCGTCCTCCACATGCTCTGCCGCGGGCGCTGCCTGCGCCTCGCGCTTGTCCAGCAGCGCACGCAGCTCGTCCTCTGTGCGGCGCTGCAGCTGCACAGTGAACGGGTCCGCCTCCGGCGCCGCCGGGGGCCGGCTGCTGCTGTGCCGCGCCTGCGCTGTACACGTGCCGCACGCAAGCGCAGGCGCGCCTTGCGCGCACCTCTGCGCTGCGGCCTCCTGCACGCTGAGGAGCAGCTGTGCCGCACTTCGCCTCAGCATCTCTCTGACTCCCTCACTAAGCCGTACTTTGTTTGTGTGAAGCTCCACAGAGCTAAGTTTGCACTGCAAACGTGGACTTTGGCTCGTACATACCCTGGCAAGGCCCTTGCACGTGCGCAGCCTGATGCGCAGAGGAGTCCGGCCAGGGAGGGTGAAAAAGAAAGTGCTGGACTGCCTGGTGAGTGGCCATGGTCTCCGAGTCCAAGAAGAAGCGCGAGGCCGCAAAGAAAGCAAAGGCGAGTCAGAAGCTCGGCAGCGCTGCGGGAGCTGCGGGGGAGCCGCTGGCGGACAGCACCAACGGCCACGCCGCAGCGGCAAGGGCCGATGCAGCTAGCGAGGCGCCTGCGGACGCTGGCGACGGCCCCGACACGTCCGAGCGCACAGTGACGGGCGTCCTGACGAGTGCGACCCACGAGTCACTTGGGCCTGGCCGAGCACTGAACATTCGCTGTGTATGCCGCTGTCTCAGCACATACGCTGAAGCACTCAGAAACATTGAGCTCCTGCTCCTACTAAGCGAGGCTGCCCATGTGCTGCAGGCCACCCGCTGGGGCGCGACATACACTACGACAACTTCTCACTGTTGTTTCACGGGCACGAGCTGCTGGCGGACACCCGCCTAGAGCTCAACTTTGGGAGGTGCGCACGACAAAGCTGTCTACACCGGTTACCTTGCAGCAAAGATCGGCTTGTTTGCTAAATAACAACCAGCTGTAGCAACCAAGTAGCGACCAAGTGCTGTGCTGTTTGCGAGCAGGCGCTACGCGCTCATCGGCCCAAACGGTATGCCGCCCCGCACTGTTCTTCCTGCCAGTGCCTCGGCTTCTGCACAAGGGCGAGTACAACACGGCTGGTGTGCGTACTAAAATCGTCAGCTTGCACTGCTTCAGGCAGCGGCAAGTCCAGCCTGCTGAAGGCGCTGGGCAACAGGGAGGTCCCGATACCCGAGCACGTCGACACATACTTCCTGGACAGGTTGGCACACATGCAGCATGCCCATAAGGTTGTTAGTCTGTTGTATGTATGTTCTCTTGTTGTTGTGTTGGTACGTAAACTCACACTCCGCTTCTGTACCACCACTGCTCACAGACTGCCGCTTCCCCACGCCGAAGCGCTGCGCCCGCGGCACCGGGACAGCCCGCGCCCACCCTGGCGCGCGGCCCCCACGCGCGCGGACGCGCGGCGGCAGGGAGGCGCCCGCCAGCGACCTGACGGCGCTGCAGGCGGTGATGAGCGTGGACGCGGAGCGGGCGCGCCTGGAGCGGGAGGCGGAGGCGCTCGTCACGCTGGAGGACCCCGAGGTGGAGCAGCGCCTGATCGACGTCTACGAGCGGTGCGGCCCGCGTCTGGGGAAGTTGATGCAGTGACTGCCTGGGTGATGAAGCGCTGGTCTCCATGATTTTGCTATCCACCATGAACTGCGTGACCTGCATGCATGGCACTGCAGCTGGCCGCTTTGCACAACGTAGGCTGGCAAGTACTTATAAAGGGACCGGGCGTGCTATGCGGGTTGCACAGCATGTCAGAGCGGTGGAGGCCAATGCTAGTCCTGAGCCTCGCCAGCGCAAGTCCGTCAGCACCGGTGGCGGCGCGGCAGGCTGGAGGGCCTGGATGCGGGGACGACGGAGGCGCGCGCGGGGCAGCTGCTGCACGGCCTGGGCTTCACCAAGGCCATGCAGGCAAAGAAGGTGCTGCCTGGCGTCATGCGCATGTGGCTCTGCCCAAGGGGCTAGGATTAGGATTAACCCTAATCCTACCCTAGGTTCGCACATGTAGGTACGCTCTCCTTGCTGGCAGGCAGTGCTGCGCAGGCAGCGCTGCGCAGTGCTGCGCGCGTCCTGCTGTTGTGTCTGCCTCGAAGGCGGGCGCTGACCGGCGCGCCCGCGTGCGCGCAGACGCGCGACTTTTCTGGAGGCGCGCGCGCTGCTGCGGGCCCCTCGCACAGCACACGCCTGCCGATGCCTCGCAGTTGTGCAGGTTACAGTGCTACACCGTGGTACCTCTCATACTGGGGGCCTGCAAAGGCTTGGGGCGCCTGCTTTTGCTGCGCGTCCTTCCCTGTAAGTCACCTGTGCGCTAATTGCCGAGGTGTGACGTGTGCCGGACTGACTCCGCTGGTGATAGGCTGGAGAATGCGGATCGCCCTGGCGCGGGCGCTGTTCGTGGACCCGACGTTCCTCATCCTGGACGAGCCGACCAACCATTTGGTGCCTCCCGGACCGGCGGGCATCCTCAAGTCATTGGTTTGTAGCCTATTTATATGTCACGGAGTTTCATGATTGGTTGCATTGACCTGTGGCAATCCCTGCAATGCAGGAGTGAGTTCCATCAGGCATGACAGACAAAATAAACATTGCTGTGTGTGCAGCAAGGTACTGAAACAGCTAGCGGAGCCATGCACAGGGCACTTGTTTGACGACACATCTATGCCTCATTTTGCTAAGGGTAGTGCGCTCTCGTCGGCACACTCAGCAAGGCCCTGCACGAGGCGCTCCTGGTGGAAGCGAGGGCGCGCGCGCGCGCGCGCGCGCAGGACCTGGAGGCGTGCGTGTGGCTGGAGGAGACGCTCAAAAAGTACCGGCGCATCCTGCTCATGGTCTCGCACTCGCAGGCGCGCGCCCCGAGCGCAGGCGCCCGAGCAGCGCCCCTGTATGCGCTGGTAGTCCCGCGTGCTGAGCGCGTGGAAGTACCAGCATGCGCATATGTGCACATGCATACACGCGCATGTTGCTCTCAGCGCGTGATCACTCGGCGCGCGAATACGCCACAGCGCGTGAGCACGCCATCACGCGCTGTCGTGCCCGGCGGGGACGCGCAGGACTTTATGAACGGCGTCGCCACCAACATCATCCACCTGCAGCACAAGAAGCTGAGGTACTACGGCGGTGCGGGCCCCGCGCGGGCGCTCGCCGCGTGGCCCAGCGGCGGCGTGCCTGCCTCGGCATTGATTGCATGTTTGCAGCGCGGGCGGCGCCGTTGCCGGAGCCCGCATTGTGTTATTGACTTGCGCCCTGGCGCATGGCAGGCAACTATGACAGCTATGTGCGGACGCGCTCCGAGCTGGAGGAGAACCAGATGAAGCAGTACCAGAAGGAGCAGGAGCAGGTGGGCGCCCTCTGCTGGTCTACAGCAGGCACACATATCTACCACCATGGTCAATGTTGCTGTTCTTGTGAAGAAGAGGGCATGCTCCGGTGCGGCAGTGCTGCAGCACTGCTGGCGAGCACTGCAGTATCGTCTTGCAGCGCACAGCATCGCATGTGCATTCGCAGCGGCCGCGATGGGCGTGCCTGGGAGCTGCGGCAGTGGCTGGGGCAACCGTGCCGGACCGTTCAGCCGCTGGGGCTCAGGTGGCGGCCGCGCGCGCGCAGATCGTGTCGATGAAGGACTACGTGGCGCGCTTCGGCCACGGCAGCGCCAAGCTGGCGCGCCAGGCGCAGTCAAAGGAGAAGGTGCTGGCCAAGATGGTGCGCGGCGGGCTGACCGAGCGGGTCAAGGCGGACCACGTGGTGCGCCGCCGCCCACCAGCTCCAACAAGCGCTCAACAGCTGAGCATCTTGTCAGCCAAGCTGCACCACTACCCCTGGACAGCAGTGCGGGGCGCGGTCCAATTGGCGGTCCAGGGAGGCGGAGCAGTGCTCCAGTCGCCTCCTGCTGCCAAGCCTGACCCTATCAGTGCTTATTTTATGGCTACACTCCTCAATACAGAGCTCTTTCAGGAATGCCACATGCACTAGTTACACCAATTTCAGGTGCAGCGTGGGGAGGTTGTGGGACCCTGTCGGCCATGTGGGCGCTGTGGTTCCGTGATGCGAGGCGTTGCAGCACCCTTGCCACGAGCGCCCTTGCGCCACACAAACAGGAGCCCCGAACCTGTCAAGAGTACTTTGCGCGAAGCGACCCTCTCTTGGCTGTGCAGCGACACTGCAGGCTGCGCGCGCAGGTGAAGCTGTTCTTCACGGACGTCGGCAAGCTGCCGCCGCCGGTGCTGCAGTTCCAGCGCGTCACGTTTGGCTACTCCCCATCGCAAGTGCTCTACCAGGATGTGCGGCCCCGGATGCGCTGCATAGCTGTGGGCAGGCCTGTGTGCCGGGTGCATTGGTGGCAGTGTACAACCAGTCAGCACGGCTCAACCAGTCAGCACAGCAAGTCAGCACAGCTAGATGGTGCATTTGAGCTTCTCTCAAACGGGGTTCAGCGTGAGCTCAGTGCGCCGTGCCAGGGCAGTGTGGCCATGTGGTCAATAGGGTCCGCGCCTGCGTGCGCGGACGTGCACTGAGCGAGGCAGAATGTGCCAGGACGCCCTGTTGCAAGGTCGGCCTGTGCACCGCGCGCAGGTGGACCTGGGCGTTGATCTGGACAGCCGCGTCGCGCTTGTGGGGCCCAACGGCACCGGCAAGAGCACGCTGCTCAAGCTCATGTGCGCCCTGCCCGCCCTGGCATGCACTGCGGGAGCAAGGGCACCCGCAGGGCAGCGCCGAGCGGGCGGGGCGCGCGCAGGACGGGCGACCTGGAGCCGCTGGACGGCATGGTGAAGCGGCACAACCACCTCAAGATCGGCTGGTACCACCAGCACCTGGCCGAGCTGCTGGACCTGGCGCTGACGCCGCTGGAGTACATGTTCCGCGAGTTCCCCGAGGCGCGCGGCCCTGGCGCTGATAGGGTAGGGTTATGGTAGGGTTAGGATCAGAATCAGCACCAGGATCAGTGGCGAGCCTTCAGGCGTGTCGCGTGCGTGCTGCGTGCTGCGCCGGTGACGGCGGCGTGCGCGGAGCGTCGATGAGAGCGGCGCGTGAGGCGCGGCGGGGCGGCAGGTGACGGCGGTGGATGAGATGCGCAAGGCCGTGGGCCGCTTTGGGATCTCCGGCAAGACGCAGACGCAGCCCATGGCGCAGCTCAGCGACGGGCTGCGCAGCCGCGTCGTCTTTGCGTGGCTGGTGCGCGCATTGCGGACTATCTGCGATCGAGTTAAGCCTGTTTGTGCCTGGACTGCCGCGTGTTTGTGCTTTGGGTCGTGTGCTTCAGGCGTGCTGCCATGCAGTATCGACAGGGGTGCATGGCGCATGAAGCCGCAATGTCAATTGCCTGGGATATAGGTATTGGCGTTCCTGGCGAAGCGCAGACTGTGCGCCCTTCGGCGTCCGCTGAAATAGCGCGCTGTTATGCTGATGCGCAGGCATACAAGACGCCGCACCTGCTCCTGCTGGATGAGCCGACCAACCACCTGGTGCGGGGTTTTGGCAGCCGAGTGCCCTTATTCGTGCCCTGAGTCATGTGCCTGGTCCTCCTAGGACTGCAATGCAATCAGCTAGCCTCCTGTGCACAGCACCCACCTCTGAGAGCTCTGTGCTCTTGGGCATGTAGGACATCGAGACCATCGACTCGTTGGCGCGGGCGATCAATAACTGGGACGGCGGCCTTGTCCTCGTCAGCCACGACTTCCGGCTCATCTCCCAGGTGCGCTGATGCAAGCGTGAAGCTCTCCATACTTGCCTGGCCTTGCTCTGCTGGGTTGCTCAGGCGCATGCAGGCCAGCAAGACCCTTGGTATGCTGCATGGCACCATGCAGTGGTGCCATCAGTAGCGTGATCATTAATCGCATCAGGCCGTGCTGCAATGCTCATGCGTATGTGGCGCGTGCCGCAGGTTGCGGAGGAGATCTGGGTGGTGGAGGACAAGACGGTGAACAAGTGGCAGGGCGGCATCGAGGCATACAAGGAGCACCTGAAGGCGACGCACTCGGTGCGTACACCTCCTTGCAGACAGCCCGAGCTGTTGGCTTACCATGTCAGTACATGTTAGACTCATGCACGAAGCGCGCATGCTTCTCCTACATGTCAACCACACACGCGCCTGCATCGCGCGGCGTGGCAAGAAGTCCATGGTTGTGTGGCGCGTCAGGCTCTTTGACAGCGGTGCATGCAGCTGCAGACGTCTGAGACAATGGCACAGACGTGGGCTTGGCGTGCAGGCGCTCAAGGAGCAGGCGGACATGGTGGAACGCTGAGCGTGTACCTTATGCTGCCTGTATGCTGTGACCTGCACTTTTGTCTGTAGACCTGGGTGGTGCCGCCTAGGAGACCAGGCGCGCTTCGCGCGTGCTTGTTCCCTCTGCGGACGCCGCCCGCTCTGTTTGTCATGGCGCGGGCTGTGCATGTTTGCCGGCCGGCGTCACTTTTCCTGCTTGCAAGGCCGTGTGTTTGCACGGAGGGCGGCGGGGTGTGTGTGTATAGAAGACGCTCAGAGAACCTGGGAGCCTGTTGGCATTCTGTACGCGGAGACAGCTTTCTCCTGATAACATGTGCCATATTCTGCATGTAAGGTTGTGGCTGGCACTGCATGCCTGCTTTGCAATAGGCTTAGTCATATGCAAAGACCTTCTAGCAATGCTGCACGGACGCATTCATGAGTTTTGTCACGCACAGCAAGTGGAACTTACACAGTCGCAGTCATGAGCTGCTCATCGCATTGAGCTGCTTCATGAGCTCCTCGACATCGCCCTCGCTCTCCTCCACCGCCCCCGCACGCAGCTCCTCTGCATCCACTCTCGCCTCCTGACGCATGCAGTGCCATGAGCTGATCCTGACAGTGTCAGGCAGTGCTGTTGCAAAGGCCACACTTGTGCTTTGAGCAGACACGCTGCTGGAGAAGGTGAACTGCAAGACACAGGGCAGCGCTTCTCGTCTGGCAGTGCTGGAAAGTAATGCGATGCTAGAATGATAGAAGTGGGCAAGCTGCGTTGCAGATCGTCTTGAGGCGCCAGCGGCTCAAGCCTGCATGGGCCAGAAAGAGCAAGCACCATTCGACGCACCGGCATGGAGTACTCCAAGCCCTCTGCCGGCTCCCCCGGCCCAGTGCGCGCGCCCGCTGCAGCAGAGACGCCGCCGCTTCCCGCGCCAATGCTGCCGCCGCCGCTTGCCTCGCCATCAGCCGGCACCACCTCGATGCCCCAGGCGTTCTCCTCATGCACTGGCGCCTCAGCTTCGGCGGCGGCGGCCGCCGCTGCAGCTGCCTCCTGTGCCGCTCGGGCCTGCACGCCGCACTCGGGTGTTCGTGCTTGACCAAAGCCAATGCAGCCCAGTTGACTCAATGCCAAATGCTTTGGCGCCACCTGCAGCCTGTGCAGGACACGATAACCATGCAATTCTGCAAGCCTGCTGCGACAAGCCTCCAACCTGGCAGGCTAGCACCCCTGGTGAGCGAGCCAGGTCATGCGGCGCGCCTCTGGCGATGCGGCAGCCGCGGCGGCCTCGGCCTGGCGCTGCGCGCAGAGCGCATTTGCGCAGCCCGGGTTGGGCCGGATCTCCATGGTCGGGAAGAAGTCCTTCAGCGAGGAGTAGCCCAGGTACCGCGTGACCTGCGCGACATGGACATGCGCGCGTGTGACCCGCGCATCATGCCCCACAACGCGCACGGCATGCACGCGGTGAAGGCACATTCCGTTGCCCTGTACCTATGCTGCCCTAAGCCCAGGTCGCATATATCGGTGAGCAGTGCCAGGGACTCGTGGGCCAGGGACTGGTGGACAGAGGAGGAGCAGCAACGTGATGCGGTGCACGTGTGCCGCAAAGCGCCGAGGTGCGCTGCCGGTCAGGCGCGGCGCAGCGCGCCTGGCCAAAGCCCAGCAGGTGCTTGAGCGCGTTCTGCACCAGCAGCCCGGCCACAATGCCCATGGTGGTCGGCAGGCTGGCGGCGCACACGCCCTCGCGCTTGAGCGTGCGCTCGTCGATGCCGCTGGCAACGACCAGCGGCGGCACGCATGCGAAGCACGCCGTCACGCCCGGGATGATCACCTGCCGGCCGCCCGCCGCGGCGCCCGCTTGGTCCTCTGCCGAGGCAGTCTGCGTCGTGCTTTGACCTGTTTTACTTCTTGTGTCTGTGCAGCGAGCTGACCATGTCTGCTAGCAAACGCTGCCCCGTCATCTCCGGCGGCGTGCACAGATATGCCACGTCGCCAGCAACTTGCATTGTCTGCAACACCAGCTCAAGAGGAACACCTGATGCAGATCTCCAACGATCAGCAGGCACTGCAGCGCTCGAGCATGCAGCATGCAGCTCGGCAGCGCGCCTGTATGTGGCCCGACACAGCATCCTCGGACACGCCAGACTCCATCCACGTCTGCCCCAGCTCCAGGCACACCTGGCAGCATCAGGCCGGCCTTAGCAGAGCAAGGTATCTACTTCTAATGTCCTGGAGGCCAAATAGATGTGCTGCAATGCACGCGCATGGAGTACCAAGGCACCAGACATCGTATTCACACTCCTGGCAGCCGGCCCTCTGCAGATGCGGTGACACATGTACAGAGCCGCCTGCGGCCGGCGCCGCGCCTGGTTGATGGTCATGCGCGCCTCATAGTTGTCCACGCACGACAGGACCAGCGCCACGCGCGGCGCGCCGGCCGCGTCGCACAGCGAGGCCTTGAAGGCATCAAAGCCCTGCCGCCCGGGCATCTCTGCAGACTCTGCACCGGAGATCCCTGGCGCGGCTTTCCGCACGCACCATGACCAACTACCAAGGCACGAGTTAGCAGAGCAAAGGTGGTGGCTATTGGCATGACACCAACCGTGGAATTTGAGGAGAGGCCTGCTGCTGCAAGTCAACGGTGGTGGCTAACAGCATGACATCATCCATGAGGAGGAACCTGAGAAGAGGCGTGCTGCTGCACAGTGCCGCGCAGGCTGAGCACAGCCCCGCGCGCCTGCAGCGTGGTGATGTTGGACGTGAAGCTCTCCAGGGCGACGTCGGGGTTGATGCCCGCCAGCGTCTGCGCGGCTGCGTCGGTCTTCGTCATGCCGGCCTGCTCCGGCCGGAAGAAGAGCCGATTCATGTTGGCCAGCTCCACCTGCGCGCGGGCGGCCGCAGCTGCTCGAGGCGTCCCAGGGTTTCTTGTCAGGTTTGATTGCGGCTGCAAACTCCACCTGCGCGCGGGCGGCCGCAGCTGCTCGAGGCGTCTGAGGGTTTCCTGTCAGGTTTGATCGCGTCCGCCAGCTCCACCTGCGCCCGGACGGCCGCAGCTGCTGGAGGCGT